>Ga0326728_10002393_pt1 | contig 62678 bp, 45 predicted proteins | sample MB3enrmetagenome_FD_207602 | JGI IMG/M metagenome (GOLD analysis project Ga0326728, IMG submission 207602) | Lab enriched peat soil microbial communities from McLean, Ithaca, NY, United States - MB31MN | ecosystem: Environmental > Terrestrial > Soil > Wetlands > Peat | place: USA: New York... | reverse complement strand
GAAAGGTCCGTCTTGGTACCGGGAAAGGCGACTATACGTTGCCAGACACAATTTTGGCGTACCCGGCGGCAGGTCTCGGCGACGCGCTAAGCGCGCCCGTTATGTTCGCCGGTCCGGTAATGAGGCTTAGAGGGGAACCCGACGGAACTGCGATTGCAGTCCTACGAAACTTGCAGAATGGAAATTATGAGGTCTATCGCATCACGGCTGCGTGTGGTCAGTAGAGGCGCGGCGGTCTTCGCGGCGCTGATTCTCTGCGCCGCGCTCGCTCGCGCCTCCACGCGCCCGAAATATGGTGGCACGCTGCGCGTCGAATTAGCCGCGCGCGTTGCGACGCTCGACCCGCGCCAGCCCGCCGTGGCGGGCCAGTCGCCCGCGAGTCCGGCCGCCACACTCGCGCAGGAGCGGCTCGACGCGCTGCTATTCGATCGCCTCGTTCGGTTCAACGAGCATGGCGGTCTCGAAGGAGTCCTCGCCGCTAGTTGGAAATCGGAGGAGCAAGACAAACGCTGGCATTTCCAGTTGCGCCCCAACATCAAATTCAGCGACGGCACACCGCTGACCGCGGATATCGCCGCACAGGCGCTCGCCGCAATCCTAGGCGCAAATTTTCAAATCAGTGGCAACGCGCTCGATCTACTCATCGAATCGGCGCAGCCCATGCCCGATTTGCCCGAGCGCATGGCCACCGGCCGCAATTTCATCTTTCACGTTGCAAGCGACGGCTCGCTCGCCGGCACGGGGCCGTTCACGCTCGATGAGTGGGTACCCGATGGCGCGCCCGGCCGCGCCATTTTCGTCGCGAACGAAAATTGCTGGATGGGCCGCCCCTTCGTGGATCGCATCGAAGTGAGTCTCGGCGTAGAGCCGCAGCGCATCGAAGCCGATCTCGAATTCGGCCTAGCCGACGTGGCCGATCTCTCTCCGGCAGAATTACGCCGCGCTGCGCAGCGTGGCGCGCGAACGTGGTCCTCGAAGCCGGTTGAATTGCTGGCCATCGTCTTCGATTTGCAGCGGCCCGCCGTGCAGGACGCGCGCCTCCGCGAAGCTATCGCCCTCGCCGTGGATCGCAACGCGCTCGCGAGCGTCGTCCTGCAGCGCCAGGCCGTCGCAGCGGGCGGTTTGCTGCCGCAATGGATTTCCGGCTATGCGTTCCTGTTTCCCACTGCGGTGGACACAGGCGGCGCGCTCTCGCTCGCCCACTCCGTCGCATCGGCTCGTGCCGAAGGATCACCCGCGCCCGCGCCACTCGTCTTGGTCTATGATGCAAGCGATGCCGAAGCGCGCGCAATCGCCGAGCGAATTGCCGTGAATTTGCACGACGCGGGAATCGCGATGCAAACGCAGCCTGCGAAGCCCGGGGGCACGCCCGCCGACGTGCGTCTCGTGCGTGTGCGCATCACCTCTCCCGAGCCGCGCGCCGCGCTTCTGCAAACGCTTGAGGCCCTGGGCATTTCAAATGTCCCCGGCCCCGCCGACAATCGCCCGGAGTCGCTCTACGCCGCCGAGCGTGCCGCGCTCGCGGACGGTCGCGTGATTCCGCTCGTGCACGAAATGGAGAGTTGCGGTTTGAGCGCGGCCTTGCGAGATTGGATGCCGCTGGATTCCGGCGAGTGGCGACTCGACGACGTGTGGCTCGCACAGAGCGCCGAGCCCTCCCCGGCGGCCGCGCCCACATCCGCGCCGCCCGCTCCCGCCGCCACGGGCGGACGCCCATGAGTTTTCGCGTCAAACTCCTGCTGGTTTTCACGCTGACCGTCGCGGCGTCGGTCGGACTGGTGGCGTGGGGCGTTTCGCTTTCGACGCAGCGCGCCTTCGAGCAATTCGACGAGCAGCGCACCAACGCGATCGTCGCGCAGTTCCGCCGCGAGTTTCAGCAGCGCGGCACGGAAATCTCCGCCCGCGTCCGGGGGATCGCCGATAGTGAAGATACGCTCCGCATGGCGCTTGATCTCAGCCGTCCCGAAGCCGACGCCTCCGTTTACGTGAACGCCGCGCACAACCTCGCCGGTTCGTTTCAGCTCGATTTCCTCGATTTCGCCACCACCGACGGCACGCTTGTTTCCTCCGCCGAATGGCCCGCGCGATTTGGGTACAAGAACGATTGGGTTGCGGCCGGGGAAGACTGGAACAGCCAAAACGCGTTTCTCGGCCGCGTGGATCTCGCCGACAGCGTCCAGCTTGGATTGTTATCCGTGCGCGTGGTGCCCGTCGGAGATAAGAAGCTCTACGTCATCGGCGGCGAGCGTCTCGACAAGGCGTTTCTCAGCACGCTCGAGTTGCCCGCGGGAATGCGCGTCCTGCTCTACAGCAATTTCGAGCCCGAGTTTTCGCCCGCCGCATTGACCGACGCTTCCGGCCCCGCGATCGGCGCGGATCGCTTCGAGCCGCTGATCGAAAAAGAGCAGCAGCAACCCGGCATCGCGGAGCAGCGAATCGACTGGTCCTCCGACCCCGCCGGCGCCGAAACGTTCACCGCGATTCCGATTCAGGGACGCAAAGGCGATCTTCTCGGCGTTTTCCTCGTGGGGAGTTCGCGGCGCGAATTGGTTGCACAGTTGAGTTTCATTCGCTCGCTCGCCATCGTCGTCGGCGGCGCGGGCATTCTGCTCGGCGTCATCCTGAGCTGGTGGATTGCCGCTCGCGTCACGCGGCCGATCGTGCGTCTCGCGCGCACCGCGGACGCCGTCGCCGCGGGCAATTGGGACGCGCGCGTTCCCGTCCGCTCGCGCGATGAGATCGGCCGGCTCGGCGACGCCTTCAATAAAATGACGCGCCAGCTCGCCGAGCAGCAGGAGCGGCTCGTGCAGGCCGAACGCGTCGCGGCCTGGCGCGAATTGGCGCGCCGCCTCGCCCACGAGTTGAAGAATCCGCTGTTTCCGCTGCAAATCACGGTCGAAAACCTCCAGCGCGCGCGCGAACAGAGCGGGGAACAGTTCGACGAAATTTTCTTCGAGTCCACTGCGGCGCTCAAGGCCGAGCTCGAAAGTCTCAAGGCCATCGTCACGCGATTCAGCGATTTCGCGAAGATGCCCGCTCCGGAGTTCGAGCGCGTGGATTTGAACGAAGTCGTGCGCTCGGCGGTGCGCGTCTTCGAGCCGCAATTCTCCGCGCTTGGTCGCCCGCCCATCGCCGCTGAATTCTCTCTCGACGAGCGCATCCCGCTCATCGAAGCCGATCCCGTGCTTCTGCACCGCGCTCTTGAAAACCTTGTCTTGAATGCGATGGACGCCATGCCTTCCGGCGGCACCCTCACGCTGCGCACCGCGGAGAAAGACGGCCGCGTCGAGCTCGAGGTCACCGACACGGGCGAGGGCCTGCCCAAAGAAGAGTGCGAGCGCCTGTTTACGCCGTACTACACCACCAAGCGCCACGGCACCGGACTCGGCCTCGCCATCGTGCAGTCGGTCGTGAGCGATCACGCCGGCACGGTCACGGTTTCCTCCGTGCCGGGGCGGGGAACGACGTTTCGCGTCGAGCTGCCGGTGGAACAGCCGCGCCCGATGCAGTCCGCGCGTCCGCCGCGAGAAGAGGCGCCGAGCTGAACCGCCGCATTCGCGCCGTGAGTCGACACGAAGATGAAGCAGTCTCACAAGCGTGTTCTTCAGGAGGGCACGACTTCAGTCGTGCCGAAAAGCGGCGCGAAATCAGGGGTTTTAACCCCTGAAGTTCCTCGAATGCACGCGCGCAGTATTCGTAAGATTGATTTATTGCAATGAGGACACCGTGGTCACAAAAGCGCATCTGCTGGTGATTGACGACGATCCGAACACGCTCGCCTCGCTCTCGCGCGCGTTTCGCTTGGCCGGTTATGAAGCCACAGTCGCAGATAACGCCGCCCGCGCCCTGGATCTGGTTCGCGGCGGCCGTTTCGATCTCATCCTGTCCGACGTCGTGATGCCCGGCAAGGACGGCCTTTCGTTTCTCGAGGATTTGAAACGCGAGGGCGTTGCGACGCCGGTCATCATGATTTCCGGCCAGGCCAATATCGAAATGGCGGTTCGCGCCACGCGGCTCGGCGCGCTCGATTTTCTCGAGAAGCCGCTTTCGACCGAAAAGCTCATCGTCACGGTCGAAAACGCGCTGCGTCTCACGCGCCTCGAGGAGGAAAATCGCGATCTGCGCCGGCGCCTCGGCAAGCACGAACTGGTGGGCTCCGGCGCGGCGATGGATCGTTTGATGAAGCAGATCGAGCGCGTGGCCGCGAGCGAGACGCGCGTCTGCATCGTCGGCGAAACGGGTACCGGCAAGGAACTTGTGGCGCGCGCGTTACACGAGCGCAGCCCGCGCCGCGCCGGGCCGTTCGTCACGCTGAATTGCGCGGCCGTTCCCGCCGAGCTGATCGAATCCGAATTGTTCGGCCACGAAAAAGGCGCGTTCACCGGCGCCACCGGCCGCCACGTCGGCAAATTCGAGCAGGCCGGCGGCGGCACGCTCTTCCTCGATGAAATCGGAGACATGCCGCTGCCCATGCAGGCCAAGCTGCTGCGCGTGCTGGAGGAAGGCGAGGTCGAGCGCGTCGGCGGCGACCGGCCGATTGCCGTGGACGCGCGCGTCGTCGTCGCCACGCACCGCAATCTCGAGGAGATGGTCCGGCAGAATGCCTTTCGCCCGGATTTATTCCACCGGATCTACGTCTTTCCGATTGCATTGCCGCCGCTGCGCGAACGCGGCGAGGATATTCCCGTGCTCGCGCGGCATTTCTCGCGCCAGGTCTCCGCGCAAAATGGTTGGAAGGAGAAGACTTTCTCCGCGGGCGCGCTCGACGAACTCGCGCGCTACGCCTGGCCCGGCAACGTCCGCGAGTTGCGCAACGTCGTCGAGCGGCTCCTGTTGATTGCCGCGGGCGAAGAAATCACCGCGGACGACGCGCGCCAGGCTCTGCCGTCGAGCAGTTTACCGCGAGCGTTCACCCCCGAACGGGGGTTCACCGCGAGCGGCGCCGCCGAAAACGCCGCCGCAGCGCCGCGAAGCGCTCCCGCGTCGAGTGGCACGCTCGCCGAGCGCGTCGAAGCGTTCGAGCGCGCCACCATCCTCGAAGAGCTTCGCCGCCACAATCACCACATGACCAACGTCGCCAAAGCCCTCGGCCTCGAGCGCAGCCACCTCTACAAAAAATGCCAGCAGCTCGGCATCGATCTCCGCGCCGTCCGCAAAACCGAATAATCTAGGGGGTTAGAGGCACAGTCACTCCCTTGCCCGCCGAAGCCTTGGGCCTTGGCGAAGGCGGGTGACTGTGCGCTCCATTCTGCTATCGGGATTAAATCAATTCTTGGCCGGAGACGCAGGATGAGGGTCGTCCCTAACCTCCCGGTGAAGAAGCCGGCGCGGGCTGCGGCGTCGTCGTGGGCGCGGGCGTTTCCGCCGGCTTCGGCGCGGCGCGCAAGGCGAAATAGTTTCGCGCGAACGCCGCCTGCTGTGCGCCCGCTTCGATCGCGATGGCCTGCAGCGTATAGCTGCCCTTGGCGAGGTCCGCGAGCGGCAGGCTGATCCGGAACGACGCCGCGTGCGTCTTGGGGTCCACTTCGTCCGGCGCGACCATCGGCGTCTGGCTCACGCGCGCGCCGTTGCGGAAAAAGACCAGCCCCGCGCGCAGCGACGCCGGATTGGATTTCGCCGGCGGGTACGCCTGGAAGAAAACGTACATCGTCTGTTGGTCGGTGAAGACGCGCGTCACGCTCGGCACGATGCGTTCTCCCCCGACCTCGAGCGGCGAGGACTGCATCCTCGCGTCCTGCGCGAGCGCCTGCGTTTTCACTTCCGATGTCTTCTTCACCTCTTCGAGCTGGCTCGAGAGCAGCACCGAGCTGAGCTGCAGCCGGTCCGGCTGCGGCGCGGCGAGCGACAGATTCTCCTCGAACGTGCCGATTCGCCCGGACTCATTTTCGCGCGTGAGAAATTTCAGCTTGTAGTTTCCGGGCTGGAGAATGAAGCCGCCCTGATAGAGCAGCGCCTGCTGCTGCACTTGCTGGAAGCGCTGCGTATCGAGCTGCACGGTGATGGTGTCGCGCAAGACGCCGACGACGCGATTCGTGCCCGCCGTGCGGATCTCCGCCGCGAAATCGAATTCGGTCTGGCGGCGGCCGCTTTTTTTCGCCCATTCGAGCGCGCTCGAAGCGATCTTCGCCGCGATGGGCACGAAGACCTGCGTGGCCGAGAGCCGGAACTGCGCGGTCTCGACCGCAATCGGCAGCTCCACGAGCGGCGAGTCGGAATCCATCGCGTCCTCGATTTGCCGCTCGCGGTCCTCGGTCGTGAAGACGCCGAACTCTTTCGGCGCGTAGTAGCCTTCGCGGTACCGCAGGTGCGCGCCCGAAGGAAGCCCGCTGACTTTCACCTTCACGTTGCGCCAACGGCCGTCGCGCGCCGAATCGTTGCTGTAGTAGCCCAGCAGGTAGTAGCCGGTGCCGTCGGCCTGCACGGCGGAGAACGCCTCGCCGAAATCGCCGATATCGAAGAACGCGCGTCCGCCGGTGTCGCTGGCGAGCGTCGAAAGCGTTTCGCGCGAATCCTCGCGCGACTGCGTTTGCGTGAACACCGCGTTCCCGGAAAACATCGAAGTGCCCGAAGCCGCTCCGGCCGTCGCGTCTCCGCCGGGAATTTCCGCCAGCAGGCCGCGCGCGTCCACTTCGTAGATGGAAACGTTGGCGCGGGTTGCGGCATTCGTCGCGGCCTGGAGCTCCGAGCGGTTCTCCTCGCCCGTCTGCGTGATGCCGCCGGTGAACTCGATCACCGCCTTGCGGCCCGGAAGATTCGCGACGACTTCCGATACGGATTCGATCGCGGCGAGCTTGCGGTCGGTGTTGAAGATATTGAACTCGGTGTTGTCCGCGGTGAACGCCGCGTCGGTGTCCTCGCTCGAAGAAAAATATTCGTCCGAGGCGGACGCCGCGTCGGCCAGCGCCGAAAGCTGCGATTCCGCTCCGGGCCGCAGCGCGGCGATCGCGCGCTCGAGAAAATCCTTGTCCGTCGTGAAATCGGAGAGCACGCGAAGCCGGTTCCCGAAGTAAACGATTCCCACCAGATCGGCCGATGTCATCTGCGTGCGTACGAACTTGTCCGCCGCGTTGATCGAGCGGATCAATTGGTCGGGTTCGAGCGAGGTCATGTCGAAAAACAGCACGATGAGCCGGCGGTCGCGCACCTGTTGCTGCACTTGCTCGGGCGGTGCAACGCTGCCGAGCGGGATCGTGAGCGGAGCCCGGTCTTGCGAAGCCGCGGTCTCGATGGCCGCGACGTCGTAGTAATCGAATGTCGAAACTTTTTGAAGCTTGCTGTCTTCGCTGACGCTGAACTGCTCCGCCTTCAGCCCTTTGATCGGCTTGCCGTCTCGATCGGTCACCTGCACGTCGATCTGGACGAGGTTCACCGTGGCGTGAATCGTAGCTTTCTGGTTCGCCGGCTGAACTCTGGGCGGTGGCGGCGGGCCGGAGCTGGGGGTGGCTTGCCCCTGCGGAGCCTGCGCCCGGATTGCCAGGCACGCGCAAGCCCCGATCCATCCCAGCGCGAAGAGGTAAGCCGCGAAATTGTTTCTTGGTTTGCGCATCAGAAGTTCACCCGCGCCAGAAAATTCATCGAGCGCATGGCCCCCACGCTCGTTACTTGACCGAACGTGGCGGAGCCTAGCGAGGTCGAAAATCCCGAATACGTCGGCGTGTTCGTGACGTTCTGCACGTTCCATTCCAGGTCCAGCCGCCGCAAGCCGTCCCGCCCGAATTGAAGCTCGCGATTCAATCCCACGTTCCAGACAAAACTGCCTGGGCCGATGATCGAATTGCGCGGCGCGTCTCCGATGCAGCCCGTCGGCATCGAAAACACGCTCGTATTGAACCATTCCGCGAGCGTTCGCTCGGAGGAAGGCAACTGCGGATTCCCCGATTGATTGGCCCGTTCTGATGAGACGCCCGGCAAGATTTCGCATTGCGCGGTCGCCGGTGTTTGCGCCACTAGCACCGTGAACGGCGAACCGCTGCGCAGCGTGATGTTTCCCGACAGCCGAATGTCGCTGAACGCCTTGCGCTTCCATCCGTGCGTGAAATACGGCTCGCGATCGCCGAAGGGCAATTGATAGGAATAATTCAGCCGGAGCTGGTTGCGAATGTCGAACGAAGAAAGCCCGTACTGGCCCGGAACGTTGTGATTGTCCTGCACGATGACTTGCGCCCCGCCGCCGATCGAGCTTGCGTCGTCCAGCGATTTTCCGTACGTGTACGTCGCGTTGATCATCAAGCCCTTCGCCATGCGCTTCTGCACGCGCACTTGCAGCGCGTTGTAGATCGAGTTCGCGCCGGAGGTGTCGTACGTGAAGCCCTGCGTATTGGCCACCGTAGTGGTCTGGCCGCTTGCGCCCGCATTGAGATTGGTCGCGCCCGCGATCCCGAACAGGAGATCGAGGTCCGTCCCCTTCGTGCCTGTGTAGGTCAGCACGAGTGAGGTCGTGGCCGTGAGCTGCCGCTCCGCACTGAAATTCCAAATCTGCGCGTAGCCCATCTTGTAATTCGGATTGATCGCGACGGTATTCGTCACCGTACTCGACGACGAGCCCGAGGACGGAAATCCGTCCGCAAGCGTCAGGCTGTTCGTGGCATTCGCTTGGAATGTCTCCGCGAAAGCAAACGGCGGCTGGTTCGACATCTCCCGCGCGAGTTGCTGGTAAATCGATTGGTTGTAGAAAATTCCATAGCCCGCGCGGTAGGTCGTTCCGCGCTTCCCCGCCAGCCACTTGTTCGTCGGGCGCCACGCCAGACCGAGCCGCGGCGAGAAGTGGTCGTAGTCGCCCCGAACCAGCGACCGGGGAAACACGCCGCTGAACGGTCCCGTTTGCCCGGGAAGAACGAGCGCAATTTCGGTGAAGCTCGAATTCACGTCGAGATCGGCGATGTGGTTGTAAAGCTCGCTTGGCGGCGTGAACCCTTCGTAGCGCAGCCCGTAGAGCAGCGTGAAATGCGGAGTGATTCGCCAGTCGTCCTGCGCGTAGCCGATGAATCCCCAACTCCGGAAATAAGTGCCCGGCGTGCCGTACTGAATCTTCGTGGCCTCGGGCAGACCGAGCAGAAAGTCCGCGAGATCGTAGCCGGTATTCGCGACCGGTAATCCGCCTGGCCCGATCTGCGAGGTCAGCGAACCGGAAAATGTGAACGATCCGTTTGGCGTCGGGTCGCTCAGCGTGTTCGCGTCGATTTTTCGCATCTCGTAGCCGACTGTGATCGTGTGTTTCGACTTGATGATTTGAATGCTGTCCACGTAGCGCCAAGTCTGGTTGCGCGTCAACGAAGGCGTCGGCGTCGTAATGCCCGTGAAATTCGCCAGGCCGATCGCGGGCAGGCCGTAGTCCATCGGGTTCGTCGAAACGCCCGTGATGCCCAGCGTCGCGGACGCATCGTTCACGTCCGTGAACAAATTGGCCGACTGCGAGCGGCTGCGCGTGAAGTAGAGCGTCGAAGTGTGGATCAGCGTCTTCGTCAGATTTTCCGTCAACCCCAGCGTGACGCTCTGCCCCAGCGAATTCGAGTTGCCTTCGAGCGCGGGAAAACTGTTGAACGAATGCGAATGCGAATCATTCAAGCTGTATCCCACTGTCAGATTGATCTTCGGCGAGATTACCTGAATCAGACGAATATTGAAGAGTTCCGAATTCGCCGGGACCACCGTCTCAAACTGAAAATTCTGGGTCACGCAGGTCGCGCAAGTGGGCATCGGGTAGTATTGGAGCAGCGCCGCTGCGATCGGATTGATCAAACTCGCCCCCGTCGTCGGACTAACGAGCTGGCTGCCCATCGCCATCCCCGCCGGGCAATTCGGAATCGTAATTGTCGTCGGACAGAACAGCTGTATCGGCGCTGTCGAATTCGCGTACGTGACCCCGCTGAAATCGCCGTCGCGCTCCGCCAGCGTCGGCACCGTCGAGAATTGGTCCACCGTGTTGCGATTCCACTGCGATTCCACGTTGACAAAAATGAATGTCTTGTCGCGCCCGTCGTAAACGTGCGGGATCCGCAGCGGCCCGCCTAGGTTTCCGCCGAAGCGCTCTTGCCACGATTCCGGCTTCGGGAGCGAGTTGCCCTTCAGCGGATACGGCGCCGCATTCAACGCGGAATTGCTGTATCCGTCGTACACGCTGAAATGGATGCGGTTGATTCGCTGACGCATCACGCGCTGCACGCCCCACAGCGCGCCCACTCCCTGGGCTCCGCCGCCTTGTTGTCCGCGGCCTCCGCGTCCGCCCGGCCCGCCGCCCGGCCCGCCGCCTGGCCCTCCAGGTCCACCGCCACCCGGGCCGCCGAAGCCGCCGCCCGGCCCTCCGGGCCCACCGCCACCCGGGCCGCCGCCAGGCCCGCCGAAGCCGCCGCCAGGCCCGCCAGGCCCACCGCCGCCAGGCCCACCGCCACCCGGGCCGCCGCCTCCGCCGCCCTGCCCGCCAAACCCTCCGCCGCCCTGGAGGCCCTGCCCTCCCTCTCCTCCTGCCGCGGCGTTCATCCCACCGCTATCCGGCCCGCCGGGTCCAAATCCCCCCTGCCCGGCGCCAAACATATCCGGCCCTCCCGCTCCCATGGCCACCGTCCCGTTCATCATGAACGAATCGGAGGAAGACGCTTGTCCGAGCGGGCTCTCCTGCTGCGCGGACGCATTCGCGTCGCTGGAAGAATCCGCTTCGTTGCCGTTCGCGCCTCCTTGCGCTTGACCGTTGAGGCCCACTTGCTGGAAGCCGCGCCGCTGGCCGCCCGCGCCGGTCGAAGAGGAAGGATTGCGGCGCGCATTTCCTTGCGCGGGCGTATTTGCCGCGGGCTGGTTTTGCGGCGGATTACCCGGCGCGTTCGACGCGGAATTCGCCGGCGCCGAATTTGCGGCGCTCGGATTCTGCGCGGGAGCTTGCGGTGAGGCCTGCCCCGGCCCTGCCGGGGCCGGCCCCGCGCTGCTGGGAGTCGTCGCCGGTGCAGCCGCCGGCGCGGCGTTCAATTCCGCTAGTGTCGCCACCGCGAGACGCAACTCGATGGGCGCCGTGCTGGCGGCCGCCTGCCCCGGCGCTGCCGGGGCCTGCCCCGCTCCCGCCGGGCTGAGATCGATCTCCTTGGTCAGCGTGTCGAAGCCCAGCTGCGAAACTTCCACGCGGTAATGTCCCGCGGGCAGCGCCGGAAAGATGAACTTGCCGTTCTCATCCGTCCACGTGAGCCACGCGTGTCCGGTGACAATTTCCAGCAGACGTATGGCCGCCCCGGGAACCGGCGTGCCGCCGGCCGTGCGCACCACTCCGCTCGGTTGAACAGTCGGAGCCGGAGCGTTCGCCGTCTGCGGCGTTGCGCCGGGTGGATTAGCCTGCGTCGCCGGAGCAGGCTCCGAAGCAGCCGGGGCAGGCTGCTGCGCGAAAAGCCCGCAAACGCAAAAGAGGCTTATAGCCAACAGGGAATAAAATGCTCTTCGATACACTTCGGCGCGCCCTCTTTACAATCCGAATGAGCCTTCTATCTTGCCCTTCGCCTGCCTACCGCGTACCGTGTTAGACGCTGCCCCGCTTCAAGTAGTTACTTCGGGGCAGGGGAGTGGTTCCAAAATACGCGCCGTGCGAGAATGTGCGCCAGCGGCAAGACTCATGCGCGCACACTTCATCATTTCTCTTCGCGGCGTAGCGGCCCAGCGTCCCGCATCGGGAGGACGCGCGTGAATCCCGCGTGGATTGCCGCGCCCGCGATTCTCGCGGCTGGCGCCGGCACGGCGGCGTGGGGCGCGGTTCATCCCGGCTCGCAACTGTTTGGCCCGACGCTGCGCCACACCCCGCGCGCAAATGAAATCGCATTGACCTTCGATGACGGTCCGAATCCCGCCGCGACGCCGCAACTCCTCGATCTGCTCGATCGTTCTTCCGTGCGCGCCACTTTTTTCTTGATTGGCCGCTTCGTGCGCGATTGCCCGGACCTGGTCCGCGAAATCGCTGCCCGCGGACATGCTCTCGCCAACCACACCGACACGCATCCCGCTCTGACGCTGCTCTCTCCGCGCCGCATCGAAGAAGAGTTGTCGCGCTGCCGCGATGCGATTGCCCGCGCCACCGCATCGGACGCTCCGTCCCCCGGCGCGCCGCCGCAATGGATGCGCCCGCCCTACGGTTTTCGCGGGCCGCAGCTCCGCGGAGCCGTGCGCCGCGCGGGCTTGCAAGGCGTCGCGATGTGGTCGGTGACCTGCTACGACTGGAATCCGCAGCCGCCGGAAAAATTGATCGCGCGGCTCGCTCGTGTGGGCCGGAGCGGCGCGCGGCGCGGCGACATCGTCCTGCTGCACGATGGCGACGCCCGCGCCCTGAATGGCGACCGCCGGCACGTCGTTGCGGCTTTGGAGCATTGGCTTCCTCGTTGGCGTGACGCGGGCCGCGAGTTTGTTACAATCAACGCGTTGGGGGAGCTGCCGCACACCTCCCCTTGAGCGTTCTTGAGTGGCTTCTCGATCGATTCATCTCGAGAAGCGAAGTGACCCGCCTGCCCGCCGTAGCCTTGGCGAAGGCGGGAGGAATCTCTCTTCGTCCGTTGCAGCGAGGCGCAATCTCATGGACGAGCGACAGTTCTATAACGAGCGCCAGGAAACCAAGCCCATCCAGCTCATGTGCCCGAGCTGCCATCGTGAAGACAACTATCCGATCCGCTGGATCGTCCGCACGAAGAAAAACGAATTGCCTCGCGGCGCCGGCGCGGAAGACAAAAAGAAATTCGAGCAGGCGCGTTCCTACATGGTGCGCGTGGACGAACTCGTCGCCTGCCGCAAATGCAGAAAGCGTTTCGAGCTGACCGGCCAGAGCGTCGTCCTCATCTCGGCGAACACGCCCGCTCCCGGCTCCCCCGACTTCGACCCCGAAAATTTCGGCAACCGCTAACTCATCCTCACGCCGCACGGCCTTCTCTCCTCGTAGCGGCGACCCCGCCCAGCGGGGCCGCCATCTCGCTTCTACTCCGCGCCGTTTTCCGCTGTAGGGGCCGAGCCTGCCTGCCGGTAGGCAGGCTTGTCTCCGCCCGTCTGCCTCTCCGCCATTTTTCGTAGCGATGAGGGCCTTTTGCGAGTTCCGCTTGCCCCGAGCACGGGGGCGGGCCGGAAAGGCGGGAGGGATCTCTCCGCTCGCTTGCCTCCCGGTAGGAGGCACGATCCGCCGGCTGAAAACGGTCCATCTGGGTGGTAACTCGGAAGGTACTCCCTCCCCCCTCCCCCCCATGTTTTTATGTAAGTGCTGAATCCAAAAGGGTTACGGGCGAGAATCGTGGATCTGCTGATTCTAAAGGGTTTAAAGTCCTTTGTTTCCAACATCATAAGAAAATGCTTGTAAGTGCTGAATCCAAAGGACTTAAAGTCCTTTCGTGTGTATGAGTTTCGAGGGGTGCACAAAAATGGTGCAATTGGAGGGGGCGAGGAGGTGGAATCGGGAACCACGGATGGACGCGGATGAACACGGGTAGAGAGGGACAGAGATCGGGGAATTGAAGTGGGATTCAGGCCGGGATTGGGGGCGACCAACACGGAGCAGGATAGCAGGTGGGTACTGTATTGTCAAGTCTAAAGTGAGTATTCGAAATGATTTGCACAGCCTGCCTGCGGGCCGACAAGCAGGTTCGAACATAGGGGTGGGGATCAGCCTTTGGCGGCGAAAAGCCCCACCTTTGCGTCTGCGCAAAGATGGGGCACCCTGAAAGTCGAGATCGAAGGCCGGGCCACCCGCCTAGTCAAGATTCGTAATATCATTGTGTCAGGCATCGAGATGAGTGCACCCCACAATGTCCGACTCCCGGGAATTCCGCTCTTTTCCCTCGACCCATCCCATACCGGCGGTCGACATGCCCGCTCGGGATTCGAGTTCCAGGACGAATACACAGCCAGCGCCTTGGCGGGCTTTTGGACCGAAAGAGATAACTTCATCGCGGCTCGGGTAGAGGCCGTGGAAGACCTTGAGACCCTCGTCAGAACCGGCGACGGATGGCTGGAAACTTATTATCAAATTAAAACAAGGCAAGAGGGGGGCTCCCGCTGGACAGTCCTGGCATTGGAAAAAGAAAATACTTGGGCTCGGCTTTTTTCGCTTTATAGACAATTCTTGACGCAGAAATTCGAGATTAACAGGAAGGTTGAATTTGTCATTGCCCTCGAGGGCGACCTGGACCCTGAGCTTCTCGAACTTCGGGAAAAGGGGACGGCCGCCTTCGACGCAAGGGCGAAATTGCTTTCCATCTTGAAGTCGGCCCTGGAGAAGGAAAATCCTTCCCTCGGAATCGCTGGCGCCGAGGACATCGTCGATCTGAATCTGGACGGTTTTATCCCTACCCTGCGATTCGAATCTAGGCTGGCCAGTCTGCAGAACCTCGCATTTGCCAAGCTCATTCAGTCTGGCGACCTTAGCCCGGAAGAAGGCCATCAAGCGCTCTCCCGGCTCTTGGATTCAATCAGGCGGGAGTCTCTGGAGCCCAACGCCACAGTTATAACCCTCGAAATCCTCAAGGGCTGGCTCGGGATTCGAGAGCGAGCAATCCTACAGAGAAAACCCATACCGGGGCCCCTTGAAATTCTTCGGAGGGAACTGATTGACTCGTTGGCTGTGACCCTGAAGGGAACCGACTCACTGTTAGTACACGGCATCTCCAAGGTTGGCAAGTCCCATCTGATTTCTGCCCTCATCGACCATCTCGACAAGGCGCAGGACTACTTCTGGTTTACTTTCTCTGGCGACGATGGGGATAAAGATAAGCTCTTATTTCAACTTGCACAGTGGCTAGGGCAGAGAACTTCAGTCTGGCAGATCAAGGAAGACATCGAACGGGGACACCTCCTCCCAACCGATGCCTTGCGGCGACTGGCAAGGATCCCCGCCGGAGACGTGTACCTGATACTTGACGACTGCCAGAAGTGCTCCGACCGAGCTTTCCTTGAGCAGATATGGATGCTGACTAGCGCGGGATGGACGGAGGCAAAGATTCTATTTATTGGCGAAGAAAAGATTCCCGAACTCCTTTCGCTAGGGGTAAGGGACACGCCGGTCGGCGGTCTTGAGCCGAAGGAAGGAATTCTACTTCTGTCAAGACTAGGAATCGACGTGAGGGATGCGACCGCCGAACTAGCCTTGCTCTGCGTTCAAGTTGACGGCCACCCCGCGCTGCTGAATGCGATCGCAACCGAACTGCCTGCGCGACCATCGCCCGCGCAGGTGATGGGGCTCAGCCAAACACTTCCCTCGGCTTCGGCCGTGCAACCCTTCCTGCAGGTGTTGTCGGATAAGTTGATCAGTTCTCTAAAGACCGAGGCGCAGCACGCCTGGCTCGGGAGATTGGCAAATCTCACTTCCCCATTCGGACACAGCGTTGCGATCGAAATAGCTGAGCTAGAGCCGAAGATCGCCGTGAGCCCAGCCGACTGGAATTACTTAGTTTCCCACATCCTGGACGAAACCGGCGCCAGCCAATTCATCGTCCCAACGCTTCTCCGACCCCTCGCGATAAAGCAAGGCCAGGAACCGAGCGCTCGCGCGATCCTCGTTATTAGCGCAAGACACGTCTTTAGAACCGCCTCCGTTTCCAACCGCATCGACTTCTGGGATTTCCATGGAGCGATCTTCAATCTTATCCTCGCCGAGCGCTACGATGAGGCGGCAATCTACTTCCTACGGTCTCTTGCTGCTTCCATGCGACTTGGTTCCTTCAGCCTCTTCAAAGTATTGTTCATGGTACTCAACAGCGAGCTTGTCCTGACGAACCTCAAGGACAACTTCTCCAGATTCTCGCTGCTCTTTAGCGAATTCCAGATGAGAGTTCAGTTTGAGGTCCATTCTGACTACCCTAGACTGATCGATTTGCTAAGACGAATGCGGACCGTGCCGAAAGCAGGGCTCACTGACAAAGCTGTTACATACGCGCGGATAACAGTCCACTCGGGGGTCGCACTTGTCCGTGTCAATCAACTAAAGGACTCATCCGTCTTTGCTCCCCGCGAGGGCCGCAGAGCATTTGCTCCCATCCACACCGCACTAGGAATTGCAGTCCAAGACAATGATCCAGACTTTATTCACCTAATTCTGGGCATGTACCTCAGCCTGCATTCCTTGACAAGAACACCGGACGTGGAGATTTTGAAACAAGCACTCTTCAAGATCCCCAAAGGTCGAGGCACGCCTTCCGGAAATGGCCTAGCCAGCATCTATGTGCATCTTGTTGCTTCTAAAGGGTACGACGACGCTGCTCTCGAACTCTGCGAGCGCCATTCGCGGGAATATCGCCAGGCCGGCCGAGGCGATGCCTACTTCGCCTGCGAGCACGCGGTGGCAACAATCCTCCATCACCGCTTTTGCGACTATAAGAAATCGAGAAACCGAACACGCGCAGCCCTCGTAGTGGCGCGCGCCCTCGGCGCCTCCGAAGACGCACAGGGAACTGCTGACCTGTTACTGGCCGACAGTTATTGGAGTGAACGGAACTATGTCAGAAGCGCGGAATATTACACCAAGGCTTTGCCCGCCGACTTCGACAACGAGAACCTGTCTCAGTGGGTCCGCGAAAGACTCGCGGACTCGTTGATATTTCTGCAGCATTTCGGAGAAGCCGAGCGACACCTCATTGGAGCCCTGCGCAGGTTTCACGCAACGCTCTCCTCAGAGCATAAAGCGACCTTATATGCACGCTTAGCATATGCTTGCGCCGAGTCTGGCTCCCTGAAAAAGGCATCCATCGCATGTCTTGGCCTTTGCAGACTAGCCCGGACCTCAGGCATAGTCGAGATCGATCGCCTCTCCGCACTAATGGGCGACTGGGTGCTCCAACACTTTAAGTACTCAGACCCCGCAATTCCGCAGGGCAGCGCACAAATTCGAGACAGCAGCGCATTGTCTGAAAAACCCACGGACGAACAGATGGACGCGTGGAGAAGGACCAGTCGTCCGTTTGCCACGGGGCTCACGCTCGCTGGCACTCTCTTCGAATTACTTGGCGAATTTCGCAGAAGCGAATTTCTCTACTCCAAGGCCATTGAAGCCTCCAAGGGCGCAGACATGGACGCGCAGGAGCGGCAAGGAAGAGAGCATATCCTTCTTCTGCGGACCGCTCGTGTCCAGATCCGGCGGAAAAAGCTCACCAGTGCGGCTGAGACCTTCCGGACCGCCGTAGAGGGGCTCACCATCCTCAGTCAAGAGCGGGGCAAAGAATCACCGTCACCGGGAGCGGCTGCCTACGCGATCGCGGTGCTCACTGAGCCCTCCCTTGATTCGTGCTCCGATCCCGAAGTGCTAGAGTTCTTTGCACAGGTCAATAAGCAGTTCGCCGGGCACACTGATATGCAAGCTTGGTTGCTCCTCAAGGAATCAGAAGTCCTATTCAACCGACTAATGGTCCAGAGGGCCAAACTGGTCTTAGCAGAGGCAGAGGGTCTTGCCAGATCCTCCGATGAACCCCACCTTCTGTGGGCCATTCTTTACGCGAAGTTATTCGTTCGCACCCACCAGATCTACCGAGACCCAGCCGATTGGCTACGGGACGCGCTCGAACTTGGATTGGCAGTGGCGAAGGACGAGCGTCTAGCGCCCAAGCGAGAAGAATTCGGCAACGCCGCGTTCAAAGTTGCGGGCCAGCTAGAATCGGCTCTGGGTCCCGTGGACGCCACCAACTCTGGGCTTGGCCGCCGATGGAAAACGGATCCGTTCCCCTTCGCGATGCTCGCCATGTGGAAGGTTGCGAGGCTCAATCACCTTACGATCGCATCCATGTCTGACGTCGAGAACTTTCTTCGCAACTCGCAAGCCCTCGACGCAGCCGACCTCGAATAGGGCGGGGGGCGGGCGGCCCATCCTTTGTCCGCAGCAGCGGACAAAGGATGGGGCTTTTCGCCGCCACGGTTGCTTCTCGCCCCTGGCAGGTAGCTTGGTCTTTGAGCCGAGGGCACCTCCCGCCACCCGCCACGGCGGACTGCGGCGCGGCAAGGCCGCCGAGGGGAACCGCTAGATTCTTCAGTCCGCGCCGGGCGCGGCCTTCAGAATGACAATCGTTGGCGGGGCGGGCAGAGATCCCTTCCGCCTACGCCAAGGCTACGGCGGGCAAGCGGGGAAAAGAATTTGCTACTCACGGCGAAGGGATGGAAGCCAAAGCGGCGTCCCGCCTACGTCCAAGCGCGGGACTACGGCGCGGCAAGCGGGGGAAAGTCAAAGCGGCGTCGAGCTCCGGTTTCGGGAGTCCGACGGACTCCACCGGAGCCCAGAAGTCGGACCGCCGCACTCCAAAAGGGCAGAACCGGCGCGGAGCCGACTGCGTCCCTCTCGCCACTCGCCACTCGTCACTCGACACCACTCCCCGCTCGCTCAGATCTCCGGGTAAAGGTCGAAGAACGCTCCCACCGATTGGTTCAGGGTGTCCTGGATCTCTTCCTTGCTTCCCTCGATCAGGTGCAACGTGATACGCGCCGTGCGGCCATCCTTCAATTTCAACGTCGCCTCCTGCACTTCCGCGACGTCCTCCGCGGGAAACAATCTCATCCCGTACACCAGCGCCAGCTTCGCCATCGTCTCCTCCTCGCTCTCCGCAAGCCTAAATCGGGTGGGCCGCTCGATGCAAACCTCGCCGCCGCTGGCCGCGCGGATTACTTCCCGTGTGACGCGAAAGGCGTATACTCAGGCATCCACGCCGTGCGGGGCGAGCATCGTATGGGCAAACGGAGGAGAGCGATGCGATATCTACCAGCCTGGGTTTCGGCCGTGATTTTGTGCTTCGGCGTTGCGCTCTTCGCGCAAGAACAGCCGGGCCCCGTGACGCCTGCCCCCGCCCCGGCCGCGTCGGCTCCTGCGCAAGGTCCGTCAGCCCAACAAGCTCCCGCCCCGAACTCTCAGGCGCCTGCTGCGGCGGCAGCACCTGCGCCCGCAACGGCCGACGCCGCGCCTGCAACGCCCAACGCGCCGCCTGCCCCGGTCTCCCCGGCGCCCGTTCCCGCTACAATCGTTGTTCCTGCAGGGACGAAATTGCCGCTCGTGCTGCACAACGCAATCACGACCCGCAACGCACACCCCGGCGATCCGGTTTATTTCGAGACGCTTTTCCCCATCGTGCTGAACGACAAGATCGTGATTCCCGCCAGTTCGTACGTGCAGGGTGAGATCACGGAAGCGAAGCGGCCGGGCCGCGTGAAAGGCACCGGCGAATTGCGCATTCGCCTCACCACCATGATTCTGCCCAACGGCTACACGGTGCATTTCGGCGCTGTGCCGACCAACGCCGGCACCGGCGGCAACGAATCGGTGGACAAGGAAGGCACGATCCACGGCGATACGGACAAGGCCGATGACGCGGCAACCGTCATCACGGATACGAGTGTCGGCACGGTTATCGGCGGCGTCGCCGGACGCAGCGGCGAAGGCGCCGGCATTGGCGCGGGAGTGGGCGCGGCGGTTGGACTCGCGACCGTGCTGTTGACGCGGGGACCCGAACTGGAGTTGCCGCGGGGCACGACCGTGGACGTCGTCATTGATCGGCCGTTGTCGCTCGACGCGAGCAAAATCAATTTCACCGATACCGGCAGGGCGCCGGAACTTTCCGGCCCGCCGAACCGCGAGCCGGTTCGCTCGAAGAACCCGATTCCATTTTGAAATTTGACCGGCCTGTCAGGCTGACTGGTTGGTTTCCGCAAAACGCAGCGGGCTGAACACTTCCCAATCGAATGAAACGGAGCGATCCGTTATCCATTCGCTGATCAGTTTTGCGGTGATGGGAGTAAGCAGGATTCCATTGCGGTAGTGGCCCGTGGCGATGATGAGTCCTTCGACGTCGGTCGGCCCGAGGATCGGCAAGTGGTCGGGCGTGTCGGGCCGCAGTCCGCACCACGTCTCCGCGATTTCCGCCTCCGCCAGCGCGGGGACGAGTTCCTGCGTGGCGTCCAACACGCGCGACAATCCGCCGGGCGTGATGCGCTTTTCGTACCCGACGTGTTCGAGCGTGCTCCCGGTGACAAGCCATTGCGGCTGCTCGTCGTCGCAGGGCGAAATGTAGCCGCGCGAGGACCGCACCACTCGTGTCAACTTCGGCCCGGAAAACTGCACCGCAACCATCTGTCCGCGCACGGGCCGCGTCGGCGCATAGCGCCGGGTCTCTTCCAGCCGCGAAGAGTAGCAGCCGGCGGCCAGCACGACCTGCGCCGCGGCGTAACGCGTTCCGCCGCGCGTCACGACGCTCTTGACGCGGCCGCCGTGAATCTCGATCGAAGTGACTTCGGCGCCGCCCAGAAACTCCGCGCCGCGCTTCTGCGCGGCTTCGACCACGGCTGCGGACAATGTGCGATTGTCCACCGCCCCTTCGTCCGGCATGAGCATCGCGGCGCGCACATCGCGGCTCAGCGCGGGCTCCAGCGCCCAGGCGTCCTCGAGCGACAGCGGCTCGGCGGAAAGTCCGAGCCCGTGATGCAGGGCGACGAGCGTGCTGAGTTCGCGCTCCGCATCCGCGGAGAACATGACTTCCAACGCTCCGTGCCGGCGGAGATTGACTTTGCGGCCGGAATCCTCTTCGACCTCGGCAACGAACCGCGGGTACAGAGCGAGGCTCGCGCGTCCGAGCGGCACCAGCGGGATCACCTCAGGGCTGTCCGGCGCGGTCTGCAACATTCCGGCCGCGGCCCAGGACGCTTCCTGGGGTTGCGTCTGGCTGTCGAGAATCAGCGGGTGAGCGCCTCGCCGCGCGAGTTCCCAGGCGATCGAGCCGCCGATGATCCCGCCCCCAATTACGATGACGTCGTGCGCAAGCATACGTCCATCTTAGCGCAAGTTGCGGTTCTTCGCCTTCCAGCTCGGCCAACTCCGCTAGACGGCTTCTAGAGCGATTTCACCAGCTCGTCGGAGAGGATGTGCGCTTTGCGGGCAAGATTGCTGGCGCGCACCCAATCGCCCTCGCGGACCGCATCGTGCGCCTGGCTCAGAAAACCCCGCACTTTCTCGACCAAGTCTTCCTGCGCCGAATTGAGTTGCCTGCCGGAAGCAAGCTGCAGATTTTTCTCCGCAGCTTGAATATCTGCGGTAGTGCGCTGTTCATCCGCGGTCTGCTGCTGCGGAGATAGCTCCGGCGCGATCTCGGGAGCTTGGGGCTTCGGTTCCGGAGGCGCTGCGGGAGCCGGTCCGGATGACGGCGCGGGTTTCGGGCGCAGGGGCGCGGGGTTCGCGTTCGCGGGCGGCGTCGAGGGCTTTGGCTGCGGTTTCGGTTCCGAGGCAGGCACGGACGTCGTCGTCGCGTGAGGCGGGGGAGTCGCGGGAGGGGGCATGGACTCCGGGGGCGTCGACACAGACGGCGGCGCGGCCTTGACGATGTTTCGCTGGCAGCCGCCGAGAGCAAGAGCGGCAGCCAGGAGCAATCCGGCGAATGCGACGGATGGAAGTTTCATGCGTTGTGTCCCACGGTGGTTCTGGAATCCCGCGAATGGGTGGGAGCTTCGCCGGGCCGCTCGAGGGGAAGCTCCATGCGAAACGACGTGCCGCGGCCCACCTCAGTTTCAAAATCAATAGCGCCGTTGTGCAATTGGACAGTCCGGAATGTGCTGGCGAGTCCGATCCCGCTGCCGCCGGGGCGCGTCGTGAAAAAAAGTTGGAAGATGCGATTGCGATGCTCGGGCGAGATTCCGCGTCCCGTATCTTTGACCTGGATCACGGCCATTTCGCCGTGGCGCTCCAGCGTGAGCGTGAGGCGCCCCCCTTCGGGCATGGCCTCCACGGCGTTGAGGATCAGATTCAGCAGCGCCTGGCGAATCAGTTGCCGGTCCACGCGCGCCGCAGGGAGATTTGTGTCGCAGTGTGTTTCGACTTCGATTTTCGCCCGCTCGATTTGCGGGCGCGCCACGCGCACGACCTCATCGATCAATTCGGCGAGTTGCGTCTCTTCCCGATGGAGCTCGACCGGGCGCGTGAAGTCGAGGAAGCGCTTCACCACGCTGTCCAGGCGATCGATCTCGGTATCGAGCACCTTCACGGCGTGCATGGGCAATTCCTCGTCGGCGGAGAAATGCGTCTTCAAAGCTTCGAGCCACAGGCGCATGGAATTGAGGGGATTCTTCACTTCGTGAGCCACGCCGGACATGATGCGGCCCAGCGCGGACATGCGTTCGGAGACTTGCAACTGGGTGCTGATTCGCTCGCGCGACTCCAGGTCCGTCAGCGTGACGAGCGCCCCCATGCGCGTGCCGCCTTCGGTGATGATCTGGGCGCCGATCCCCACGTGTTGCGGCGGCTCGCCGTTCCGAGAAGGCAGCTCGACTTCGGTCGTGACCGGAACGATGGCTCCTTCGTCCAGGCCCAGCGCACGCCGCACGGGATGACCGGCGGGGAAAATGTCGTCAATCATGCGGCCGAGCAACTGATCGGCAGGCACGCCCAAGAAACGTTCGACGGCGGGGCTCACCATCACGGCCCGGCCGTCGCGGGTAAAAAGCAGAAGCCCGTCCTCGAGGCCGCCCAGCACCTGGTCCAGGTTCTCGCGCAGCGTGCTGAAAATCTCCTGGACCCCGCGCAGTTGCTGGCCGATCCGGCTGATTTTGCTGCTGACCTGGCCGAATTCATCGGAGGTCCGCACGGGCTGCGGATCGAACTCGCCGCGCGAGATGCGGTCCAATTGCGCCGAAATGCGTTCGAGCGGAGAGAGCGAGATGCTCGAGACGATCGCCGCGAGCAGGACCGACGCGAGCACGGAGCCCAGCGCGAGCCATCCGGCCGAGCGCAGACTGGGCGTGATTTCGCCGCGCAGCAGGCCGGTCTGCACCGCCACGCGGATTTCGCCGAAGGGAACCTGTTGGCCGGGCGGACCGAGCTTGAAAGGATAGGCGACCTCATAGGAGCGCGGCGGGCCGTAGATGACGCGCCACTGATCGAACGCCCCGCTGCTCACAAGTTGATCGAGCGGCGTGCGCGGGAGCACGGGGTGGTCGATCAGAGTCGAGTCGCTCGAGATGAGGGCCGTGCCGTCGTGGTCCACGATCGTGACTTCGTAGATGAAGGAAGAGTAGCCCACCTCGCCATTGATCAGCGAATCGAGCGCCTTGCTGTTGGCCAAGGAGTCGCGCACGTAGGCGCGCATGTCGGCGGGACTGTCGGAGGCGGGCGCGTTGCCCGCGGCGGCGGCGTCGGCCAACGCATTCTGCGCTTGAAAGAAAACCTGCTGGGCAATGGTATTGGCCCGGCTGTCGACCTGGCGCACGACTTGGCGCTCGAGAGAGGCCACATTGAGATAGGAGTAGACGGCGACGACGGCCAGAACGAGCGCCGCCATGGTCAGGGTGATCTTCGTCTTGAGGCGGAGGTGCATGGCCCGGCCCCTCAGGCCGTGGAGGATTCCGACGCTTCGTACTCTTTCAACTTGTTGTGCAGGGTCTTGAGGCTGATGCCCAGCAATTCCGCCGCGCGCGTCTTATTGTTTTGCGTCGCCGCGAGCGTCTGCAGGATCAGCTCGCGCTCGGCGGCTTCGACGGTGGTGCCGATGGGGAATCGCAGCGCCGAGAGCTCGGCGGCGCCCAGCGGGTTGGCGCGGCCGAATTCTTCCGGCAAGTGCGCGCGGCCGATGAGGTCCCGGTCGCAAACGATGGCGGCGCGCTCGATAATGTTGCGCAGCTCGCGGACATTGCCCGGCCAGGTGTAGCCTTTAAATTGCTCGAGAACCTCGGCGCTGACGCCGCGAATCTGGCGGTGGTATTTCTCATTGAGGTCGCGCAGCATTTCCTCGATGAGGGGCGGAATATCTTCCTTGTGCTCGCGCAGCGCCGGCAAGTGAATGTGGAACACGTTCAGGCGGAAATAAAGATCTTGCCGGAGCTCCCCTTTTCCGACCGCGCGATCCGGGTCCTTATTCGTGGCGGCGAGCACGCGCACATCCACGGGCGTTTCCGTCTTGCTGCCGATGCGCCTCACTTTGTGGTCTTCGAGCACCCGCAGAAGCTTGGTCTGAGTGGGAGCCGGCATCTCGCCGATTTCATCGAGCAGCAGAGTGCCGCCATCGGCCAACTCGAAACAGCCGAGGCGACGTTCGGCCGCGCCGGTGAACGCGCCGCGCTCGTGGCCGAAAATCTCGCTCTCCATCAGGGATTCGGGAATCGCGGAGCAGTTGATGGCCACGAACGGCCGGTTGCTGCGCGGTGAAAGCCGGTGAATGGTTCGTGCGAGGATTTCCTTTCCCGAGCCGGTTTCTCCCGTGATCAGCACCGACGCCATGGACGGCGCGACCTGCTCGACCACCCGCATGACGTCCTGCATCGGCTTCGACCGCCCGACCATGTCCCCCAGACGACCTGCTTCTCGCAAATCGTGCGTGAGGGCCGCGACCTGCCGCCGCCCGCGCTCGAGTCCCAAGGCGCGATCGAGCAGCGCGCGCAGGATGGAGGCCTTGAGCGGCTTCTCGATGTACCAAAATGCGCCGGATTGGATCGCTGAGACGACGCGCTCCTCGCTGCCCTTGCCCGTGATCAGAATGGCCGGCAGATGCTGGAGATCTCCGGCGTCGCGCAGCCGCTCGAGCAATTCGAGGCCATTCATCCCGGGCAGTTCGACGTCCGCGATGAGGGCGTCGGGAGCGAAATCAGGCATGTTCTCGAGCGCCGCTTCGGCGCTTTCCACTCCCAGGACCTCAAACCCCCATTTTCGGAGCAGCGCCTCGTAGCCCCGCCTGGCGTTCTCTTCGTCCTCCACGATCAGAATGCGTTCGGGTGAAGGCGCTTCGATTTGCGGATTGGGTGCTTCGGCCATGGCTTGTGTCCCGGCCGAGCCGGGAGTGTCAGGTGGAATTTACCAGCAGCGTGCGTGAATGCCAAGCTGAGTCGGAGCGGGGGGCGGCCGGTTGGGGGGCGAGCTGATATGCCAACGCGGGTCAGTTGTTTCGCCGGCTCGTATTCATCCGCAATTTCCGCTGTGGGCGGAGAAGGTGTTCCAGTTCCTCAAGAGCGATCCCGGCGTCCCTAAGAATGCTCTTAAAGAACATTTTCTATTGGAGAAGATCAACTAGAAGCTTTTGGTTGCTGAACAGGCGCTGAGCGTGAAAAGCGTACTTGAGAGTGCCAGTGCGAGCGCTATATTGCCGCGTGGGTTCATTCTTCCTTCTTTGGATCCTCGGCCGCTTTCAGTTTCGAAAGGAATTCCTTGCCGAGGTAACCCGTCACACAGTTTTTCAGACCACCAGCACGGGGCGGAAGATGAGCAATGCGCTCGCGTATGGCCGTGATATCTTCTTTGGGGAGGGTTAGCACGCCACTTTGCTCCAGTAGGCGCGAAACGTCCAGGCCGATATCGCCATTAACGACAGCATAGGGAATAATGTCGACCAACTCCTTGATTCCAAACCTGCGGGCGACGGCATGCTCGAAGAGAGCATAAGAGATCGAGCTGCTTAACTCATTGTTAGGCCAGCCACCTTGCCGAACCTGAGTGTCGCTCAGCACAGGGGCAATGCGTTTGTTGAACGCTATCAGCTCCCTGGCCCCGCCGGCCGACAAGGCCGTCAAAATCAGGTAGCGGCCGTAAGGGGTGCCCACGTCCATTGGGAGTTTTTCTATTGCATCCATTAAGACAGCAATTACGTCGTTATCGTTAAGACCTCTGAACTGACTGCGTATCTGATCAGGAACCGAGCTCGGGCCGCGTTTGCACTCCTTCTGCAGCAGGGCCAGAAGCGCCTCCGCACTAGCACGACGAATGTTGTCTTCTTTATGGCGAAGAAGCTTCCCCAGCTCCTGATAATCCCCCTTAGTCAACAGTGCCGAGACATTCGGCTTGAACCATGACATGTTGTCCTCCCATCGATTGTGTGCAGTTGAGCCGGAATTTCCGATTTGGACCTATGTTTCGCGCATCGTATGCTTCCCCTGCCATCGACGCAAAGGAATTGTCACCAGAGCGAGCCCCAGCGAGGTCGTCGGAGTCGCTGCGGCTCGTTTTTGCCCGTCTGACGAGCCGCGCTTGTTGCAGGCTCCGCTGAGCGATTTTGCAGTGGCCGGCCCTGTTTGCTTCGCCGCGATGCAAGCGGGGATTTTGTACGTCTCGCGGGACGAGGGGGGAAGCTGGAACGCCGTACCCGCAGGATCGATTCAAGGATTGTTTTCCGTGTTCGCCGCGCCTGCGGGCGGGGCGATCGTATATGTGGCCTCCGCCACCGAGGGTGTTTACCTGATCGACTGGACGCCGGCCGGCAGCGCGTCCGACTCGGACAAGATGTAGCGGCCTGAATCGCAGGGCTGACACCTGGTCCAAGGCTGGAAGTGGGTTGCAGAACGGAGGTTTCCGTCCCATTTTGGGTCTCCCCGCAGTTCCATTCTTGCATTTAGTTGAATGCAGGCGGCTTAGGAGCCGGAATGCAGTTGGTGGCTTGACAGGATTCCCTAATTGGGACTACAGTTCCGCTTCAAGTACTTTCCTGAAGAATAACTAAGTGCTTTGTTTGCGCCAAGTTTGGTCTCGGCTCGAATTGGCACTACCGTTGCTCCTGTTTTGAGACGAGGTCATGGCAATGGAACTTCAAGCGAGTCCGGAAGCAGCGCCCGCAAGATCCTCGACTCTGAGTTTGCTCATTGTTGACGATGAGGCCGCGACGCGGGACTTGTGCCGGGACGTCGCGCTGGACGCGGGGCTGCAGGTCCATACTTCCGCGACGACGGAAAACGCACTGGAAATCCTCGATCAGTTTCCGGTGGACATCGTCGTCACCGATCTGAAAGTTCCGCAACTTGGCGGTATCGAGCTGCTCAAGCGCGTTCGTGAACATCACCCGCAGGTGACCGTAGTGGTCCTGACCCAGTACGGCACCATCGAGACCGCGGTCGAAGCCACTCGCCTGGGCGCGACGGACTACGTGACAAAGCCGTTCCACGTCGAAGAGTTTCGGACGAAGCTCGAACGCGTGGCGCACGCCATCGAGCTGGACCAGGAAAATCGAATCTTGCGGGAGCAGCTTCGCAGCCGGCCGGGGTTCGGCGGGTTGACCGGCGTCTCCCCCAAAATGCAGAGAGTCTACCGGCTCATCGAGAAGGTCGCGCAACACAATTACCCGGTGTTCATTCTGGGCGAGAGCGGCACAGGAAAAGAACTGGTGGCGCGTTCGATTCACTTTTCCGGCCCGCGCCGGAACAAGCCGTTCGTTCCCGTGGATTGCTCGGCTCTGGTGCCGACGCTGATCGAGTCCGAGCTGTTCGGATACGTCAAGGGGGCGTTCACCGGGGCGCAGCACTCCAAGCAGGGCTTGCTCGAGGCGGCGGGGGAAGGAACGCTCTTCCTGGACGAAATCGGAGATCTCCCCGTGGACCTCCAGGCGAAGCTGCTGCGGGCCCTGCAGGAACGCGAGATCAAGCCGGTCGGCTCGACCGAGCGCGTGGGGGTCCGCGCGCGCGTGATTGCGGCAACCAACCGAGACCTGGAAACCGCGATTCGCTCCGGCTCTTTTCGCCAGGATCTCTACTTCCGGCTCAACGTCGTCCAGATCAAGTTGCCGCCCCTGCGCGAGCGCCGGAGCGATTTGCCGCTCCTGGTGAACACATTTCTTGAGAAATTCGGCGATCCGCAGCGACAAGTGCGCACCATCTCCGAAGACGCCATGCGGCGCCTGATGGCCTATGACTGGCCCGGGAATGTCCGCGAACTGGAGAATGCGGTCGAACGGGCTGTGGCCCTGGGCTCGGGCCCGATCCTCCATGTGGGCGATCTCCCGTCCAACCTGCAAAACACGGAGTCCGAACGCCTGCCCGAACAGGACGAACTGGTTCCGCTCGAAGAACTCGAGCGGCGCGCCATCTTCCGCGCTTTGCGCGAGACGGCCGGCGACAAGTTAGCCGCGGCGCGCTTGCTTGGAATCGGAAAGACCACCCTCTACCGCAAGCTCAAGCAGTACGATGTCGCCCCCGCACAACCGGCCCAATCGAATTGACAGCCGCAGGCGTTGAGGCGCGCGCCGCGCGCTCGAATTCCGTCAGTGATTTCCGCACGAATCGAAACGACGCAATTCCGGAATGGAATGAGCGCACGCGGTAAGAGTCTCGGAGTGGGAAGTTCCACGGAAGTAGACGCGAGTCCTCTCCTCCCATCTGCTTGATTCCCGGAGCTTTGCAAGGAATGCGCCGTTGGCGCTCGCTGTGCAAGGGAATCATCTCGAGGTGCGCGAAGGCCATGGGGACCAACAGGATGCCATTGCTTTGGTATCGCGGCGTGCGGCGCGCCGTCGAACTCGCCGTCTTCTTCGGGAGTGCCGCGCTGTTGAGCTACCTGGTGATTCAGTCGCGCTGACGGAAAGTGTTCATGCAGGCGACGAATTGGATCCGATCATGGAGGCTCAGAGGCGGCGAGCAAAGACGTCGCGGGCAGTGCCCGCCCGGCGGGATCGCCAGCACCGCAGTGCAGGGCGAAAGTGCCGAGCGATTGCTCGAGCTGGCCGCGAATGCCCTGCAGACGGCGGCCGGCGCGGATCGCTCCGGCGTGTGGTTGCTGGAAAAAGACGGCGGCGGCCCGGCGAGGGGATTGGTATGCGGTCCATCGCAAGCCGCCTTCCCTCAGGATTGGAATCACCTCGAACTTTCAGCGCCAGCATGGAAAAGGCTTCTCAACAGCCGCGAGGTTGTGTCGGCCGGGCGAGGGGCGGGCTCGGCGTTTCCGAATGCGGGCCCCCTCGCGGATATGGAGAGCGCGCTGTGGATTCCGCTCCGCGCCGGCGATTGCGCTCTGGGTCTGGCGATGGTTGCCTATCGCAGAGTCCACCAGGCGGTTGACACAGCCGCCCTTCGTGCGATCGGCGACGAGCTGGCCTTGGCAGTCGCGCAACAGCGGGATTCGGAGCAGAGGAACCGGATCGAAGCCGAGTTCGAGACGCGCGTGCGGCTGTTGCGCGCCCTGGAGAGCGACGCAAGTCCCGAAACGCTGCTCGGCGAAATCGCGCGGGCCGCGGCCCTTTCCGTGCGCGCGGAATTCGTGGCCGCGGCCCGCCGGGAGACGCCCCTGAACCAGTGCGAAGGATGGTCGGGAGAAACGTATTGGCGGCCGGCTCTGGAAATCGATGCGGTCGCCCGCGTCTGGCGCGCAGCTCTCACCGAGGCGCGGCCGGTGGAATCGGCCGCGACGCTTCTTCCGGACCGGGCGCCGGCCGGTGCGCCGCGGCGGGAAGCCGTCACCGACGAACATCCCGTCCGTTTGGGTCGTGTTGCCGCCTGGCCGTTCGGCACGGTCGAGGGCCGGCCGCTCGGCGTGCTGCTGGCCGGATTTTCAGCGGCCGAAGCGCCGGCGGTTGCAACGCAACTCGATTCGTACATGGCGATGGCAAGCCTGGTCCTGGAGCGCGAGGCGCGCAAGAGCCGCGAGTCCGAGTTGGAGGGCACCCTCGAAGCGTTGCTGGATTCCACCGCCGAATGGCTCCTGATTATCGATGGCAACGGTTCGATTGCGGAGGCCAGCCGCGCGGCCCGCGTAGCCATGCGTTTGTATTCGACGCACGGCGGATTCGCGCACCTCGAGGACCTGTTTGTGCCCGGGGCCCGGAAGGCGCTCAGGGAGTGGCGGGAGTCCTTGTCGGCAGAGCCCGCCGACGCCGCCTCGCGCCCAATCGAGGTTCTGCTGCGGGACGGCTCCGCGGTGCGAATCAGCCCGCGGATGCAGCTCAGGCATCCACCGCGTTCCGGCGGCGCCTCAGCAACGGCCCAGAGACGCTGGGTGCTTTGCCTCGAAGACCTGAACGCGCGGGAGGCCTCCGCCGCCGAGTGCGCGCGGACGGGGTCGGAACTGCGGGGCCTGCTCGATTCGCTCGACGACGGCGTGCTGGTCTTTGACGAAATGGGCAAGATTCGCGCCGCCAATGACCGGTTCGCACAGGTGGTGGGCCTGGATCCGCGCCGTTTGCGGGAACTCGGTGATTTCGACAACCTGTCGGAGGTGTTGTCGGGTCACGCCGCCGATCGCGCCGATTTCCTCGCCCGCTGGCGCGATCGACGGCGCCGCCCGGACGAAGCGGCCTGGGACGAACTGGAATTCCTGCTGCCCGCGCGCAAAGTTGTGGAACGACTGGCCCGGCCCGTGCGCGACGCGCGAGGGACGCCTCTCGGTTGGATCGAGGTCTATCGCGACATCACGAACCAGCGCCTGCTCCAATCCAAGCTGCTGCGCACGGAGAAGATGGCCGCGCTGGGACAATTGGTTTCCGGCATCGCCCACGAGTTGAATAATCCGCTCACCAGCATTCAGGGCTACGCGCAATTGCTGCTCAGCCGCAGGCCGGGCCTGGAGCGCGCCGCGGACGCCAAGCGAATCTGCCAGGAAGCGGAGCGCGCCGGAAGAATCGTCAAGAACCTCCTGCTCTTCGCGCGCGAAGCCAAGCCCGAGCGCAGGGCCGTGGACCTGAACGAAATCGTCGAGCGCACGGTCATGCTGCGGAGCTACGAATTGAAGGTCGAGAACATCCAGGCCGACATGGAGCTGGAATCCGGACTGCCGCCGATTCTCGCCGACGCCGGACAGCTGTTCCAGGTGGTGCTCAATCTCGTGGTCAATGCGGAGCAGGCCATCCAGCAGGGCCGGGGACAAGGGACCATCCGCATCCGCACGCGGCGCTCTTCGTCCGAGCGGCTCGCGCTGGAGATTTCCGACGACGGGCCGGGCATCCCGCCGGAAATCATCTCCCGCATCTTCGATCCGTTCTTCACGACCAAGCCGGTGGGTGTCGGCACCGGGCTCGGCCTTTCCATCGCCTACGGGATCGTGCAGGAGCACGGCGGCGATATCTCCGTCGAGAGCCAGCCGGGCCGCGGCGCGAGCTTCACGATCGAGCTGCCCATCCTGGCCGTCGCGGAACTCGAGGCTCCGGAGGAGGCGTTAACCGCGATCGTTTCGCCCGCCGTTCTGACGGCCGGGAGCGCTTCCCGGAAGGCCCGGTCCGCGCCGGCATCCGCTGAGCGTTCCGCAAGCGCCGCTCACCGCCAGCGCATTCTTGTGGTGGAAGACGAACCCACCGTGGCGCAACTCATCTCCGACGTGCTCAGCGAAGAAGGATGCCGCGTGGACATCATGCTCGATAGCCGCGAGGCGTTCGACCGGATTGGCCGGCAGGAATACGATCTCGTGATCTGCGATTTGAAGATGCCGCACCTCGACGGCCGGGCCTTCTACAAAGCTCTGACGGATGCGGGCAATCCGCTGCAGCACCGGCTCATTTTTGTGACCGGCGATACGATGAGCCCGCACACGCTCGACTTCCTCGAATCGAGCGGCGTGCCGTATCTCGCAAAACCTTTCTTGGTCGAGGAATTGAAGCAGATCGTGCACCAGGCGTCCGCAGGCACGAGCGCACGGGCGCCCCTGGCCGTTTCCGGCGGAATCCCCGCCCCCCGGACGGCATCGAGGAAACGATGAATACAGCAGAGCGAAATGTCTTTTTGATTTGCGCCGACCCGGACGTCACCCGGGAATGCATTCGCGAGATTGTCTGCACCGGCGGCCCGTATCAGTTGCCGCTGGCGGCGTCGCCGGAAATCGCGCGCGCGATTTTTCCCATGCGCTCGCCCACGGCGATCTTTCTGCACGAATCCGCGGTCAAGCCCGAGCCCGCGGACGAGAACTTCGCGTCCGCCGTGGCGCTGCTGACGGAGTGGGCGCCGGTGGTCGTGGCGGCGGCGCCGGAGAAGCAGACCCAGCTGGCGTTCTTGATCACGTCGGGCGCGGTGGATTTCGTCCCGCTCACCGACAACTTCGTGCCGATCGTCGCGGGATTACTCGAGCGGCGCGTGCGCCTGGCCGAGCGCGCCGAGGGACTGATCCGCTTCCCGGGCGAAGAACTCGAAGGCGATTTCGGAGAGATTCTCCGCCACGAAGTGAACAATCCGTTGACCGGGATTCTCGGCAATGCCGAGCTGCTGCTCGCGCGGCGAGACCGCATGCCGCCCGCCGCCATCGTACGGCTGCAAACGATCGCCGAACTTGCCGTTCGCCTGCGCGACACCGTGCGCCGGCTCTCGAACGCCTGGGAAGCGCGCCACGACGACGTTCGCTCGGCCTGAGCGCCGGCCAACGCACCGGGCTAATCGCTGAGATTCATCCCGCACCCGAAGATTTCTCTGCCGCTGAGACATTCTTCGGCCGCACCTTGTCCCGCGACGTTGCAATCGCTCGCGGCGAGGCGTGGATTGAGTTGAAGAACTCCAGGACGCGGCGCTGAAATTCAAGCTGGGCCGCACCATAGGCCTGCGTGTGCCCCGCACCGGGGACAATCCAAAGCTGCTTTGGGCCGCCGGCGGATTGGAAGATTTGGCTCGCGTGACGGCACGGAACGGTGCGGTCGGCGAGGCCGCAAATCAGCAGGACGGGGAAGGGACGGGCGGCGACCGCCTCTTGCGGAGAAACGTCGTCGGCGCGGAAACCGCCTTCGCGTTCGACAGCGCGCATCGCGAAGATCGCCGCCGGGCGAAAGAGAGTCTTGCCCAGCCACGGACTCCACTGCAGACCCGCGTAATCGTAGGAGACTTCCCGCAGATTGCTGAACGAAGCCTCCGCGACCACACCGTCAACTCGATCGTCCACGGCCGCCGCCTGCAGCGCGATGGCTGCGCCCATCGATTCGCCGAGCAGGAAAATGCGGCGAGGATTCTCACGCGCTTCGAGAGCGTCGAGAATCGCGCGAACGTCGTAGCGTTCCTTCCAGCCGTAAGTCGCGAGCGCGCCATCGCTTTCGCCCTGCGCACGGGCGTCCACGAGCAGGACTCCGTATCCATTGCGAAGCAGGAAGCTCGCGTACCCGAGCATGCCGGCGCGATTGTCGGCGACGCCGTGCAATAGCAGGACCCAGTCGCCGTTCGGGATGAAGGGCCGGCCAAGCCAACCGCGAAGCGTTGCACCGTCTGAGGCGCGAACCTCGAAATCTTCGCGAGTCGCCTCAGAGGCTCGGAAGACGTCACCTACCTCAGAAACCAATTCTGCCGAGAGAGGCCGGCGCGCCGGATGAAGAATCCACGGGCCTTCTTTGTATCCAACCAAGCCGGAAGCACCGGACGCTAGCAAGACGAGCATTACAAGAACGACAGTCGCAAGCCGAAGACGACGCATGCAGTTGCTCCTGACAGAAGGTACGAAACAATCGGTTGCTGAGTTCTGGCTATCTGCTGGCGTCACAGCATCGGGCAACGGGTTGGCGACCCAGCGGTATGGTGCGCGTTCCACGCGCGAACATCGCCTGGAATTCGAGAGGCTGGGTGAGAATCACCGAAATCCGCGAAGTCACGAAGCCGATCAGCTCGCCGATTCCCGACGCTTACGATGATTTTTCCAAGATGACGCTGAGTTTGGTCGCGGTGATGGCCGACGCCGTTCGCGACAGCAAGCGCGGGTCAGGAGCCCGTCGAGGAGTAGCGGCGCACGCCGACGTTCCAGAACCAGAGCGACAGCGCAAGAGTCGCCGCGGCCACCACGGGCACCAGATATGCAAAGCCGCGGAATTCGTGGCGGCCGAGCAACCGCGCGGTCGGATAAAACGCGGCGAAGGCGAAGGGAACGATCCAGCTCAGAAAGAATTGAATGTAGACGGAGTAGATCGAAAGCGGCCAGCGTCCGAACGCGATCAGATTCCACACCGGCGGGTGGATGCCGATGCGGTCCTCAAACCAAAACGAAAACGTGCTGAGAATCAGAAAGATCGAAATGTAAATCGTGCCGCCGCAGAGGGCGAACACGACGACCAGCAGAATCTCCGTCGCCGACCAGTGGTAGTGGAAACTCCATCCCGCCCAGATCATGACTCCGATACCGGTGATGATTTCCTGGAAAGACTCGATGCGAAAATTCTCGAAGATCACCTGAAAGAGCGAACCCACCGGCCGGATCAGGACGCGATCGAACTTCCCCTCCATAATGAACTCACTGCCGAAGTCGTAGAGGTTCGGGCTGAGTATGTTGAAGATGCCGTAGGGAATCAGCGAGAAGCCGTAAAGAAAAAGGATTTGCCCAAAGCTCCAGCCCGCGAGCGAACTCGTGTTTTTGAACAGCACCCAGACGAACCCGAAAGAGAGAATCGTCGCGGCCAGGCTGGTGAAAAGTCCGATGAGGAAATCGCCGCGATAGCTGACGCGCACCTTGAGGTATTGCGCGAAGTATTTGCCGAGCAGTCCGAGATGTTTTCGGAAACCGCCCATCTCAGCCTCCGTGAATCGTGATCCTCCGCAGCGAGCGTTCCCACCAGAAACGGCCGAGCGCGAGCAGCATGACGACCCACGCCCACGCGACGCCCACCGCACGCCAGGCCGCCCAGCCTGTGAGTTTTCCAAGGTAGAGCTGCAGCGGCGTGTAGGCGATGCGTTCAAACGGTAGGAAGTGCGAGACGACTTGCGCCCAGTGCGGAAAAAACGAAATGGGAATCAAGAGGCCGGAAAGCAGCTCAATCAGCCAGAATTTCGCGCGAATCAGAGCGAGAATCGATTTCAGCGGAATCGCGCACGTGCCGATTAGGAAGTTTATCGCGGCCATCAGGAGAAAACTGGCGAGGACCGCGAGCAGGAACGGCGCGATTTGCGCGCGCGAGGCGGGCGGACGAACCGGAAAAATCAGCGCGATGACCACCGCCGCCGGCGCCGTCAACAGCACCAGCCGGAACAGCGATTCACCGGCGGCGCGGAAGATCCACATCCATTGCACGGAGACAGGCTTGATCAGCTCCATCGCGATCTTGCCTTCCAGAACTTCGTACGCCATCTCCTGATCGATCGTGTTCCAGTAAAACGAGCGCATGATCCAGCCGACGGAAACGTAGGTCAGCATCTGCGGAAGGCTGTAGCCCGCGAGCAAAGCGGAGTGCGGCGCGGCGCCCGCGGCGGCCGGCGCGTAAACCGCGCGCCAGATGAAGTAATAGACGGTCACATTGAAGACGTAGGTCAGAACGCCGGTGTAGTAGCGCAGCCGGAACGCGAGGATATTGACGAAGCCGATGCGCGCGAATTCGAGATGCGGGCCGAACGCCCAGCCGCGTGCGGCGACGGCTTGCGGGGCGGAAGCCATCAGGCGGGAACCCCGTGCAATGCTTCGCCGGCGTAGATGCGTTTGATGATTTCTTCGATGGGCTCGTCTTCGATGAGCAGATCGTGCACCTCGGCCAGGCCGAGAATTTGCCGGACGAGGTCGGCGGTGGAGATGCGGGAGCGGTCGAAGCGAATGCAAAAGGTCATGCCGTCCACGCGCTCGAGCTTGAGGCCGTCGCGCTCGAGTGCGGAGAGGGCGGCGAGTTGCGCGTGATCGCGCAATGCGAACTTCACCTGTTTGGTGCGCAGCAATTGGCGTTTGAGCGTCGCGAGCGGCCCGTCGTAGAGGAGCCGGCCGTGGTCGATGATCATGATGCGGCGGCAAAGCTCTTCGATGTCGTCGAGGTCGTGCGTGGTGAGGAGAATGGTCGTCTGGTAGCGCTGGTTGATGGCGCGCAGGAACTGGCGGATGTGGTCCTTGGCGACGACGTCGAGGCCGATCGTGGGCTCGTCGAGAAAGAGCAGCGGCGGATTATGCAGCAGCGCCGCAGCGAGGTCGCAGCGCATGCGCTCGCCCAGCGAGAGTTTGCGGACGGGCGTATTGAGGTAGTCGCGGATGCCGAGGATTTCGTTGAACGTTTCCATGCGCTCGGCGAAATCGCGCTCGGAGACGTCGTAGATGCGGCGCAGCAACTTCAGCGATTCGATCACGGCGATGTCCCACCAAAGCTGCGTGCGTTGCCCGAAGACGACGCCGATCGTGCGCACGTAGTGGGTGCGCTGCCGCCAGGGCACGAAACCGTTCGAGACGATTTCGCCGCTGCTGGGCACCAGGATGCTCGTGAGCATTTTGATGGTGGTGGATTTTCCCGCGCCGTTGGGGCCGATGTAGCCGACCATCTCGCCGCGTTCGATGGCGAAACCGATGTGGTCCACCGCGTGGACCTCGCGGTACTCGCGATGAAACAAATTGACGATGCCGCCCCACAGGCCTTCGCGGCGCTGGAAGCTGCGGAACGTCTTCGTGAGTTCCCGCACGGAAATCAGCGGGGAGTCGGCCATGGGAAGTTGATTCTAACATGGAGAAAACCGCGGCATGCGGTCCGGCTGCTTCCGCAAGTGTCGCGCCGCTACTCTCAGGTGCGGAAGAGGACGTCTTCGCGCTGGAAAAGTTTCACGGCGATGGCGAGGGCGGCGGCGGCGTAAACGCAGGAAGACGCGAAAATCAGCGCGATCAATTTCCAGTGATAGGTGCCGGTGATGATCTCTTTGCTGACGAGGCTCGTATTCAGCACGGGAATGAGCGCGAGGTGCGCGTTCAAATCGACGCCGGGAAGCAGCGAGACCACCGCAGGAATAATGACGATGGGGATCAGCGGGGAAATATAGCTCTGCGCTTCCTTGTAACTCTTGGCGTAGAGCGAAATCGCGAGCAGGGCCGCGGAAAACAGCACGGCGAGCGGCACGACCATCCCAAACACCGCGATCACGGACTTGAGATTGACCGACAATTGCAGCACGTCGGAATCGCCGCCGGAGGCCATGCTCATCAGCATCCGCTTGCCGATTCCGAAGGAAACACCCATCGAGGCGACGGCCAATGCCGCCGTGGAGAGCGACGCGGTGAGCACCATCAGGAATTTTCCGAGCACCAGGTGGAGGCGAGAGACGGGGCTCGAAAGAATCGTCTCCATCGTGCCGCGCTCTTTTTCGCCGGCGGTGAGGTCGATGGCGGGATACATCGCGCCGGTCAAGCAGAGCAGGATGACCATGTAAGGAATGAGTCCGCCGATCTCGGCTCCGGTCACTTTTTCCGGCGGCGCGACGTTCTGGTCCTTAATATCGAAGGGCGTGATCAATGTATCCGGTAGGCCGCGCGATTCGAGTCGTTGGCGGACCGTGGTGTCGCGGTAATCGCTCAGCTCCTTTCGGAGATTGTCGGCGGCAATCCCGGAGTTGAGATCGCCCTGGTAGTCGTCAATCTTGAGGGTGACTTGCTGTCCGGCCTGAATCGCCGCGTCGAATCCCGGGGGAATCTCGACGGCCGCGCGAATCTGCTTATTGGAGATTTCGTCGGCGTAGTCCGGGCGTGAGGGAACGATTTCGATATCTTTCAGCGCGGCCAATTGCGCCATAAGCTGCGGCGAGTCCGCGCCGCCGAGGATCATGACTTTGGGAATTTGTTGCTTCGCTTTTCCGACGATTTCGGACATGAGGACGCCCATGCCGATGGTGAGCAGCGGCATGATCAAAATGGGCACGATAATCATGGAGATCAGCGTCCGGCGGTCGCGCAGGGAATCCATCAATTCCTTGCGATAAACGACGCCGACATTTCGCAGGCTCATGGTTCCACCACCTGGACGAAGATTTCCTCGAGATCGGTCTGGCGGTAGCGGCCGCGCAATTCCTCGAGCGAGCCTTCGACGAGCAGCCGGCCCTTATCGATGATGCCGATGGTGTCGCAAAGTTTTTCGACTTCGCTCATCACGTGCGTCGAGAAGACGACGGTCTTGCCCTGATCGCGGCATTCGCGGATGAAACCGACGATCGTGCGAGCGGCCATGACGTCGAGGCCGAGCGTGGGCTCGTCGAAGATCATCACGGAGGGATCGTGGATGAGCGTTCGCGCGATGGAAACTTTTTGTTTCATCCCGGTGGAAAGCTTGTCGCAGCGGCGGTCGCGAAAATCATTCATTTCGAGGCGCGCGAAGATCGCGTCCGCGCGCTTCGAGATGGCCGCGTCGTCCATTCCGTGCAACCGCCCGAAATAGCGCACGATTTCCACGGCCGTCAGCCGCCCGTAGAGCGCGGTGGCCGTTGACAGGAAGCCGACATTTCGGCGGACATCCTCGGCCTGCGTGGCAACGTCGAACCCGGCCACGGTGGCGCTGCCTTCCGTCGGTTCGAGGATCGTGGCGAGCATGCGCAGCGTAGTGGTCTTGCCGGCTCCGTTCGCGCCGAGCAGGCCGTAGATGCGGCCGGGCTCGCAACGAAAGCTCACGCCGTCCACGGCGTGAATTTCGCCGCGCTTCTTGTCGTAGAAACGCTTGCCGAGTTTTCGCGTTTCGATCATGTACGTGGGAGGCGAAGCTCCCAGCTCCTAAAATGCCAGGGCTGAGTTACACCCGTTCTAGTGCTACTACGCATCACAGGCGAGAAAGTTTCAACCTGCGAACGTGGCGAATGCGCGACTGCAGCTATTCGCCCATGACCTTGATCAGGATTCGCTTCGGGCGCAGACCGTCGAGTTCCGCGTAGAGTATATATTGCCATGGCCCCAGTTCCAACTTGCCTTCGAGCAGCGATACCACCGCTTGGCCATTCAGCAGGATGCTTTGCAGGTGAGCGCCGGCGGTGCTCTCCGCCCGCTGGCCGTACTGATACGCGGCGCTCGCGGGCGCGAGCTTTTCGAGCCAGGCGTCCACGTCCTGGTGGAATGCAGGATCGCTCTCGTTGACGAACACGCCGGAATTGGAGTGCAGGGCGCAGATCAAAATGATGCCGTTGCGGATCCCGCTCTTTTCGGCGGCGGAGCGGACGTTCTCGGTAATGTCGATGAATTCGCGCTTCTTCTCGGTTTGAACCGTGATGTAGTCGCTGTGAATCTTCATGCGGCTCTCCCGAAGCAGCGGCAGAGATTCTATTCAAACACGGAGCGGATGAAAAGCGGGGCGGCGCGAAATCAGCCCTTGTGGCAGTTGGGGCACTGCTTGGCGTCGAAACGATCCGGCGTGACGGTGAACATGTTGTTGCACTGGATGCAGACGCGGTGCAGCACCGGGCCGTCAGCGGGGGGAGCTTCGTGCGATTGTTTTTCTTCGTGCGCGGGTTCGGCGGACATGGGCGGATTTTAGCACATTGCGGGGCGCGGCGGACTTCGGCGCGGCAGGCGCGGCGGCTGGGGCAACCGGCGCGAAGGAACTGAACCGGACACTTGTTTGCGTGCTAAGAAGAGGAGACAGGAGGGCGCGATTCGTGCCGAGTGGGCTTGGAACGCGGAGAAGTCATTCCGGGCCGTTCCGGAGCTGAGTAAGCCTCTGTTCAGCGGCTCGACGGACGGCCGGGACTTTGTCCTCGAGGGCGATCTTCGCCAGCAGGGCCTGGTCGGTGAGGTTCTTGACGGCGGCTTCGCGGACATGCCAGTTTGTGTCCTCGACGGCGATCTTCGCCAGCAATTCCTGGTCGGTCAGTTTCTGGATGGCGGCAGCGCGGACTTGCCACACTTTGTCCTCGGCGGCGATCTTCGCCAGCGGCGCCTGGTCGGTGAGGTTCCTGACGGCGGCTTGGCGGACCTCCGGAATCCCCGATGAGGAAAGCTCAGCCAAATCGTCCTGCGTGAACTCCGGATTAGGCAATAATTCCGACAGAAGGTCATCCACACGAACGACTGCTGGCACAAATAAATCAGGACCAGCGCTTATTGTCCCAGGAAAGGCCGGGCTCCATTTCCTCTGGGCCAGGACCTTCCCGGCCTGGCTCAGCACAACATAAACTGACTCGCCCCACACTGCTCTCGCTACGTTCCCAATATATGTCGGGTATTCGCCGGAAACGCTTGTTGCGGACACGATCCCGGGAAACCGGCTCCGAATTCGCGGTTCCTGAATCGCCAGCCTGATACGTGCGATGGACTCTCCGTCGTCAGAGGTCAACTCACCAAGGTTGCCTGCCAGGCGTCTTAGGGCGGGGTTCGAGTCATCCATCGCCGCAATGGCCTCGGCGCGGGTAACCGGGTTCTCGGATTCCACGGCGACTTTCGCCAGCAACGCCTGGTCCGTCAGTTTCCGGACGGCAGCCCCGCGGACAAACTCGACTTTATCCTCGACGGCGATCTTCGCCAGCAATGCCTGGTCGGATAGCCTCTCGATGGCGGCCTCGCGGACTGTCCAGTCTTTGTTCCCGATGGCGATCTTCGCCAGCAATGCCTGGTCGGTCAGTTTCCCGATGGCGGCTTGGCGGACACCCGCATCTTTGGACTCGACGACGATCTCCGCCAGCGCGGCCTGGTCTGTTAGCCTCCCGACGGCGGCCGAGCGGACACTCGAGTCGTTGTCGTCGACGGCGATCTTCGCCAGCAATGGCTGGTCGGTGAGTTTCTCGACGGCGGCTAGGCAGACATACTCGTCCTGGGCCTCGACGGCGATCTTCGCCAGTAACGCCTGGTCGGTCAGTTTCTCGACGGCGGCTCTGCGGACATCCGCATCTCTGGACTCGACGGCGATCTTCGCCAACAAGGCCTGGTCGGTCAGTTTCTCGACGGCGACCTTGAGCTCCCTACAGGCCTTTTGATCGCCGTTGTCACATTTGCCGATAAATCCTTCTATGTCTTTTGCGTTTGTGGAGAGTAGTATGTTCGTGAACAACAAGGCGCAGCAAACCGAAACAATCGCATTTCTCTTCACAGCCTTAATCCTTTTTGGAAGTTCTTAACCGGAATTTCCTTTTTGGCCTCGAAAACGGCACGATTGCACGCGCAGCTCGCCCGGGCGCTATATTGGAATCGGGATTTCCAATTTCAGGTCCATTTCTGCGCGGAACCATACGTCCGCCGGGCGCTCGCGTCAATCTGGAATCGCCGTGGCCGCGGTGGGCTGGCGATGCGCAGGGCGAGCAGGATCTTTGCGGCTCGATTTGCGAAGCGGTGGATCTTTAGCGCGGCCTCGCTTCGTAGCGCGCGACCAATTGTGTGCGCCTTGCCGGTTGCACGGAACCACGAGATTCTTCGACTGCGAGGCGGCTCGTCCCGGCAGGGCCGGGACGGCAGAGAAAAGAGCCGCCTCTCCGCTCAGAATGACAATCATCTTGTGCGTGCGCCATTCGGGACGCGGGGAATTTCTGTGCGCGTTGAAGATGGCGAGCTGAAGGAAAGAAAAATCCCCACACGCAAAACCGACGTGTGGGGCACCCACGCGCGTAGGGGAGGGCAGAGAGAATCCTCCCGCCTCCGCCGGGCCTACGGCGCGCAGGCCCGCCGCGGCGGGCGTTCGGGATGACAACTTTGGGGAGGCGTGGGGCAGAGGAGACCGAAGAGAGGCCCCTCCAACGGCAGCGGGCAAGCTGATCGGTGCGCCACTCCAGATGAACCTCAAGGAGAAAGGCGGGAAGGGCACTGGCCGATCTTGCGGAAACGGTATAGCATCAAAGAAGACCGAGTCCTGCGCAGGCCGGAGGCGGGCAAAACGTGCCTGGGTGCGGCCGTTTCCCGCGCGATTTGTTAGAATTCCATAAATCCCAAGGCCGGCAATTTGCCTCGGAGACGGGAAGGGAGTGCCTTTGACGCTGGGGAAACGGCTGTGGCTGCTCCTGGCGGCGGCGATTGTGCTTGCGGCCGTGCTCGTGTTCATCAACGAGCGGCGGCCGGCTGCGTCCGTGACGGAAGTCGCGGTCCTCCGTGAGAACCTGAGCACCGACATCTCGAGCAACGGAAAAGTGGAGCCGGTGGCACCCTACGACATTCGCGCCGAGACGGACACGTTTGTGAAGCGGCTGAACGTGGCCGAAGGGCAACAGGTGAAGAAGGGCCAGTTGCTGTTGGAATTGGATGACACCCAAATCGAGTCGCAACTGACGCAGGCGCAGGCGGAACTCTCCTCCGAAGAGGATGAATTGCGCGCGGCGCAAGGGGGCGGGCGTCCCGACCAAGCGGCCAAGCTCAAGGGCGATCTGGAGAAAGCTACGGCTCAGCGAGACCAACTGCAGCGCCAACAAGCGGCGCTGGAGAAGCTCGTGGCGCAGCAAGCGGCCACTCCGCAGGAGCTCGAGCAGAATCGCGTTGCGCTGGTGAGCGCGACGGCGGAAGTGAATCAGCTTTCGCAAGCAGTGGCTGAATTCCAGCGGCAGGCGAAACTTCAGGTGGAGCAAGTCGGGCTCGAAGTGGAACATTCGCGCGCTCAGGTCGCCGATCTGCGGGAGAAGCTGCGCGCGGCGCGGCCCGTGGCGCCCGCAGACGGGACGCTCTACTCGCTGCCGGTGCACGTGGGGGACTTCGTGCACGTCGGCGACCCGCTGGCGGCGATCGCCGACCTGCATAACGTGCGCGTGCGCGCCTACATTGACGAGCCGGAGCTTGGTCAGCTGGAGCCGAATCAGGGCGTGGAAATTACCTGGGACGCAAAGCCGGAGCGCGTCTGGACGGGCCGAGTGGAAATGGTGCCCAAACAAGTGGTGGCCCACGGCACGCGCAGCGTGGGGGAGACGCTGTGCTCGGTCACGAACGACAAGCTCGAGCTGATCCCGAACATCACGGTGGACGTGCACATTCATTTGCAGGAGCGGCCGAACGCGCTGGTCGTGCCCCGCGGCGCGGTGCAAATTGACGGCGGCCATCACTATGTGTTTCAGGTCGGCGACGGCCGCCTGCACCGGCGCGAAATCAAGGTCGGGATGACGACGCCGGTGGAGTATGAAGTCCTGGGCGGCCTGGAAGAAGGCGACGAAGTGGCGCTGCCGGGAGACGTGGCGCCGAAAGACGGCATGCGGGTGCGCGTGGTGGTGGTGAATCCCGAATGAGCAGGGCCCGGCGCACTTTGCTCGGAACACTTTTGGCCGCGCTGGGCCTGGCGATGATTCTCGCGCGAGCGCAGGCAAGCACTCTCGACGACGCGCAGAATTTGTTCGACCGGGGACAGTACAGCCAGGCGGCGGACCTGCTGTCCGCAGCGATCGCGAAATCTCCGGACGCGCCGCAATTCCACTACCTGCTGGGCCGGTCGTACTACGAAATGGCGGACTACACGCGCTCGATCTCTTCGCTGGAGCGGGCGGTCGAGCTGGCGAATGCGAACTCGCAATATCACGACTGGCTGGGGAAGGCCTACGGGCTCAAAGCGGAAGAGACGGAGAGTCTGAAGTTTCTCACCGCGTTGTCTTACGCCCGGAAGGCGCACCATGAGTTTGAACTCGCCGTGCAGCTCGATTCGGGGAACCTCGCGGCGCAACGCGACTTGATTCAGTATCTGTCAAACGCGCCGGAGTTTGCCGGAGGCGGAGACGACAAAGCGCTGCGGCAAATCGACGAGCTGGCGAAAGTGGATCCGATGGAAGCGCAACTCGCTCGCGCCCAATATTGGGTCTACAAGAAGGAATTCGACGAGGCGGACAAGCTGTACAAAGCCGTCCTGAGCGAAGGGCCGAAGCGGGTCGGCGTATGCCTCGAAGTGGCGGACTATTACCGCGACCGCGGCGATGCCGCGGACATGGAGGCTGCCGTCGAGGCGGGAATGAAGCTCGATGCGAACGACCGGCGGATGGGCTATTACCGCGGCGTCGCGGACGTCCTCGGCGGCCAGCGCGCGGCGGAGGCCGAGCAGCTCCTGCGGAACTATCTCGCGACCATGCCCGTGAACTCCGAAGCGCCGTCGCAGGCTTCGGCTCATGAATGGCTGGGCCGGTTGTTCGAGCAGGAGGGCCGCAATTCGGAGGCGGCGCAGGAATACAAGGCTTCGCTGGGTCTCAACCCGCACGACAAGAACGTTCGCGAGGCGCTGCGGCGAGTGGAGAAGAAATAAGCGGGAAGCAACTATTTTCGATGGGATGGAACCGATGAGAACAGCAATCGAAATCATCGCCGGCTCCGGCCCCGGGGTTCTTCACGAGCTGACGGGGGTGATCGCCGGGCTGAAGGGGAACATCCTCAGCGTGGAAATCGTCGAGGAGAAATCGGCGGACTCGCGGATCGTTTTCGAGATCGAGTTGCCGGGCGATCCGGCGGCGCTGGTTGCGGCCATCGCGAAACTTTCGATTGTGCGCAAGGCGTCGCAGGTCGAGACGATGGAGCGCGTTTACGGCAAGCGTATCGTCATCATGGGCGGCGGAGCGCAGGTCGGGCAGGTGGCGCTCGGCGCCATCACCGAGGCGGACCGGCACAACATCCGCGGCGAGCATATTTCCGTGGACACGATTCCGCTGGTCGGCGAGGAAGCTTTGGCGGCGGCGGTCCGCGCATCGGCGCGGCTGCCGCGCGTGAAAGCGATCGTGCTGGCGGGGTCGCTGATGGGCGGCGAGATCGAGCAGGCCGTGCGCCAGGTGCGCGCGGCGGGACTGATGGTGGTGAGCCTGAACATGGCGGGAAGCGTCCCCGATGCGGCGGATTTGGTGGTGACCGATCCGGTGCAGGCGGGCGTGATGACCGTGATGGCCGTGGCGGATACGGCGAAATTCACGCTGGAGCGGCTGAAGCGGCGTGTGTTCTGATCGCGGGGCATTGTGCTCGAAGCGCAAATGCGCAGAATGATTCGCGGCGAAACTTGGATGGTGGCGCTCGATGGGCTGCGATCCAATAAGCTTCGCGCCTTTCTGACGACGCTCGGCGTGGTGATCGGCAGCGCGTGCATCGTCCTGGTCTTTACCATCGCGCTGACCGGCAGGACGTACGTTCTCGCGCAGATTGAAGGCGTCGGCTCAAACCTGATCTTCGCCCACCTCGAAGTGGACCCCCAACATCCCGTGATCCTGAGCGACCAGCTCACTCTGGATGACATGCGCGCAGCGCAGGAGGCAATTCCCGGGGTGGTGGCCGTTGCCGGGACGCGCGGCATTCAGGAGAGCGTCCGATTCGGATCCGAATCACGCCTGGTGACGATGGTGGGCGTGACGGAAGGCTACCAGGTGATCCGTAATCTGCTGATCACGCGCGGCCGGTTTCTCGATTCGCGGGACATGGCGGCCCGCAGCAAGGTCTGCCTGATTACGAAGGCCCTCGCCGACAAGATGTTTCCCCTTGCGGACCCCATCGGGCGAAGTTTGCGCGTGGGAGAAGTGAGCTACACCGTGCTGGGTGAGTTCAAGGAGCGCACCGCGACGTACGGGCTCTCCGAAATCCAGCAGTATACGGTGCTCGTGCCGTTTCCTCTGATGGAGTATTACACCGGCGAGGATTCGCTCGAAGTGTTGTACGTGCAGACGGCGTCGCCGGGGTTGGTGGACATCGTGACGCAGCAGCTCGGAGCCTTGCTGCGCAGCCGTCATCCGGGCCGGGCGAACTACGTGGTGGAGAACTTGAGCGCGATCCTGGACGCCGCGCGAAAAATCGCGCTGGCCCTGACGATCGTGCTGCTGCTGATCGGATTCATCGCGCTCCTGGTGAGTGGAATCGGAATCATGAATATCATGCTGGTGACCGTGAGCGAACGGACGCGTGAGATCGGAATCCGCAAGGCCATCGGCGCGCGCCGCTCGGAGATTCTGTACCAGTTTCTGCTGGAGGCGTTCTTGATCAGCGGCTTGGGATCGGTTCTGGGCATCCTAATTGCTGTGGCGATCCCGATTCTCGTGCGGCCGCTGCTGCCGGGCGGTTTGCGGGTGCCGGTGCCGTGGGAGTCCGTCGTGCTGGCGTTCCTGGTATCGTGCTCGATCGGCGTTCTGTTCGGCTATTTGCCGGCGAACAAGGCGGCCAGCCTCCAGCCGACCGAGTCGTTGCGGTACGAATGAGCTGAGCGAGGAGAAGGTGCGTATGCGAGCGAAGGTTTCCGGAATCATGCGAAGGACACGATGGGCTGCCGCGGGGTTGAGCGCGTGCCTGCTGGCGGCGGGAGCGGCGTGGGCGCAACAAGAGCCTGCGCCCAATGGGGCGTCGAACGGGCCGGGGCAGGCGGCGCGGAGTCTTACGCTCAAGGATACGGTCGCGCTCGCCGTGCGGAACAGCCGGGAACTCCAGCTCGCGCACTTGCAGTATGTGATCGCGCAGCACGAGGCCGCCGGGGACCGCTCGCAATTCCTGCCGAATCTGAGCGCGGGGAGCGGCGTGGCTTACACGAAAGGCTTTCCATTGCTTGCAAGCGGGGGCCTGCCCGCCCTCTTCACCGCTTCGTACAGCGAGGCGCTCTTCAATCCGGAACTGCGAGGCGAGCTCCACGCTTCCGAACAGCGTGCCGCCGAACAGAGCATTTCACTCGATGCGGCGCGTGACGGCGTGATGGTCAAGGCTGCGCTGGGATATTTGGAGCTGGCGAAGGTTCGGCATGGCCTCGATCTCATGCGCAAGGAAAGAGACAGCGCCGAGAAAATCCTGGATCTGATGCGCGAGCGCGTCGCGGCGGGCCAGGAATTGCCGATCGAGCAGACGCGGGCGGAGTTGAACCTCGCGCGCACCGACGAGCGCATCGCCCAGCTCGAAGATGAGGACGATACGGTTTCCGCCGACCTGCGCGACCTTACCGGTCTGCCGCCGGATCAGCCCATTGAGGTTTCCGCGGAAGATTTGCCGGGTGCGGCCGGACAGACCGTAAGCGACTTGGTCGCGCAAGCCATGAACAACAACACCGATTTGAGGCGCGCGGAGACGGCGCGGCTCGCCAGCGAGCAAATGCTCCGTGGGCAGAAGGGGGCCTACTGGCCGACGCTCACTTTCATTGGACAGTACAACGTGCTTTCCAAATTCAACAACTACAACGAGTTCTTCCACAGATTTGTGCGGAACAATTACCTGTTCGGGATTCAGGTCAACATTCCCGTTTTTTCGGCGCAGCAAGATGCCGCCGTTTCCCTGGCACGGGCGAATCTATCGGCCGCGACGCTCCAGGTGGAACAAGAGCGCAGCCAACTCTCCCGCGACGTCAGCAGACAGGCGCGGCAGGCGCACGAACTCGATCTGGCCAACCAGGTTGCCAAGCTCGAATTGCAGGTGGCGGAAGAAAACCTCCACGACCTCGAAGCGCAATTCGATCAGGGCCGCGCTTCTCTGAAGGACCTGGAAGCGGCTCACATGGACGAGAGCGATAAGTGGCTCCAGTTTCTGGATGCTACTTTTGCGCGGCAGCAGGCCCAGCTTGAATTGCTGCGCACGACAGGCCAGGTCGCGAGCGTGTTGCAGTAGGAATTCAGGCCCATCATTGGCAGCTCTGGCTAGGCGGTTTACGGAGAAACTCAAAACAATGTCATCCGAGGTCCCGCGGTGCGGGACCGAGGAATCTCTCTCTTCCTAGTCTCTAAACGAAGAGAGATTCCTCGCTTCGCCTGCCTGCCGCCTGCCTGCCGGCAGGCAGGGCAGGCAGGCTCGGAATGACTCCCTAACCCACCTTTTCCGCAAATTGTGCGGCTGCTTTCGGTGCTGGTGATGGGGTATCGCGCTTAGGATCTAACGGTAGATTTCCTTCCGGTGGCCCAGGGCGAGAACCAGGACGAGCATCCGATCATCTTCTATTTTGCAGATCAAACGATAATCTCCGACGCGATATCTCCAAAATTCGCCGAGGCGCGATCCCTGCAATGCCTTTCCTAGGCTACGCGGATTCATAAGTTTCGCCACGCGCTCTTGAAGGAACTTCAGAATGCGCTTGCAGTGTTGGGGGTCGAGGTTGCTGAGTTGCTGGTTCGCAGTCTCGGACAGCTCAACGCGCCATGCCATGACGTTTCAGGACGTCTTTCAGCGGCACGGTGCGTTCTTCGCCCGCGCGGATGCGTTCGAGCGTGTTTTCGGCCAAGTAGATGTCCTCGAGGTCTTCGAGGTGTTGCAGGATGGCCTCGCGCACATAAAAGGTTTTGGTTCGCCCGGTGCGTCGAGCCAGCCTCTCCAAGCGTTTTTCCATGGCTTGCGGAAGTCGAATGGCCAGCATAGGTCCCTCGCTATACGAGTATAGCACCTTGCTCCCTCGCCGGCAATTCGGCAATCCAGTTGTGGTTTTCTCCGCGAGTTGCAGGAATCATTTGGTTTTGAGAATTCTCCTCGCTTTCGATTTCAGAATCGTGGCGGAATCAAGTACACTATAGGTTCCCAGCGCAGTAGAAACCGGCTTCGGATTTGTGCCGGCGCCGGGAGAGACAGAATGCCTGAATGGAAGAAAACGCTGTTTTTGAATCCGCCGAGCTTTGAAGGCTTCGACGGCGGGGCCGGTTCGCGCTACCAGGCCAGGCGGGAGATCAAGTCCTTCTGGTATCCGACGTGGCTGGCGCAGCCTGCGGCGATGGTGCCGGGCAGCCGGTTGATAGACGCGCCGCCGGACGGGCTTACGGTCGAGCAGGTGACGCCGCTGGCGAAGGAATACGAGCTGGCCGTGCTGCACACCAGCACGCCATCGTTTCGCAACGACGCGATGTTTGCCGCGCGGCTGAAGGAAGAGAATCCGAAAATTCAGGTCGGCATGGTCGGAGCGCACGTCGGGGTGCTGCCGTTGCAATCCATGGGCGGCGCGCCGGACGTGGACTGGGTGGCTGTCGGAGAATTCGATTACGCGTGCGCCGAAATTGCGGCGGGCAAGCCGCTGGCCGAGGTGGCGGGGATTGCCTACCGCGAGAACGGGCGCGTGCAGTTCACGGCGACGCGTCCGCCGATCGAGGACATGGACGCGCTGCCGTTCGTTGTGGACGTGTACAAGCGCGATCTCAAGATCGAGAACTATTTTATCGGCTATTTGAAGCACCCGTACGTTTCGTTGTACACGGGCCGCGGCTGCCGCTCGAAGTGCACGTTCTGCCTCTGGCCGCAGACGCTGGGTGGGCATCGCTACCGGGTGCGCAGCGCCGATAACGTCGAACGGGAAATGGCGCTGGCGAAGAAGCATTTTCCCCAGGTGAAGGAGTTCTTCTTCGACGACGACACCTTCACCGACGATCTGCCGCGCGCCGAGGAAATCGCGCGCCGGCTGGGACGTCTGGGCATCCGCTGGTCGTGCAACGCCAAGGCGAACGTTCCCCGGAAGACGCTCGAGATCCTGAAGGACAACGGCCTGCGGCTCCTGCTGGTGGGATATGAGTCCGGCGACGAGCAGATCCTGATCAATATCAAGAAGGGCGTGCGGCTGGATATCGCCCGCGAGTTCACCAAGAACGCAAGGCAACTCGGCATCGCGATTCACGGCACCTTCGTCATCGGCTTGCCCGGCGAGACGCCGGAGACGATTCAGAAGACGATTCGCTTCGCCTGCGAAATCGAGCCGGAGACAATTCAAGTTTCGCTCGCGGCGCCTTATCCGGGAACGGCGCTCTACCGGCAGGCCCAGGACCAGGGCTGGTTGCAGGTTCAGACCGGCGATCTCGTGGACACGCACGGCGTGCAGATCGCCGCGGTCAACTATCCGGGACTCAGCTCGACCCTGATTTTCAATTCGGTTGAGGAGTTTTACCGGAAGTTCTACTTCCGGCCGCGCAAGATGTTCTCGCTTTTCGGGGGCATGCTTCGCGATCCGGAAGTCATGCGGCGGCGCTTGCGTGAAGGCGTGGAATTCTTCCGCTTCCTGCACGAGCGGAAAGAATCCGCGCCGGCGGCGCCGGCAGCCAGCGTGGCCAGCGCCGGAAGTTGAGCGCCCCCAACCGCCGTCCGGCGGACTCCCACAGGCGTGTGAAATGCGTTCCGACAAGACTTTAAAGAGAAAGACGTACGTCCTTCTCTTTCTCATGGTCCTTCTGGGATCGGTGGGAAACACGATCCTGGACAAGGGCATGAAAGACATCGGTGTGATTCACCTTTCCTCGCTCGGCGCGGCCGCGGCGGGGTTCGTGCAGATCGTCGCAAGCCTGGCGGTTTGGGTGGGCATCGGGTGCATGCTGGCCTTTTTCGTGTGCCAGATGCTCGTGCTTTCGTGGGCCGACTACAGTTTCGTGATGCCCTTTTCGGCGCTGACGTACGCTCTGGTGCCCCTGCTGGGCCATCTTTTCCTGCATGAACACGTGGTCACGGCGCGATGGATCGGCATCGTGCTGATTTTCTTCGGCGTGGTCCTCATCAACCGCACCCCTCCGCGCACGACGGCGCAGCACTGAGATGCGCACGGCGGCCATTCTTCTTTTCGTCGTGCTGACCGGCACGGGCGGAGAAATCTGCCTGACGCACGCGATGAAAACTGTCGGCGAGGTGCACGAGTTTTCTCCGCGTGCAATTCTGAAGGTGATGGCGCGAGCCTTTTGCGTGGGTTGGATCTGGCTGGGAATCGCGTTGATGACCGCGGCGTTTTTCGCGTTCCTCACGATGCTGTCGTGGTTTGAAATCAGCTTCGTTGTGCCCGCCACTTCGCTTGCCTACGTTGCGGGAGCGTTCGGTGCATGGTTCTTCCTGCGTGAACATTTGAACGCGACGCGATGGGCCGGGATTTTCCTCATCTGCCTTGGGGTGGGTTTGGCCTGGGTCGATCGCCCGGTGGACTGGCTGACCCCGCATGCGGCCGCCCACGCGCTGCGATGGGGAGCGATGTTGCTGGCGCTCGCGCCGCTGGCGTTTTTCGCGGTCAACATCGCGGTTGCCGCGCGATTTTTCCGCCGCGCGCACCGGTCCGCGCCGGCGAGCGATGCTCCCACTCCGCCGTGCAGCATCTTGAAGCCTCTGCGGGGCCTCGATCCCGGCGCGTACGACAATCTGGCCAGTTTTTGCAAGCAGGATTACCCGGAATACGAGATTTTGTTCGCGGTCAGTGACGCGGCCGATCCAATCGTGCCGGTGGTCGAGCGCGTGATCGCCGATTTCCCCGAGAGGACAATCCGGTTGGTCGTGACGGGCGAGCCGGCGGGCGCGAACAACAAGGTCTCGAATCTTTGCCGTCTCGTGCGCGAAGCCCGATTCGATCTGTTTGTCATCAGTGACGGCGACGTGCGCGTGGAGCCGGGATACCTGCGCGGCGTGGCGGCGATGTTTCGCGATCCAAAGGTCGGCGCGGTCACCGCACTCTACCGGGGAATGGAGGCGGATCAGTGGGTCGCGCGGCTGGAGTGCGTGGGTTCTTCCGTCGCGTTCTGCGGGGCGGCGCTCGTGGCGCGCGAACTCGAAGGGCTGCGTTTCATGATGGGCTCGACGATGGGCGTCCCGCGAGCGCGGCTGGCGGAGATCGGCGGGTTTGAGGCGCTTCTCGATCTGCACTCGGACGATTACGAGGTCGGCCGGCGCATCGCCGCGAACGGCTGGCGCGTTGAGCTTGCACCCGAGCCCGTCTGGATGGCCTATGCGCCGCAGACGCTCGGCGCGTATCTGCAGCACGAACTCCGGTGGGCGATCGGCATCCGGCACATCCGGCCGGGCGGCCACCTCGGGCTTCTCTTCACGCAAGGCCTGCCGCTCGTCTTGCTTGCGGCGGCGGTGGCTCCTTCGGCGGCGATTGCGGCGGCCTACCTGCTCGCCTACGTCGTCTTGCGGTTTGCGATGGGCTGGACGGTCGGCGTCTGGGGGCTGCGCGACTCCGTCGTGCGTCGGAGCTTGTGGCTGCTGCCCGTGCGCGACGCCCTGGCATTCCTGGCGTGGCTTGCGAGCTTTGCGGTCAACCGGATTGAATGGCGGGGCAGCCGCTTCCGGCTGGAGGATGGACGGATGATCCCGGTTGCGCCGAAATTTCCGCAGACGTAGCCCCGAATCCGGATATCTAACAGTTGACACGGCCAACAGAGTTTGGTACGTGGCGCATCAGTGTTATCGTACGGTTGCCAAAGAGCACACGAACTGGGAGGCCGCTATGAGCTCATCTAGTTCTTCACGCCGTAATTTCCTATCCATGCTAGCCGCAGGGTCCGCGGCGCCGCTGGTCAGCGCTCCACTTTTGGCGGCGATGGCGCACGCCGCGCCGCAGAATGCGGCGGGCACGTCCGCGGAAACCGAAGTGGACCAGGCAACGCGCCAGTTCTGGATGCAGGACATTCGCAACCCGGCGACACGCGGCGCGCCCGGAGGCGTTCCAGGAGTGGACGATGCCGCGCATCCCGAATTTACGATCTACAAGCCGGATTCCGGATTCCGCAGTCCGAACCAGGTCGCGGACGCGGAATTGCTGGACAAGGGCAACGTCAGCGTGACGCTGCGCGTACTGGCGTTCAAAGCTTCCAAAGCGGACGAGCAGCATTTCAAGAATATTCAGACGGGCTCCCTGCGCATCGATTTTCAACAGACCGCGGCGCAGAAGGCGGGAGGGGACCCGCTGGTGTGGTCGGCGTTTGGCGGCGTGCAGCCGAGTTCCACCGGGGCGCTGCCCGCGCTGCAGAGCACCAGCTTCAATCCGGGCACGGTCTGGGGACAGCAGCAATCGGTGCCGCTCCCGGGCGGCGCGGGCCTCTGGGGATGGAACTTTTTCATACAAAGGAAAGAATCGCTGTGGTGCAGCCTGATTTCCTACATCATGAAAGATGCGATAGGCGTCGCTCCCATCATGGGTTTTCCGGCGTTGGCCGTGAAAGCCATGAACACCTTCAATCAGTTTTTCGGCACGGTGGTGACGCAGGCTTACAAGTCGAAGTTCCTGTTCCAAACGGTGAGCGATCCAACCTTCGCGACCAAGATCGCGCGCCAGGATGCGGCCTACACGGATGGACTGCCGTTGGTGGACCAGAGCCACTACGTCATCGTCCGGCGCGAGCAATTGAAAGCGTTCGGCGATCAAATGAACAAACATGAGCTTCAGAACGGCGTGATCGTCCCGCAGGGAACGAACGGGCAGGACGTTTTTGACGCAGCGAAAGAGGCTCTCCCGGATATCACCTATTTGACGCTGGCGCTCTCGGTGAAGCCGGATACCTCGCTCACTTGAGGAATCCGGCGCGATTCGATCGCGTTCGGTCTATCGCGTCCCACGCGCAGGATGGGAGAGACAGGTTCGGCCCAGGGGCGCCGCACTCGGTTGACGCAAACGCGAATCGTGAATAAAGTAGATGCAGGGTCGTGGAGGCCTCGCTGAGGTCTGCCTACGGCCCGTTTCTGTCACCTCCCTCGGCTGGGAGGTCGTACAATCGGTAGTACATCAGACTCTGGATCTGATTATCCTGGTTCGAGTCCAGGCCTCCCAGCCAAACTCCTCAGCCTAGCAGGTGGCGAGTGGGTTCAGACTGACTCTGGATCTGGTCTTTTTCTGATGCCCGCTAACCGCGGGCGCTGGTTCGAGTCCAGGCCTCCCAGCCAAACCTTCACGCCGCAGCGAATTCTCCCGGATTTCGGTGCGGGATGCGACCCAATGTTTGACAAGCACGCCACCGAGACTTAGCTTTGTGCAGATTCCGATTCGTGCCCAAGGCCGAAATGCGAAGGAAGCTCCGCCGTATTCTCTTCATTGTGTTGGCGCTGGGGATGTGTCACGCTGCCCGCGGGCAAAGACCCGAGCTTGTGATCCAGACGGGGCACGCTGACAGAGTGTCCACCGTCGCGTTCAGCCCCGATGGGCGCATGCTCGCCTCGGGAAGCGACGACAATACGATCAAGCTGTGGGACGTCGCGACCGGACAGGAACTCCGCACGCTGACCGGTCACGCTCGCCAGGTTTCTTCCGTTGCCTTCAGTTCTGACGGGCGCACGCTCGCTTCGGGAAGCGCAGACAAGACGATCAAGTTGTGGGACGCCGCGACTGGACAAGAACTTCGCACCCTAGCCGGCCACGCCGACGAAGTCGATTCCGTAGCCTTCAGCCCCGATGGGCGCACGCTCGCCTCCGGCAGCGCCGACAAAACGATAAAGTTATGGGACGTTGCATCAGGGCACGAACTCCGTACCTTGGCGGGCCACACCGGCTTGATCTTCCTGGTCGCATTCAGCCCAGACGGGCGCACGCTCGCTTCCGGCAGCGCGGACAAGACGATCAAGTTGTGGGACGCGGCGACCGGGCAAGAACTCCTCACGCTGGCCGGCCACACGGATTTGGTCACTTGCGTCAGCTTCAGCCCGGACGGGCGCACGCTTGCATCGGGAGGCGTGGACCAATCGATAAGATTGTGGGACATCGCCACCGGGCGGGCGTTGCGCACACTGACCGGCCACACAGAGACGGTCAATTCCATCGCCTTCAGTCCGGACGGGCGCACGCTCGCCTCCGGAAGTGGCGACAAGACGGCAAAGCTGTGGGACCCCGCGACTGGGCAAGAACTCCGCACGCTGGCTGGTCACACCGACGAAGTGGAATCCGTCGCTTTCAGCCCGGACGGGCGCTCGCTCGCCTCCGGAAGCCGCGACAAGACGATCAAGCTGTGGGACGTCGCAACCGGGAAGGAACTCCGCACCCTGGCCGGCCACACGGACGAGGTTGAATCCGTCGCCTTCAGCCCAGACGGGCGCACGCTCGCCACGGGAAGCGCGGCTGCGCTCAAGCTGTTGGATCTCACGACGGGGCGGCAACTCCGCGCCCTGGCCGGCGGAGAGAGCCCTGTCGCCTTCAGCCCGGACGGTCGCACGGTTGCCTCTGGAGGCGACGCCAGGACGATCAAGTTGTGGGACATCGCTACCGGGCGGGAACTCCTTACCCTGGCCGGAAACGGCCGCCAGGTCCATTCCGTGGCCTTCAGCCCGGATGGGCAAACCTTGGCCTCGGAGAGCGAAGACGATAACGAGATCACTCTCTGGGACGTCGCGACCGGCCACAAGACACGAACGGTGGAGGGCGGTAACAATCGGCTGGAGTCGCTCGCGTTCAGCCCCGACGGGCGCACGCTTGCCGCGGGCACGGGGCACTACACGGTCATTTTGTGGGACTTCGCAACCGGGCAGGAACTCCGCACTCTTGAGGGCCACACTGACGCGGTCTTTGCCGTTGCCTTTAGCCCCGATGGGCGCACGCACGCCTCGGCGGGTGCGGACAATTCGATAAAGCTGTGGGATGTCGCAACCGGGCAGGAACTTCGCACTCTTGAGGGCCACACTGACGCGGTCTTCGCCGTTGCTTTTAGCCCCGACGGGCGCACGCTCGCCTCGGCGGGTGCGGACAATTCGATAAAGCTGTGGGACGTCGCGACCGGGCGGGAACTTCGCGCCTTGGCTGGCCACACCGGCGTAGTCTCTTCCATTGTCTTCAGCCCCGACGGGCACACGCTCACCTCGGGAGGCGCGGATGGCAGCGCACGAGTTTGGAACCTGGCAGATGGGAGTGAGATTGCCACGGTGGTGGCACTGGACGAGAGCGATTGGGCGGCAGTTACCCCCGCCGGCGTTTTCGATGCCTCGCCGGGCGGCATGGCGCTGATGCACTGGGCGGTCGGCGCCGAAATGATCGCGCTCGATCAATTGAAAGATCGTTTCTGGGATCCCGGCCTGCTCGCGAAGATTTTCGGATTCAACAAGGAGCCCATCCGTGATGTCACGGCTTTTGAAACTGTGAAGCTCTTTCCGGAAGTCCAGTTTCAAGCCCCGCCGCCGGGGAGCATGCAACTCAAGCTGGCGCTCAAGAACCGCGGTGGCGGCATCGGCCCCGTGCAGGTGCTCGTCAACGGCAAGGAAGTGGTGGCCGACGCGCGGGGCGGGGCGGTGAATCCGGGTGCGAGCGACGCCAACTTGACGGTGGATCTTTCCGCCTCGCACTACGTCCCGGGGCAAGCCAATGAAATCCGCGTCGTGACGCGGAACGCGGAAGGCTATCTCACCAGCCGCGGGGAGCCGCAGTCCTGGACTCCAGAGGGTCAGCCCGATAACACGCCGCCGGAGTTTTGGGCCATCGTCGCCGGGATCTCGGTGTACGCGAGTCCCGATGTGCAGCTGCGCTATGCGGCCAAAGACGCCGTGGATATTTCGCACGCGATACAACCCGCCGCGGAAAAATTGTTCGGCGCGAGCCACGTTCACGTGACGCTCTTGACGACGGCAGCGAGTCCCGGCGCGATTGCGCCCACGAAGGCGAATCTCCAGAGAGCGTTCGCGCAGATAGCCGCACAAGCGAAGCCGCGCGATGTGCTTCTCGTCTATCTCGCGGGCCACGGAATCGCATTGCATGGCCAGACCGATCTCTACGCCTACCTCACCGCTGACGCCCGCAGCTCCAGCACGGACGAGCTCTCCGACCCCGCCCTTCGCGCACAGTGGTCCATCACCAGCGATGAATTGAGCGATTGGACGAACCGAATTCCCGCGTTGAAACAGGTTCTCATTCTCGATACCTGCGCGGCAGGAGCGGCCGGCACGAAATTGATCGAGAAACGGGACATTCCAGCCGACCAGGTGCGCGCGCTCGACCGGCTCAAAGACCGCACAGGTTTTCACGTGCTCATGGGCGCTGCGGCAGACCAATCCAGTTACGAGGCGAGCGAATTCGAGCAAGGCCTCTTGACGTACTCACTCCTGGAGGGGATGCGGGACGGGGCCGCGCTTCGCGAAGGAGAATTCCTCGATGTGAGCCTGTGGTTTCAACACGCCGCGGATGAGGTGCCGGAACTTGCGCAGGACGTCGGCGGAATCCAAAGGCCCGTTGTGGCCGCTCCCTCGGGAACGAGCTTCGACGTGGGCGAAGTGGACGACGCAATCAAGCTGGCCATCCATCTTGCGGCCGCGAAGCCGTTCCTCCTCCGGCCGCAACTGCTCGACCCGGAACAGGAAGACGACGAACTCAGCCTCAGCGCCACGCTGGCGAAGCGCTTGAACGATGAGAGTTTCATCGCCACGCGGGGCGCCGAAGCGCCTCTTCGCGCCGTGTATCTGGATGCGGGCGATTTGCCGGGCGCCATTCGCATCCTCGGGACCTACCAAGTGACGGGCCCCGCCGTGTCCGTCACGATCGATCTGCGCCGGGACAAAGACAAACTGGACGAACTCCACATTCAGGGCACGAGAGATGACGTTTCGGGCCTCGTCGAGCAAATGGTGGAGGCCATCGAAGCTTCCATCGCGCAGGTCCGCCCAAAGAACTAATCGAGCCGCCCCGGGATTTCGCGATGCGCTTGAAACATGCGAACATGAGGGGCGCGACATGAACTTCCAGGGAAAAGTGGCGCTCGTTGCGGGCGGGACCGGCGCTCTCGGCCGCGAAGTGGCCATGGCGTTTCTCGAATCCGACGCTACGGTCGTCGTTACGTATCGCCGCGCCGAGGAATTCGAAGCGTTCGCCGCCGCGGTGCGGACTACCGGCGCGCAAGCACCGGCGGGCGCGGCGCTCGATGTCACGGATGTGGGCGCGGTGGAAGCGATGGTCGCGTCAATCGTCGCGCAGCACGGCCGGCTCGACATCCTGGTGAATACCGTCGGCGGCTACGCGGGCGGCAAGAATATTTGGGAATCCAGCCCGGAGATGTACGCGCGGATGATGGGGCTGAATCTTCAAGCGGGCTTTGCGCTCGCTCGCGCAACGGTGCCCGTGATGATTCGCCAGAACCGCGGTTGGATCGTCAACATTGCCTCAAAGGCGGGCTTCGGCCATGCGCCCGGCGCGGCGCTCTACGCGGCGTCGAAAGCGGGCGCGCTGGCGCTGTTCGATTCGCTCGCCGAAGAAGTCAAGCCGTACAACATCAATGTCAATTCCATCGTTCCTTCGATCTTCGATAGCGCCGCAAATCGCAAGGATATGCCCGGCGCGGATTTCTCGAAATGGCCAAAGCCGGAAGAGATCGCCCGCGTGATCCTGTTTCTATGCTCGGAAGACGCTCGCGTTATTCACGGCGCCGCGGTTCCCGTGTACGGCCGCACGTAGAGTCGCTCGGAGAATGCCCTAGCTCAATTCGCCGCCGTCTGGTCTTTCTCAATCATTCCGAGCCTGCCGCGGCGGGCGAGGAATCTCTCTGCTTCCGCGAATCAAGCCCGAATTTTCGGCTCGACCAGTTCGACGAGCAGCTTCTTGCCGTCCGCCGTTGCGACGAGGAGAAAATTCACGCGTGCCCCGTCGGCGCCGGGCCGCGTCGCGGGGTAAATCGAATTCTGTCCGAACCGCGCGCGAAGAATCTCCGTCGCGCGATCGACGTCCGAAGTTTCGATCTCGACTTGCTGGATTCCTTCGCCAATTTTTTCCAGGAATCGTGCAATCGCGCCGCCCGCCCCGGGAGCCTTGGTCGTCAGGATGTCAATTCGCACATCGCCGCCAAAATGCAGCTCGAATTCCATCGCGTCCTGATCGGGCGGCACGTCGGCGAGCCGCGGCGCGCCGTTGGCCTTGCGGATGGCCTCGAAGTGCTCGGGCGTGACCGCGATTCCCACCGTCACGCTCGGCGCGGAAGCATTGAGCAGGCGCGCCAACTCCTCGTCTTGCGACCATTGGCGCAACACCGGCAGAACGCGCCGGCGTCCCTCCAGGAAAAAACCGTTTGCGGCTTGCTCTCGCCATTTGCCGGCCAGCGCGCCGGCGCCCTGGCGAATCGCACGCTGCCGGGCGCGCTTCGAAAGCAAAGACCCCGCCACGGAAATTGCCAGCACGAGGCCGACGACGCACAGCGAGATGTAGTTGGGAACGTGCACCCAAGGCGCGGATAACATTTTCGCTCCTACGAAGACCAGGACCACCGCCACGCCGTGACCTACATATTCGAGCGGCAGAACCGCGAATAGCGAGAACATCGCGCGCAGGCCAAGGATCGCACAAATATTGGACGTATAGACGATGAAAGGATCGCGGGTCACGCCGAAAACGGCGGGAATGGAATCGAGCGCGAGAACAGCGTCCGCGGATTCCACCATCAGCAGCACCAGAAACAATTGCGTGATGCGCAGCGAGCCGCCCTCGCGCACGAAGAATTTTCCGCCCGCGCCGCCGCTTCCCGAAGCCAGATGTTTTTGCGCCCATCGGACGAGCGGATTCCGGCCGGATACGGGCATTTGCCCCGATCGCGCCAGCAACCGGATTCCGGCGACAACCAGGAACGCGCCGAAAACGTACAGCACCCAGTCGAACTCGCGAATCAGGGCCACGCCCGCGCCGACAAGCCCTCCGCGCAGCACGATCGCTCCGAGCACGCCCCAGAACAGCACGCGATGCTGGTAGCGCTCCTCGACGTCGAACGATTGAAACAAGAGGAGGATGACGACGAGGTTGTCCGTGCTGAGCGATTTTTCAATCAGGTATCCCGTGAAGAATTCGAGAGCCGGGCCCCGGCCGTGAGAATGCAGAATCCACAGCCCGAAAGCCAGCGAGAGCCCGATCCATAGCGCGCTCCACGCCGCGGCTTCGCCCAGCGACATCCGTCTGGCACGGCGTTGCGCCAGCCCCAAATCGAGCGCAAGCAACACCAGGACGCAAGCGTTGAACCCGATCCAGAGTGTCCAGCTTCCCATTCAGGTGATTTTACCGGAAGCGTTGCACGAAAAGAGAAGGTTCCCGGAGGCGGCCCCGCAACTGCCTCAGCGGAACGCGAATTGAGGTTTATTGCCCCGGTTCCTGCAATACGGCATTGAGGTTATTCAACTCGACGCGCGTCGTTTCACCCGCTCGCACTGTGACGCGCGTGTCCCATCTCAGCCGGACATCGCCTGCCTGTGCGGGAATGTTCAGCGTGCTGAGCCAGTAGTCGCCCGGAGGCACATTCGTCATCGCGCCGCGGCCGTCCAGATCGGAGTCGGTCTGCGCGGCCAGAAAATCGGTCTGCGCCAGGCGCAGTGTTTTGTTTTCCACGCGCTCGCGCTGCGCGTATTTCAGGTGTTCCCATTTCTGGCTTGCGTTCAAATCGGTCAATTCCGCTTCCATGCCCTGCCTGCTGTCGGGATAGTCTTTGCAGAAGTGGTACACCGCGTCATGGTACTCCGCGACCAGCCGATTGTATTTTGCCGGATTTTTTTGCCTGTCCTTCTCCGTGTATTTCGGCTTCGGGAATAGCGAGCTCGGATAGCCGGTATTGTGCATGATGTACGCGGAGTAAAATTCCGGCACGTTCATCACGGCTTCCGCCGTAAGCCGCTTGATGAAATCCGAACCCGCGAGTTCGACCGTGTGATTCTGCTTCATCCAGGCTTTCAGTTCCGGCGATTCGGAGAGACCATCGATGAAGTCGTCCATCTTCGGCGCAGGATCCTGCGCATCGACGTCGCTGCGGATGTCGGAGAGGCTCTTGCGCAGAAGATAGAACGTTTGCGCCCGCACCGGCTGGGGTATGCCGTCGGTGGGTGCGACGCGGGCCACGAATTCAATCGATCCCGTTTGCGCCGCCTGGCCCGCCGCGGCTTGGAAACCCAGCGCCAGGAGCAGGAGCGTCGCTGGCGGAAGTACGCGCAGATTGATTTTCATGGGCCTCATCGTAGTCCCATTCCCATCCGCGGGTGCCAGTCTTATTCGAGCATGTGCCCCAAACGACTACGAAGGGACCAGTACGAACGGAAGGGATTCGCAGCGGCGACCGGAAGGTGTCCCGCCTGCCCCGAGCACGGGGCCTCCTATGGGGAGGCCGCCATCCGCGTTTCGTACTAAAGAAGAGGCCTAGGAGGAATTTTCAAAGAGACGTCAGAAGAGGTGCGCTCGGATCACAAAAGCCGGAAGGAGACTTCAATCGTAACCATTGTTGCGGCCGGCTTGCCGTTCGGTCCAAGCGCGGGCTTGAATTGCCAGGTCTTCACCGCTTCCATGGCTTTTTCGCCGAGCCCCATGCCTGGATCCTGGACCACTTGAATGTTCGTCGCGTGCCCGTCCACGGTGATTATGGCCTGCACCACAACCGTGCCCATGTACTTCACCTTGCGGGCTTCTTCCGAGTACTTCGGGTCGGGGCAGTACAGGCACGAGGGAACGCCGTATCCACCTGTCCCTGCGTTATAAACGCCGCCGCCGGTTCCGCCACCGGAGCCGGGACCCAACCCACCGCCCGTGCCGCTGCCGATTCCTCCCCCTGAACCGCTGCCGATGCCTCCACCACTGCCGGGGCCGTTCGAGTCCGTGAGGATCTTAGCCAGCGGATCGCCGTAATTCGACAAATTGGGGCTGGGCAGCTTCAGATCCGGGGGGCCAATCAGCGTCGGAGTGGCCGACAACCTGGGATTTGGGTTGCGGATCACCGCCATGGGCGGGGTAATTTGCAAGTGTGAGAATAGCGGCAGCTTACCTTTGCTCGCCGGCACCGGATTACGCTCTCCGCCGCCACCGCCGCCATGGGCCACATTCTTGCCTGCGGGAATCTTCGACGTGTACGGTGAGATGTCGTCGTCCGACCCCACGTTGATCGCAATCACCGTGGACGTTGGATTGGTGATTCTGTGGTAGATCGGCAAGAGCAGCAGCACGATCAGGCCGATGTGCACGGCCAGTGCCGCGATCTGCGACGGCCCAAACGCCTCGTCCCGGCTCCAGATGCTGCGCACCTTGACCGGTTGGCTCGTCACCTTGAGTGGCGGCAACTTCGGCGGCGCAATCGCGTCCCGGAGGTTCTGGTAGAACGCGCGGTACCATGGTTGCCAATCAACCGTCATCCCTTTGGCAACCTCGCCCGAGAGCTGCTTCGGACGCGCCTTGAAATACTCCTTCAGGTTGTCGAGAAAACCGGCGCCGAATACGTCTTCCCTGAACGCCCCATGGATGTTGCGCGGCGCCTTGACGGGGCGCTCGGTCAGGAATTCCTTTACGTTGGAGACAAAACCGTCGGACAAGGCGCGGTCGTTCGCGCCAAACTTAGGCACACTCTCGCCGGCCGGCAGGACAACGACCTTGGGCTTTCCTTCCTCTGGTTTGGGCGCGATGGAGAAACTGTCCATGAGAGTCCCTTCAGCCCCGGATGGAGAGTCCATCTTGGGTTAGATTCTTACTCCCCCAAAAGGATGCCCGGCTCCCCAAAGCTGACATGGTCCGCAAACCATTGTAACATACGGTGTTTCAAGGGTGAGGGATGTTGCCGCGTGGGCATCTGCCTGCGTCTCAATCCGGGAGCGGGAACGCCCGCGTGAAAACGAGTCTATGTCGAAGACGTCTGAGCTGAAAAACACACTGAACTTGCCGCGCACGGCCTTCCCCATGAAGGCCAATCTTCCCGAGAACGAGCCCAAGCAACTAGCCGACTGGGAAGCCGCCGACCTGTACGGCCGCATCCAGAAGTCCCGCGCCGGCGCCCCAACCTACGTTCTGCACGACGGCCCGCCGTATCCGACCGGCACAATTCACCTCGGCACCGGGCTCAACAAGATCGTGAAAGACATGATCGTCAAATCCAAGACGATGCTTGGCTTTCGCGCGCCGTACGTGCCCGGCTGGGATTGTCACGGCCTGCCCATCGAAACCAAAGTCGAGAAGGAGCTCGGCGGCAAGATTGACAAAGTTTCCGCCGGAGAATTCCGCCGCATGTGCCGCGAATTTGCCGCGCACTACGTCGAGCAGCACCGCCGCGACTTCAAGCGCCTCGGAGTCTTCGGCCAATGGCAGGATCCCTATCTGACGATGAGCCCGCAGTACGAGGCGTGCATCGCGAGCGCATTCCTGACGTTTCTGGAGGCGGGCTTCGTCTATCGCGGACTCAAGCCCGTCCTCTGGTGCATGACCGACGCCACCGCGCTGGCCGAGGCCGAAGTCGAGTACGAAGATCACACGAGCCCATCGATCTGGATCAAGTTTCCGGTGGTGGGCGGCAAGGGCGCCGAGAAACTCGGTTCCGGCGTCAGCGCCGTCGTCTGGACGACGACTCCCTGGACGCTTCCGCACAATCGCGCGCTTGCGTTCCACCCGGATTTCGAGTACGTCGCCGTCGAGACGGTCGAGGGCAATTTGCTGGTGGCCTCGGAATGTCTGCCGGCGCTGTTACGCGAAGCCCATCTGGCGGCCGGAAAGATCCGCGGTCCGTGGAAGGGGCGCGAATTCGAAGGAACCGAATTCAAGCATCCGTTTCTCGAACTGCGCGTGCCCGGCGTTCTTGCCGATTACGTCACGCTCGACCAGGGCACCGGCATCGTTCACACCGCCCCGGGCCACGGCGCCGAAGATTTTCTCACCGGCCAAAAATACGGCCTCGAAGCGTACGCTCCGATAGACGCCCGCGGCCGCTACCTCGAAGGCTTGCCCGAGTACAAGGGCAAGACCGTGTTCGAGGCGAATCCCATCATCATTTCAATCTTGCGCGAGCGCGACATGTTGCTCGCCGAATCAAAACTCACGCACAGCTATCCTCACTGCTGGCGCTGCCACAATCCCGTGATCTTTCGCGCCACCGAGCAGTGGTTCATCGGCATGGACCGCCCCGGCCGCGCCGCCGCCGCGCTTCGCCCGCGCGCGCTGGCCGAAATCAACAAA
>Ga0326728_10002392_pt1 | contig 62682 bp, 43 predicted proteins | sample MB3enrmetagenome_FD_207602 | JGI IMG/M metagenome (GOLD analysis project Ga0326728, IMG submission 207602) | Lab enriched peat soil microbial communities from McLean, Ithaca, NY, United States - MB31MN | ecosystem: Environmental > Terrestrial > Soil > Wetlands > Peat | place: USA: New York... | reverse complement strand
TCGCCACTGCACAGGAGAAATGATGAGCGAGGGGCGAGCAACCATGCTTGACGCGCTTTGTATTAGAAAGCCCCTCCTCGGGTCTGAACCCTAATGCGCTTGTTTTGGGGCTAGGGAGCCAATTTACGTAGCCAGCTTGGGAGCTGGCGCGCCGGGGGGGGTCGGTAAGAAGCTAGTTTCGGCCATTCTCTGAGGAAAAGCTTAAATACATTGGGTCTTAACTAAGCGCCATTCGAGTTTAAATTCCATATGTGGTATGGCCTGGCTTACCCGGTTTTCAGGTCCCGGCAACCGGAACCATAGGCCAGAATGGTCTGCCTCCACGCACACCGTCAGAGGAACGAGCCGTCGGTTTCGCTGGCCCGCCTCTAAGAACCCCACCCGGGTTTGGAACCTTGAACACCTGCGAATGTGCGGCGCTACTGCGTTTCTTTGTGCCAATAATGAGAACTTGCTTGAAACGCTCCATTGCCGGTCGAATAACCAACCCCAAGCGCCCGCCCGCTCACTCGCCGCTGAAAGCCTGACCCTGGAAAGCACGCTCAGCAACCGCGTCAACCAGGCTTGCGCCCTAATTCTTTGTAAAGGACGCATTAATCCGACTTGTACTTACAGCTAATAGTTGCAATGAGTTCTCTTTGTGGCAATATCTTCCCCATTACCCTTGCCCGTCCTTGGTGGGTCTCGGTGCAGGGCACGGGCCAGGTGTGAGGGAAATCACTGGGGAAGGTTGCAGGACGGAACAGTGAATGGCGTTGGGCCTATGAAGAGAGTTGCTCGGAACGCGAGCACACGCGGGCGCGCAAAACGCAATTTCTTATCAATATGATCTGGAGCATGCGGGCTTATCTTGAAACTATCCTTACCTGCGGGCGCGTGGCGTCTTGCATTGCCCTGATCCCTTTGGTCGCAGCAACGTCTGCATGGGCGCAAGTCAGAATGGTACGCGGCCAAGTTGTTCCCAGCAGCCGCTGGACCACTATTCACGAGAACATCGAGATCACAGGCCTTGGTGTGGGAGTCTTGTTTTGTAGATCGTTCACCGAAGGGGATGCAGTGGTCGGTTCAGCCGCCGCGGGAGGAAGCAAACGCGGCGCGACCACCGGGGTCGTGCGCAACGTGAAAACGTACAAGGAAACCTTTGCCCTGGCGAATTATCCCGGAGCAGAAAAGCTCACCGTGGGATATGTCATTCGCGGCGGAATCGCGGCGGTAGCCGTTGGTGAGGTGCGCGGGTTGACGCTATATGATTATGGTGTGCCCTATACTCCCCCGGCACATAAACTTACCGCGCAAGAAGTTGCCGCCGCTAACGCAAACGCCGCAAAAAAGAAGACCGAAACCGACGCTGCCAAACTGAAGTTTCAGCAGCAGCAGGCGGATGATGGGAAGGCCACCTATCAATACCAGATGGGCATGCGATTCTTGCACGGAGACGGCGTGACGCAAGACAGGACGAAAGCGCTCGATTACTTGTCCAAGGCAGCCGCGCAAGGCAACGAAGATGCAAAAACCGCGCTCGCCAACTTTTCCAAGCTCGCGTCCCAATCCGAGACGACTGCCTCCACTGCTCAGCCTGAAGGGCACTGAGACGCTTCCTCGCGGGAGGGGGCCTGAACCGTACCAGTGTTGGTTCTCATTGTTGCTGCCGGCCTTGGCGCTCCACTGGTCCAAAGATCTCACCCTTCGAGCGCGTTCTCAAAAGGGCTGTCGGGTTGACCCGTGCGAATACCATAGTCTTTGCGCCCTTGGCGCAGTGATGTCGGGCGGTGAGGGATTGATGCATTCAATTGAAAGGACTGCTCGCTCGACAAAGCCTTTGCGTTCGCCTACGGCTTGATCGTGAGCAAAAAGAATCGCATGAGGGACTGTCCGGCGGCTGGACGCCCTATCGAAGCCTTCGAGTGCGCTGAGGGACGGCACACGACTTATGCCTGCCCCGAGTCGTGCCCATTCAACCTGTTCGCGACCGCCAACTATCCGAAGTTCCAGGAGCTCGAACGCTCAGCCGATGTGAAATACATCGCGTGGGTGGCGAAGCATGCGGCGGACCCCATTCAGTTCGAAGCGGATATGCGCAAGGTGATCGGAGACAGGCCAAGCCCGGGTTATTATCACCGCCTGGCGTGGCATGGAGTTTACCGGGTTGGGCCGGACGGGGAGACGTGCCTGGGCAAGTGGGCCAAAGCGGGGTTCCCGGGCTTGGGAGCCGACGAGCGGATATTGATGCGGAGCTGGATGCGCATGTCACCGGCTATGCTCGAGGTGCATCGCATTCTCGATGACCTGCGCGTCGAGGTGGTGGACCTGCTCAACCCTGAACGCGGGTCCTTTCTGATCGTGGACAACTCCTTCGCCCGCAGGGCCAGCCGCTTCGAGGTATATTCCGTTCATACCATCCCGTTGCCGCACTACACCCGGCTGCTGGGCACTTGCCTGCTGATCCCCAGTTTTCATCCCCTGGCGCCGGAAGAAGTCATCCAGGACATCATCCGCCATTTGGGAGGTCCCGGGGACAACCCCGGCCGGCGGGCGTGGCTGGCTGAACATCACGAGCAATTCGACCGCGCCCTCGATGCCGTCGCACTGGCCCGGCGTCGGGCGATGTTTGAGGGGCTCGATGGCCAATTCGGCAAGGCGGCTTATCTCCTGATGCGACCCGTCGCCGAGTGCCTTGAGCAACTGAAGACGGTGCGGGAAATTGCCGATGACCCATTGGCGGAGGAAGAGGCAAGGGAGGGGTTCACCGGCGGCCGGGTGTGGTTTGCGGGGCCGGCTGATCCCGAGAGCGCACACCGGGTCGGAGGGGCGGTCATTGGCAGGATTCTGGTTGGCCCAACCCACTGGCGGCTGGAGGCCATGGGCGCCGACCGGTTGGCGCGATTCCGGAAGCGCTTCGAGCAATTGATGGGCTCGCGGGTCAGCTTCAAGGTCGAGAGACGGGATGACCTGGGGGCGCGCTTGCGGATGAATGAGCCGGAGTTTGATCCCGCACTCGTTCCGCCAACGCTGCTCCGGGACACGCCCAGGCTGCTGCTTTCAAGCAGCCGAGTCCAGGCGTCGCCCGGGACTGTCCCGAACGAAGCTGCCGCCGCCGGTCTCATTTACGAGCAGGAGCGGGGCATCCTGGACGAGCCGATTCCCGCTCTGGACAATAAAACGCCGCGCGCCGCCGCGTCCGACCCGGCCTTGCGCCCGCGGTTGCTCCGTTGGATGAAGTTCTGGATTTCGCAAACCGACCGCCGCAACCTGGAAACCGGGCGCAACGACGACGCCAACTGGATGGTTCGGGAGCTGGGGCTCGCCGAGATCCTGTTTGAGCCACCGCCCCCGCGCCCCTGTCTGCCTGCCCCGCGCGAAACGACCGAGGAGGACCAGCTCGACCTGCCGCGTTACCTGACGCTGCCGGACCCACCGGCATTGCCGGACCGGCCTTGGACGAAACCGGAAGCCGACAAGCTAATAGATCGCGCACTCAAGACGTTCTCACCGAAACTGATGGCAGCGGACTACTTCAGCCACCTGCAGTATCCGCTGTTTCCTGACTTGAATGAGCTGCTGGGTGAGGAAATGGAGGACCAGGAGATCACCTGCCTGTTCCAGGCCGCGGCGTGGGCCATAATGTGCTTTGCGCCCCTTGGGACGCACCCGCCCGAGTATGCGCCGGAAGACCTCTCAGATAGCATGAACCGTCACGCGGCCGAGCTTGCCGGCTGGCGTGACAAGGGATTCGAGGCGTCATTCTCGGGCTGGATTGAGCACAGCCGCCAGCCCGAACTGCTGACAAGGCTATTGGCACTGACCCTGTCTTGGATGGAGAAGGCTCCGCCCGAACTCCGGGTGCGCGAGGGGGCAAAAGCCATGGTCATCGCCGCGCTGGGGGCTGTGGTGGATACGCTCGACGAGGCAGCCCGTTCGGGTTCTTAGCTCAGTGCTCCCTACCCTCTCCGTTACCCCTCCCGATACACACCGTAGGTTCATTTTCAACCTACGGTGTGTATCGGGAGGGGCTACGGAGGGGATAGCCAGAGGGGCGGGCCGGTCAGTCCAGCAACGTGCCTGCTCGCGACCCCCCCGGTCTAGTCAGGCATATTGCAAGGCCCTGTCGTTGAGATATTTACACCTCTAACCGCCATTCGTGTCAACCCAATAGTGTCTCGCGAGAGCACGCTACCGCTGAAGGGTTCCGGCAACAACAGGACATCCACGCTGCCGCGTTCGTTCGCTTCGTTTCCTTTTGTTAGTGGCAGCAGGACATTGGCTTCGCTTACCCCCAGGCGACGGAGAAAACCAAGGCCGGCTCGCGCCCAACTCAGCCCGGCTCCTCGCCGAGGCGGCCCGCTTCGAGGAGGTAGTGGAAACCTTCTTTGCCCAGGCGGCGGGTGAGCGTGTCCATCACATGCCGGACGAATGCAGGCGAGTCGTTCGGACTCTGAACGAACAGCGGCTTGCCGTCCTGGCCGTACGTGAAGACGCGTTCGCATTCCTCCGACCGGATGCCGCCAAACACCCGGCACGCTTGTTTTCGCACAACGGGTCCCGCGAAAGGCCGCTCGACTCCCCGGCCCGGGCTGGTCTATCTTTGAGCACCAATTATGACCGATCCACGTTACAGGAAGCTGGCGAAGCTGTTGGTGGAGTATTCAACCCGGCTGGGCAAGGGCGACCGCGTGCTGCTGGACATGATTGATGTGCCGGACGATTTCTCGGTCGAACTGATGAGGGCGGCGCGCGCCGTGGGCGCCACGCCAATCATCGAAGTCCGCCACACGCGCATCAACCGTGAGATGCTGCGCGGGACGAGCGATGCCCACGCCAGCCTGGTGCGCGACCTCGAGCTATTCCGGCTCCGGAAGATGCAGGCGTATATCGCCATCCGCGGCAGCGGCAACGCGAGCGAGAACGCCGACGTGGCGAGCGAGCAGATGGCGTTGTATGCCCGGCTTACCCGGCCCGTGCTCAACTACCGCGTCAGCAAGACCCGCTGGTGCGTCTTGCGCTGGCCGACGCCCAGCATGGCCCAGTCCGCCGGGATGAGCACCGAGGCATTCGAGGACCTCTACTTTGACGTCTGTACGATGGATTACCGGAAGATGGCCCGGGCGATGGTGCCGTTGGAGCGGCGCATGAAGCGGGCCGACCGTGTTCAGATCAAAGGCCCCGACACCGACCTCACCTTCAGCATCAAGGGCATCGGCGCGAAGATGTGCAAGGGCGACCGCAACATCCCGGACGGCGAAGTGTTCTCCTGCCCGGTGAAAGACTCGATCAATGGCCGCATCCAGTTCAACACGCCGACACTCTACTCCGGGACGAAGGTCGAGAACGTCTGCCTGGAGTTCAAGGAAGGCAAGATCGTTGCCGCCACAGCCAACAACAGCAAGCGCCTGAATGAGATTCTCGACACCGACCCGGGCGCGCGTTACACGGGCGAGTTCTCCCTGGGCTTCAATCCTTACATCCTCAACCCGATGTGCGATATCCTCTTCGATGAGAAGATCGCCGGCTCACTGCACCTGACGCCAGGCCAGGCCTATGACGAATGTGATAACGGCAATCGCTCGGCGGTGCATTGGGATATGGTCCTGATCCAGCGCCCTGAGTGGGGCGGCGGCGAGGTCTGGTTCGACGGCGAACTGATCCGCAAGGACGGGTTATTCCTGCCCAAAGACCTGCGGCCACTCAATCCGGCGAATCTGAAGTAGGCCGGAGCGCGGACATTCTTGTCCGCCGCGACGGCTCCATCAAGGAAGGGCGGACAAGAATGTCCGCGCTCCGGACAAAGCTAAGAGCCGGTGAAACAGGCTTACTTTTCGTTCTTCAGCACCGCCAGGAACTGCTTCATGGCCGGTGAGAGGACTTTGTTCTTCTTATAGAGGGCCGCCAATGGGCGATAGAACTCGCCGTCGTCAAGGAGTACCTGTGCCAGGCTTTGCTTGGCTACTTCCTGCAGGACGGTGCCTTGCGGCACGATGGCCACGCCGGCGTCAATCTCGACGGCGCGCTTGACGGTCTCGATGTTGTCGAACTCCATCACGTGCTGCACATGGACGGAGTGGTCCTTGAGAATGCGATCGAGGGCCTTGCGGGTCGGGATGTCGGGCTCGAAGCTGATAAACTTCTGGCCGGAGATGGCCTTGAGCTTGATGCTCTTGCTCTTGGCGAGCGGATGGTGGGGATGGCAGATCAGCACCAGCGGGTCCTTGCGGAGCGGATAGATTTCCAGCTTGCTGTCGCGGCTCGGATAGGCCACCAGGCCCAGGTCAACCACGTTGCCCAGCACATCCTCATACACCTGGTTGGCGCGGCGGTATTCGACGTGGACATTGACGGTCGGGTAGCTCTTGAGGAACTTCTTCAGGTAGGGTGGCAGGTCGTGCAGGCCGATGCTGTAGATGGTGGCGACGCGGATGGTGCCGGAGATGATGTCCTTGATCTCCTGGAGCTTGCTGTGCAGGGCGTCGTAGGTGGAGATAATCTGCTTGCTGTAATCGTAAAGCACCTGGCCCTCGCGCGTGAGCCGGAACCTCTTTTTGCTGCGCTCGATGAGGAGAGCTTTGAACAGCCGTTCAAGCGAGCTTATCTGCTGGCTTACCGCCGACTGCGTGACTTCATTGATTTGGGCGGCCTTGGTGAAACTCTCGGTTTCCGCCAGGTCACAATAGACTTTGAGGCTCTCGATTTGCATAAGGTCACTGAATAGCCCATTTCATGAAACCCGTCAATAGCCGTTTCACATTATTTTAAGCAATCGGGGCACTCGCACACCACGTCTGATTAAGGAGGGTCAATCATGGGATAATCATAAGGCAGCCATGGGCAAGCATGGGGGGCAGCGCCATAGTGCCGAGGGCGGGTTTGGGGGAAAGCGGGTCCCCATCGGTGAGACCTGCGGACGGGAGCCCAGGCTGTCCACCAATTAGCCAGCCGGGGCCGCTGACTCGGCCCGGAGGGCCTCTTTGACTTTCAGCAGCAATTCCTGGCTGGTGAACGGCTTCTGCAAGTAGGTGCCGTCGTTCTCCTGGCCCGCGGGCCAGACGTAGCCGCTGGTGCAGATGATGCGGGTGTCGGGCGAAATCTTCCGGATATGCTCCACAAGTTCCCGGCCGCTCATGGCGGGCATCACCAGATCCGTGATTACCAGGTCCACCGTCAGGTCCTTCTGGGCCAGGACGTCGAGCGCCTTTTGGCCGCCGTTGGCGGTGAGCACACGGTAGCCATAGGAGGAGAGAATGGTTTGGCCCATCGTCAGCAGCAGGTCTTCGTCATCCACGATCAGGATGGTCTGGCTGCCGCTCAGGTCGTCCGAGGCGAGGCCGCGGTCGCGAACGATCTTTTTCTCTGCTGGGAGGTAAACCCGGACGGAGGTGCCGACCCCCGGCTGGCTGGAGATCGCCACGCCGCCACCGTGGTTGGTGACGATGCCATAGACCCACGCCAGCCCCAGCCCGCGGTGATTGGCGCCGCGCTTGGTAGTGAAGAAGGGCTCGAATACGCGCGGCAGGACCTCCGGTTCGATCCCGCTGCCATTGTCGCTGATCTCCACGCACACGTAAGCGCCCGCCGCCAACTGAACGTTGCGATCCTGCGTCGCCTGCGCCAGCTCGATGTTGCGGGTCTGGATGGTGATACGCCCGCGGTCGTGCAGGGCCTGAACAGCATTCTCCAGGACCTTCATGAACGCTTGCTGCATCTTGGCCTCGTCGAACTTTGCCGCAAAGAGCTTTCGGTCCAATTGCAACGTCCATTGCACCGCCTCCTGACCGGCGTTTTGCTGAAAGAACTCCACGCTCCGCTCGAGGAGCGGGTTCAGGTTTCCGGCGGCCTGCGCGCGCGCCTCCTTTTCCTGGCGGCTGAAAGTGCCGAGGTCATTGGCGATTTCTGCCGCTTTGGCCGCCGACTTCTCGACTTGGATCAGCGAAGCGCGCCAGGGGTGGCCTGGCTCCATCTTGCTCAAGACGAGGGAAGTGTGCCCCAGGATGCTGGTCAAGGCATTGTTGAAATCGAGGGCCACCGTCCGCGCCAGTTGCAGCGCGCACTCCAGCTTCTGCTTATGAGCGGCACCAGTATCGCCGCTCGCGTCCTTCGCTGCCGGCGCCGTCTCCGGCAGGGCCTGCAGCACGAAATACTTCTGGCTGTCGTTGGCAAAGGAAGAGACCGACACCATGTATCCCGCCGCATGGCCGTCCTCGCCCTTGAACCTGACCGAAACGTTGGGAGCGGGCGCAAGCTGCCAATGGGCGAGGAACTGCTCGGCCGTGCGGCTGTTCTCGGGCGCCCAAATGGCCGATAGCCGGGGCGACGGGGTTTCGAGGGCAGCACCGAAGGTTTTGAGGGCAGCGGGATTAGCGCCGCAGATGAGGCCGGCGCCGTCCACCAGGAGCGCCGGCCAGCCGGCATTCTCCAACCCCAAAGCGATATCAGACTTCATCCGCAGAGACTTCCGACCACCAGCTTAACACCTCGAACGGGCGCCTCAATCTGAATCTGCCGGGACGGCCAGGAAGGCGCCGGGAAGCAAGCCGGCTGCGGTGAATTCCTTGATGACGCCTGGCGCGCGGCTGTCCGCCACCCAAATCGCAGCCTGGGGCGCATACTCGGCGAGAAGCTGACGGCAGGCGCCACAAGGCATCGGCCCGCCCGGTGCGCGGGCGACCACGGCTATGGCAGTGAAGTTCTTCTTGCCCTCCGTCAACGCCTTGAACAAGGCCACCCGCTCGGCGCAGCATGTCAGGCCGTAGCTGGCGCTTTCCACGTTGGCGCCGGTGATGATCTCTCCGGACCGGGTGAGCAGCGCGGCGCCGACTTTGAACTTGGAATACGGCGCCACGGCGAGTTGCCGGGCTTTGGCGGCTGCCCGCACCAGGGCGCGTCTATTGTTTCCGGCCATACAGCTCAGCAAAATTCTTGAGCACCTCTGCGCCCACGCTCTTGACCCGCTCCGCTGTTTCCAGCACCTCGGCGTGCGACAGGGTCTGCCGGCCCCGGCCTGCCGCCAGGTTCGTGATGCAGGACACCGCGGCCACCTTCAGGCCGCATTGCCGCGCGACGATCGCCTCAGGCACCGTGCTCATGCCGACAGCGTCCGCGCCGAGCCGGGCAAAGGCGCGAATCTCCGCCGGCGTCTCGTAACTCGGTCCGCTCACCGCCAGGTAAACCCCGGCCTTGAGCTTCGTTCCGCATCGCCGGCCGGCTCCCTGGAGCAGTCCGCGCAGCCCTTTGTCATAAGCGCAGGTCAGGTCCACAAAGCGCGGCAAGCCCGGAACCGGCGCGCCCCGCAACGGATTGGTTCCCATCAGGTTAATGTGGTCGGTCAGGACCATGAAGTCGCCCGGGCGGAAGGCGCGGTTCACCCCGCCGGCGGCATTTGTCAGCAGCAGATCTCGAATGCGGTAAGCTGCCAGCGCCCGCACCGCGAAGGTCACCACGTCCATGGAATGGCCTTCGTAGAAGTGGGATCGCCCACTCAAGACCATGACCGCTGTGCCGCCCAGCCTGCCGATCAACAACTGCCCGGCATGGCCGCTCACACCTACCGGCGGAAAACCGGGCAGGTTGGCGTAGGAAACCTCCGCCTCCACTTGCAGCTTGCTCAGCACATGGTGAAAGCCGCTGCCCAGGACGATCGCCAGCGTTGGCCGGAGCCGGGACAGCTTCTTCAGCCGCGCGGCCGCAGTCTCGGGAGCGGGTTGTTGTTTGCTCATTCTCGTTCTATGCTTCAATTGCCATCGGCTGTGCGGGCCGGCTGGTTATGGAACTGGACAACGACGCGATTCGCCGCTACTCGCGGCATGTGATTCTGCCCGAAGTGGGGCTGGCGGGGCAAAGGAAAATTTGCTCCTCCAGCGTCCTTTGCATTGGCGCCGGCGGCCTGGGCTCACCCGTCGCGATGTACCTCGCAGCGGCGGGCGTCGGGAGGCTCGGGATCGTGGATTTCGACACGGTGGAGCTGTCCAACCTCCAACGCCAGCTCCTCCACGGCACCGGGGACATCGGCCGTCCCAAGACCCTATCCGCCCAGGAAAGCATTCGCCGCCTGAACCCGAACGTCGAGGTGGTGCTGCATAACACCCGCCTGACCAGCCAGAACGCCCTCGATATCATCCGCCCCTACGACATTGTCGTGGACGGCACAGACAATTTCCCGACGCGCTATCTCACCAACGACGCCTGCGTATTGCTGAGGAAGCCCAACGTCTATGGTTCTATCTTCCGATTTGAAGGCCAGGCCAGCGTTTTCGCCCCGCACCTGGGCGGGCCGTGCTACCGCTGCCTTTACCCCGAGCCCCCGCCCCCCGGCCTGGTACCGAGCTGTGCCGAAGGAGGCGTGCTTGGAGTGTTGCCCGGCCTCATCGGCGTTATTCAGGCCACCGAAATCCTAAAGCTCTTCCTCGGCATCGGCAGTCCTCTCATCAACCGCCTCCTCCTGTTCAATGCGCTGGACATGAAGTTCCGCGAACTCAAGCTGCGGCGCGACCCAGAATGTCCGCTCTGTGGTGAGCACCCGACCATTACCGCGCTCATTGACTATCCAGCGTTCTGCGGCGTTGTCCCTGAGTCCGCGACTCCGACCCTCAACCCCGACGAAGTGACCGTGCACGAGCTCAAGCAGGCGCTGGTCAATCCCCAGCTTGGCATCAAAGTCCTGGATGTGCGCGAGCCAGCGGAACAGCAGATAGCCCGCATTGACGGCGTCCCGCTAATGCCTCTCAGCACGCTATCCGCGCGCCTCACGGAGCTGGACCCGAACCAGCATTACTACATTCACTGCCACGCCGGCGTGCGCTCGCTCCAGGCCGTGCGTTTCCTGCGCCAGCGCGGGTTCAAGCACGTCAAGAGCGTCAAAGGCGGCCTCTCCGCCTGGTCCAACGAGATTGACCCTACGGTGCCGAAGTATTGAGCGGATTGCACTGTTCTGGGCCCGGCCTCGTAGAGTAATTCGCGTCCAGACGGCCACTGCCAGCCAACCGCAAGGTCGTTCGAACCGCGGCGGGGACCGAAACTGAGTCAGCAAACGTCTCCCTTCCCCAACTCGTGTAGCGTGTAGGGGAATCCCTCGCAAACAAAACGGGGAGTGTCCGTCTATCCGCTTCCACAGGGCGGGCTTAATGTATCCTACCCTTTTTGCGGGCTTATCACCGGCGCCGACAGGCGGGTGTCCTGTCACAAACGGGAGCCGGGGTAAGGGCAAGGGAACACAATCATGGCAAGCGAACAGGACAGAAGACTCAAAGTGCTGTTGGTCGAAGATCATGAGCTGGTGCGGGCGCACCTGACTGCCCTGCTGCAGCGGGAAGCCGATCTGATGGTCCGCAGCGAACCCAGCGCAGGCCAGACGGCTGCGTCGCTGCTCGGCCCGGAGCAGCCAGACCTGGTGATCCTGGATGCGGCGTCGAAGCGCTCGCGGGGGCTGGAATTGCTCAAGGAATTCAGGGAAACCCGGCCGCAACTTCCCGTGCTGGTCTTATCCATGCACAATGAGACACCGTACGCGGAGCGAGCCCTGGGTGCCGGAGCCAAGGGCTTCATCACTACCGAGGAAGCGGCCACCCACGTGTTTTCAGCCGTCCGAAAGGTCCTGGCCGGCGAGGTCTATGTCAGCGAGCGGATGGCCGAGCGCTTGAAACAGAGGAAGGCTGGGAAGGCCGAGGCTGCCCTCGGGTCGCCATTGGAGATGCTGACGGAGCGGGAATGGGAGGTATATCGCAGGATCGGCTCGCGCATGAGCACGCGGCAGATTGCCGAGGAATTGCATCTGGCGATCAGGACGGTCGAGTCCTACTGCACCGCGATCAGGGAAAAGCTCCAGTTGGCCGAGGGCGCCGAATTATTCCAGCAGGCAAGGGAGTGGGCGCAGAAACCATACGAGCAAAGAGCCCAATTATGACAGGGCTATTCACAAGTGCGAAAGCGCGGCGGGTGCGACTTACGCCCGCGCTGCTGATGGCTGCGCTGTGCTGGGCGGCGATGGCATCGTCCCCTTGGGCCTCAGCCCAAACCTGGGGCGACATCACCTTCTTCGTCGGCTCGGACCTCCACTACGGATACACAAATGGCACGATCCTCTCGAGTGAGGTGAGTCGTGACACTTTGGCCTCGATGAATGCCCTGCCGGGCGAGGCTTATCCCGCCGCAGCCGATGGAGGCACGGTGGACAACCCGCGCGGCGTGCTGCTCATCGGCGACCTGACTGAGAGCGGCACGGCTACAGAGTGGGCCACGTTCACCAATGATTGGGGCCTGAACGGCGAACAGAGCCTCCCTTGGCCAGTTTATGAGGGCTTCGGCAATCACGATTGCTACTTCAACGAAGTTGTCCCGCCGGGCATCAAGGCTCGCAACCTCTTGCGCCGAGGTGTAAGCAACATCTCCACCAACGGCTATCACTATTCCTGGGACTGGGACTATCTCCACCTGGTCTGCCTGAATCTTTTCCCAGGGGAGACACCCGACGCTAGCGGGGTCAGCCCGCGCGACAGCCTGAACTTTCTGGCGGATGACCTCGCCAAGAACGTCGGCAACAGCGGCCGGCCCGTCATCCTCTATCACCATTACGGGTTCGACAGTTTCGGGCTGGGCTGGTGGAGCGACCAGCAGCGAAGCAACTATCTCGCGGTTATTCAAAGCTACAACGTTATCGCCATTTTGACGGGCCATAACCATCTGGTGGACTCTATCCCGTGGGGCGGGTTCAGCACTTTTAACGACGGCACCGTGGGCAAGGTCCTGGGACCGTCCTACGTCATCAGCTACCTGGTGGTCCACGTGACCCAAACCAACCTGACCGTCGTCGAGCGCCTCTTGGATGGCACCTGGGGCTGGGGCAGCAAGTTCAACGTGCCTATTACCGTCAGCTACCAGCCGCGCATCGTCAGCAACCCAGTCTCCACGAATACGGTGGAGGGCTCGGCCGCCACATTGGCTGTCCAGGCCGTTGGGCCGAGCCTGAACTATCAATGGTTCTTGAATTCTACCAATCCTGTTGCCGGAGCCACCAACAGCGTCCTATCCCTGCCCAATGTCCTCTTCTCCCAGTCCGGCACCTACAGCGTGCTGGTAACAAACGCCTTTGGGGCGGCGATCAGCCAACCCGCTGCGCTCACTGTATCCGCCCCTCCGCCTGTCGTGACGCTTATCGGGGCCAACCCGCTGACCAACGAATGTCACGCGGCGTTCACCGATCCTGGGGCAACGGCCAGCGACACCAGCGCCGACAGCCTGGGTGTGACAGCCAACAGCACGGTTAACCCGGACGCGGTGGGCACCTACACCATCAATTACAGCGCGACGGATCCTAGCGGCAACTCGGCGACCAACACCCGCACGGTTTACATCGTAGACACCACGCCGCCGGTCGTGGCGCTTATCGGGGACAATCCGCTGACCAATGCAGTGCACACGGCCTTCACCGACCCGGGTGCTACGGCCGGCGATGCCTGCGCCGGCAGCCTGAGTGTGACCCCCGTCAACACGGTCAACCCCAGTGCAGTCGGCACCTACACAAACAGCTACACGGCCACCGATCCGAGCGGCAACTCAGCCACCATAACCCGCACGGTGTACATCGTGCCGGGCGAGAACGTGGCAGGGTGTGTGGAGATCACCGACAGCTTCACGATACTGGTGACGAACGCGGACGCCAACTGCGAGGCATTGATGCCGGACGTGACAGGGACCAATTACATCCAGGCGACGGACAGTTGCAGCGACAGTTTGACTATCACGCAGGACCCGACCAACAACGCCCCGCTCTCTCTGGGGGCGAATGTGGTGGTGATCATCGTGACGGACGGTTCAAACAACGTGGCGTATTCGACGAACACGATAATCGTGACGGACGTGACGCCTCCATTCGTGACGCTTATCGGGCCGAACCCGTTGACCAATGAATGTCACGCGGCCTTCACCGATCCTGGGGCGACGGCTGGCGATGCCTGCACCGGCAGCCTGATTGTGGCGACCAATAGCACGGTCAACACCAACACGGCGGGCACCTACACCATTCAGTACAGCGCGACGGACCCGAGCGGCAACTCGGCGACCAACACCCGCACGGTGTACATTGTGGAACCCCCGCCGCCGGTTGTGTCCGTCCCTTCCATCTCCCTGGCTGGTGGAAACATCATCCTGACCTATCCTTTGTGGGCCTCCGACTACACCCTCGAATCGGCCACCGACTTTGCCCCAGGTTCCTGGGCCGCAGTCAGCGCTGCGTCGGTGACCAACGCTGACAACGTCGTCGTGACGGTCCCCATCACGACGAATTCTCTCTACTTCCGCATGCGCCCTTGAGGAGCGATTCCTTCCACGATCGGGGAATCGCTACCCTCAGGGCTTTGCGCGCACCTGCAGCGTCGAGATGACCTCCCGCACCCCGTCGGTATCCATCGCCAGCAACATCGCCTTGCCGACGCTGTCGGGCGACGAGACGTGGCCGGATAGCGTCACCACACCCGCCGTCGTGTTGACAGAGATGTCCAAGGCGGACAGATCCCGGCTGGCCACCAGCTTGGCCTTGATGGCCGCAGTAACGCGCGCATCAGCCGTCGCATCGGCAATGGCCTGGCCGGCCTCGCGGGCCTTGCGGCGGACCACCTGACCTGTGCGGGCAAGCTCATCCTTGATGTCGTCGGAGCGCAGGTCCAGCACGCGCAGTTGGTCCTGCACGGCCTCGCGGGCCGATTTTGCCGCCGCGCCAACCTTGTCCTGCGCTGTCTGCAAACCCGGCGTGCCCCGGTACGTAAGGTAATACCAGACAACCGCCGCGCCGATGATCAGCCCAAGAACCAGTGCGATGAACGCTCTCATACGTGGTAATAACCTACTCGTTATGGGGAATCTTAATAGTGCTGCCGCCGATAAACTCCCGTATGACCGTGTCGCCCGGGATGATGTCATAACTGCCGACTTGCTCGCGAGTGAGACCCTCGACCGAGTCCAGTAAACTGCGGACGCGCTCATAGCGGATGCGAGCGTCCAGGAAGCCGGCATAGGACTCGAAATCGGCAGGGGCCGGAAGGTGGCCGCCCAGGCCCGAGAAAAATGGCTTGAGCGCGGGCAGGTCAAACGGGAAGCCACCGTTGACTGAATGGTCGGCCAACCCCCTCAGCGGGATAATGCTGAAGAGTTCCCCGGCGCGCACGTAATGCCAGTGGAGGACGGTGAGCAGCGGGCTGTGGTTGCGGTGCTGGACATCGCGCAGCATCCGCCGCAGCAGGCGCACATCAGTGAAGTGGGTCAGCCGTCCGGAGCTGCCGTCGCCTTCGCGCAGCACGTTCTGAGTTTCAATGTACAAGCGGAACTGCGAGGAAGCGGGAATGCCCTCGGTAATGGGCGGGTACAGCCCGTGCAGGCAATCCAGCAGCAGAATCTGGTCTCGCTCCAGCTTGATGTGTTTCGTGGCCGTGCGGCGGCCTTCCTTGAAGCTATAGACCGGCTTCTCGATGGTCTCGCCTTCCAGCAACGCCCCCAGATGGCTGTTGAGCAACTGGATGTCCAAGGCCTCCGGCGTTTCGTAGTTGCGGTCGTTGATCCAATCCGTCGGGTGCTCGACCAGGGACCAGAAGTAGTCGTCCAGGTTCAGCATCAGGAAACGCAGGCCCTGCTTCTGCAAGCGCTCGGTGAGCTTGACTGTCGTCGTGGTCTTGCCCGAAGAGCTTGGGCCACTGACCCACATCATGCGCAGGTTGTCACCCGAATTCAGGCGGTGCATGACCTTGCCGGCAGCCTCGTCCAGCGATTGCTCATAGAGCGCGAGCGACTCTTCCACTAGCGGCTTGATCTTGCCGCCGCGGACGATTTCGTTGAGCCCGGCAACGGTGTCGCATCCGTGCTGGCGGTTCCACGCCAGCGTTTTCGCCATCTGCTCCTGCGGGAACCCATTGCCGACGAACTTGTCCGGCACGATCGCGCCCTCGCGCAGCCAGTGGCGGCCCCACCGGTAGCAGGCGTAAGCATCCGCCGTATTCTGAAAGCCGTAGCTGCGCAGCGCGTGGAGCACCTCGTCCTGAATAGTCTCGATCGTTGGGGGAAAGTTGGAAATCAGGTGGTGCGGGTCCGCGTTCAGGCAGACCACGACGGCATCGGCCAGGAACTCAGCGATCTTGTCGTCCGTGCCATGCGCAGCGAAGATCGTGTCGTTGATGCCGGGCGCGAAATCCAGACGAAAGCCCCCAATAGATTGGGCAGCGCCCAAAATCGCCCTCCGGATGCGGGTATCATCGAACTTCACCAGCGCACGATTGCGCTTTTGCACCTTGACGATGCGGTTCTCAACAGCCATGTGCCGACTATACAGCAGCGCTACGGGCTGACAATTATGAACAATGCCGACGCTCGGCTGTCCCAGTACTTGCTGCAGCCTCGCGGCGCCGAGAGGCCCGACAGACCCCGATTTCCCCTTATTTCCTTCGTAGGCCCTTCGTAAGCCCTTCGTAACCCCATCGTAGATCCTTCGAAGCATCACGCGGGCACCAAGCCTGCCGCACCGGGGCCGCCCTACGGTCTGCGGCGAGCGACTGCCGCTCAGCGGAATCGCACGATAGTGAAGGAGCGGGGCGGAAAGGAGAACGGCGCGCGGCCATCCTCGAACCGAGGGCGCCACTCGCTCTCAGCGGGCTTGATGTGCTCTGGGTCCTCCGGGGTGTTGATGCCGTCCCAGTCCCCCGCGAGAACGGTCACGTGGGCTGTGGGACTGCGTGGCAGGAATCCCTCCAGTGCAATGCGCGCCGACACGGGGGCTCCCTCGGCATTCACCACTTGCAGCGTCAGCGCCTTGCCGTCATCGCTTTTGCATGCGGTCACATCGAGGGTGCCGCCGGCGTACTGGACGTCGGTCTTCACGCACAAGGGTAAGTAATTGCGCGAGACCATCTGTGTGACGTAATACGGCGGCTGGGACCAAACCTGAGAGGGTGACAGAAAGAGCAGACCCTGGTTCCAACCATTATCGTTCTGCTTATAGGGCTGGAGGCAATTGGCGGAACACGCGACGGCGACGCAGTCCCCGGCTCGTTCGAGCTGGTTGATGGCCAGGGCGTTGGCCAGCGCGCGTTTCAAGGCATGATTACCCGCATTGAACTCGAACACCGCCACCTTATACCGCGCCCGCGGGCTGAGCTTGCCCAATTGCTCGGCGAAGCTGCGCACACCAGGCACGCCGCGCGGATCCGGCGGGCGCTCGGTGCCGATATGCACATCAAACCAGACCTCCCGGCCATGCTCCCGCGCGAAATCCAGGATCTTCTTATGGGCCGCCAGCGATTTGATGCGCGGAGCGCCACCGAAGTTATACGGGTCTTTGATGGCCTTGTCGTAGGCGAAATCCCCCACCACGAGAATGACGTCCAGGTCCTTGGCCCACATCGCCTCGGCAAGGGCTTTGAACTTCAGCCAGTAGGCCTCGTCCACGGCTTCCTCATTCCCCAGCTCAAGGTATCGGAGGCGGTAAGGAGCGGCGTGGCCATCGGCAGCGCGCCGCCGCCCCCAATCGCTGTCGCGCGGACCATTGGCATATTCCATGAAGTCCGCCATGTCCTTCGGCGCCTCGTCCATATTGACCGCCGGAATCCCCAGAAAGCCCGCGGCCTCGCAGAAGTTCAGGAAATCGAAGATGCCCCAGCCGTTGGATGACTGAGGATACCACGTGCCCTGGTAAGGCGGGCGGCGGTCACGCGCGCCGATCATATTCTTCCAGTGGTATTGCGGATGGTTGACCATCGAACCGCCATAGCGCAGCACCGTGAGGCCCTGCGCAATGAGTGCCTCGCTCGCGTCTTTGCGCACCGGCAGACCTTTGTACCGGCCCCAGGCGCCGGGTTGCAGAAAGGCGTGGCCGAGCCAGATAGTCCCGGGCGCCTTCAGCTTGATGGCGAACCGGCCGCCCTTATCGCTGTCCTTGGGGGTTAGCTTGAAGTTCAGCCGCTGCCACTGATTGCCCTTGGCTGCGACGTGCGTCTCGGCGTAAACCTTGGCGCCGTCCGCGCTTTCCAGCGCCAGAAACAGCCGGGTGGGCTGCTCGGCCCGCACCCATACGTAGCCCTCATAGGGCTTGCCCTTAACGAAGCTCATTCCCCAGCGGTTCAAGCCCTGGTTCTCGATCCCGATTTCGCCCTCCCCGGCCTCGAACGCGACCCGCTGGCTCTGCCGGCCAATGAACGCATCATGCCTATCCAGGCAGTAATTGCCGCGCGTCGAGCCGCCATGAAATGCCCGCCACTGGCCGCTTACACCCGAGCTCGGGCCAACCTTCTCAGCCGCCCGGGCGGGAAGGGCGTTTGGCAGGACAATGGTTCCTGCGTCCCCGGGCGGCGGCTCCTGAAAGCTCTCACCAAAGATCATCTGGCTATACAGACCGCCATAAATCTCATGGTTTACATCCTCGATGCAGGCGCCAGTGAGATAGCGGCTGAGGCGATGGGTGACTTGATTTGCGTGGACGACGACCTGCGCCTCCTGCCCCGCGGCGGCGGCGCACAAGAGAAGCGAAAACAGGCTAGCCCTTGGCAACCATTTCTGCTTCATGGCCGCCATGCTAGCGCTGCCCGGCCCGGCGTCGAGGAGAACCCCCCGGCAACAGATCCACTGCGCCTCAGGCCCGGGCCTTTTTCGCCAGCCAGGCCTCGGCCATCTGCCGGGTCTCAAAGAGCCGGAGATTGTAGCCGGCATTCCTGCACGCCAGCGCGTAAAACTGGAAGGATTCCAGCCGATGCGGCACCGCGGGCAAGACCACGGCAATTCGCGTCGAGCGGGGCGCGCCAAGCTGCAAGTAGAACTTTGGCATCCAGTACAGGACGGCATACGACATCTCGGAAATCGCCTCGCGGCAATCAATCAGCACCAGCTCCGCCTCGTGATCCTTCAGCAAGCGGATCACCTCCTCGGATTGGCTTTTGGCATCGGTATCGGTTATGGCGCCACTCATGATCGAAGCCACCATTTTCTTCTCTGGCAGGTATTCCGCCAACCACGATCCGCTTTCTGCGCCGTCTGGATTCTTGAGATTCTTCATAAAATCGCTTGGGACTGTTTGCCGCGCCCACCGTTCAGCCCCGTTGGGCGGCGCGGCTGGACCAGGGACGTCTTCGCTCGTGAAAACGCCTCCCGCCACGACTGAGTGGATCGCGCGGACCCATTGTTCGGGGTCAGTGCTCTTAAGCAGATAGCCGCGAGCACCCGCCGAGGTCATTGCCTCCACATTCTGGCGTCCCGCTTCCGCAGAGAAGGCCAACACGCGCGTGCGCGGCAGCGCGGCAAGAATCCGCCGCGTGGCCTCGATGCCGTCCAAATCAGGCATGGACACATCCATCAGAACCAGGTCGGGTGCCAGATCGAGCGCCAGCTTAACGCCGGCATGCCCCCCGGCGGCCTCACCGACCACCTCAATGCCCGGCACCTTGGCCAAGGTTTCGCGCACACGGACGCGGATCATGGCTTGATCGTCACACAGCAGCACTCGAACCGGTCTTTTCATACGCCACACTAGCGGCTGCGGCGGCGCCGAGCTATTGAGCGTGAAGCTGTTTGAGGTGTAGGCAAGAAAGGCGGGCTTCCGTAAGCCTGAGCCTTACAAGAGCGCCAGCGCTAGTGCACCAGCTTGTTGAGGAGCGCGTAGCGGGTAATTTCGACGTCGCTCTTCATGTTCAGTTTGTCCAGCAGCCGCGTATGATAGGTCCCCACCGTTTTGACACTGATGCACAGCGCGTCCGCTATCTCCTTGAGCGACTTGCCGCTGGCGATCAGGCGCATGACCTGCAGTTCGCGGGTGGAAAGCGATTCGTGGGGAGCTTTGGCGGCGTCCCCCTGCACCTCGGTCGCCAGGTGTTCGGCCAGCGAGGCGCTGACATAACGACCGCCGGCAAGCACCTTCTTGACCGCGACGACCAATTCCTCCGGCGCGCTCTGCTTATTGACATACCCCACGGCCCCCAACCGCAGCGCGCGCACGGCGAACTGCGCTTCCGGGTACATGCTCAGGATAAGGACCGGCAGCTTGGGGCGAGCGCTCCGGATCTCCTCAAGCACTTCCAGCCCGCTGCGCCCTTCCATGCCGATGTCCAGCAAGACCAGGTCCCACGGCTTCTTCCAGACCTGTTCCATGACCTCGCGGCCATTCGCCGCCTCGCCAAAGGCCGTTGCTCCCAGTTCCTCCTCGATTGTCTCCTTCAAGCCCTTCCGGAGGATGGCATGATCGTCCGCGATCAGTATGCGCTTCATGGCCTCTGCTCGGCTTTTCCATTGAGCGGAAGCTGCACCGTCACGCGGGTGCCGCCGCCCTGGTTCCTGTCGAACGTGACCGCTCCCCCCAGCATGGCCGCCCGTTCCTGCATGCCCAGCAACCCCAGTGACTTCGGATTCTGCACGTCCTTCTGCTGGATTCCGACACCGTTGTCCGCCGCATCGATCACCAGGATATCGCCGTTGCGGGCGAGGCGAACCGTCACGCGCGTCGCTTGCGAATGACGCGCGATGTTGGTGAGAATCTCCTGGAAGATGCGGAAAGACGCCGTCGCCAGCTCCTGCGAGATGGTGACGGGCTCCTCCGGCGGGCTCCAGTCGCAATGAATGGTCGTGCGCGCTTGGAAAGCTTGTGTCTCCACTTCCATGGCCGCCGCCAGGCCGAGCCGGTCCAGAATGCCGGGCCGCAGCTCGGAGGCAATCTTCTGCACCGACTCAATGGTCTCGTCAGCGAGTTCCCGGGCCGAGACGAGCTTGCCCATGAAAGCCGCGCGTGTGTCCCCATCCGGCATCAGGGAAACCCTGCGTTCCAGCGCCCGCAAATCCAGCTTCAACGCCGTCAGCAATTGGCCCAGGTGATCGTGGATTTCGCGCGCCACGTGGGTGCGTTCCTCCTCGCGCGAGGTTTGCAATCGGGCCAGCAGCGCGCGCAGTTGTTCGCGGGACTCTCGCAGTTGCTCCTCCCATTGCCGGCGCTGGGTAATATCGCGCACTGCGGTCACCCGCACCGGGCGCCCGCGAAACGTCATTACCCGCCCGCGCGCTTCCACCGGGAAGGTCGTGCCGTCCTTCCGCCTCGCCAGGTGTTCATACGGCTCGGTGCACCCCTCGCGAATCCGCCCGGTCACGGTCTCGCACGACTCTGGCGCCACGCAATCCGCGACCGGCCGCCCGACCAGCTCCTCGGGGCGGTAGCCGTGCATCTCGGCCAGTTGATCGTTCACCTCGATAATCCGCCCTTGCTCGGTGATACCGATGCCTTCGAAGGTGGCGTTGGCAAGCTGCCGCGATCGCTCCTCGCTCTCCCGCAGCGCCGCTTCGTTCCGGCGCGCTCGCGCCAGGCTTTCCCGAAGATTCTCGCTCAGCAGGCTGGCCAGGGTGGCGGTTATGGTCAGGAGGATGACGACGTCTATCAGGTCTCGAACGGACGTGCGCGCGCTGAAGGCCGTCACGCGCCAGCCGGTTAGCTCGGCAAGCATCTCCCCGGTCACGCACAGGATCGCGGTCAGCGTCAGGGCGATGAAGGCGGGTCGGCGGAGCAACAGCGCAGCCACCACCAGGATGGAGGGGTACACCAGGATCGCGACGTCGCGAAAGCCCTCACCGCTCGTGTAGATCAAATAGGTTGCCGTACCCAGCAAGCCGAGAATCAGCAGATGGAAGGCCGTCTTCTGCCAGCCGCGGTAGTTAAACCAAAGCACGAGCAAGGCGCAGCCCTCGGCAAATGCCAGTGCCCACACCACGGTCCAGTAGCCCGCCAAGGCATTGGACGCCAAGGAGATGAATCCGCTCAGGCCCAGTACCAGCCCGATAATGTGCACTAGCCGCCCCAGGCGCGTGCTCTCCTCATCGGCGAAAATGGGCGCCGTGAGCACAGAGCGCAGCCGTTGAATCATGGTCTTCCCCATATATCCGACGCCATCAATGCGATTAGCGCGACCCGCCATCCACGCCGGCGTTCGCAAGAACGCCGGCACGCACGAAACAACCACCTGGCCGGGCGTCTGCCCGGTCGCTCTCCAGCGAAGATCCGCCTCAGTCTAAGGCAATAACCAGCTTGGCGGCCGAAAGCGCGTCGCTTCCGGCCCTCCAAGCCGACATTGATGCCCTGAACGGCCGCTGCGTCTCAGGCGGCTCGCTCGAGCTTATAGCTCAGCGTGTTGTGGTAGCGGCGCTTCAGACCGTGCTTCTTGCGTTGCCGCTCCCGCGCCTTGACCAGGTGCTCCAGGCAGCGCGAGCCTTGCACAGTCGGCGCCCCGCATTCCGTGCATCGCTTGTCGCGCTTCATGCGCATCTGATACTTCCGCTGCCGTGAAATCGGCAGCTTTGTGAACTCGTCTTGTATCTGCTTTCTCATCTGTTATTCTCTGGGTTCGCCCTTTGCCCGATACGCGTCGCTGACCCATTCCACGCGCACCGGCTCCGGGCCGTTTCCTCTTACCATTCACCACAATAGGCAAGCTGTCAAGCAAGGTAATTTCTCTATTTCTGTATAGGCGCATCTGGCTACGGCCACTGTGTAGCGGCGGGCGGCCGCGAGCGAGCGCGTTTGCCGGAGGCTGTTCAAGCAGGCCGTCCGCTGCGCTTCCGCTTATGCCTGCGCGGATTTGGCTTCCAGCTTCCGCCACGCCCGCTCGCGTTTTCGGGTTTCCGAGCGCAGAAGGTCCTCGGCTGACCAGCCTCGGCTGTGTGCGTAACGGGCCAACTCGAAGAGTTCTTCGGCCAACCGAGCACGAGTGCGCTTGCTGCTCCGTGGCGTCCCGCTGGCCAGCCCGGCCCGGCGCGCCTTCTTCATCAGCTTCTCGGCGCGCAGCAAGGCCGGCAGGTGTTTTGGAATGCCGTCCAGCGCGGACGCGCGGGCGTGCCGGGTGCCGTGCTTCTCGGCGCGCTTGATCTTCTCCCAGTTGGCCCAAACCTGGTCCACGTCCTTGACCTTCAGCTTGCCGAAGACGTGGGGATGCCGGCGTATCAGCTTGTCAGCGATGTGCCGGGCTACCTTCTCGAAGTCAAAAGCGCCGCGTTCTTTGGCCAGTTGGCAGTGGAAGACTACCTGCAGGAGCAGATCGCCCAGCTCCTCTTCCAGCTCGTGGTCGTCTGCTGATTCAATGGCATCAATTAACTCATAGACCTCCTCGACGGCATGCCAGCGCAAGGAACGGTGGTCCTGTTCACGGTCCCAGGGGCAGCCGTTGGGCGCGCGCAGGCGGGCCATGATCTTGAGCAGTTCGTTGATGGCGGGAGGCCGCTTCATACTCGCGAGGTCGGAGCGCCGGCATGTTGCCGGCTTACGGCGTTCGAATGGTCTAAGCCGGCAACAGGCCGGCGCTCCGAGCTGAGGACATTCAGGACGGAGCAGGACATGTCAGCGCCAGGCTCCATTACTCCAATACTCCTCTACTCCTTTGTTCCCTCATAAGATCACCAGGTTATCCCGGTGAACTACTTCCACGCGTTGCAGCTTTCGCCCTTTGATTTCGCCGGCGGTGAACCCTGCAATGCCCCTCGCAAACTCCGTCCCGTCCAGGTCACATATCCGCACCACTTCTCCCGCCTCGAAGTCTCCGTCGCAGCGTGCAACGCCGGGCGGCAACAGGCTCTTGCCGCCTTCGCGCAGCGCTTTCCTGGCTCCTGCATCAACGAAGAGTGCGCCCTTGGGGTGGTGGAAAAAGGCGATCCATCGCTTGCGCCCCTGGAGCCGGGTCGGCTGTGGCACGAACAACGTCCCCTCCTCCTGACCGCTGATGACCCGGGCGAGCACCTGCTTCTTCCTGCCGGAGGCAATGATTAGCGGTATGCCTGAGCGCACCGCGATCTTCGCCGCCTCTATCTTAGAGGTCATTCCGCCGACCGCCGTGGCGCTATCCGTCCCCTTGGCCATCCCTTCCACTGTCTGGTCAATGCGCGTGATAGTTGGGATGGTCCGCGGATTGGCTTGGCCGAAGTTCTCCAGCACCCCGTCAACGGAGGTCAGGATAACCAGCAAATCCGCCGGCAGTAGCGATGCCACCAGTGCTGACAACTTGTCGTTGTCCCCGAACTTCAGTTCCGTGAAGGAGACCACGTCGTTCTCGTTGATAATGGGAATGACACCACGGCTCAAGAGGGTGACCAGCGTGTTGCGGGCATTGAGATGTCGCTCATGATGCTCAAGATCGTCGTGCGTGAGGAGGATTTGGGCGACGGCCAGGCCATGCGCGCCGAACAGCTTCTCGTAAATCGCCATGAGCCGCGACTGGCCCACCGCGGCGCAGGCCTGCAGCTCCGCCAGGTCATTGGGACGTTTCTTGTAGCCCAGCACTCCCATCCCCGCGCCGACGGCCCCCGATGACACCAGCACGACCTCCCGGCCCGCCTGGCGCTGCGCCACCACCTGCCCCACCAACTGCTCCATTTGGGCAAGGTCCGGCTGCTTCCGGCTGTCGGTGAGCACCCCGGTGCCCAGCTTCACCACGACGCGGGTGATGTGTTGCAGCAGTTTGGAACGCACGCGCAAGTGGGTAACAAAGCCCCAGCGGCGTGTCGAGGCGCATGTGCTGCGGAAGCTAGGCCAAAGGGGGCGCGGCGGCTGTCTGCCTCGGGTTAGCCAAGGGCCGGCACTAAGGCTCTTGCCGCCGACTTTTCCGACTTCTGCGAAGCTCCCTTTGGGAGCAAGCGGGTATCGTGTCCCTTCTCCTTGGGCCGCAAGGGAAGCTCCAGCACGAAAGTGGCCCCTTTGCCGTGGCCGTCGCTGTAAGCGGCCAGCGAACCGCCCAGGTCTCTGGCCGCCAGAGCGCCGTTGTGGAGGCCGAAGCCATGGCCCTCTTTGCGCGTCGTGAACCCGTGCTCAAAGATGCGCGTCAGGTGCTCCGCCGGGATGCCGATGCCGTTGTCAATGACGGCGATCTTCACCATGTTATTCCCATTCAAGCCGATGCGCAGGACCAGACGTTTGTCTGAGTGGCCCCGGTCGTCCAGGGCGTACTTGGCGTTGCGGATCAAGTTCACCAGGATTTGCAGCACCTTGTGCTTGTCCACCAGGATGGGGGGGACTTCCGAATACTCGCGCAGCACCATGACGTGATGCCGCTCCATGGCGCCGGAATTGAGGCGCAAGGCGTCTTCAACGAGGTCAGCCACTGGCAGCGACTCGAGCACGCCCAGGACCTTGGCGTAGTTTTGCTGCATGGCGACGATCTCCTTGATGTGATCAATGTTGCCGGCCAGAGACTTAAGCTCCTGGAGAATCTCGCCCTGCTCCGTGGCCAGGTGCTCGGCCAGGCTGTAGAGATAGTCGGGCAACTGGCGGCCTTTGGCATCCTCGGCGAGAAAGGCGGCGAGATCGGAGGCGTGCGTGCGCAATAGCGCGGCCGCCCTCACCAAGTTCGCCATTTTGGAATGGCGGACTTTGTCGGAGATGAGGGAACTGGAGACGTTAACGCTGTTCAGCACGTTGCCGACGTTGTGCAGGACGCTGGTGGCCACCTCGGCCATGCCGGCCTGCCGGGAGACTTCGAGGAGTTGCCGGTGCAGCCGTTCCAGTTCTTCCGCCGCCTGCTTGCGCTGCGTGACGTCGCGGAAGATGCACAAGACCAGCGGTTCCTGGCCAGGCACCTCGAGCAAGGAACTGGACAGCTCGAACCATACCTCGGTGCCGTTCCAGAGGGTAACTTGCGTCTCGAGGCGCGGCTCGAGAGTCTTTGTATCAACCCGCTTCTGGTAGCTGCTCAGGACAAAGTCGGCGTTGGCCGCCTTGTGGACCACCGTGAGGAGCTGTCCTTCCAGCTCGGTCCTGGGCTTCTGAACCATCCGGCAATAGGCGTCGTTCACGCGCAAAATGACGCCGTCCCTGTTAGTCAACCTCATGCCGTCTTCCGAGCTGTCCCAGACAAGGCGGAACTGGGATTCGGATCGGCGAAGGGCTTCGTCGGCCAGCCTGCGCTCCGTAATCTCGCGTCCGATGCCTATCAGCCCGGTAACTTGATCCCGCTCGTCTCGAAGGGGCATCTTGGATGTAAGCAGCCAGTGCTCAACGCCCTGCGGGTCCAGAAACGATTCTTCCCGGTTGAGCACCGGTTGGCCGGACTGCAGCACCGCCTGGTCGTCCGCGACAAACCCTTCCGCCGTCTTCCGCGGGAAGAGATCAAAGTCGGTTTTGCCCAGGACCTCGGCCTCGGTCTTCCGGCCCGTGTTCCGGACATCGGCTGGGTTGGCCAGGGTCTTACGCCCGGCGATGTCCTTGACATAAACGCTGTCCGGGAGGATATCAACCAGCGTGCGGAGCATGGTGCGCTCGCGGTGCAGGGACTGCTCCACGCTCTTGCGTTCGGTGATGTCCTCAAGGATGCCCATGGAGCCGACGGCGCGGCCGGCCTCGTCGAGGTTCTGAACGGAGGCGTCGGCAATCCAGCGGGACTTGCCGTCGCGCGTCGTAATGCGCATATCGCAGCGCCAGTGCCGGATTTCGCCGGTCAGGACCCGGCGGGCCGCTTCCTGCTTGTCCAATCCCGCAGCTTCGCCTGCCATTACCGATTCCTTGGTGATCCTGGCCCAAAGCCCGGCATTGATTTCCTGCGGCGAGTAGCCGGTCATTTGTTCAATGCCCTCGCCCATGAACGAATACTTCCTGGTCCGGTAATCATAGACATATGGCACGGCGCCGGCGCCGCCGATGGCCTGCCGGTACAGCCCTTCCGTACGGCGCAGCCGCCCTTCGGCCTGGATGCGCTCGATGGCGCCCCCGCAATGGTCGGCCAGAGCCATCAAGGTGTTCAAATCTTCCTCGGTATAAGCATACGACGCGTACTTCTGGACAGTCAGGATGCCCATTACGCGCTTTTGATACCGGATGGGCACAAACAGCAGGGAGGCCGAGAGGCGGGCCTTGTCTCCAAAGGGCCTGAAGTCGGGCGTGGGTTGGGCCGGAACGCCGCGCAGGATCATCTGTGGCCCATCGCTAATGACTTGGTGGAATTTAGCGGATGGCTTGGCAGCCTGATCGTCGGGGATGGTCTCCTCCCTGCGACCCTCAACGACGTCCATTGCCAGCACATACCTCGTGGTATCCGATTCCGGGAAATACAAATCGAACGCGCAGGAATCCCATCCCATCAATTCGTCGGCCGCGTGGAGGACAACCTCGGCTACGCCCCGGACGGTTGTCGCTTCATTCAAGCGCCCGCCGAGCATAGAAAACGTGCGGCCACGCTGTTCGGACGGCTTAGGGACGCAATGGCAGGACTGAGAGGCAGACTGATCGGGTGAGCTCATGTATCATGCTTTGGTTAATGGGGAAGCCTCCGCGGTCCGTGACCGGTGGCCGCAGACTGCTGCGCCTTCTGGGGCCGTCCTCTGGCCCGGGAGCTTAGGCTGGTCCTGTGTTTCCAGGCATCGTCTGACCGCCTTGAGCAGGGACGAGGAATCATAAGGTTTGCGAAGGAAGTTGATGCCCTGGATCAAATGGTGGTCTTCCCGGATCACTTCCGAGCTGTACCCGCTGGTATAGAGGACCCGGAGGCGGGGATCGCGGGCTTGCAGCACGCGCGCCAGCGCGCCGCCGCTCACGCCATGAGGCATCACCATATCGGTGACCAGGAGATCAATGCGTGCCGGACAGCGCTCCCAAATCTCCAGGGCTTCCGGTCCATCACCGGCCTCGAATACACGGTAACCCCCGTGTTCCAATGCGAGCCGGGCCGCCTCACGCACGATGCCCTCGTCCTCAACCATCAGGACCGCCTCCCCGGCGCCCATTTGGGCGCTGGCGACGGCGGGACTGGCCGCCGGGGCCGAGACGCTGCGGGTTTCGTCGCAGGCAGGGAGAAACACCTTAAAGGACGAGCCTTGGCCAACTTGGCTGGACACCTCGATCCAGCCGTGGTGTTGCTGGACGATGCCATGAACCGTAGAAAGCCCTAAACCCGTGCCTTTGCCGACATCTTTGGTGGTATAGAAGGGATCGAAGATGCGACTAAGCACCTCGCGCGTCATTCCGCAACCGGAGTCCGAAACAGCCAGACAGAGGAAGCGTCCAGGGCGGGCTTCGAGATTCAAACTTGCGGTGGCAGCGTCCAGCACCACGAAACTTGTGGCAATGCGGATTGCGCCGCCGTCGGGCATGGCGTCCCGGGCATTGAGAGCCAGGTTAATCAGGATCTGTTCGATATTGCCTTCGTCGGCGTGGACTGGGGGAAGGTTGGGGGCGCAGTCCAATTGCAGTTGGAAGCGCTCGCCAATGAGCTGGCCCAGCATCTTGCCCAGGCCCTGCACCGCCGCGGACAGATTGACCGCCTTAAGCTGCATGGGCTGTTTGCGGCTGAAGGCAAGTAATCGGCGCGTGAGCGACGCCGCGCGTTGGCTGGCCTGGGCGATGCGCTCAATGGATTCCGCCGAAGATTTCGTGTTCAGCGGCTTGCCGCTCAGCAAACCGGTATGGCCCTGGATCACCGTGAGCAGGTTGTTAAATTCATGCGCGATGCCTGCGGCCAGGCAGCCCACGGCTTCGAGCTTCTGGGACTGGCGCAACTGAGCTTCGAGCTTCAGGTGGTCCGTCACGTCCTCCACCAGGATCAAGAGGCACGGCCCGGTCTGCAGCACGATCGGCTCCGCCCATAACACGGTGTTGCGAGTCGCGTCATCGCTGCGCCGAAGCAGGCCGGAGCGCTTGCGCAGAGGGCCTTGCGGGAAGATGGCTGCCTTCGGCTGCGCCTCCGCATTCTCCCACAGGCGCAATTCGGCGCCGGTATGCTGCAAGAGTTGATCGGCCGTGTATCCGGTGAGCTCCAGGAAGCTGGGATTGGCGTCCAGGAAACGGCCCTCCGATTGGTTTTGGATCGCCATCGGCAAAGGACTGGCCAGAAAGGCCTTTGAGAACCGTTCCTCGGATGCATGCAGGGCTTCCTGGACGCGGGAGCGCTCGTTGACCTCCTCCTGCAGTTCTTGCGTCCGCTCCAGGACCATGCGGTTGAGGTCCTCCACCCGCAGCTTGGCTTGGCGCGCCAGAACCCATTTCCGGGTGAGGGCGTGCGCGATTTGGAGCACCTCAGCCGTATCAAAGGGCTTCTTGAGAATCAGCAGGCTATCGGTTTGGCCGAGCCGGCGGGCAAAGTCATCCCACGAGTAATCGGAGTGAGCCGTGCAGATGACTGCCTGCAGTTCCGGGCAGCACTGCCATAAGCGTTCGAGCGTCTCCACGCCATCCCATCCTGGCGGCATGCGGATATCCACAAACACCAGCACGTAAGGGTCCGCTTCCTGCAAGGCGCGCTCGACTAAGCCGAGCGCCTCCTGCCCTTGGAAAGCGGAGTCAATCCGAAAGGCGGCACGTTCAACGGGTGCGGCGCCAGGGCCAAACAGCGCCCTTTCCATGTCGTCCAGCCGCGTTTCAGCCGCGGGCTGGTTGCCAAGGATCTTGCGGAAGTCATTGTGGATGGCCGCGTTGTCGTCAATGACCAGGATGCGCGCCTGGCTGCTTGCTGTGCCGTCCCTCATGATGCCCTTGCCAGCGCTGCGACTCCGCGCGGAAACAAAGCTGGCCTTGCGCCCAGTGCCAGACGGCCTGGGATGTTTCCGCGTATGACGATATTGAATTGTATTTTCACAGCGCAAACGGTCACCCACTCGTGCCTCGCGGCCAGAACCAACAGAAGACAAGCTCGCTCCCCAACGGCAGACACTCACAACCCTGAGCTTACCGACAAATAGCAGTTGGCGTGCCTGCCGTGTACTCATCAAATCCTAATAAAGGGTAGGGGGACACCACGTCCGGCTGCCTCAAAACGGGACATTGGGTGCTGCCTGCGCATAGTCCCATTCAGCCCCGCCCCACGACACCTTCATGCGGGTGAGTAACAGTTTCGCTCCGGCACGCGTCTGTCTGGTCGTGACTACGTTTCTGTCCTGGGCTTGGCGGGTGCTGGCCGTCGCGAGCGCAATGATGTCGGCGAATGCCGGCGAAGCCCGCGCAGGCGGCTACGATCCACTGGCGGTGGACGCGTCGGTGCAGCCAGCGCATTTGGATCTGACCGTTCACGACGCGGCGCGGGACCGTGATATTCCCCTGCGCGTCTATCTGCCTACGAACACCGCGCCGGCGCCGGTGATTCTGTTCAGCCACGGCCTGGGGGGTGCGCGGACGGGCAGCGCCTTTCTCGGCGAGCATTGGGCGGCGCGCGGATATGTGGCGGTCTTCCTCCAGCATCCCGGCAGCGACGAGTCGGTGTGGAAGGACAAGCCGGTGCCGGAGCGGATGCGGGCGATGAATCAGGCGGCGTCGGTGGAGAATTTCCTGCTGCGGATACACGACGTTCCCGCCGTGCTGGACCAACTCGAAGCCTGGACTGCGGAAAAGACCCATCCGCTTGCTGGCCGGCTGGACTTGAAGCAGGTCGGGATGTCCGGCCACTCGTTCGGCGCGTTGACGACGGAGGCCGTGAGCGGCGAAACCTTGCCGCTGGGCGGACAAGGGTTCACCGACCCGCGCATTAAGGCGGCGGTGGTGTTCAGCCCGAGCGCGCCGCGGGCTGGCAGTGCCGCCAAGGCGTTCGGCGCCGTGAAGATCCCGTGGCTGCTCATGACCGGCACGAAGGACATTGCCCCCATCGGCCAGGCCGACATGAAATCGCGCCGGGCCGTGTATCCGGCCCTCCACGGCGCGCCCAAGTATGAGCTGGTGCTGCACAACGCCGAGCATTCGGTCTTCACGGACCGCCCCTTGCCGGGCGACCACGAGCCGCGCAATCCGAACCATCATCGGGTGATCCTCGCGCTGTCCACGGCGTTTTGGGACGCGTATTTGCACCACGATGACGCAGCGCTGGCGTGGCTGAATGGCTTCGGCCCGCGCACGGTCATGGAGCCGGACGACCAGTGGCAGCTTTCGATCCCCTGATGCTCAAGCCGGGCGCGGACGGGCTTCTTGTGCTCCCAAATGGCCAGGGAGCTGCCTGGTTGGATGACCGCTTCAGTGCGTGATGACGACCAGTCGTTACTGGATCAAGCGGTAAAACTTCTGCGTGCCGGAGATGGCATTTGTCACTACCCAGTTCGTATTGACGACGACAGGTGAGGGCAAATTCGTGCTCCAAGCCGCCGGTGCGAGGAGATTCGTGGCGAATTGCAACGTAAATCCGGCGGCGTTGGTCGGCCACGTCACAACAACATTGGGTCCGGAGCGATTGATGGCTAACACTGGCAAAAGGCCTGCATAAAGAGTTCCGTCCAGGCTGTAACTGGCACCTGCCACGGAACTGCCTTGAATGGTTATGACTGCGTTTAATGAATAGGGGTTGCCCACACTCACATCACGGCCTGTCCATGAGCCGACGTAGTCCGGACCAGGCAAGTTGCCTGAGGTTGTGAGGAGTGTTGTTGTGTTAGCGTACGTGCTGAAAGTGACAGTTTGGCCGGTGCCGCTTAGCACTTGCCCAGATAATTGTGCCAGAAACCCCCCAGACGAGGGACCATATATCTTATCCGAGCTAAACAAGACGGTGAGAGGGTGCGAACTTGCGCCAGGAACGGCTAATGATGTGGCTTGGATACTGAGATTCAAGTACGGCTCACCGAGAGTCCCATACCCGGGGTAAGGAGGGGATGCGATTCCGGTTGCTATTACAAAGCTCCAGAAGCTGTCCGAGCTAGAGTACTCAACGCTGCCTGAGGCCGATGAAACCGGAACTGTGGACAGACCACCGCCGTTGTCATTTACGGAGATGGTCGGATTTGCCCGCGCCGATCCCACACACGTTACAATCGCTACAAGGGCCAATTCTGTTTTCATGCTCGGCTGTGAGCTGCATTGTAATCTGGTCGCCCCCGAGCCGTCAATAGCAGCGATCGCTTTTCGGCAGTTTCGTCTTCAAACGAATAGGATCGGTTTGGGAGAGGCGCCGAAGGAGCCGCGGTTCAGGAATACAATGCCTGGCTCCAGCGGCTAGAGACGGCGGAACCTATTAGGCGCTGGCTGCGCTGGCCTGCTCTTTTTCACGCCGCCCAATCTAGTTGGCCGTTTTCACGACTTGCTGTTTTGCGCCATGAGCCGCGCCAGCAGCAGCGCCATTTCCATGGCCTGCTCGTAGTTCAGGCGCGGATCCAGTGTCGTGCGGTAGTCCCGGCTCAAGTCGTCTTCCGTGACGCCGCTGGCGCCGCCGATGCACTCCGTCACGTTGTCCCCCGTTAGCTCGAAATGCACCCCGCCGAGATGCGTACCGCATTGCTTCAAGATGCGGTACGAGCTTTCCAGTTCGCCCAGGATGTTGTCGAAGCGGCGGGTCTTGATGCCCTTGCTGGTGGTCTCGGTGTTCGCGTGCATGGGGTCGCAGCACCAGAGGACTTCTTTGCCCCGGCGGCGAATCGCCTCGGCCAGCGGCGGCAGGCATTTCTCGACGCGGCCCGCCCCTAGCCGGTGGATGAAGGTCAGCCGGCCTGGTTCGTTCTGCGGATTCAGCACCTCGGCCAGGGCCAAGGCTTCTTCCGGCGTGACGGTTGGCCCGATCTTTACACCTATGGGATTGGTGATGCCGCGGAAGAATTCAACGTGCGCGCCATCCAGGCTGCGGGTTCTCTCTCCAATCCAGGGAAAGTGGGTCGAGAGGTTATACCAGCCGGCGCGGCGGGGCACCTGGCGGGTCTGGGCCTGCTCATAGTAAAGGTGGAGCCCTTCATGGCTGGTATAGAAGTCCACGCGGTTGATATCGGCCAGCACGCTCCCGGTGAGCGTCTCCATGAAGCGCAGCGACTCGCCGATGGTCTCGACCATCCGCGTGTATTCGGCCCCGTGCGGCGAATTGGCCACAAAGCCCAACCCCCAGTATTCCGGATGGTGCAGGTCGGCGAAGCCGCCCTCGATCAGGGCGCGGATGAAGTTGATCGTCAAGCCGGACCGCTCGTAGGCGCGGAGCAGCAGTTCGGGATTCGGGGTGCGGTCTTCGAGGGTGAAGCCCGCGCGGTTGATCATGTCGCCCCGGTAGCTGGGGAGCGTGGCGCCCTTCTGTGTCTCCGTGTCGGTGGAGCGAGGTTTGGCGTATTGCCCGGCAAAGCGGCCAATGCGGATGACGCGCCTCTTGCCGCCCTGCACCAACACGAGGCTCATCTGCAGGAGGATCTTCAGCTTGCTGGCAATGGCGGCGGATTCGCAGTCGTCAAAGCTCTCCGAGCAATCGCCGCCTTGCAGCAGGAAGCGCTCGCCGCGAGTGGCGGCGGCGAGCTGCTGTTTGAGGTTCTCGATCTCCCAACTGGTGACCAGCGGCGGCAGGCGCGCCAGGTGTGCCAGCGCCCGTTTAAGCGCCTCCGGGTCCGGATAGACGGGTTGCTGGGCGGCCGGCCTGGCCTGCCAGGAGGTTGGCGCCCAAGTGCCCGTCATTGAAGTGCTATCGGCTGCTGTCTGCATCTTGATGGCAGCGGCCAGACTCAGGCATCCGAGGCGAAAAGTAAAGGTCGGCGCATCGGTGCCAAGCGGCTAAGGCACATCGTGATACTGCCACCGGAGCGCGGCTGTCCTCAGCCGCAGCACGTGCGTGAGGGAGAGTGTCTCGGAACAGTGGGGCAAGCTTGCGCGGTCGCTGCTGCTGCGGCTGAGGACAGCCGCGCTCCGGCCGCATCCTGAAGGCTAAGAGCGGTGGTAGTATCAAGTCATGTCCAACCGGCTACGCAGGCGTTTGGGAGTTAAAGCCTTAGCCTGTCTGGCACACCAGCGGCGCAATCCAAGCTAAAGCTTGGACTCCAAACGCCGTTCATGCTCCTTCCAGCTTCAGCCTCAGTTATTGATTCTTCTTGGAGTTGGACTGCGAGGCGCTGCTCGATGGCAGGGTCGAGGTCGCCTTGGGCTGCTGATATAACGAATGGACCTGTGAGGATTGCTCAACGGTCTTAGGGCTGTAGAAGTGCGAGGTCTGCGTCTCACGCGCCGTTTGGCTGGAAGCCGGCTGTCCCTTGTAGCCTTCCTCTGCCAGCCCGGACTGGCTCTTGCCGGAGGAGCCCTGGGAATAAGGCGAGGCCGTGGCGGCAGACTTGGAGCCGGTGAACGACTGGTTCTGATGGTTCAGCTCCTGACTCTGATAGGTCTTGGGAGCGGAATAGGTCTGCGCGCTGGCGGCTGGCTTCTCGGAAGACTGCCATTGGGAAGTCGGGTGGGCTCCTGTCTGATACTTGCTGGTGCCTGCCCCCGCTGAGCCCGACGTATTCGCCCCGCTTTGGAACTGCTGGCCTTTCTCTTGCGCAGTGGGAGTGTGCTGCCAGGTGGTGGTAGGTGTGCTGCCGCTGAATGACGACTTCTGTCCACTATTCACAGCGGGATTGGCAGTGCGTTGGAACGCCGAACTCGGCGCAGTGCCGCCAAAGGAGGATTTCTGCTCATACCTCGGCGTCGCCACGGTGTTATGCTGGATGTAGGGATGCGCCACATCCACCTTCTGTGCGACCATGTGCCCCGGTGTCGCAGGCGCTTTGAGCGGAGAGCGATAGACCACGGCCCCGCCAGCCACTGGAGGCCTGCCAACGCCCGCAGGTCCCTCGCGAAGCGTCGCCCTGGGAATCGGCACATGGCTGACGGCCGCGATGCGGTTCACGGCGATGCCGTTGTTGATGACGGTGCCCTTCACCACGGTGTAGTTGTTGACGATCGTGGTCTGCTTGAAGATAACGGTAGCCTGAGCCGGCGGCAGGCAGTGATAGGCCACATTGGCGGCGCAGAGGTTGCCGAACGAGACAAAGGCAAAGGCGTTCACGCCCAGCCCGAAGCCAAAGCTCGCTCCCACGGCCACCCCATTAAACTGCCAGCCGATGCCCGCGACAAAGTTCGCGCCCGGCGGCAGGGGGGCCCAGCCGCAGGTTGTTCCCACTGTGCGCCACGTCACCCATGCCGGTCCCCACACCGTCCCCGGCGTCCAGACCCAGCCGCACCGCGCATCCATATACCAGCGCCCGTAATGGAACGGCGCCCAGCCCCAGGAATAATCGGACTGCCAGAACCAGCCGGCATCCGTGTACACCCAGTGGCCGGCGTCGCAGTAAGGCCGCCAGCCGCGATTGACGACAACGACGCTGGGCTGCCAGCACCAGCCCACTCCGGGCAGCGACACCCAGGTGCCATAGGGGGACAGATCGTTGTAAAAGTAGGAGACCTCAGGCGGCGGGCTGCCGACGTAGCTCGCCGGGGCGGGCGCGGCTTGCGGCGGCGGACCTTCCTGGGGCTGAGTCATCGCCGGGGCCGGGGCCATCGCGGGGGCTGGAGCCATGGCCTGCGCCGGAGCCGGAGCTGCCGGGCCGGGCGCTGGCTCATAAGGCGGCGGCGCGCTTTGCTGCGCCTGGCTGCGGAATGCGCTGTCGTGGTTTAGCATCGCCGTGATGACCGGCTGGGACACCCCGACATCCCGAAGGTAGAGAACGTTATCCGCCGTCAGGTCGAACGGGGCTTGGGAATTCTGGACGTAGGCGAGGACCACGTCGTCCCCGACGCCGGAACCGGCCAGTTTGACCACTTCAGCCGCGTTGGGGGAGATATTGGCCACGCCCGCTGCCGGCGCCTGCGCGTATCCAGAGAGAAGCGGAAGCGTCACCGCTGCCGCCAAAGCCAACCATTTCATGTGTTTCATAAGATGCCTGCTCATGTACTGCATTCATCGGTTAGACCACGCAAGCGGGGGTTTATTCAGACAACAGATCTGGTTGATGCTGAGCAACATACGCGAGGAGCGGTTTCAGGCTTGCGGAGGAGGGCTCCGTGGGAGGCGCCATTAGATAGACTAAATCAAACGCAACAGCGGCGACGTAGTGCCCGCCTACAGGTTGTGGTGCGGGCAGCGGTGCCAGGACCGCAGCGCCACCCTGCTGCTACCGTAGCGCCACCGTAGCGCTACCGGGCAACTATGGGAGCGGAAGACGGGAAAGCGCAGTTTTCCGTGGTTTTCCTAAGGAAACGGCGGAAAAGCAGCCTCGTAACGGCAAAGCGCCCTGCTACAAGAGAATGGGGAGAAACATAAGGGCGACTTAATTCTGGCTGCCCGGAAGGGGGAGGCAACGCTCTGGCGCGCACTTGCGAGGGGTGAACGAGAACGGGGGCAGACCGGTTGACCTTTCTGTTTGAATTAACCCCGGGGCTTCTTAAGATGCGCTCAACACGAGAAACGAGACCAGATGCCAACCCTGAACTGGCACAAGCGGGAAGAGGCCGTGCGGGCAGCGACGCGCGCGCCTTACCGGCTGTTGGAGCCGGTGACCGAATTGTCCTACGGCGACCCCGATAGCGAGAACCTGCTCATTCAGGGCGACAACCTCGACGCGCTCAAAGCCCTGCTGCCGTATTACGCCGGGCGCGTTAAGTGCATCGCCATTGACCCGCCTTACAATACCCGGAGCGCCTTCCAGCACTATGACGACAACTTGGAGCACTCCCTCTGGCTCTCCCTGATGTACCCGCGCCTCGAATTGCTCCGTGACCTGCTCGCGGAAGACGGCTCAATCTGGGTCTGTATTGATGACAACGAAGCCCACTACCTGAAGGTCATCATGGATGAGGTCTTCGGGCGGAACAACTTCATCGCTGAGATTATCTGGCAGAAGAGGACGTCACGCGAGAACCGAGCGGCCATTGGATCGTCTCACGACACGATCTTGGCGTACGGCAGGCGAGAAGCCAAGCTGTGGAAGGACAACAGAAACCTCTTGCCCCCAGATACAAAGGGCTTTGCCAACCCGGACAACGATCCACGCGGGCCGTGGCGTTCAATACCGTTCTCCGCACAAGGATACCGCCCGAACCAAATGTACCGGATCCAAACGACAACCGGCACACTTGTTGATCCTCCTCAAGGCCGATGCTGGGCTGCGACGGAACCTGTGTACCAAAACCTCAAGGCAGAAGGCCGAGTCTATTTCCCAAAGAAAGGCAGCGGGCGGCCGCGAATCAAGCAATACGCTGGTGAGGAGAAGGGCCTCGTGCCAATGACGCTTTGGCTGGCGTCAAACGTGGGTGATACTGAAGAGTCGAAGAAGGAAATCCTTCAGCTCTTCCGGGAAGATGCCCCGTTTACGACACCTAAGCCGGAGCGGCTTCTGCTTCACATCCTAACTATTGCTAGCAACCCTGGAGACTTGGTGCTGGACTCGTTTCTTGGTTCCGGCACGGCAGCAGCAGTAGCGCACAAGATGGGGCGCCGGTGGATAGGCATTGAGCTAGGCGAACACGCGGTGACGCATTGCGTGCCGCGGTTGAAGAAGGTGGTGGACGGCGAGCAGGGTGGCATCTCAGAGGCGGTCGGCTGGAAAGGCGGCGGCGGGTTCCGGTTCTGCCGGCTCGGCCCGCCGATCTTCGATGAGAACGACCACATCAACGCGGGCATCCGGTTTCCCATATTGGCAGCGCACGTCTGGTTCTCGGAAACGCACACGCCTCTGGCCAAATCCGGCAAGTCGGCGCTACTGGGCCTCCACAAGGACACCGCATACTACCTGCTTTACAACGGCATCCTGGGCGACCAGCGGCCGGCGGGCGGGAACGTGCTGACGGGCAAGGTGCTGGGGAGTCTGGCCCAGCATGACGGGCCCAAAGTGGTTTACGGGGAATGCACCAGCCTGGGCGAGGAACGGCTGCGCCGCGAAGGCGTGGTGTTTAAGCAGATTCCCTATGACGTGAAGCGCCGCTAACGCCAACAGAACATGTTTGAGCCAAAACCATTTCAGAAGGCGACCAACAGGAAACTAGCCGACTTTCTTGAGGCGGCGCGGTTCGACGGGCCGAGGGCGGCGTTTGAAAGCCTGCCCAGGGAGGTGCCGAACGAATGGCGGAAACCGTACGTGCCGCTCGACAAGCTGGCCGAGACGCCCTACGTGGGCCTGCGATTGCCCACGGGCGGCGGCAAGACGTTCCTGGCCGCCCAGGCCGTGAAGGTCGGCGCGAAGTTCCTGGAACGGGAGAACAACCCGCTGGTCTTGTGGCTCATGCCGACGGATGCCATTCGGCGGCAGACACTCGAAACGCTCCTCAATCCGAAGCACCCGAACCGGGAACGGCTCGACGCCGATTTCGACGGGAAGCTGCGGATTGTGGACATCGGCGATTTCAGCTTGCTGACGCCGCAGGACTTGCGCGACAAGGCGTGCATTGTGGTGGGAACCTTTGCCGCGCTGCGCGTCGAGAAGACGGAAGGCCGGAAGGTGTACGACCACCGGGAGGACCTGGAGCCGCACTTTGCCAGCATCCCGCCCAACACGCCCGGCCTGGAGTGCCAGACGGATGGTCCTGACAAGGGCCGGATCAAGTTCTCCTTTGCCAACATCCTGGCCCTGGTGCGACCGCTGGTCATTATGGACGAGGCGCACAACGCGACCACGGGTCTCAGCTACGAAGTGCTGCAACGAGTCAATGCGGGCTGCGTCATCGAGTTCACGGCCACGCCGGCGCAGGACAGCAATGTCCTGCACCATGTCTCGGCGTCGGTATTGAAGAGCGAGGACATGATCAAGCTGCCAATCATCCTGACCGAACACCCGACGTGGCAGGAAGCGCTGACCGACAGCGTCCTGACGCGGCAGAAGCTGGCGGACCCAGCCCGGCAGGAGGCGGACTTCCTGCGTCCGATTGTGCTGATCCAGGCCGAGAGCAAGGACCGGGCAGTCACGGTCAAGGTGGTGGAGGATTACCTGGTCGAGCATGAGAAGATCGAGCGCGAGCGGATTGCGGTCGCCACCGGCAGCCAGCGGGAGCTGGATGGCATTAACCTGCTCGACCCGGCATGCAAAGTAGAGTTCGTCATCACGGTGCAGGCGTTGAAGGAAGGCTGGGATTGTTCGTTCGCCTACGTGTTCTGCTCCGTGGCCACGGTGCATAGCAAGAAGGACGTGGAGCAGTTGCTCGGGCGCGTGCTGCGGATGCCGTATGCCAAACGGCGGACGCATGATGAGCTGAATCGGGCTTACGCGCACGTGGCGAAAGCAAGCTGGCCGATGGCTATTAGCCTGATGCACGACCGGCTGGTGAGCATGGGCTTTGACGAAGTCGAAGCCGCCAAATACGTCCAGCCGACAGAGCAGCCGATGCTGTTGCCGGAGGAATCCATCCCCGCACAATTGACGTGGATGCTGCGAGAGGCGCCGCAACTCTATGGGTTGCCCGAGGAGATTCGCTCGCAGGTAACAGTAAAGACGAACAGCACCGGCGGGTATGAGGTCACCTTCAAGACTGTTCTGTCCCCGGAAGCGGAAGCCAAGCTCGTTGAGGCCATGCCGCAGAGCGAACGGGAGGCGGTCCGCCGTTCCCTGGCCGCGCGCCGGGAGCATATTCTGGTCAAGCCGGAGCCGAAGCCCAGCATACTGCGCGTGCCGCAGTTGTGCGTCTGGGTGGACGGGGAACTTGAGCCGGTCAATGACGAGCACTTCCTGACTCCCGACAGTTGGAGCCTGCTGGACTATCCGGCTGAACTGAGCGAGGCGGAGTTCCGGATCGAGGAGCGCGCGGACACCTACCTGATTGATGTGCAGGGAAAGCGGCTGGTCGAGAGGCACTTGGGAAGCCAGGCGGCGTTCGCGTTCGAGGATGTGCCCACCAACGTGACCGACCTGGCGCTATCGCGGCAACTGGAGAAGGGGCTGAGGCAGCAAGGCATCCGCCCGGAGGTCTTGCTCGAATTCATCCGCAAGACGATTGGCTGGCTGGTCAACAGCCGCAAGTTGAGTGTCCCCACGCTCCTGCATGTTCGCTTCGCGCTGGAGAAGGCGCTGCGGGAGAAGATCGAGGCTTGCCGGCAGAAGGCGTACGACTCCGGCTACCAACTCCGGCTCTTTGGCCCGGGCGCAGCGGTGGAGACCAGCTACAAGTACGCCTTTACGTTCGATCCTGACAATTACCGGGCCACGTCTTTCTATCATGGCGCATTCAAATTCCCGAAGCATTACTACGGGGAGAACTTTGTCGGAGAGTTCGACAGCAAGGAGGAGTTCGAGTGTGCGCAGGCCATCGAGATACACCCGCAGGTGAAGCGATGGGTGCGCAACGTGCCGGGAATGTTCGGGCTGCCACTGGCTACAGGCACATTCTACCCTGATTTCTTCGCCGAGCTGCACGACGGGCGTGTTTTGCTTGCCGAGTACAAAGGCGAGCATCTTATCGAGCACGAGCAGCAGAAGAAGAATATCGGGGAACGATGGGAAGAGACGAGCGGCGGCGAGGCGCTCTTCCTGTGGGCCGTGAAGAAGGACGAGCACGGCCGTGACGTGCATCGGCAGCTTGAGGCAAAGCTCGCCAAGCCGTAAAGCACTGCTCCTGAACGCGTTGGTTTATTCTCTGCCGCGCTGTCGGGAATATGTGGGCCGGCCACGCGTGCCGGGACGGAACAGCATGGCTTGCATCCGCTAATGAAGGGGCGCACCAGTTTGGGGCAGACGAGCCCGCTCCCGCCGCTCCCGATCCTGTGCCTCTCCTCGCCGGAGCCTCACCCTTACCTCTCCGTAGCACCTCTTATCGCCGATAAGAGGTGCTACGGAGAGGTAACGGTGAGGCTAAGGAGGGGATACGGTGGCGTGGTGGCGGCAAGCGGCAGGGAAGCTACGTGGGGATAGGAAGTTGCCAATCTGAGGCGCGGGTGGGCCGGGCCGGGTTCCAAATCGAGCTTGTATGCCAATTGCTCAGGTAGCTTTGACTAAACAAAGCGGCGCGCCCGTCGTGGCAGCTTGACCAGACCCGCTACGCTCGGCGGGCGGAAAGGTAGGTGTGGATTTGTGCCGCGGCTCGGCGCGCGTCCCGAACAGCGTGCAGCACGAGGCTGGGGCCGCGCACGAGATCGCCGCCGGCAAATACCCCGGGGATGCTTGTCATTTGGTTGGCATCCACCACAATCCCGCCCCATTCGTTGGCTGCCAGGTCACCGAGATCACCCTCGCGGGGGCAGGGTAATGGGTCGAAGCCCAGTGCCAGGACAATCCAATCTGCCGCCAGCTCGAACTCGGTGCCCTTCCGGACCAGGAAAGGGCGCGGTCCACGACCATCCGGCAGCCCAAGTTCGGTCTGGATGACGCGCAGGCCCTCGACCTCGCCGCTGCCGTTGCCTAGAACCGCCACGGGCGCGACCTGGAACCGAAACCGCGCGCCCTCTTCGCGCGCGTTCTCATACTCGCGCCGGCTGCACGGCATGTCCCCTTCGTCGCGCCGATAGACGCAGGTGGCGTCGCGCGCTCCGTAACGGATGGCGGTGCGCAAGCAATCCATCGCCGTGTCCCCCGCCCCGAGGACCAATACGCGCTTGCCTGAGACCTCGATGGGAGGGCACTCCATTGGCACTGGGGTGATCTTCTGCAAGATGAACGGCAGGGCCTGGATGACCCCGCGCAACTCGGCGCCGGGCACGTCCAGCGTCCGGGCCTTCCGCGAGTCGAAGCCGAGGAAGACCGCGTCGAACTCGCTCCGCAACTGTCCGAGCGTCAGGTCCCCGTTGAGCTTCACCCCGAGCCGGAACACCACGCCGCGCTTCTGCAAGATCTCGATCCGGCGCTGCACAATGGACTTCTCCACCCTGAAGGCCGGCGTGCCGTTCACCAGCAACCCCCCTGGCACCAGCGCCGAGTCCATAACGGTCACTGCGTAGCCCTGCTTGGCCAGTTCATCCGCGCAGGCCAATCCGCCCGGACCCGAGCCCACGACTGCCACTCGCTTTCCATTCGGCGGCGCCGTGCCGGCGTCCGCATGCCCGTGCGCAAACGCATATTCGCTGAGAAACTGCTCGATGGCCCCGATGGAGATCGGCTCGGACACCCCGTTCAGGATGCACGACCCTTCGCATAGACGGTCGGTAGGGCATACCCGTGCGCAGATTTCCGCCATGTTCGTGGCGGAGCCGAGCACGGCGGCGGCCTCCAGGAACCGGCCCTCCGCCGTCAGCAGCATCCACTCTGGGATGGGATTGCAGAGCGGGCAGCCCGTGACACAGCTTGGGTTGGGACATTGGATGCACCGGCTGGCTTGCTCACGCGCGGTGGCTTCATCATAGAGGCCGTAGATTTCGAGGAAGTCCGCCACCCGCTCCGCTGCCGAGCGCTTGGGAAGGTCCTTGTGGGCCAACTCGCGCCACGCGTATTTGGGATTCAGGCTTGGTACAGGCGTCTCACTCATCGCGTGACGATATAATACTGCCTGTGTATCGCATGAACCCCCGGCGCACGCAAGTCCTTATGTCCCTGGCGGGCTTTGCCCTCTGCCATTGGGTATTGCCATCTGGGCAAGAAGAAAGGCGCAGTCGGCGAAGACTGCGCCCGAAGGAGAGCGGAGCCGGAGTAGCGCATTCACAGCAACCGCCCGTCCCAGTTCCCTTCCAAGGAACAAGACGAGCTTAGCCGGAGGCTGCGGGAATGCGAATCAGGCTAATACGTACGACTCGTACGTATTTCAGCGGATAACGGGCGCCTCGGCTCCAATTCTACGCGCCCCATTGCCCGCCCGCTCATACCTATCCTTGAAGTTCCAGCCGGCTTGCTCTACACCATGCGGGAATGAGCGATCTGAAGGAACCGAAGTTGCCCAAATGGCCGTTCTACCTGGGAGATGGCCTGCTGATGGGCGCAGCGTATTTCATTTCCCGCCGAACCAGCCTGCCGCTGGGTCATGGGGACACTGCCCTGCTGGTGTTGTGCGTACTGGCCGGGGCGGTGGTGTGCGTCGCGCCCTTCCTGCTCGAATACCGGGCCCAGGTCAAGCTGGCTGAAGCGCAGGGCCTCGCAACCGTCGTGGCGCAGGTGCGGAACCTGGAGAGCATTGCCGGCCAAATCAGCGGCGCGACCGGCCGGTGGCACGAAGCGCAGGAACAAGCGGACAAGACCGCTGCCGGCGCGCGCACGATCATGGAGCGGATGACGGCGGAGGTGAAGGGGTTTACCGAGTTCATGCAGCACGCCAACGACAGCGAGAAAGTGACGCTGCGGCTCGAGGTGGACAAGCTGCGCCGAGTTGAGGCTGAATGGTTGCAGGTCCTGGTGCGCCTGCTGGATCACGTCTATGCGCTGCACCAGGGCGCCCTGCGCTCAGGCCAGTCAAACGTGATCGCACAGGTGGACCAATTCCAGAATGCCTGCCGGGACGCTGCGCGCCGGGTGGGCCTGACGCCCTTCGTTGCGGCGCAAGCCGAGCCGTTCGACGCGCAGCGGCATCAGCCCGTCGAGAACGGCGCCCCGCCGCCGGCGGATGCTACCGTGGCGGAAACCCTGGCCACCGGGTACACCTTCCAGGGGAGAATCGTGAGGCCCGCGCTGGTGCGCCTGAACCAGAGCACGCCAGCAGCTCCGGCGCTGGCTGAGGCCACTTCAGCGCCAGCTCTCCCGGACGGAGACCAGAGCCAGTTGCCGCTGGAGCGGGAGCAGAAGCAATAGTCAGGAGAGCGTAAGGCTTAGCCTCAGTGCAGCACTTGGATCGGAATCTCGATGGAGGCGCCGAACCAAGGCTTGTTGTCACTGTTATTCCCGTCCACGACGATGTCGGCGTGGAAGCCGTATTTCCAGTGCCGCTTGGAGGTCGTGTAGCTAAAGCCGGCCTGGATGGAGTCAGTGATCTCGCGCACGTCCCGCGGGTAGATGATGGTGGACAGCACACCCGGGACGCCGAACGTAATGTCAGAGCCCGAAAGTGTCTGCATGTGCATGTAGCCCGCGTCCAGCTCCCAGCCTTTGATCTTCTGGAACAGGCCCACTGCGATCATGTAATTGTCGTTCTCTGTGGTCATGTTCCAGCGATAAAGCATGTCCAGGTAAGCCCCCAGGCCCGTCCAGCCGAAATGCTTGCGGGCCAGTATTTCCGGCTCGATGGCCGCCGAGCGAAACCCGGGAGCATAGATGAAGTTCTCGTCGTAGGTGCCCGGGAGCACCGCACCGGCGCGAAACGTCAGTGTGGGAATCCAGGACGAGTTCGTGCACTTGGCTTCGTTGAAGATCTGGTAGCGGACGCCTAGCCCTGTGTCCATCATACCGGTCGTTGACTGGATCGAGTTGCCAACCGAGAAGGACCGCCAGCCTACGGTGGTTCCTCCCATTTCCAAGTCGGCGGCCCAGTTCTCATTGATGCCGTATTGCAGGTCGAAATACCCCTGGCGGGTGTCAATGCCGTAGTTCTCCCCGGCAGCTCTGACTTTAATGTTGTATTCCTGTCCGCCGGCCCAAATCTCGTAGGACTTGGACTGCTCGTACACCGCCCCTAACACGAATTGGCCTGCCGCCGGGAGGTCCGCCCACTCGGCGAAAGGTATCTGGGGCGCGTTTTCCGAGCCCAGTGCTACTCGGGCTAACACCACGGCCAGGCCTAAGCCGCCGTGCTTCGCCAATTGCCGGATAAGCCGGGGCGCCGGTTTCTCGCTTCGCTCAGTTTTTAAGGTAAATCGCTTTGGACTCATCATAAACGGTCGGTTCCTTCTTGCTCTGCCTCGGCACCTCTTTGCGCACCGCAGATGAAGGGACGCTACCTTACTGAATAGGACTTGATTTGCAAGCCCCTAACAGGGGTTGGGCTCGTCCGGCGGCGTGGGGCAGGCTGAAATTGTATTGGCCCTGAAGGAAGAGCCCAATTAATCTCGGTTGATGGCTCGTGCGACCTTTCCGCCAAACCCGCTTAGCCCTCAGCTTTAGGAAACATGCCCGGCGCGTTTGATGAACTGCTTGACGCCTCGATTCAGCACCTGGAGGAGCTGAAAGAGCGGGGCGTAAAGTTTGTGTCCGTGTCGCCGGAGACCTTGGCGGCGCTCAAGCAGCCACCAAGCCCAGCGGCGCCGCACCGCGCCGCAATGGCGTCGGAGCCTGTATCGGTGCGCGTCGAGCAGAGCACGGTCAAGCCAGGCGTTCCCCAACCCAATCGCACAGCGCAACCGCCTGCCGCCGAGCAACCCCTGGCGTTGTCCTTGCCCGATGAGCCAGCGGCCGGTTCGCCGGCCCCCGTGCTCACTCCCGAGGCGAAGGCAGCGGCCTTTGCGGAGCTGCGGGAGCGTGTCATGGCGTGCGTCAAATGCGAGCACCTGGTGTCCTCGCGCAAGAACGTCGTGTTCGGGGTAGGCAGCCTGGACGCCGAGTTGATGTTCATCGGCGAAGCGCCGGGAGCGGACGAAGACGCGCAGGGCGAGCCATTCGTCGGCAAAGCCGGCCAGCTTCTCACCAAGATCATCCAGGCGATGGGCCTGACCCGCGAGTCGGTTTACATCGGGAACATACTTAAGTGCCGGCCCGACACGCCCGGCCAGTCTGCCGGCAACCGCAAGCCGACGCCGGACGAAATGAAGACCTGCATTCCTTACCTGCACGAGCAGATTGACCTGATCCGGCCCAAGGTCATCGTCGCGCTGGGCGCGACGGCGGTCGAGGGCTTGCTGGGCAAGACGATCGGCATTACCAAGCTGCGCGGGACGTGGAAGACTTATCGCGGCATCCCGCTCATGCCGACGTATCATCCGGCCTACCTGCTGCGCAACCAGGCGATGAGCGAGAAGCGCCGCGTTTGGGAGGACATGCTCAAGGTCATGGAGAAGCTCGGGCTGCCCGTCAGCCAGAAGCAGCGCAATTACTTCCTGAAGGTGTCCTGAGCGCCGGAAGGGCCCATTCGGCCGCATGCCTCGCGGACGCCGATGTGGACTGCGGCGGCAAGCGGAGCGCGACGCCGCTTTTCCTGGCAGCCCGCGCACGCAGGCCGCTTGTTCACGTCACCTTGAGCCAAAGCGGCGTCGCGCTCCGCTTGCCGCCGCAGTCCATAGAGACCGGTATAGAATCTCTTTTCCTCCGGGGCCGAGTTCGGGTATAAGCAGCCCCCGACATGCTCAAAGCTCTTATCGCCTCACTCAAGACCTGGTATGTGGGCGCCCTGAAAACAGCCGGCTACTGGGTGGTGGCCTTGATGATGGCCATAGAGAGCTCAATCTTCCCGTTGCCAAGCGAGATTGTCATACCGCCGGCGGCTTATTGGGCCCATACGCACGAGATTCCGCTCAGCCTGGCGGGGATTGTCATCGCCGGCACGATCGGGTCATGGCTGGGGGCGACGGCGATGTATTGGGCCGCGCGACTGGCCGGACGACCGCTGGTGATGCACTATGGGCGCTTTATCCTGATTTCTCCGGCGAAGGTGGAAGGGGCCGAGCGCTGGGCGGCGCACTACGGCTCGATGGGCATATTCATTTCGCGCCTGCTGCCGGTGGTGCGGCATTTGATCGGCATCCCCGCGGGCATTGTGCGGATGAGCTATAAGGCGTTCTCCCTTTACACCGTGCTCGGCTCGGCCATTTGGTGCACGGTGCTGTGCTGGGTGGGCATCAAAGCGGGGAATGACGAGCGCCTCATGAAGGGCGAGATGAGGTCCGTGACGCTTTGGCTGGGCAGCGCGATGCTGGTGATCGGAGGGCTGTATTATTTCTTTGTGCATCGGCACATGAAAGCAGAAAAGCATAATGAGGGATGAATTCCCTTGATCCGGCAGGCCCCTAAGCCGGGGCGGGCCCGATCGGAGATGCGGTACAGGCACCGCCGGCACCTGTCCGTTTACCAGTCAGCACGTAGTCCCGACCAAGGCACCATGGACCCGTCAACTGGGGTTGACAACGAGGCAAACAGAACGGATAAAAGCGTAAACAGCAACCAACTCAATATGAAACAGGCACACGTCTTATCCACCTTGGCGGCCTTGGCGGTTGGATTGAACCTCCAGGCACAGAACCTTGGCAACGCAACTGAGGTAGCCAGCAATCAATCAGGTTTCTATCATCCGCTCGCGCTGGCGCCGGCTGAGAATGAATCCGCCGGGAGCGGAGGCGGCGGGGAGGACGAAAGCGATGAAGAACTCGCGAAGCAGGCGCAGAACCCGGTCGCCAAGCTCATCAGCGTGCCGTTCCAGAACAACTTCAACTTCGGGATCGGACCGAACAACGCGGTGCAATACGTGCTGAACTTCCAGCCCGTCATCCCGATCACCCTGAGCGAGGATTGGAACCTGATCACGCGGACCATCCTGCCGACCATTAACATGCCCTCCCCGGCCCCGGGCATCCGGAGCGCCTTCGGTCTGGGGGATTTGAATCCCACAGCCTTCTTCTCGCCGGCCAAACCCAGCAAGTTGATCTGGGGCGTGGGGCCGACGTTCACGTTCCCGACGGCGACGGACCCGATGCTGGGCAACGGCAAGTGGTGCGCCGGCCCGGCGATCGTAGGCCTGTATATGGATGGCCCCTGGGTGATCGGCGCGCTGGCGAACAACCAGTGGTCGTTTGCGGGCTGGGGGAGCAAGAACGTCAACGCGATGCTCATCCAGCCGTTTATCAACTACAACTTCAAGCACGCCTGGTACCTCACCACGGCTCCCATCATGACGGCGGATTGGACGGCCAGCCATGACAACATGTGGACCTTGCCGCTGGGAGGCGGGTTCGGCAAGATCGTCCGTTTGGGCAAGCTCCCGATCAACATCCAATTGTCGGCCTACTGGAACGTGGTCACGCCGAAAGACTTTGGCGCCGATTGGCAGCTCAGGTTTCAGTTCCAATTTCTGTTCCCCAAATGACATGGGAAAGCGACAGGGACAACCATCCATAGAATAGAGACGGCGCGGCCATCGCTGACTCGTGGAAACAGCAGACGCTCCTCAACATCGTCAAGCGCCGCTATACAGGGCGCGATTTGACAGGGTCAACCCCAGGGCGTACGGTGGGCATTGGTAAAATCTTCCTTTTCTGCAGTGCAAAGGGTCCGTGTGCACGGGCCCATGGCTATTTGTGGCGATTAGAAGGCCATCGCCGCGGAAGTCAAACACACTAAACCGAAGGCCCTGACAGATAGACCAAAACGTATGAAACGAAACCTGATCCGTGACGGCTTGTCGCTGCTCGTGGCCGCAGCGACGCTCATGGGCGTCGCCTGCCCGTCCCACGCGGCGGACAAGAAACCCAACATCCTGTTCATCATGGGCGATGACATCGGCATGTGGAACATCGGCGCCTACCACCGGGGAATGATGGCCGGCAGAACCCCCGCCCTCGATAAGATGGCCAAAGAAGGCATGTTGTTCACCGACTACTACGCCGAGGCGAGCTGCACGGCGGGCCGGGCGAACTTCATCATGGGCCAATTGCCCATCCGCACCGGCATGACCACGGTCGGCCAGGCGGGGGCCAAGATCGGCATTCCGGCGGAAGCCTGCACCATCGCCACCGCGCTCAAAGAACTGGGCTACGCCACCGGCCAGTTCGGCAAGAACCACCTCGGTGACCTCAATGAATTCCTGCCCACCGTCCATGGCTTCGACGAGTTCTTCGGCTACCTGTACCACCTGGACGCGATGGAAGACCCGGCGCATCCCAACTACCCCCAGAACCTCTTGAACGTCGTCGGCCCGCGCAACATGGTTCACTCCTGGGCGACCGACGTGGACGACCCCACCGAGATGCCGCGCTGGGGCAAGATCGGCAAGCAAAAGATTGAGGACGCCGGCACGCTCTATCCCAAGCGTATGGAGACCGTGGACGACGAGATCCGCGACCTCGCCTTGAAGTTCATAGATAAGGCCAAAGCCGACAACAAGCCCTTCTTCGTCTGGCTCAATCCGACGCGCATGCACATCGTCACGCATCTCTCCCCCAAATGGGAAGCCACGCGCAACTCGGAGAATGGCTGGTCGGAACAGGAAGCCGGCATGGCCCAGCTTGATAACGACGTTGCTCTGGTCATGCAGAAGCTCAAGGACATCGGCGAGGACGACAACACCATCGTCGTGTTCACCACTGATAACGGCACCGAACTCTTTACCTGGCCCGATGGCGGCACCACCCCGTTCGCGCAGTGCAAAGGGACGGTCCTCGAGGGCGGGTTCCGCGTGCCGTGCATCCTGCGCTGGCCCGGCCACGTCCCGGCGGACTCCGTGCAGAACGGCATCTTCTCCGGCTTGGACTGGTTCCCGACCTTCCTCGCCGCCGCCGGCAACCCGGACATCACCGAACAATTGCTCAAAGGTGTGAAACTTGGCGACCGGACATATAAGAACCACCTGGACGGCTACAACCAGATGGACGCCATCACCGGCAAAGGCCCGTCCGCGCGTCACGAAATCTTCTACCTCGGCGAAAGCACGGTCGGCGCGGTGCGCATTGACGACTACAAGTTCCGGTTCATTGACCAGCCTGCCGGCTGGCTGGGTGAAAAGACACACCCGGACGTGCCCTACATCACCAACCTGCGTCTCGATCCGTTCGAGCGCATGGGCTGGCCGAGCAACGGGACGAAGGATGGGTCGCAGGCATACTTCGATTGGTTCAAGTATCAATTCTGGCGCTTTGTGTTCGTCCAGCAGGTCATGGCCAAGGAAATTCAAACCTTCCTCGACTTCCCGCCGATGCAGCGGGGTGCGAGCTTCAACCTTGACGCGCTGAAAGCGGAGATGTCGAAACGCATGGCTGAGGCGGAAGCGGCTAGCAAAGGCCCCAGCCAGTAACCGGAATGATCTTCACGGCGGGCGGCTCGCCTAAGACGAAGGGCCCAGAGCCTGCGCGCGCCGGGAACGGTGGGGCAGGACAGACGAAGAAGACCACCGCCGCCCGGTGGGGACTGCCGCTATTTCGGGGCATCCTTCCTTTTGACAAATCGCGTCTGGCGCCGGACATCATGGCCGGCATTGCGCTGGCGGCGATGAACATTCCGCAGGCGATGGGCTACACGAAGATCGCCGGCACCCCGATCATTACTGGACTCTACACCTTGCTGCTGCCGGTCGTGGCCTTCGCCGTGTTTGGCGCCTCGCGCTACCTGGTCGTGGCCGCCGATTCCGCCACCGCCGCGATCCTCGCGGTGGGGGTTTCCGGCATGGCCGCCACCGCCAGCCCCCGCTATGTGGCGCTGGCCTCGACGGTCGCGCTGCTGGCGGCCGGCTGCCTGCTGCTGGCGCGGCTGTTCCGGCTGGGGTTCCTGGCGGACTTCCTGTCGCGCACGGTCCTGATTGGGTTCCTGACCGGCGTGGGGTTCCAGGTGGGCATCGCCGTGCTGGGGGAAATGCTCGGCATCTCCGTGCGAAGCAACAACACCCTGGAACAACTAAGCACGGTGATCGGGAGCCTGTCCAAGCTTCATTGGCCCACACTGGCCGTCTCGGCGGCCGTGTTGGTGGTTATATTTGGCGCGCGGCGATTGATGCCGCGGCTGCCTGGAGGGCTGGTCGCGGTCGTTGGCGCCACCGCCTTGAGCGCACTGGCTGACTTCGCGGGCCATGGCATCCCACTCATCGGTCCCGTCACGGGCGGCCTGCCGCGGATCGGGTTGCCGGACGTGTCCTGGTCCGACGTGAACGCGTTGCTGCCGATCGCCAGCGCGTGCTTCGTGATGATCCTCGCCCAGAGTTCGGTGACCGCCCGGGCTTACGCTACGCGGCATCGTCAAACCCTCGACGAGAACCGCGACCTGATCGGCCTGTGCGCGGCGGACACGGCGGCCGCCTTGAGCGGCACGTTCGTCGTCAACGGCAGCCCCACTCAGACCGCCATGGTGGAAACATGCGGCGGGCGCAGCCAGGTGGCGCACCTCGCCACAGCCGCCACCGTGGCGGTGGTCTTGTTGTTCCTGACCGGGCCGCTGCGGTTCCTGCCCCTGTGCGTGCTGGGCGCGATCGTATTCGCCGTTGCCGTCGGCCTGGTGGACATCAAAGGGTTGCGCAGCTTGCGGCGCTACAGCCCCGGTGAGTTCTACCTGGCGGTGGTGACCGCAGCGGCGGTGGTGTTCATCGGCGTGGAGCGAGGCATCATCCTCGCGCTGGTGCTGTCTCTGCTGCTGCACGTGCGGCACGGCTATCGCCCCCACACAGCCATCATCCTGCACGACCCGCTGGAACACTGGCGGATGGAGCCGGTGGTCCCAGGCAAGATGATTGAGCCCGGCCTGGTGATGTACTGGTTTGGCGCCGACCTCTACTACGCGAACGCGAACCTGTTCGTCGAGCAGGTGCGGGCGCTGGCCAACGACTCACCGGCCCCGGTGCGCTGGATCGTCGTGGAAGCCAGCGCCATCACGGCCGTGGACTTCTCGGCGAGCCGGGCGGTGATCGAACTACAGCAGGACCTGTCCAGGCAAGGAGTCGTCCTGGCCCTCGCACGGGTCAACGGAGACCTCCAGGCCGATTTGGACCGCAAGGGGGTGACTGGCGTGATCGGTGCCGACCGGATCTTCAGTTCGCGAAAGCACTGCCTGGCCGCTTACCAGGCTTGGGCTTCCGCGCCACAGCGGAGTTGAATCGTTAGGCAGGACAACAACCAACGACCCGCAGACGAGACGCTGGACTGCGGCGACGACACCGCCACGCCGGTAAGCGAAAGCTACCAGGTGCCCTTCAAGTTCACTGGCGCGATTGCCAAGGTTGCCATCAAAATCGGCGAGGCAAAGCTCACGCCCCAGGAACAGGAGGAGTATGACGAAATCTGGGGCCGGGGCGCCCTGGCCGAATAAAGGACTAAGACGACTGGAAAGCCTTCCGGCGCCGACCAACTGACGCAATTCAAGCTCCTTTTCCCAAGGCAGGCCCTCGCCGAAGGGTATGATATGTGGTAATCTGAGCCCAGCGGGTCAACCAAAGCAAACGAAACAACGCGCAAGAAGCATGAAACACATACTCATCACGCACAGCCTGACGGCGCTCGCGGTTCTGCTCTCAACCGCTTCCCTGGCTAACGCCCAGCAAATCAACGGCACCCCCGGTTCGCCCAGCGCCACCGAAACGATTGACGGGAAACAAATCCCGCCGTCACCGTTGCCGTTTGGCGGCGTGATCAAGGAAAGTGCCAAGGATTCCAAGCCATACTGGCCACCGCGCGTCGTGCCACCCAAAGGCGCGCCGAACGTGCTCCTCATTATGACCGACGACCAGGGCTACGGCGTTTCTGGTACCTTCGGCGGCGTCATCCCGACGCCTGCGTTGGATCGCGTCGCCAAGGCAGGATTGCGCTACACGCAGTTCCACTCCACCGCGCTTTGTTCGCCGACGCGCGCGGCCCTGATCACCGGCCGCAACCACCACTCGGTGGGCTTCGGCGTGATCACCGAGGTGTCCACGGGCTACCCGGGCTATGATTCGGTTATCGGTCCGCAGAACGCCACCGTTGGCGCCATCCTGCGCGGTAACGGATATGCCACCTCGTGGTTCGGCAAGAACCACAACACCCCCGGGTTTGAATACAGCATCGCCGGCCCTTTCGACCAATGGCCTTCGGGAATGGGCTTCGATTACTTCTACGGGTTCATGGGCGGTGAGACCGACCAGTGGCAACCCTACCTGTTCCGCGATCACACCCAGATCTTCCCCTGGATCGGCCAGAAAGACTACAACCTCACTACCGACATGGCGGATGAAGCCATCCGCTACCTGAGCAGCCTGAAGGCCGCCGCGCCCGACCAGCCCTTTTTCCTCTACTATGTGCCCGGCGGCAGCCACTCGCCACACCAGCCGAAGAAGGAATGGATCGAGAAATTCAAAGGCAAGTTCGACATGGGGTATGAAAAGCTCCGCGACGAGATTATTGCCAACCAGAAGCGGCTCGGCGTGATCCCGGCGAACACCCAGCTTACCCCCTGGCCGGATGAAATCCCGAAGTGGGAGTCGCTTTCCATGCTCCAAAAAAAGCTTTATGCCCGACAGGCCGAGGTCTTTGCCGGCTACACGGCCTATACCGACTATGAGATCGGCCGGGTTATTCAAGCGGTCGAAGACCTGGGCAAGCTCGACAACACGCTCATCATCTACATCTGTGGCGACAACGGCACCAGCCCCGAGGGCACCCTCTCCGGCACGTACAATCAGTACACCGCCTACAACGGCATTCTCGACGTGCCCGAGGCATTGCAGTTGTTGCATTTGGAAGACTGGGGTTCGGCGGCCACCTACCCGCACATGTCGGTCGGGTGGTCATGGGCGTTTGATACGCCTTTCAAGTGGACGAAGCAGGTGGCGTCGCACTTCGGCGGCACCCGGCAGGGTCTGGCCATTTCCTGGCCCGGCCACATCAAAGATCCGGGCGGCGTCCGCAGCCAGTTCCACCACATCATTGACATCGTGCCGACGGTCCTGGAAGCGACCGGGATCAAGGCGCCAGAAGAGGTCAACGGGATCAAGCAGAAGCCCATCGAAGGCGTGAGCATGGCCTACACGTTTGATGAGGCGAACGCGAAAGCACCCTCGAAGCGTGACACGCAGTACTTCGAGATGATCGCCAACCGCGGGATCTACCACGACGGCTGGTACGCCTGCACGACCCCGCCGGTCGCCCCGTGGGTGCTCAACGCCAAGATGCCGGACGTCAACGACTACAAGTGGGAGCTCTACAACGTCGCCGAGGACTACTCGCAGGCCAACGATCTCGCCGCGAAGATGCCGGACAAGCTCAAGGACCTGCAGGCCCTCTTCGCGCAGGAGGCGGAAAAGTACGGCGTGTTTCCCCTCGACAACTCGCAGTTCCAGCGCGCGATCGAGCCGCGGCCCAGCGCGACGGCGGGACAGACCGTCTTCACCTACTCCGGCGTGAACCCCGGCATTCCGCTCGGCAACTCGCCGAGCATCCTGAACAAGTCTTTCACCATCACGGCCGAGATTGAGGTTCCAGAAGGCGGTGCAGAGGGAATGATTGTCACCGCGGGGGGCCGCTTCGGCGGCTACGGCCTCTTTCTGCAAAAGGGCAAGCCGGTCTTTGTGTACAACCTCCTCGATCTGAAGCGGACCCGCTGGGAAGGCGGCGTCGGCGGCATCGTCGGCGAGGACTGGTTTGGCCGGGCGCTCCCGGCGGGCAAGCACACGCTCGTCTTCGACTTCAAGTACGACGGGCCTGGCATCGCCAAGGGCGGCTCCGGCGTGTTGATGGTGGACGGCCGGGAACTCGCTAAAGAAAAGCTCGAACACACAATCCCGTTCCTGATGCCGGCCGACGAGACCTTCGATGTTGGCATGGACACCCGCACACCGGTGGACTCCAGTTACGAAGTGCCGTTCCGCTTCACCGGCAAGATCAACAAGCTGACTTTCAACCTCGGCCCGACGGAACTGTCGGCAGCCGAACGTAAAGCCGCCGCGCAGGCAATCGCAATAGCCCACGATTAGCCGTCCGCCTACAACGTCTCCCCAGGGCAGGCGGTCCGAAAAGGGCCGCCCGCCTTTCGCCGGAAGGGCGATGAAACTTTTGCTCACTCTCACCGCCATCATCGAAGCCGGAGCTGGCCTGGCGCTGCTCGCCGCCCCGAGCATCTCCGTCCGGTTGCTGCTCGGCGCCGAAATCGCTGGCGCGGCGATCCCGCTCGGTCGCGTGGCGGGGGCGGCATTGCTTACGCTGGGTGTCGCCTGCTGGCTCGCGCATTACGACGCCCAGAGCTGCGCCGCGAGAGGGGTGGGCAGCGCGATGGTGTTGTACAACCTTGGCGTGGTTGTCATCCTTGGGGCTGCCGGTATCACGTCGCAGCCGGTCGGCATAGCACTTTGGCCTGCGGTTGTTCTTCACGCGGCCATGACGGTCCGGTGCATCGCGTGCCTTCTCGGCAAGCCAGCACAGGCCACGGACAAAACAAATCAAAGTTGAAAGGAAACAGCAATATGAAATGCAAACTCATCAAGCACAGCTTGGCCGCATTGGCGGCCGCGGCTGCATTCGTAATCGCCACTGGCTGCTCAACCAGTCCGGTGGCAGAGGTGAAAGAAGACCTCCATCTTTCTGGCGAACTCGCCGGCCACGTGCTGGGCGCGGGCAGTCCCATCGCCGGGGCGACGGTGACGTTGTACGCGGCGAGCGACCGAGATCCTGTCCAATTGGCCCAGGGCAAGACGGACGGCGATGGCGCGTTCAAGCTGGACGCCGGGCATGCTGATGGCCGCGTCCTTTACCTGGTGGCCAAAGGCGGCACGCCCAAGGCCGCGCCTGACAAAGGGTCCAATGATGCCCTGGTGCTGATGACGCTGCTGGAAGCCGCGCATCCCAAGACGGTAACGGTCAACGAACTCACGACCGTGGCCTCGGCCTACACTGCCGCGCGATTCTTCAACGGCGAGTCCATCTCCGGGAACCTGCTCGGTCTGCGCATCGCTGCGGGCAACGTGCCGAACCTGGTGGACCCCGAAACCGGCACGTGGGGCAAGGTGTTGCTCGATCCGATCAACAGCACGCAGACCACGACGCTGGCGAACCTGGACACGCTCGGCTCGCTCATCTCCGCCTACTTCACGGTGGCGAACGATGATTGGCGTGCCCGCTTCCTCAAGGCCGCCACACCGCCCAGCGGCGTAACGCCAAAGAATACGCTTGAGGCGATGGCCGGCATCGCCCGCGCGCCGTGGGCCGCCCCCAAAGATCTCTATGCGCTATTCGACGAAGCCTATCCGCAACCGAAAGACGGTTCCCGGCGCAGTGCGCCCTTCGTGCCGTATCTCGCCTACGTTCCGGACGACTTCGCCCTCATGCTCTGCTTCGCGGGCGGCGGGTATTACTCAGGCGGGAAGTTCTGTTTCGATGCCGACGCCAACCTCTGGAGCGGCCAGAACTGGATGCCTGGCTCGCAGTCCGGCGTCATCAACAGCATCGGTGGAGGCGTCGTCAAGTTCACCCCCAATGGGACGCCGCTTTCGCCGCCGATCACCGGGTTCACCGGCATGGGCATAGACGGCATCGGTTGGGGCACAGGCGTGACACTCGGCAACGTCTGGGTGTCGAGCTTCAACGGGAAGATCTGCGTGCTGGATTTCACCGGCAAGCCCGTCGGCAAGGAGAGCGACTTCCCCTTCAAGGAAAAACTGTTCGGCCTGATGGGCATCGGTGTCGCTGCGAACGGGGATGTCTGGATTGCCGATGGCCCGGGCAACCAGTTGCTGTATTTCCCCGGCGGACGGATCAAGGAGGGTCGCATCGTCAAGGTAGCCGGTCTAATGTCGCCCTTCGGCATCGCCATTGACAACCAGAACCGCGTCTGGGTCAGCAACTCGGCGAACGATCAGCTCCTGCGGTTTCCTGCCGACGATCCGTCCAAGGTGGAATCCTACCGCTGCGGGCTGAGCGTCCGCGGCGTCGCCCTCGACTCGAAGGGCAACCTCTGGGTGACCAGCAACATGTCCCAGGATTTCCCGAAACCGGAGATTCCGCCTGGCGCGTCCATCATGGAGCAGTTCAAGATCCTGGCCGCGCACATGATGAAGGTCCTCCTGTCCAATCCCAAGATGACCACCGGCGTGGTGAACATGATCCGCCCCGACGGTACCCAACCCGCGCCGGAAGGCTTCACCGCCAACAAGCAGATCAACGTGCCGTGGGGCGTGTCCATTGACGGCAATGACGACGTCTGGGTCGGCACCACGTTCAGCCGCTCGGTGGTGCTGCTGGCCGGGGACGACACGAAGGGCCATCCCGCGGGCACCAAGACCGGCGATGTCATCCACATCTTCAAGAGCGGTAGCATCCAGATTCTCACCGACGCGGTGATTGACCCCGCCGGCAATGTGTGGGCCGCGAATAACTGGAATGACCTCAACGCAGTGGCCTCCCCTGATCCGATCCGCGCCACCTCGACGTGGGGCGGCGGGTCGGGCTTCAATATCATCTACGGCGTTGCAGCCCCCGTGAAACCCCCACTCATGGGCCAGGTGCGGACGTTCTAGAAGTCAGCTCGTCGGGCCGCATCCACCCCAGTCGGGTGCGGCCCACGATAGCCACGACCGTCCAAATACAGCATAAGTTAATCCACCAACGAACACATCCCATACCATGAAAACCAAGACCAAACTGTCCTTCATCGGTTGTGCCCTCGCCGGCGCCGCCGTCGCGCCTCAACTCGCCCAAGCCGGCGGCCTTGAGCTGTATGAAATCGCCACGCCGGACGTGGGTCTGGCGTCGGCCGGCTACGCCGCCCGTGCGCAGGACGCCTCGACCTTGTTCAAGAACCCCGCCGGGATGAGCCTGTTGCAAGGCTCGCAGCTCCAGGCCGGCCTCCAGCTCGACTATGGGAGTGTGTCTTTCAGTCCGGACGCGGCCACTTCTCCGCGCCTGGGCAATGACGGCGGTGGCAACGCCATCGGCGTTCTGCCCGGCGCCAGCGGGTTCTTCGTGTATGACCTGTCGGAGAAATGGAAAGTGGGGCTGGGCCTGCTTTCGTACTTCGGCCTGGCGGAAAAATTCAATGACAACTGGGTCGGCCGCTACTATGCCCAGAGCGGCGCCCTGTTCGGCATGAGCTTCATGCCCACAGTGAGCTTCAAAGCGACGGACTGGCTGTCAGTCGGCGCCGGCTTGAACGCGATGCTCGGCTACCTGGACGGCAAAGTGGCGGTGAACACCGGCACGCCGCTGGATGGCCAATTGAAGCTGAAGGATGATACCTGGGGTTTTGGCGCCAATCTCGGCATCCTGGTAGAGCCGCGTGAAGGCACCCGGATCGGCCTCACTTATCTTTCCCCGGTCAAGCTGGACTTCAAAGCCACGCCCGAACTCAGCTTTGTGGGTGGCAACCTGGCCAACCTGCTACTCAACCCCCCGACCTTGGACCTCGGGATGACCGTCCCGCAGTCGGCGATGGTCGGTTTCTACCAGGACCTCAGCCCCAAGTGGGCCATCATGGCCGACGCCGGCTGGCAGAACTGGCACCAGTTTGGCGAGGTCCAAGTGGGGGTTGATACGCCCACTTCGGGGGGTTCGCCCCGTTACGTCACGGCCAATTTGGAATACCAGAACACCTGGCACGGCGCGCTAGGCGCCCTCTACCGGCCCGCGGAGAAATGGCAGTTGATGGCCGGAGCCGCGTTCGACAGTTCCGCGGTGGACACCGCCAACCGGACTGTGACCGCGCCCATAGGGCAGCAATGGCGCTTCGGCGTCGGCGCGTCCTACCAGCTTAGCCGGGCCGTCAATATCAACGCCGCATACGAGTTCCTTTGGGCCGGCGATTTGGCGGTCACCCAGGGCTCGTACTCCAGCCTGCGCGGCCTGGTGTCGGGCTCTTTCAATGACGCCTGGTTCTCATTCGCCACCGTGAACCTCACCTGGAAGTTCTAAATCCGTGACCCCGGCAAGGGCGTGCCTGCTTCGCCTTGACGGAATATGGAAGCCGATACCCCGAGGTGAACCTCCCCGCCAATATCACACCCCGCTCCCGCGGCTCGCGTCAGGATTGAAGCTCCCACCGTCAAGAAGGTATCAGACTTGACTGGGGCCGGAGTGCCGAGGCCGAATAAGCAGCTATCTCACGTATCCATAACGTCTTAGTACTGGCAAAGGCAGTCGGCGCGCTTACGCTCTGCCCGGATGCTGCCCTTATCCCGCCCTGCCACCCTCCTCGTCCATTGCGAGTAGCCGCTGCCATTATCTGCTCTAGCTAGTCCCTCCATTGCACCTCCATTGTCCCTCCGTTCTCCCTCCGTCCTCCCTCCGTCCTCCCTCCGTTTAAGAATGGAGGTAGAACGGAGGGACGACGGAGGTACTATGGCGATGGTATGGCTATGCTAGCAGCCTGTCGGACTTAGAGAAATGTTTTTAAGCAAGGCTGGGCAGGAGGCTGAATACGGGCCTATACAACGGACCCGCGAAATCGCCAGCGGCAACTTCGGTTGCTCGCGACAACCGTCACACAGCGTGTCAGCCGAAAGGACACTCTGTTTTTCCGGCTGCCAAGGCCTTTTCGCCGCCTTTTAGCCCTGAGCGGCCATTTTCAAGCCCGCACTCATCAGATGCAGTCGCTTGAGGTTGTAGGCCAGGCACACCAACTGCCATTCCAACTCAACCTTCTGCAGACCTCGCAGTAGAAACCGTCGAAATCCCAAGACGCTCTTGATGATCCCAAAAACCGGTTCCACGGTCTGCTGTCGCAATTTGTACTTGGCTCTGCCCGCGGCGGTTTTCAGACGATGTTTCATCACTTCGCTCGTGCTGGCTCCAGGCCCCGGCGCCCTCGGCTCCGGCTTCTGCTCCAAATCCCTCACGGTGCGATGGTGCTCCTTTTTCTCCAGTGCCGCATAGACCATCGTTTCGGTGGATTGTTCCACCTTCTGGACAGCCGCTTCGCTGTAGAAGCCGCTGTCCGCTAATACGGCAGCAACCGACTCGATCGGCTTGGCGATTGCGGCCAGGCTCGGAACCAATTCCTGTTTGTCGTTGGGCGCTTGGCTCACACGCTCTCCAACAATCAAGCGGCTGCCTACATCCACCGCCGCTTGCGCGTTGTAGCTCTGTTCAAAATGTTGGCCGTTGCCGGCTTTCATGATCCGGCTCTCCGGGTCGGTGAAGTTGTATTGATCGGAGGGCTTGGGTTGTTGGCTCGGTTCCTTGGGCTCGCGGCCACGCGGCTTTTCTCCTTTATCGTTTTGGGCCACCCGCGCCGCCAACTTGCTTTGGTATTCAGCCATTTCTGCCGCCGCCCGGGCCTTTGCCCGCGCTTCAATTTGCGCCCGCGCCGCCGCCAGTTTCGCCTTGCGCTCCTGGCGCCGTTGTACTTCTTGCGGAATGCTCAGCCCATCCTCCAAGGGTGTGCTGTCAGCCTGTTCGGCTTTGGCCAGCAGTTCTTTGACCTCTAAATCCAATTGTTGGATCGTTTTGCCTGCGTGCTGGTAGCTGACCGCCGCGTGCTTGCTGGCGTTGGCCAGCACCTTGGTCCCATCCACCGCCACGGTAATGTGGCCTACCTGCAAAAAGTTCAGTGCTTGGGCCAGTTCCAACACCCGCACGAAGGTCTCCTGCAATAGCGCTTTGTTCTCTCGGCGGAAGGTGCAGATCGTGTCGTGGTCCGGATGGGTATCCCCGCAAATCATCCGCACCGGCACACTGTCGGTAGTCGCTTGTTCAATGCGCCGTGAGCTAAAGACCCCGGTGGCATAGCAGTAAAGCAGCAGAGCCAATAGCATCCCAGGCGGATACTGTTCGCTGCCAGTGCCCCGCTCGTTGACCCGGACTTGGCGCAAGTCCATCTCCTCGACCGCGTCCAGGATAAAATGCGCCAGATGACCGGCGGGCACCCAGTCGCGCAGGTTCGGGGGCAGAATCAGCGGGGTGTCGTAATCAATATTGACGAATCGTGCGGCCATGCCTTGATGGACCGCTCGCCCCTGCGCTCTATTCAAACATCCTCAAAAGAATCCGCGTCTAAGCCCGACAGGCTGCTAGCCTCAGAACTCCTGAACCCCGTTGCTTGTTGCTTGGATTGGGGCTCTCTGGACTTCGCAGTTTCGCGGTCGCCCGGAAGCGCAAGTCCGCCCCCGTTCGAGGCACGGGTGCGTGGGACGACGCCATGCTCAAGGCCCGCGGCCAGGCCGAGCGCTACATCCGCGCCTTACCCCCCCAGCGACCCCAATCCCCCTTTCATGCTCGTGGTGGACGTGGGCAACAGCGTCGAGGTCTTCGCCGACTTCACCCAGGCGGGCCGCAGCTACCTCGTGAGATTAGAGGTCCGGCCCTGTCCAATAGGCATGAGCAAACCCTTGCTCGGCAGGCGCGGTGGCCGGCGGGTGATCCTTTGGGGGCGGGTCTGCGGCCGGGGATTTGACGCGGCCATCGTGGCCACCGTGCTCTTCGTCATTGTCACCTGCGTGGAGGGGCCATCCAGTGTGGTTCCGTTCTCCGAAACGTGGTGGGGGCGGCACTTGTTGGCCCTGCTGCTGGGCTTCGTGGCGGTGCCAGCGTTGGTCGCGGCGGGGTTGCCGCTGCTCAGACGCTTGCGTCTCCCGCTCGACGAGTTGCCCGAGTTGGATACCGGCGCGAGCGGTGCGGAGTCAGAAAGCTACTCGGGCCGGCGCAGGCTGCCGCGACGCGCCAAGGTCGCCATCGCGGCGGTGGTGGCCGTGCCGGTGCTGGTGGGGAGCTTCTATCTCGAGGAGAACATTCGCGGTAAGCGGGCGTGGAACGAATACAAGCGGCAACAGGAGGCGCGTGGTGAACAGATGGACCGAGCCGCCCTGGTGCCCCCGCCGGTGCCGGATGACCAGAACTTTGCCGCGACCCCCTTCCTGGCGCCGCTGTTCGATTACCTGCCCGGCACCCAGCAGCCCCCTGACCCCGCCGCCGTGGACAAAAGCAAGAACCTCTCGCCGCGCTATGAAGCCGCTTCCAGTTGCGTGCGATGGCCCAGACCTGCGGTGTCGAATTCCTGGGTGCTTCCAGGGGCAGATTTGCCGGCCTGGCACGCGGCGTTCAGCCTGGGAAACAGCAACTATACGCTCGACTTTCGTGATTCGGCGCGAGTCGCGGCGGCAAGCCCGGGCGAGGCGGGCGATGCGCAGGCAACCGGCATCCCGCCACGGGCAACCAACGCCCCCACAGTCGCCGAGGCAGCCGCCGGGGTGCTGGCCGCGCTCGCTGATGCCGAGCCAGTGCTGGAGGAACTTCGCTCGGCCAGCCTGCGCCCCTATTCCCGTTTCAACCTGCGCTACGACCTGGACAATCCGGCGGCCCTTCTGCTGCCGCACTACGCGGTCCTTAAGCGCGCCATTCAAGTGCTGCAGCTCCGCGCGTCGGCCGAGCTGGTGCTCGGGCGCACGGACCAGGCGTCCGAGGACATCCAGTTCATGTTCCGGCTGAAGGACACCACGCGAGGCGAGCCGATCCTGCTCGGCCACCTCGTGCGTCTGACCGCGATGACCCTCACTTTCGAACCGCTGGCCCAGGGGCTGGCGCGGCACCAGTGGTCCGAGGCCCAGTTGCGTGCCTTCGAAGAGCGACTGCTCCGGTCCGACTTTCTCGCCGATGGCCGGCAGGCCTTGCACGGTGAGCAGGTCTTGTATGGCGGCATTATTGACTATGTGCGGCGGTCTCCCAACAAGTACGACGTGCTCAAGAGTATCGGCTTGGATTCCGGGAACAATCAGCCGTTGGGTTTCAGTGGACAATCGGCAGTGCTGGCCGCAGTCCCGTGCGGGTGGTTCTACCTGGAGAAAGTCAACTACAACCGCGCGTTCCAGGATTACCTGCTGTCGGCGTTTGATGTGGCGGGCCACCACGTCAATCCCGACGCCTGCGTCCGGGCCGCAGCCCAGGTCCAGGAGTTGAGCGGTAATCCCTGGCCGGCACGGGTGCTGCGGCATCAGTTCTTCTGCGGCGTGATGCTTCCCGCCCTGACAAACGTGCTGCTGAAAACTGCCCTGGCCCAGACCGGCGCGGATTGTGCCGCGCTGGCCTGCGCGCTGGAGCGCTATCGGCTGGCTCGCGGGCAATTCCCCGAAGCCCTCGGCGCGCTGGTGCCGGAGTTCATCAGCCAAGCGCCCCACGATGTCATCAACGGCCAACCACTCAAGTACCGCCGGACCCCCGACGGCCAATACGTGCTCTATTCGGTCGGGTGGGACAAGACCGATGGCGGCGGCGTGATCGGCCGGGGCAAGAATGGCCAAAGTGTGGACCGCACGACGGGCGACTGGGTGTGGCGGTTGCCGGCGGGGTAACGGGTGAGCTTGGGATTGATAAGGGTATCAACGCAGAATTCACTACGTGAATATGAAGCGAAGGGCTTTGCGCGGGTCAAAGCCGAAGACGTAGGACAGATACTGGAAACGTTCTGCACAATGGGCCACGCCCGGCGGTGGAAGACGGAGGGGATATTCCTTCCCTGAGATGGCCGACCAGGGAAACAGGGCTCGGAGCGCGGCTGTCACAGCCGCAGCGCGTGCGTAAGGGGGTGGCTCTGGAATACGGGAGCGCGGTCGCGGGTTCGGGGCTGCTGCGGCTGTGACAGCCGCGCTCGTGCGCCTGCGAGGGCGCTTACATGGCGGGGTGGAAGTCCCCGTCAGGCCGAAGTATCACCGGCCTGTGACCGAAGGCTACTGCGTCGTGGCGACACGGG
>Ga0326728_10002391_pt1 | contig 62694 bp, 51 predicted proteins | sample MB3enrmetagenome_FD_207602 | JGI IMG/M metagenome (GOLD analysis project Ga0326728, IMG submission 207602) | Lab enriched peat soil microbial communities from McLean, Ithaca, NY, United States - MB31MN | ecosystem: Environmental > Terrestrial > Soil > Wetlands > Peat | place: USA: New York... | reverse complement strand
ATCACTGTAGCAGGAGGGTCCATTTTTTATGGTGAGTTGATGCGGCCCAAGCGGCGTTCAAAGGCCCGATTGATCATCCGCGCGCGCGTTACACTCTCCATAACGAATTACTCCCCATAACACAAGGTAATGGGGATTCCCCATTACCTGTCGTACAAGTCAATGACGTCCTTGGTGATGTTGATACTCTCGGCGGCGTATACCACCGGCGTGTTTTGACCACTGACGTCAATGATCAGGGCGTAACCATGGTCCTTCGCGTAGCGCTCGATGACGACTACGATCCGGCTCCCCAGCTCGTTCATGATCTTCTGTTCCTGCTGGTCGAGCTCGGCGCGAGCGTCTTCCATGTCGCGATTGAGGGACTTGGTCTTCTGGTCGATTTCCCGCGAGAGTTTCTGGCGCTCGCCATCGTCGGTTACCTTGGCGAGCTGCGCCTGGAGTTGCTGAATGTCGGCCTGGCGTTTGTCGAGGTCCGCCTTCCTGGGGCCGAAGCGCGCCTGCAAATCGTTGCCGGCCTTCTGGCCATCCTTGGTGGTGGCAATGGCTGCTTGGATGTTGATCACACCAATCTTCCCGTTGCTCTGGGCAGATGCCACCAAGACCATGGCCAGCCCGAGTGCCGGTAGCGCAAACTTTTTAATCTTCACGATGTAGTCCTCAGATCACTTCGGGGGCGCGGCCGGCTTGGGAGCCGGAGCAGCGGCCGTGCCTGGAGTGGCCGGCGCCGCCGGCGCGTTCTTGTCGTAAAGCTCAATAATCTCCTTGGTAATCTCGATGGTGTTCGACGCGTACATCACCGGCGTCTGCTGTGAACTGACATCCAAGACCAAGACATAGCCGTTATCCTTGGCGTACTTATTGACCACTTGCATCAACCGGCCGAGAAGTTCACCCATGATCTTCTGTTCTTCCTGATTCAACTCGGCCTGGGCGTCTTCAGTATCGCGATTGAGCGACTTGGTCTTCTGATCGATCTCGCGTACGAGGTTCTGCCGGGCCTCATCGCTCAGCGTATTGCGGCCACGGTTGAGCTGATCCTGCAACTGTGAGATTTCCGTCTGGCGTTTGTCCAGCTCGGTCTTCTTGGGAAGGAACCGCCCTTGAATTTCACCGGCAGCCTTCTGGCCATCCTTGGTGCTGACGAGGGCGCTCTGGACGTTGATCACAGCTACCTTATTGGCGTTTTGAGCCGACGAATGCACAGCACCACAGAGCATCGCAACCGGCAAAACAAAAAATATGCTTTTCACTACAAGACTCCTTCAAAAATCGGGGGGCGATCGGCCCTTCCCGTACTTATTCTATGCGGTTGCTGCACCGGATTTAAAATGTGCGTCCGATGGTGAACCGGAACGTGCTGGCTTGTTCGTAAAACGGATAGGTCTGGCCGAACGACGCGATTGAGTTAAGAAAGGTCGCGTTATTCGGAAAGTACGAACGGTCGGCCACAATGGGGGGTTGCAAATTGGCGTCTACCCTTAGTGGATTGTACGCCCAGTAGATGCGGAAAGGCGCCTGCACCACGGGCAGGACCACCTGAATCTCGATGCCAGTGGACATGCGAAGATTTTGGGTGCCCGGGGCCAGCACCACCTTGCCATTGAAAGCGGCCTGCGGGAACTCCTGGTTCAACTGCGTCACACGGTCAGGATTCATGGTCAACTCGTTGGGCAGCAGAATCCGGTTGATGCCGGCGTCCACGAAAAGAGCCATGGTAACCGGCCCGAAAATCGGAATGCGGTACTCAAAATTCGAGACGGCATGCGCATCGCCGCCCGGAAAGATGATCTGGTAGACGGGTATGGGCTGGGTGACCGGCTGCAATTCAGTGACGCCATTGACGTAGACCTTTTGGTAGCGCTGCGACCCGTCGTTATTCAGCACGCTGACGCTCGCTTCGCTGGCGATGAACGCCACCGGGCTGATACCCCAGATTTGGAACCCACGGACATCCTGCTCACCGCCGATGTAAGTGCGCGAGAACGGAGGAACATCCTTGCCTCCGTAGCCGGTGATCAACGAGGTGAGGAGATGATACGCCAGAATATGTTTCCGGTGAAGGGGGTTGGGGTGGAAGTACTTGAACTCGATGGACGGCCGGATGGTATTGACATTGCCGCCCAGGATGCTACCCGTGAAGGCCGCGGAAATGAAAATGCTCTTGCCACCAGTCGGGTTGATGGGATGGTTGACGGTGTTGTAGCTGTACGAGGGCGTGATGGTGCTGCTGCGGATGCCGCTGAGGGAGTTGGGTCCGTTCACTCCTTCGAAATTGATGTAGGTGAAATACGTTGTGGCCGCGGTGCTGAGCGTATGCACATGGGAAATGTCGTAGCCGTAAGTGAGACCGACACGCGCGAAACTGCGCCGCAGCATCCTGCTGACGGAGAAGGTAAAGCCCACGCTGTTCTGAATGTAATTCAGCAGATTGTTTGCGCCGTACGAGTTGTACAGCGGAATGAGGTTTTCGCCGCTGAGAATCGAAGCTTCGCGCGCCTGATTGTAATCGTAGCGGGTGAGATACACGCGGAAGCCCATCTGAACGGGCTTGTCCAGGAAGTAGGGCTCGGTGAATCCGAGGCTCACGGAGCGAAGCCGCGTGCCGAGCTGGGATTCGAGCGAGAGCGTCTCGCCCAGGCCTAGAAAGTTGTTGGTGGAATAATTGGCCCCGATAAAACTGCCGGCGATGCCCGATACGCCGCCATTGAGACCGATGGAGTTTTTGCCGCGCTCCTTCACCTTCAGCGTGATATCGACGGTGTTGCTCTGGGTATTACGCTGCAACGTGGCGGCTTCCTCGGCCTTCAGGACCTCGAAATACCCGAGCTGGTTCAGCCGCAGGATGCTCACTTCCCATAGGCGCGAATTGTAAATATCGCCTTCGTCGAGCAGGATTTCACGGCGGATGACTTTGTCGCGGGTGGTAGTGTTGCCAGTGAAATCGATGCGGCGTACAAAGAACTGCTTGCCTTCGTCGGCGGTGATCGTGAGGTCGACCTTATCGCCATTCACATCGAAGGAAGGCTCGGGAACGAAGTCGATGTATCCAAACTCGCCGTAGAGCTTCTTGATGTCCTCAATGCCCTTGCGGAGCTTGGCGGTAGAAAAAACATCGCCGTCCTGCATCCTGAAGATTCTCTGCTGGAGGAAGCTAGTGGTTTTGAACAGCTTGACTCCAACAAAATTCATCTTATTCAGATGCATCAACTTGTTCTCTTCGATGGGAATCGTGAGGTCCGCATTTTTGCCAGGCTTATCGGGCTTAATGAGAGGGAGGCGGAAGCCATGGCCCCCGACATCGTGGATGTTGACTGAGGGGTCGAGGACCTTCACGGTGAAGTAGCCCTTGTCCTGATAAAACTGGCGGATGTGTTCCTCGTCTTCCTCGAGCTTGGAGGAGTCGTAGGTCTTGGGAAACAAATCTTCCAAATAGATGGAGTACGGAATGCCGATGGGATGCAGATTCTTCATGACCCGAATAATTTCGAGGTCGCTGATGTGGTCGTTGCCTTCGATATCGATCTTGCCCACCTTCACCTTGGGCCCTTCATTTACGTTGAAGGTGATTTCGAGCGAGGAAGGCGGAACCTGGCGAATTTCGGGTTCCACGGTAGCGTACTGCCGGCCGCGCTCTGCCAGATACTCTTTGAGCACGACCGCCGCATGCTGTACCTTGTTGGGGTCGTATTGCGACTCGGTAACCAGCCCGACCTTGCGCTCCTTAAAGCGGTCCAGGACTTCAGACACGGAAACGGACTTCATGCCTTTGCTGTAGTTGATGGACCGGATGACGCGCCGCTCCGTCACAACGAAGCGAACGATGATGCCGGTTTTGCCTTGTTCGGTCTCGATGCGAATGTCGTCGAACCGCCCGTTGTTCCAGAGCAACATGAAATCGCGGTGGATAGCGTCTTCGCTGTATACATCGCCCTTCTTCGACTGGATGATGGCACGCAGAGTATCCTGCGGCACGCGCCGTGAGCCGCGGATTTGGATTTCCTCGATGATGTTTCCCGCAGGGGCAGCCTCGGGAGCGGCAGGCTTAGGAGCTTCGAGCTGCGGCTTGCCGGGCTGTGCCGGCTCGGGAGCGGCTTCCTGCACGTTTTCGAACGGATTGGCTTGGGAGGGCTCCTTGGGCGGCTTGGCCTGCTCCGGCGGCTTCGCTCCGCTCCCGGTCTGCTGAGGCGCCGGAGGAGGAGCATTCTGGGACCAAGCGGGAGTAAGCGAAGGGAGAAGGCAAACCAGGGCGATAGCCAGGCGCATACGCCTGTTAACACTCATGTAAAATATGGGTTCCTTTCCACTCTGCGACCAATCAAGACGCAAAACACCCGCACTCCGTTTCAAACCATAAAAAGTGATAAGCGACTATTGTAGCGGATGGCTCCCCAGGGGACAACGTAGGCCTGCCGCCGGGCCGGACACACCTCACTGGGCGATGCTGGCACAGGTAAATATGGGAACGCAGAGCGCCAAATCTTCGTAATGCACCAAAGAGCCGATTCATGAGAAACGCACTCACGAACTCTTTAGCAATCGAAGTTCCTGGCGGAAGCAAGCCAGGGGGATGGCGCGGGCAGTTTGCGCGTCCCACGGGGGTGCTCGGCCAGATCGCCGGGCACTTGATGGCCCTGCGCAACAAAGAGCGCAGTTGGTGGGTGTTGCCGCTACTGGAGATTAACGACAAGGACCGCGTGCTTGAAGTGGGCTTTGGATCGGGCGTGGACGTGCGGCGGGTGAGTGAGATTGCGGCGCATGGATTCGTCGCGGGCATTGACCACTCCGAAGTCATGCTGGAGCAGGCACGCCGGCGGAATGCAGCGGGTATTCGCGCCGGGCGAGTTGAGTTGCAGCTTGGCTGCGCGACGCGGCTGCCCTATGCGGATGGCTCTTTCGACAAGGTCTTCTCGATCAATGTGGCGCAATTCTGGGCCGAGCCGGCGGTGGTGGTCCACCAGATGCGCCGTGTGCTGCGCGAGGGTGGCCTGGTGGCCATTGCGGTTCAGCCACGGTCTAAAGGAGCCACGCAGCGGACGGCGCGCGAGACCGGCCAGAAGCTGGTGGAACATCTGAGCGCCGCGGGATTCACCCAGGCGCGGCTGGAATCCAAGAAGATGAAGCCGGTGGGCGTGGTGTGCGCGCTGGGAGTGAAATAGCCACCGCGCAATCCGTACGTAACGCAAAGACGGAATACCAAGCTCACCGCGGAGGCGCAGAGATGCCGAGAATGTCCCAAATCAAATCAATTTGATTCGTAGCGCGCTGGTGCGGGCCCTAAGAATACGCGCGGCTGCGATGGGTGTGTGATAAGCTCAACCGAATCCAACGGCACGCTACTTTTTTGGGGGGACCGTCTTGAATCGTTTTGCCATCCATGTATGCGTTGTTTTCCTCGCTGCCTTTCTGGCTCCTATTAGCAGGACAGCCGAAACGGCCAGTCATCCGCTCGATGCGCTCACATTTCAGGAATACTGGACAGTTCTCGAAACTATGAAGGCTTCGGGGAAACTGGACGCGGCGAGCCGCTTTGCCGGTATTACGCTGCACGAGCCGCCGAAGGAGGAGGTGCTGCGGTGGAAGGCCGGCGATCCGTTCCGGCGCGAGGCGCTAGCGATTGTCAAGCAGGGACGGCGGACGTTTGAAGCGGTGGTGGATGTCGGCAATCGAAAGCTGGTGTCGTGGACAGAGAAGCAAGGCGTTGAGCCCGTGCTGATCGCGGATGAGACCGAGGGAGTTGAGGGACAGTTGAAGGCGGACCCGCAGTGGCAAGCCGCCATGCGAAAGCGCGGCATCACCGACTTCGACACCGTAACCTGCGACGGCGATTCGCCAGGCTACTTTGGAACTCCGGAAGAGAAGGGGCGCAGGCTGCAGCGCGTGCGGTGCTCGGAGGGCAGGCGCGCGGAAGACAGCGGAGGACACCCGATCGAAGGCTTGATCGTGGTGTGGGATTCGGAGGAGGGGAAGATCATCCGGGTGATTGATACCGGCGCGGTGCCGGTTCCACCCGAGAGCACGGACTACAGCACCGATGCCGTTCGTTCGCGCGAAGTGCCGGGACCGATTACCGTGACGCAGCCGGTTCGCGGTTTCCACACTGACGGCACCGAGGTGAGCTGGGAGAACTGGCATTTCCACTTTCGCATTGATCCGAAGGCCGGCGTGGTGGTGACGAATGTGAGCTATAGCGATGGCGGCAAGGCGCGCTCGATTCTGTATGAGGGCTCGCTCGCGGAGATTTTCGTTCCGTACCAAGATCCGGCGGAAGGCTGGTATTACCGTTCGTTTATCGACATGGGCGAGGCCAACACTTGGGGTGGCGTGGCGAGTACGCTCGAACCGGGCGCCGATTGCCCGGACAACGCGGTGTATTTTGATTCGGTGATCCCGACCTCGCACGGTATCCCGCAGCGGCGCGCGTGCACGGCGTGCCTGTTTGAGCGCGAACCGGGCGAGTTTGCGTGGCGGCACAGCGTGGCGGGCCTCTTGACCGATAGCCGCCCGCGGCGTGATCTGGTTCTGCGGATGATCACGACGTTTGGCAATTACGACTACGCCGTGGACTGGACCTTCGAGCAGAACGGCAGCATCAAGGTTGGGGTGGGAGCAACAGGCTCGGTGGAAGTGAAGGCGGTTCGTAGCCGGACGGCGGCGGACGATCGTGAGGGCAAGGATGGACAGTACGGGCATTTCGTCGCCGACAACACGGTCGCGGTGAATCACGATCATTTTTTCTCGTTTCGACTGGACCTCGACATTGATGGAACGGAAAACAGTTTTGTCAAAGAGGAGATGAAAACGGAAAAGTTACCGGCGAGCAATCCGCGCAAGAGTGTTTGGGTGACGGAGCAGATGGTCGCCAAGACGGAAAGGGATGCGCAGTTGACGATGATGATGGAGCACCCGGCGCTGTGGCGGGTGGTCAATCCCAACGTGAAGGGGCCGCTGGGATATCCGGTGGGTTACGAGATTGCGCCGGGGCACAACGCGGTTTCGCTGATGGCGGATGATGACTGGCCGCAGCAGAGGGCGGGGTTTATCCGCCACAACCTCTGGGTGACGCCTTACCGCGAAGACGAGCGGTACCCAGCCGGCGACTACCCGACGCAGAGTCACGGCGGCGACGGGCTGCCGGCGTGGACCAAGGCGAACCGGCCCATCGAGAACACGGACATCGTTGTCTGGTATACGCTGGGATTTCACCACGTACCGCGTCCGGAGGACTGGCCGATTATGCCGGCAGCCTGGCATGAATTTGAGCTGCGGCCGTTTGATTTCTTCGGGCGTAATCCGGCGGTGGATTTGCCGAAGGTACGGTGATTCGGAGAGCAGCGATGGCAAGTGCAGTGACAAAGCCGGTTACGTTTGGCCTGATCATCGGGAATCGCGGTTTCTTTCCCGATCATCTGGCGTCGAGCGGGCGAACGGAAATGATGGCGGCGATCGAGCGGGCGGGGTTCGGCGTAGTGACGCTCGACGTGGGGGAATCGAAGTTCGGCGCGGTGGAAACGCGGGAAGAGGCGCGGCGATGCGCGGCGCTGTTTCGTGAAAATCGGGAGGCGATCGCCGGTGTCATCGTTTCGCTTCCCAATTTCGGTGACGAACGCGCCATCGCCGATACGCTGCGCATGGCGGATTTGAATGTTCCGGTGCTAGTGCAGGCTACGCCGGACACGCCTTCGAAGATGACGATTCGGAACCGGCGCGACAGCTTTTGCGGCAAAATGTCGGCGTGCAATAACCTGGCCCAGTACGGCATTCCTTACTCGCTGACGACACGGCACACGGAAACGCCGGACTCGGAGGTTTTCAAGCAAGATCTCGCGTGGTTCGCGGCGGTGTGCCGGGTGGTCCGCGGACTGCGGCGGTTGCGGATCGGCGCGATTGGCGCGCGGCCGGCTGCGTTCAACACCGTTCGGTACAGCGAGAAGCTTCTGGAAGCGAGCGGGATTTCGGTCGAGCCGATTGATTTATCGGAGATTCTGGGGCGCATTGAGCGCATGAAGGACGCGGATGATGCGGCGCAACAGAAACTCGCCGAGATTCGGAAGTATGTGCCGACGGGCGGGATTCCCGACTCCGCGCTACTGAAGATGGCGAAGCTGGGTGCGGTGGTGGACGGCTGGATGCAACAGACCGATGTCGCGATCAGCGCGGTGCAGTGTTGGACCTCGATGGAGGAATATTTTGGCGTGGTTCCATGCACGGTGATGAGCATGATGAGCAACAACCTGATGTCGAGCGCGTGCGAGGTGGATATCTGCGGGGTGATCGGTATGCATGCACTGCAACTGGCGTCGGGAACACCGAGCGCGCTGCTTGATTGGAACAATAACTACGGCGACGATCCCGACAAAGCCGTCTGCTTCCATTGCAGCAATCTCCCCAAACACTTTTTCGCGGATGTGCGCATGGATTTTCAGGAGATCATCGCGGGCACGGTGGGCAAGGAAAACACATTTGGAACCTGCGTGGGCCGGGTGAAGGCCGGAGCAATGAGCTTCGCACGTTTCTCGACGAACGATCGCGAGGGCGCGATTCGCGGTTATGTGGGCGAAGGCGCCTTCACGAACGATCCACTCGAAACCTTCGGCGGGGCGGGCGTGGTACACATCCCGCGGATGCAAAGCTTGTTGCGCTACATTTGCGAGAACGGTTTCGAGCACCACGTGGCGGCGAACTTCTCGATGGTGAGCGCGGCGGTGCACGAGGCGGCTACACGGTATCTCAACTGGAACGTGTATTGGCACAAGGAAGCGGGCTGCTGAGGTGAGTATCGTCGCGGGTGTGGATTTCGGCACACTGAGTGTCCGGGTCTCGATCTTCGATCACCAGAAGGGCAGACTGGGGTCGGGCGTAGCGGAATATCCGTTGCATAGAAAGAAGGAAGATCCCGACCACGCGACACAGAAGCACGCGGATCAAATGGAGGCGCTCGTGCTTGCGATGCAGCGGGCGCTGAGCGCTGCGGCAGTCGACGGCCACGAGATCGCCGCGATCGCACTGGATACGACTGGGTCGAGTGTGGTGCCGGTGGACGAAGCGCTCGAACCGCTCGATGACTATTACCTCTGGTGCGACCACAGGGCCTGGCAGGAAGCGGCCGAGATTACGGCGGCGGCGCATAAAACCCAGCTCGAGGCGATCCGCTGGTGCGGTGGCGTGTACTCCTCCGAGTGGGGTTTCTCCAAACTGCTGCACTGGCTGCGCAACAACCCCGAAAAACGCGCCCGCATGGCAACGGCGCTGGAACATTGCGACATGGTCGCCGCCACGCTTTGCGGGCTCACGGATCCGGCAGCGATTCCGCGCAGCGTCTGTGCGATGGGCCACAAGTGGATGTGGAACCGTTCGCTTGGCGGGTTCCCGCCGGATGAGTTCTTGAAGAAGGTGGACCCGCTGCTGAGCGGAATCGGCGCGAAGCTTTTCGGCCGGTATGCGACCTCCGATCAGATCGCCGGCCACCTCGATGCGAAATGGGCGGAGCGGCTGGGTCTGGCGGCGGGAATTCCGATTCCGGTGGGTGCTTTCGATGCGCATTGGGACGCGATCGGCGCCGGAGTGCGGCTCGGCGACGTCGTGAACGTGATCGGGACATCCACGTGCATCATGGCGATCAGTGAGCAGCCCAACCTGGTGCCTGGAGTTTGCGGCGTCGTGCCTGGGTCCATTCATCCGCGGTACACGGGGATCGAGGCGGGGCTTTCGGCGACGGGCGATATTTTCGACGCGATCGCACGGCGTGCGAATTCGACGGTGGCGGCTCTGTCGCAAGGCTTGGAACGTTACCGCGCCGGCGAAACGGGCTTGCTGCGGCTCACATGGGACAACGGAGACCGCACGGTGCTGGTGAATCCGGAGTTGGGCGGCGTGACGCTGGGTTGGCGACTTACCAACACGGCACAGGATGAACTGTTCGCGGCGATCGAGGGAACCGCGTTCCATACCCGCGTCATCGTGGAGCGCATGGAGGAGCACGGCGTCGAAGTGAAGCGCATCGTCAACGGGGGCGGCATTCCGCAAAAGAACGAAACGCTGAACCACATCTATGCGAACGTGATGAACAAGCCCATCCTGGTTCCACAGGGCGACGTCACCAGCCTGGGCTCCGCGATTTTTGCGTTTCTCGCGGCAGGTACGTTCCAAAGCGTGGAAGAGGCGCAAGACGCTCTGTGCCCGAGCTACAAGACGGTGGCGCCCGACCCGCCGAGCGCAGCCGTGTACCAGGAGCTGTTTCCCATTTACCGGCGGCTCTATTTCGGCATGGGCCGCAAGGATGCCGAGGCGCTTGAGATTGGCGGCGTGCTGCCGGCGCTGCGCCGGATTGCGGGTCAGGTGCGGGGAGCCGCGTGATGCTGGAATCACTGCGCAAGGAGGTTTGGGAAGCAAACCTGGAAGTGGTTCGCCGCGGGTTGGTTCTTTACACGTTTGGCAATGCGAGCGGAATATCGAGAGCGGAAGGTCTGGTGGCGATCAAGCCGAGCGGCGTGCCATACGACGCGTTGCGTCCGGAACACCTCGTGATTACAGATCTGGATGGACGTGTGGTCGAGGGGAACCTGAAGCCATCTTCCGATCTGGCGACGCACCTGGCGCTGTACCGTGCATTTCCCGCGATCGGTGGCGTGGTTCATACGCATTCCCGCTATGCAACGGCGTGGGCGCAGGCGAGCCGCGAAATTCCGTGCCTGGGCACCACGCACGCCGATTATTTCTACGGCTCCGTTCCGGTGACGGAGGCATTGCAGGCGGGCGAAATCGAAACCGATTACGAATGGAATACCGGACAGGTGATCTTGCGGCGCTTCACGGGAACGGATCCTATGGCAAGGCCCGGAGTGTTGGTCGCGGGCCACGCGCCGTTTTGTTGGGGGCGGACGCCAGAGGAGGCAGCGCACATTGCAGTCGTGCTGGAAGAGATTGCTTGCCTGGCCTACCACGCGCTGACGATCAATCCCTCGGTGCTCGCGATCTCAGACGCGCTGCGCGATAAGCATTTTCTGCGCAAACATGGACCTGGGGCGTATTACGGGCAGAAGTGAAAACGGCGAACTGAGTTCGCCGCGGCGCGCTGAAGCGCACGCCACAACACAGCCTAGTCGATGATGGCTTGTTCGGCGAGGACGTGGAACGTACGGTCCAAGGTGAGATCGCCAGCCGGGTGCAGTTGCGCCATGAAGACCGTGATCATCTGCTCCTTTGGGTCGATGACAAACGCCGTGTAATAGAACCCACCCCAGTTGTATTCTCCTGGGGAGCCGAGTTCCGATAACGGAGCCTTGACGCCATCGATGCCAAAACCGAGGCCGAAGCCTTGATCGGGGCCGATTCTGCCGATCTGATCGTGAGTCATCAACTCAGTGGTCTTACGGCTTATGAGACGGGTGTTGCCGGTTTTGCCGCCGTCGAGCATCATCTGGCAGAAGCGGGCGTAGTCCGTAGCGGTGGAGCATAGACCGGCACCGCCGGAGAAGAGCTTCTTCGGACCGCGAGTTGGATAATCGGCGGAGTAGGAAAATGCGTCCTCGGTGATCGGCGTGTCGGGAAACCGGCTGAGACCTTTTTCCGGATACCATGTGTACGCCGTGGCCAGACGATTGAGCTTGTTTTCGGGCGGGAAGAAATACGTGTCGTTCATGCCGAGCGGTTCGAAAATACGCGAGCGCAAGAACTCATCGAACTTCTTGCCGGAAACCACCTCGACCAAGTAGCCGAGCACATCGACGCCCAGGCTATACTCCCAACGCTCGCCAGGATTGAATAGCAGCGGCAGGCCCGCCAAACGCTTCACGCTATCGCCGATCGTGCCGTCATAAGCCAACAGTCCATGCGCGACATTCGCGTCCTTGTACATTTGCCCGAGGTCCGGGTTCCAGTGATAGGTGAGCCCGGAGGTGTGTGTAAGCAGGTTGCGAATCGTAATTTCTTTCGCCGCCGGAATCGTATAAGGCTTGCCTGACGCGGGTTTGACCAGCACCTTGGGATTCTTGAACTCGGGGATGTATTTTGACACTGGCTCGTCGAGCAAGAAATAGCCTTCCTCGTACAGCATCATTATGGCGAGGCTCGTGATGGCTTTGGACATCGAGCAAATGCGGAAAATGGCGTCGGGCTGCATTGGCTTGCCGGCTTCTCGATCCATCATGCCCTGTGCCTTTAGCCAGGCAACATGGCCCCGGCGCGCCACGAGTGTGACAGCACCTGCGATTCGCTTCTCGTCAATGCTGTGCTGAACGACCCCGGAGATTCGCTCCAGCCGTTCTGACGAGAGGCCTACGGCTTCCGGCTTCGCGGCGGACAATTCCTGCGCAGCCGCCATGGGGACAGCGGAGAGGACGCAAACTAGGGACGCGAAGACGGCGACGAGCCGCCGCGAATGATTGGTTGTGCAGAGATGTGGGTTCATCTGGAGGAGAAGTATATACCATCGGGCTTGTCCGCTCCTCCAGAGGGCTCGGGACGGCCTGCGCGGCTCAGTTCTGCTGGCTGCCGTTTGCTCCGGCGATAGGCAAGCGAACTTGGAACCGCGTATCGCCCGGGCGTGATTGGAAACTGACTTCGCCGCGGTGGTTGCGCACAATGCGGTAAACGGAGTCCAGCCCCAGACCGAGGCCTTCGCCGACTTCTTTCGTCGTGAAAAAAGGCTCAAAGATGCGCTGCTGGACTTCGGGAGGAATTCCGGGGCCGTTGTCACCGATTTCCACGAGGACGCGATTCAACTCTCTCGCTGTGCGGACGCGTAGTTCGCCTTTGCCGTTCATTGAGTCGATGGCGTTGTCTATCAGGTTGGTCCAAACCTGGTTCAGCTCGCCTGTGTGGGCGCAGACCTTGGGCAGATCGCGGTCATACTCGCGCGTGATCGAGATTCCCTGCTTGAGGCGATGCCGGAGGATCAGCAAGGTGTTTTCCAGGCCCTGGTGGACATCGACTTCCTGCTCGGGCATCTGGTCCATGTGCGAGTACTCTTTGATGGCGCGCACGAGGTCGGAAATGCGCGCGGTGCTATGCTCAATCTCCTTCGCCAGGCGGGCAACCAGCAGCGACGCGGACACGCGCGTGAGGACATCCTCAATTACGTCGGCCGGAAAATGGGAGGCGATGTCATCAAGGCAGGCGTACTCGAAGCCGGCCTCGACCAGGCTCGACGCGACCTGAGCAGCGTGGCCGATGGAGCGTTTCTCGAGCCAGGCGGCGATTTCGTCCTCGCGGTCACCACGATCGAGAGGATCGAGGACCGGCGCTTCTTGTTCGACGATCTCGCCTTCCAATTTCGAGAGCAACAGACGCTGTTCGGACGTCAGGACACGCCGGTCGAGACGGGTGTTCGCCTCACGCAACGAACCGATCGCATCGCCTAGGCTCTCGGCGGCACGGCGCGCAGCCGAAGCGGGGTTGTTCAACTCGTGGGCTAAACCGGCTGACAACTTTCCCAGGGCGGCCATCTTCTCTTGCTGCTGCTCATTCTTAGTGTTTTCGCGGATGCGGTCGGAGAGAATGCCCACCAGGCGCTGAGCTAACACGGGCATCCTCTGCAGCATTTCCGGAAACCGGTCTTTCTGCAACGACGCAACGCGCGAGCGCGACACGGCCCGCGTCGTCAGAGGGAAGTGTGTCAGACGCGAAAACGGAAGCATGCCCGTTATCTGTCCGGCTTTGGCAACGAATACGCGCGTATCGGTGCCATCTGATTCGCGCTGACCACGCATCTCGCCCTGTAGGATGACAAACAACCGGTCCGCGGGTACGCCTTCGCGGAGGAACACTTCCCCGGGTTCCAGATCAGTCACGGTCATTTGAGAGGCGAGCCAAGCCAGGGCCTCGCCGGGAAGGTCCGAGAAGATGGAGATGCCGCGCAACTCTTCGGCCATGGGACTCACCGGAGAAACGGCTTCGGAAGTTATCACTCGGTCCATATCACACCTCGTTCAAATACTGATGCACGAACTGGATTGCAATGGAACCTTCGCCGACACCGGAAGCCACGCGCTTCACGGAACCGTGGCGGACGTCGCCTACGGCGAAGATGCCAGGGACGCTGGTCTCGAGCAGGCCGGGATCGCGATCGAGAGGCCAGCCGCGCGGCCGCTTGCCGTCCTTCAACAGGTCCGGACCGGTGAGGATGAACCCTCGCGCATCCCGTTCAATGAATCCGTTGAGCCAGTCTGTGCAGGGCTCGGCGCCGATGAAGATGAACAGCGACGTTGCCGGCACCGTCTCTACCGAATTCGTGGTGGCGCATTCGATCGAAATGGTTTCCAGGTGTTCCTTGCCGTCTACGGCTACCACTCGCATCCCATACTCGACCTGAATGTTGGGTGTCTTCGCAATCTCGTCGATCAAGTACTTGGACATGGAAGCGGCCAGCGAATTGCCGCGAACCAACATGATGACGCGATGCACGTACTTGGAGAAGTTCATGGCCGCCTGGCCCGCGGAGTTCGCGCCGCCCACGATGTAGACATCCTCTCCGAAGCAAGCCGAGGCCTCGGTGGAACCAGCGCCATAGTAGACGCCGGCGCCCTGTAAACGGTCCATTCCGGGAACATTCAGCTTGCGCCATTGCACTCCCATGGAAAGCACCAGGGCACGGAAAGAGAGTTCTGAACCATCACTCAGCTTGAGCGTGCGGGACGCGTGGTCGAGCGAGACGCCGGACGCTTCTTGCGGAGCGAGAATCTGAACCCCGAACCGGCGAGCTTGCGCGACCGCGCGGTATGCCAGGTCGGCACCGCTCAAGCCGGATGGGAAACCGAGGTAGTTCTCAATCCTGGCACTGAGTCCCGCCTGCCCGCCGGGCGCCTCACGCTCCACGAGCACGGTGCGCAATCCTTCGGATGCTCCGTAGACGCCTGCGGCCAGGCCGGCGGGACCACCGCCAACGATGGCGAGATCGTAGAAACCAGTGTCGGCTTTCCGGCGCAACCCCACGTGATCCGCAATCTGCGCCGGCGTTGGTTCGGCTAACTGCTGTCCGTCGGGAAACAGCACGACCGGCAACTGGAGCTTTTCCGAGGATAGCGAAGCTAATATTCGGCGAACCTCTGGATCGCGGTCCGCGGCTTCGGCGTCCAGCCAACGGTAAGGCACGCGATTGCGGGTCAGGAACTCACGCAGATCGTAGGAGCGGGGCGACCACCGGGTGCCCAACACGCGGATGCCCTCAAACGGCGGGCGGAAGTTCGCTTGCCAGTCATCCAACAGGTCGTCCAACACGGGGTAGAGGTTCTCCTCCGGCGGGTCCCAAGGCTTCAGCAGGTAGTGGTTCAGCTTGATATCGTTGATCGCGCGGATGGCGGCGTCGGTGTCCGTGTAGGCGGTAAGTAGGACCCGCTTGGCATCGGGTGCGACCTTCAGGGCCTCCATCAAGAACTCGATCCCGTTGGTTTGCGGCATCCGGTAATCGACCAGGAGCAGCGCAACGGGCTCGTTCCTCTGTTGCACACGGCGCAGAAGGTCTAGGCCCGCTACGGCGGAGTCCGCGCCCAGGACACGGTACTTTTCGCTATAGTGCTTGCGCAGATCGCGCTCGACGGCATGCCGGACGTCCGGGTCGTCATCAATTGTTAATAGCGCTGGTTTGGCCATAAAAACGCTTAAGGTGTTGATGAAACCATGCGATTCCAGGTTGCACAATAATCCAATTTATATTTCACCTGCACTCGTGGCACCGGCGCTTTTGATACAATTTGTTGCCTGGAAGAACGATGCCTGTATCTGCAGCTAGTGATCCCAAGCAAGCGATCGGCCGCGCGCCGGAACGGTTGACTCTCGAAGAACGGCTGGCGCTTACCGGAAAGTTCATCGCGCTCGAAATATACACGCCGGAGGCGCTGCCCTTGCGGCGGATCGAAGCCATCGGCGATTCGGTTGAGGCATGCGTCGGGCAACTGATCCAGCGTGGGCACGAGCCGGCACGGTTCGAATTCTCGCGCCTTGAGCCGCCCTACTGATGCCAGCCAGTCTCTGCGCACACCGCGTGTGGCTCGGGTGAATCGTGCCAGAGAAGCGTGCCGAACCCCGCTTCTTATGCTCCGACCTGGTGACGCTACGCTGGTTGGAGGAACGAGGCGGCGAACACCGGGAGACGGTGGTGCTGGAGAACATCTCGGCTTCCGGCGCCTGCGTGCAAGCCGAAGTTCCCATATCTGAAGGTTCGCGGGTGAGCCTGTTGTGCGGGCCGGCAACCTTCGAGGGATGCGTGCGGTCATGTTACTTGCGGGACAACGGCTACTTTATCGGGATTGCCTTTGACGACGGGTCCAAGTGGTCGAAAGGCCGATTTCAACCCGAACATCTGGTCGATCCGCGCAAGGTCAGGCCGCGCAGACTCGCCAGCAAGCTCATCATGTTCGCGGGCGCCGTCCCGTAAACGCGCGTTAAGAAAGCTAGGTCTTCCAGCCGACGGTTTCGAGCGCTTCCTTCGCGATCTTGGCAGTGTTGCTGTGGATCGTAATCGTGTCCGGGATGTTGATCGCATAGCCGCCGGCCAGGACCACCGTTACGGCTGCGCCTTCGCGTAGCGCGGTCTCGATTACGAGACGATCGCGCCTCTTGAGGCCATCCATGGAGAGATTGAGTCCGCCGAGCTGATCCTCACAATATGGATCGGCGCCGGCAACATAGACCAGCAGTTCCGGATGAAATCCGTGAATCGGAAAACGATAAGCCGCGCTGAGCCGTTCGAGATATTCCTCATCGCCAACACCATCGCTCAGATGGACATCCACGGAAGAGGGCGGCTTGATCGCCGGGTAATTGTTGTACTGATGGATCGAGAGGGTGAAGACCGAGGAGTCTCCGGCAAAGATCGCGGCCGTGCCGTTGCCGTGGTGGTTGTCGCAATCCACCACCATGGCGCGGGCGATTCGTTGCTCGTGTTGGAGCTTGCGGATGGCGACGGCGATGTCATTGATCGCGCAGAAACCTTCGCCGTGATCTGGAAAAGCATGGTGAAACCCTCCGCCGACGTTGTAGCTGACGCCCTGTTCGAGAGCAAGGCGCGCGGCCAAAGTGGTGCCTCCGGCAGCCAAGCAGAAAGCGCGCACCATTTCCGGCGAGTAGGGGATTTCGAGTTGAAGGATCTCCTCGTAGCTGAGCGTACCGGTTTTGAGCCGCTGGATCCATCCGCGCTCGTGGACGAGCATGAGGTCTTCGTCGGGAGCCGGCTCGGGGGTCACGAAGTCCTCGGGAATTGCGAAGCCCTCTTTGAGCAGACGATCGCGTATCATCCGGAACTTCTCCGAAGGAAAAACGTGATGTCCGAGGTTCAGGTGGTACCCCTCGTGATAGATCAAGTGGAACGGCAGCATGCGAGGCCTGAGCTTATGGAAACTTCATGTTTGCACATTGGGGGCGGCGAAAGAGGTTGCTCAATCGCCCAGAAACTTGCCGAAAGGCCGCAGGCCCTTGACGTTATCGCACACGGCTTTTATCGCAGCGGTGAGGGGGATGGCAAGCAGTAAACCGGCAGCATCCCACAGAAACCCCCACAACATGAGGGCGACCGTCACAGCCAACGGGTTCAAGTGCACACGTGAGCCGACGATCTTGGGGTAGAGCAGGTTCATGGCGATCAGGTGCAACATGGCGACCAGAAAAAGAATGATCAAGAAGCTGGCTAGGGGGTTTCCGCCGGCGATCGCGACAATGGCCGGCGGCAGCAGCGCCAGCGGCAGCCCGACGTAAGGCACCAGGCTCAGGAACCCGCTGACCGGACCAGCCAGCAAGGGGTAGGGAAGGTGGACCATCCAAAAGGCAAGTGAGCTCAGCACAGCAAGCAGCACCCCCAAAAGGAAGTTGCCGACCACGAACCCGCGCACCATGTCGCCAATGCCCTGCAGGCTGCGCGCTGCCGCCACGCGGTCTTCCCCCTCAAAAAACTGTAGAAAGCTGCGGTGAACATGGTCGCGCCAGCTCAACATAAAGTAAACGAGAAAGGGCACGAACGAAGCCATCAACAGAATCTGGTAAAGCGATCCCATGCGCTCATAGAGCAGATCAGAGAGAGGTTTCTGTTCTTCGTGAATCCGCACTTCCGGTATGACACCGGGCAACAACACCACCTGCGGCGCCGGTTGGATGTTGCGCCTGCTCCGCTTGGTTTGCGGTGGCGTCGGCGCCGTCTCTTGCTGTGGTTTTTTCTGCGGGAAGATTGCCCGGTAAGTCTTGTTTTCCAGGTCGTCGATCTTTTGCCTCCCGGTTTCCACCACGTCGTTGATGCGCTGGCTGAAATGCGGCAGTTCTTCCCACAGTCCAGTCACTTGCGTGTAGGCACCGAGACCGATCAAATACAGCACCATCAGCGCCGTGCTGCACACTAGAAAGCTGGCCACACTCCGCGGCAAGCGCACGCGCATCAACAGCTCGACGAAAGGCTCCAAGATGAATGCGATGATAACCGCAACGGTGGCAGTGATGAAAAAAATGCGCGCCCAGTAAAGCAGAGCGACGATGACTCCCAGTGCGATGACGGAGATCGCAGAGACGCGCAACTCCTGGGCATGTAAGAGTTCCTGGCCCTTCAAAGATCGCGTGAAGATTGCCACGGTGAGTTGCTCGACAGCTCTTTCTCGAATCTACCATGCTGCCGCCTATAATAAAATCGCGTCTTTTCATACATGAACCATACTGGCCGTATTCTGGCGCTCGACCTCGGGAAGAGGCGTATTGGCCTCGCCATCAGCGATGAGCTGGGCATCACCGCGCAGGGTCTTTCCACCCTTGAGCGCCGCAATAAGCGCACCGACCTAGCCGTTCTAGGGGCCCTCGTCCGGGAGCGGGGTGTCACTCAAATAGTGATGGGGAATCCGCTGCACATGAGCGGCGCGGCCGGCCGGCAGTCCCAGTGGGCGCAGGAATTCGCCGGCGCGCTGGAACAGTACACTGGCATCCCGGTTCGCCTGTGGGATGAGCGGCTCACGACGGTGGAGGCGTCGCGCGTGCTTCGCCAGAGCGGGATCAGTATCGAGAAGCGCGCCGCGGCGGTGGACCGGCTCTCGGCTGTGATCTTGCTGCAAAGCTATCTGGATTCAGGTGCACAAGCGTGAAGCGACTCCGGTGGTTGCTCGCACTGGTGGCCGTGCTGTTTGCGGCAGCCGGCTACGTGGCCTGGGAACTGAATCACGCGTACGCAGCATTCGGCGAGGAAACCTTTATTGACTTCCCGAAAGGCACAAGCACCATGGGGATGGCCCGGATGCTGGCCGATGCTGGCGTCATCTCGCATGCATGGGAATTCCTGGCGACACGCGCTCTCCGCCCCCGGCGGGCCTTGCAGGCCGGCGAATACCGGTTCGACAGGCCGGCTTCGGTCCTGGACGTCTACGATCGCATCGCCCGCGGCGACGTGTTTTACTACGTGCTCACAATTCCCGAAGGCCAGAATATATTTGATATCGCGGCAGCCGCGGAGAAATTAAAGCTCTTCCCCGTCTCGGATTTCCTGCGCGAGGCGCGCAATGCTTCGTTAATCCGAGATCTGGACCCAGCCGCGCCCACACTGGAGGGTTACCTGTTCCCCAGCACGTACCATCTGGTCCGCCACACCACGCCGGAACGCTTGTGCCAGATGATGACGGACCGGTTTCGCGAAGCATGGAAGCAGCTCGGCGCGGCGGCGGACGTGCACCGCTCGGTCACGCTCGCTTCGTTGATCGAGCGCGAAGCGCAGGTCCCGATGGACCGGCCGTTAATCTCCTCGGTGTTTCAGAATCGCCTGAAGATCGGCATGAAACTCGATTGCGACCCAACGACGATCTACGCGGCACTGCTGGAGGGCCGCTACCGCGGTACGATCCACAAGTCCGATCTGGCCAGCGCCAACCCGTACAATACGTACCGCAATCGCGGTCTGCCTCCCGGCCCGATTGACAATCCCGGCCGGGATTCTCTCCTAGCGGCGGTTCACCCGGCCGACACGCAGTATCTTTACTTTGTGTTGCGGCCGGACGGGTCAGGTGCGCATAATTTCTCCAAGACCATTTCCGAGCATCTCATCGCCACCACTCAATATCGCCGTGCGAGCCAGCGGGAACAAGTCGAAGAAAGCGCGCCTACGCGAGCACCTCACCGAAAGAAAACTCACTCGAGTAACTGAGCACGATTGGCAGGAGCTTTTGGCCACGCTCGCGCCAATCTCGGAGAGCTATCTGCGCCATCTTCTGGCTGAAATCGGTGTACCGGTCGAAGCGCCCTTCGGCGGTGTGCGGCAGGGAACTTTCGAGGAGCTGGAGCGATCGCTGATCGAAATGGAGGTGGCGTACGCGGGCGCCCAAGCCGCCGGAGACCGCCAGCGCGCCACTTTATGCCGCAATGCCGTGATTCAAGCCAAAGACCACGCGCGGTTATCCGCGCACAGCCCCAAGACTCCGGCCGAGAAAAAAGCAATGAAAGAAGAAATGGTGGAGTGGATGCTCGTGTGGCTGGAGAATCCCGGAGTTTTCCCCGCGTGGGTCAAACTCCGGAAACTCAAAATGTGAGGAGTAGGCCCTTAGCATGAATACGTCGCATACGAACAAGCAAACCCAATCGAAACCAGTCCACTTGGGCCTCCTCACGCTCGCCACTATCTTGTTGGTGAACTGCGGAAGCCCACGTAGGCCACCGAATGTGCCTGCGCAAGCAACCTGGGTTGAGGGCGCGAAGACCGGGTGGTGGCAACGGTGTATCAACACCGAGCGCCAGACTACGCGTTGCACGGTTTGGAACGAAGGCGGTGAAGTTCTCTTGGATGAACCATTTCTTCCGATTGACGGAGGCCCTGCTCCATCGACCGAAAGTCTGGTGTTGCGCGGACGAGGCCCCGGCACTGGTGTATACCAAGTTTGTTTAGCAAATGGCCCTATTCTAGTTCCTCAATCACGGTTTAGTGAGCTGAAAGAGTCCATAGAAGGCAGAAAACCCTGATCTTAGACGTGCGGATCGAGCATCTTCTGGACTTCGGATTTGCCGACTGCGCCCACCCGCTGCTCGACCACCTTGCCGCCTTTGAATAGCAGCAACGTGGGAATCCCGCGGATGTTGTAGCGCATGGCGGTCTGGCCGTTGTCATCCACGTTCAGCTTGCCAACTTTCGCCTTGCCCGCATATTCGGATGCGATGGTGTCGATGGTTGGCCCCATCTGGCGGCACGGACCGCACCATTCGGCCCAAAAGTCCACCAGCACCGGTTCCTGCGAGCTGAGGACGTCTGTATCGAACGCCGCATCGGTAAAATTCAAGACGTTGTTCCCTGCCATCTCTATCTCCCAGTTGTATTGGATCTCACTTTTGCCCAAAGGATTCAGCAGCTTTACCGCCATCCAGCAGCCGGCGATATAGCGCAGCATATTCCCCGGCCGAAACACGCCAGGAAAAATCCTTCTGCATGCCGCGTCGCATCATAGCTTCCCAGCTCTGCCGGTCCACGTAAGCCGCGGAAGCGGCGCGGATGGCTGCCAGAAAGGCCGGGGCCGAATACTCCCGAAACTTAAACCCCGTTCCCTCCTCGATAGTATCATCAAGCCCGCCCGTGGCGCGCACCACGGGCACCGTTCCGTATCGCAGGCTGTACAACTGGTTTAGACCACTCGGCTCGTATTGGCTGGGCATCAGAAACATGTCGGCGCCGGCTTCGATTTTGTGCGCCAAAGGCTCGTCGTAACCAATTTCTACGCCGATGTGATCCGGATACGCGGCGGCGATCTCGCGGAGCCTGGTTTCGTACACTGCGTCGCCGGCGCCCAACACCACGAGATACAAGTCATCCTTCACCAGGTCAGGAGCAATCTCGAGAATCAGCTCCGTACCCTTTTGGGTGACTAGCCGCGACACCATGCCCACGAGCGGTCTGTTCATGGCGGCTTCGGGCAATCCAAACTCTCTCAGCAGGTCGCGCTTGCATTCCTGTTTTCCGCTGAGATCGCCGGGCGAATAGTGGGCGGCGAGGTGAGGGTCTGCCGCCGGATTCCAGTTCTGGTAATCCACACCGTTTAGAATCCCATGCAAGTCAGATGCACGCGCGCGGAGCACGCCGTCCAATCCGAAGCCATACTCATCAGTCTGGATTTCGGCAGCATACCCCCGGCTTACCGTGCTCAGCGCGTCACTGAAAACCAGTCCGCCCTTAAGGAAATTCACTCTTCCGTAGAATTCGAGTATCTCCGGGTTGAACAGACTGGAACTCAGGCCCACTTGCGGCAGCACGGCCGGTGGAAACAATCCCTGGTATCCCAGGTTGTGAATCGTGAACAGCGTCTTCACCCCGAGGAAGGTGGGATCGTAGGCGAAATCCGTTTTCAGATAAACCGGAACCAGCCCGGTTTGCCAGTCGTGGCAATGCAGAATTTGGGGCCGAAACACGCGGCGCGCTACCGCCAGCGCGGCCCGAGAAAGCACAGCGAAGCGCACTGCATTATCCGGGTAGTCGCCGGATGAATCCTCGTAGAATCCGTCGCGATCGTAGAGAGAAGGAGCTTCCAGGAAATAATACTGCGTGCCGGCGGCATCGGCCTGATACAGGCTGGTCTCATGCAGGGTGCCTCCCAGCCAGATCGGAATCGAATCATAGGCTCGCTTGGCCGCGGTCAGCTCGATTCTCCGGTACCGCGGAATCAATACAGCCACCTCGCAGTTGAACGCTTTAAGAGCCCCAGGCAACGCGCCCACCACATCGGCCAAGCCACCCGTCTTTGCGAACGGTGCGGCTTCAGAGGCGACCATCAGGACTTTGATCATGGACCGGAAATACTGATTATGCCAGCTTAACTGAAGGGAGCGGTTCGGCTTCAGTTCTCAAGATAGGTATAGCCGTGCAAGCCCTCTTCATAGAAGCGCAGCAACTTGCCGGATTCTTCGTAGTTCATGCGATTCTCACGTACCGCCGTCTCGACGTCTTTGCGCAGATCGGCAATCAGAGTGTCGGCGTTGAACTGGACATACTTGAGCACCTCGCGGACGGTGTCACCCTTGATTACCGCGTCGAGCAAGACGCCGCCGGTTTCACTGAGCTTCACGTGCACTGCATTCGTATCGCCGAACAGATTGTGCAAGTCGCCCAGAATCTCCTGATAGGCGCCCAGCAGGAAAGCACCCAGATAATAGTCCTGCCCATTGAACGGGTGCAGCGGTAGCGTGCGCTTCACATCGCGCCGATCGATGAACTGGTCCACCTTGCCATCGGAATCGCAAGTGATGTCGCCGAGCACAGCGTATTGCGTGGGGCGCTCCTCCAACCGGTGGATGGGCATGATGGGGAACAGCTGCTTAATGGCCCAACTGTCGGGCATGCTCTGAAACAGTGAAAAATTGCAGAAATATGTGTCCGCCAGCATGGCGTCCAGCCCCTCGAACTCTTCGGGAAAATCGTCCATCTCCCGGGCCAGCTTCTGAATGCGCCGGCAGATCGACCAGAACAGGTTCTCCGCCAGGCAGCGCTGATCGAGTGGCAGATAGCCCAGGCTGAACAGATTGAGCGCCTGGTCGAGCGCCTGCTGCGCGTCGTGGTAACTCTCGAGCACGTTTTTGGCGCTGAGCGAGCGGTTGGTCTCCTGCAAATCGATCAGTGGCTGTTCAGGTTCCGCCGGTAGTTCTCCCACCTGGTCATCGCCATAGCCGGCCACTCCCAACACGTTGAAAACGAGCACGCTGTGATAAGCAGTAATGGCGCGGCCGCTCTCACTCACAATGGTTGGATGGGATACTCCGGCTTCGTCGCACACGTTCTGAATGTGATAGACGACGTCCGCCGCGTATTCCTGCAATGTGTAGTTGACGCTGGATTCGAAGTCGGTCTGCGAGCCGTCGTAGTCCACACCAAGGCCGCCCCCGACGTCCAAATAGCGCAATCCCGCGCCGGCCCGCGCGAGGTCGGCGTACATGCGCGCCGCTTCGTTCACCGCGGCTTTCAAGTGGCGAATATTCGTGATCTGGCTGCCTAAGTGAAAGTGCAGCAAGTGCAGGCAGTCAGCGAGGCCGCGTGTCTTCAGCTCTTCGAGCGCCCGCACAGCCTCACTGGTGGTCAACCCGAACTTTGAGCGGTAGCCGGCCGATGACTTCCACCGTCCTGCGCCGCGGCTGGCGAGTTTGACACGCAGGCCAATGGTCGGCCGCACACCCACACGCTCCGAGCACCTGGCGATCAGGTCCAGTTCCGTGTACTTCTCAATAACCGGAATAATGTGGCGGCCCACTTTCTGGGCCAGCATCGCCATCTCGATGTATTCTTCGTCCTTGAAACCGTTGCAGATGATCGGCGTTTCGTTGTCGGCGAGCGCCATGACCGCCAGCAACTCTGGTTTCGAGCCGGCCTCGAGACCAAAATGATATGGCTTGCCGTACTGCAAAACCTCTTCCACCACCTGCCGCTGCTGATTGACTTTGATCGGGTAGACGCAGAAGTAGCCGCCTTGATACTTATGGTCCGCGATGGCCGTTTGAAACGCCGAGTGGATCTCACCCAGCCGGTGCTTCAGGACGTCGGCGAAACGAACAAGGATGGGCAGCGAAATGCCACGCAGGACCAGTGTGTCCACCAGTTCCTTGAGGTCGATGGCGCGCGCGGGATCCTTTTCGGGATGGACGAGAATATGGCCATTCGGGGCCACGGAAAAGTAGCCCTTCCCCCAACTCGCCACGTCGTACAGGTCGCCCGCGTCTTGCGTAGACCAGCGCTCCGTGGGTTCCAGGACCACAGATCCCTTGCGGCCGTTTCGCTCCAACTTGCCTCCCGAAAACTTCAGTGTCCTTCGAAACAGCGGTGGGGGCAAGTAATATTTGGGCCTAACACACTTGTAACGGAAGAAAACTAGGGGCTTCTACCAGACCTTGGCATCTTGCCCGTTGAGCACCTCGCCCACCCGGCCATGATGCGTTACGAACATCCCCGCAAGCCGGTACGGCAAAAGTACAGGACCGGCACGGGCAGTTCTCCAAATCTGGTTGTCTCTCCAATCCCAGAGACGCTCCTGGCGGGAGTCCACCGATTGCGGCATCGCGTCCCAATGGCCATTTGGATAACAAAAGGCGCCGATCCCCTGCACGAGTATCGACCAGGCCAGCGCGGCGGTGAACGCAAGCTTCCACGCGCTCGAATTCTCGATCAGATGCATCGCCGGAATGAGTAAAATGACGAGACAGGGCATCACATCGGCCAGCAGACGAGGGCCATAAGAGAATCCGCCGTACCAGAGGCGGGATCTTGCGATCAGAAGAATTTGAGCAGCGGCCACGAGCAGACATATGGGGTAGATCTCTGGATGTGGCGCGCGCCAGCCCCGGAGCCAGAGGTAGGCGCCGATGGCCGAAAATAGGAACACTGGGCAAAAGACCAACAACCCACGGCTGGGGCTGACGAGTGAGCCGGCCAATCCCGCCAGTAAGTTGCCCTGGAGCAGCCAGCCTGCCGGATAGGTGCCTCCTGCGCTGCCAAAGATCCGGAAGTTGTAAACCAGGAGAATCCCCACCGGTACGGCCGCGAATCCTGCAAAGAGCACCTTGCGCGCCACACTCCAGCGTGAGCGCAAAACGTACACCGCCACGATCCCGAGGAAGATCGCATTGCTCAGGCGAATCGCGACACTCAAGCCGGCCCACAATCCAGCCTGGGCCGCTGGCGTGCGCTCCGAGGTTTCCGACGCCAGGACCAGGCAAAGGAGCCCCGCAATGATGAGCAATTCACTGGCACCGTGTTGCCATAGGGCCTGGCTCGAAGTGCTCCAGGTGGGAGAGCCGAACGCATAGACCGCAGTGAGCAACAAGGCGTTTCGCCGGTTTGTCAGCTTGTCCGCCAATACGAGAAACACGGCAACCGAAACGGCGGCGATCAACGATGCACTGACCTTCTCCATCATCCTCGCAACCAGCACCACCCGATCCACGGGCATCTGCTCAATGTTCAAAAAGGCCAGAAACGGCGCGTACAGTGGCGTCAATAACAGAGGAAGCGCGATGGGAAACGACGAGTAGTAATGGCCGTGACGGTGCGAGAACCACGCAGGCTTCATGTGCTCGGAAGCGGTGTACCAATCAGCAAAGCGATCAAACGTAATGCTGTGGCTGCCGACAATTGTGAACGGGAGCAGCGCGGCCGGAGTCGTGTCTCCCGACGGAATGGGCCGCAGATTCAGGTTATAGATGAAGAACGCGGCGAAAAACACACCTACGTAGCGGCGCACGCAGCCATTGTAGTCGAGGCAGTGCCCGCTGGCTCGCGGCTCGGCTGGGGTTACTCCGAGCTTCCTGCGATGTTCACCAGGGAAGGCGCCGCGGTGCCATCTAATACCGCCTGGGCCTCCTCCGAGGTAAAGCTTTCGACCTTAGCCGAGATATTCATGGAACAGAACTTGGGTCCGCACATTGAGCAGAAATGGGCGTCTTTGAAACCTTCTTCCGGCAGGGTCTCGTCATGCATGGCGCGCGCGGTCTCGGGATCGAGCGACAACTCGAACTGGCGGCTCCAGTCGAACCGGTAGCGGGCGCGTGAAAGCTCGTCATCCCGGTCGCGCGCACCTGGACGGTGGCGCGCAATGTCGGCGGCGTGCGCCGCAATCTTGTAGGCCATGATGCCCGCCTTGACGTCGTCCCGGTTGGGCAAACCCAGGTGCTCCTTGGGCGTCACATAGCACAGCATCGACGCCCCGTGCCAGCCAATCAGCGCGGCGCCAATCGCCGACGTGATGTGGTCATACCCTGGCGCGAAATCGGTGACCAGTGGCCCGAGCGTATAGAACGGCGCTTCGTAGCACAGTTCGATTTCCTTCTCTACCTGGAGCTGGATCTGATCCAGCGGAATGTGGCCCGGCCCTTCGATCATTACCTGGACGTCGTATTCCCACGCCTTCTTGGCCAGTTCTCCCATGGTTTTCAACTCGGCGAACTGTGCTTCGTCGCTGGCATCCGCTACGCATCCGGGCCGCAAGCCGTCGCCGAGCGAAAAGCTGACATCGTACTTCTGAAAAATCTTACAGATCTCGTCGAAGTGCTCGTAGAGCATGTTCTGCCGGTGGTTCTTCACCATCCACTCGGCCAGAATCGACCCGCCCCGGCTGACGATCCCCGTAATGCGCTTGGTAGTCAGCGGAATGTGCTGCACGAGCGTTGCCGCGTGGATCGTCATGTAATCCACGCCCTGTTGCGCCTGTTCTTCGATCACTTCGAGCATCAGGCTCGCGCTGAGATCTTCCAGACGGCGTACCCGGCTCAACGCTTCGTAGATGGGAACGGTGCCGATCGGCACAGGCGATGCATCCAGAATCGCCTGGCGGATGCGCGGTATGTCGCCGCCCGTCGAGAGATCCATCACCGTGTCGGCCCCGTACTTAACCGAATCGCGGATTTTTTCCAGCTCTTGCTCGATCTCGGAGGTTACTGCAGAATTCCCGATATTCGCATTAATCTTGCACCGGGACGCCACCCCGATGCACATGGGCTCGAGATTGACATGGTTGATGTTGGCTGGAATGATCATGCGCCCGCGTGCCACTTCCGACCGGACCAGCTCCGGTGACAGGTTTTCCCGGCGCGCGACGTATTCCATCTCGCCGGTGACCGTGCCCTGCCGCGCATAGTGCATCTGCGTGCGGACCGAATCATTCCGGCGTTGTTGAACCCATTGGGAGCGAATCATAGAGTTTTCAGAGCGCAGGCGCTCGCTCGACGGGCGCCCGCGCTGCTCATCCTTTATTTCGATTTGTTCTTCTTCGGCTTCTTGACTTCCTTACGGCCACGATCCTGCGACTTCGCCATACTTATGATTCTCCCTTCGCCTTCAAATTATAACCGCTTATTACCGCGATCACGCGCTCACGGAGGCAGTTTTCTTCGTGGTGTGCCAAAACGGGAGTATGGAAGCAATCATAACAGCCAGCCACAGCCAAGTCCCCAGCGGAGTCCACAGCGAATGCACCCAAGCGTGCCGCTGAAACCACGCCTCGCGGTCAGGTAACTCGGCTTTGGCCAACGTGGCGCGATTCACGCCTTTCAGCATTCCCAATCCGAGCTGCACGACGAGCACCCACTCTGCGCCCCGCGAGCCCTCAAGCGACGCCACAATCGCCGCCGCCATGCCGCCGCAGTAAAAGAAATGAGAAACCAGAGCAGCCCACCACAGCCGCGGAATATCGCGCCGGGCGAACGACATTTCGCCCGTGGCCCGAACGAGGAATCCGCCCAGGTCTGTGCGGCCGGCGTAGGCGATCATGCCGCCGGGCGCAAACGCGATCCGCATTCCCGCCTGGCGAACCGCGCGCGTAAGCGAGCCACTGTCGCTCTGCGAGTTCTGCCACGCGTCGGGAATGCGTAGTTCGAAGAACATTTCCTTCTGGATGGCCATCGATCCGGCCCACGCGAACGGATTGTCACCCGGCCCGAGCAGGCCGGCAATGGGCGCGTCCCACACACTGCGCAAGAGCGAGGAGAAGTCCGGCGGTTCCGGCAGGAACCAACGATATCCTGTGCTCACGGCGACATTCGCTTCGGCGAGCGGCGCGGCTAGCGCTCGCAGCCAGCCGGAGGTGACGCGGCCCCCGGGATCGGCGAACGCCAGGATCTCCGACTGCTTGCGCACTGCGCGTACACCTGCCAGCCGGTTTGCGATTCTGTCATTGGACTCCTTGTGGTTAGCACCAACCAGCACGACAATCACGCGCCGTGGCAGGACGCCGGGCGGTATGTCCGCGGCGGTTCGGGCCGCCACGATCAGTTCGTAGTCGGGATAGTCCTGGGAAGCCAGCGCCTCTAGGTTCTCGCGCAGACCGTCCTCGGCGCCTTCGACTGACACAATCACGGTAGCGGGGGGAAGGATTCGGTCAGGATCAGGCGCGAGGCGGTCCGCTACGAACCGCGCGCGTTTTCGTTCTCCGCGAAGCGCAAACACCGCGAGCGCGAGCGCCGGGCCGGCGAAGAACCAAAACCAGAACACTCGAAAAGTCTAGCAAGAGCGTTAGCAGCGCATGCACCGCGCCTCGCCCGCCCCATCGAGGTAGGTAGAACGCGCGCTTATTATCGCTATACTTGAGAAAAATGCGGCCACTTTTCCTAGTCGTGGCGATTCCGTTCTTGTCCGCGCCGATCATTGCCTCGCCAGCTCGCGCGAGCGATGCGCAAATGGTTGAGCAATATCGCTCGCGCCGCGCGGACTTGCGCAAAGCGTTGGGGGATGGCGTCACCGTGCTCTTCGGCCGCACCGAAGACCACGAGGAAGACCTTCGCAGCGGTTTTTTTCAGGAATCGAACTTTTATTACCTGACGGGTTGGAAGGAACCGGGGGCGATTTTGCTGCTTGCTCCGCTGCCGCAGGATCCGAACACGCCCGGCTATTCGGCCAAGGCCAAGCTTCCCCGCGAGATCCTGTTCTTGCCCGAGCGCAATTCGGAAGAGGAAAAATGGACCGGGCGAAAGCTTGGGCCGGACGATCCGGATGTTCGCGAGGTCACCGGCTTTGCCTCCGTGATGCCGGCCGAGAGATTTGAAGCCGAACTTCTCCGCGCGCTGGAGTCTTATCCGCGCATCTACACATTGCTGGACCAGCCGGCGGCATCACGGCTGAAGCAACTGGCGCCTTTGCGCGATGCGGCCAGCGCCGCGTTGGCTATCGCCAAACTGCGCATGCACAAGTCGGCCGAAGAAATCGCCCTGCTTCAGCATTCCATTGACGTCACACTCCAGGCGCACCGCAGCGCCTGGCAACGCGCCGCTCCGGGCCTTTACGAATACCAGATCGCCGCCGGAATGATGGACGCCTATATGGCGGCGGGTTGCGAACGTAACGCCTACGCGCCGATCGTGGGTTCAGGGCCGAATTCGGTCTACTTGCACTATTCGCGAAACTCGCGCCGCATGGACACCGGGGAAGTGCTGCTCATGGACGTTGGGGCCGAATGTGCGGGCTACGCGGCAGACATCACGCGCACCATACCCGTGAGCGGAAAATTCACTCCCCGGCAGCGCGAGATTTACGAAATCGTGCTCGGTGCGCAAAAGGCCGCCATCGCCGCTGTCAAGCCCGGCATGATGCTGACCAAGTCGGCGCCGAACGGCCTGTACAAGATCGCGTACGATTACATCAATTCCCACGGCACGGATCTGCATGGCGAGCCGCTGGGCAAATACTTCACGCACGGGCTGGGCCACCACGTGGGCCTCGATGTTCACGACGCATCTGACCCCAACGCCCCGCTCGAAGCCGGAATGGTAATCACCATTGAGCCGGGCGTTTATATTCCCGAAGAGAACCTGGGCATCCGCATCGAGGACATGGTGCTGGTGACCGAGCACGGCGCCAAGGTGTTGAGCTCCGCACTGCCGCGCGAGCCCGGCGAGATCGAAAAGCTCGCGGGACGCACCGCGTCGTCCTCCGCGGGCCGATGAACATGCCAGCTCTCCACAAGCATAGTTTTGCCTACGCCGGCTTGTTGGCGGGCACATTCGTGGTTGCTCTCGCGGCAGCTGGGACGCCGCTGGGGAGGTGGATGGATAACTTCGTCTACGACTGGATCACCAGCGTGCACAGCCCCGAACCGTGGCCCACCGATTCGATAGTGCTCGCCATTGATGAACACTCGCTGCAGGCATTTGGGGGACGGATGGGCCTGCGTAAGGCGCTGGCCGACGGCCTCAATCAGATTGCTTCAGCATCACCAAAAGCCGTTGCCGTGGACGCGATTCTTGCCGATGCCGCCGATCAGAATTCAGACGACCGGCTGGAAGCAGCATTACGAAAGACGCACAATTTGGTTTTGCCGAGCGACCTGTTAACCGATAACACCGGCTGGGAAGATCCGTTGCCGCGCTTCCGGCGCTGGGCCGCGGCAGTCGGTCACGTGCATCTGGACCCCGATTTGGATGGCGTCGGCAGGGAGTTGTTGTTGGAAAAGGCTTTTGCGCATGATCGGCGGTGGGCTCTGGCTCTCGAAGCATTTCGTGTGAGCCGGAACGCGACCATTCTGGAGACGCCCGACGATCTGGAAGTGGGCGGTGTTATGATTCCTGCCTCTAACGCCACCGGCCGGGTCCTGCGGATTCGTTACCGGCCTCCGGATTTTCCGATTCCCGTGGTGACCCTTAAACAGTTGCACGACGAACCGGAGCACGCGCGCGAGTTCGCGGGCAAAGTCGTATTCGCCGGGGTCACCGCCCAGACGGAGACCAAGGACCGTTGGATCACACCCTATTACACAACTCCCCTGGCGGGTGTGATGGTGCAAGCAAATGCCTATGAGACCATCGAACACCAGCAGTTTCTCACCAGCGCGCGGGAATCGACGGTAGTGTTGTTCTGTCTGCTTCTCGTGATTGCGTCGGGCGCGACGTACGCCTGGCTTTGGGGCTGGCCGGCGAACATCATCGCGGCCGGTATTCTGGCAGTCGCGCACGCCGCGCCCTACGCGGCGTTTACCAGGGGCACGGTATTTCCGTTTTCACCGGGCTTTGCGACCGCTTGGCTTTCGCTGGCGGCCGCGGTCTTTTGGCAGCTCTTCTATGTGCGCCGCCGCCTGGTGAAGTCTGAATCCGAGCGCGACCGTTACCAGCACGCCATGCAATTCGTCACGCACGAAATGCGCACGCCGCTCACCGCCATTCAGGGATCGAGCGAGCTGATGAGCCGCTATGCCATGCCGGAGGAAAAACGCAAGCAGGTCGCCCAACTCATTCACTCGGAATCGAAGCGTCTGGGCCGCATGATCCAGATCTTCCTGGATGTCGAGCGGCTCTCCGCCGGCGAGGTGGAGCTGAAAAAGGAAGCATTACCGGTGCGGGCCATCATGGCCGCGTGTGTCGAACGCGCCCTTCCGCTCGCCGAGCGCAAGCAAATCCGCATCACCATGGATCAACTCGGCGATGAAGTCCTGACCGGCGATCGCGAGTTGATGGAGTACGCTTTCTACAACCTGCTGACCAACGCCATCAAGTACTCGCCGGCCAAGACCGAAGTCACCGTGACCGGCGGGCGCGAGGGGGATCACTGTGCCATCTCGGTGCGCGACCAAGGCATCGGCATCGATCAGAAGGAAGTCCGCAAGATTTTTCAGAAGTTCTACCGGACGAAGAAAGCCGAGCAATCGGGCGAAGCTGGCACCGGCATCGGCCTTTCTATTGTGGAACAGATTATTCTGCGGCATGGTGGGAAAATTGACGTAGAGAGCGCGCCTGGCAAGGGATCCTGTTTTACCCTCACACTACCGGTGGCACGTGGAGTGCCGGCCAAGCCGCTCGCCGCAAACTGAGATGCAACGCCTGCTCATAGTCGAAGACGACGCTGGGGTCCGCACCACCATCGTCACCTTCCTGGAACTCGAAGGCTATGCCGTGGACGCGGTCGCGTCCTCGGACGAGGCCCTGGCCCGCCTGGACCAGAACCAATATCCCATTGTTATTTCTGACATTTACATTGATGGCCGCACGGGTCTGGACGTTCTGGAAGCAGCGCGCCGCAAGGACCCGTCATGCTCGGTCATCCTAATGACCGCGCGCGGCACCATGGAAACGGTAATGGCGGCGACTCGCGGCGGGGCCTTTGAGTATATTGCCAAGCCGTTCGATCTCGACCGCATGCTGGAAACGGTGAAGCGTGCCGAAGCCGCGCTCACCGAGGATACCGGCGAAGTGGAGCCCGAGGAGTTGCCCGAGTCCGAAATGATCGGCAGTTCGTCGGCGATGGTCGAAATCTACAAGACCGTTTCTCGCGTCGCCCCTACCGATGCCACTGTGCTTATCGAAGGCGAAACCGGCACCGGTAAGGAACTGGTCGCCCGCATGATCCATCGCAACAGTCCGCGCGCTTCCCAGCCGTTTGCGCCCGTGGACTGCGCGTCCGTTTCCCCAACGCTGCTGGAAAGTGAGCTCTTCGGTGCGATCAAGGGCGCCTACACCGGCGCGGATCGCGACCGCGTCGGAGTCTTCGAAGCCGCGCACCGCGGCACCGTGTTCCTCGACGAGATCGGCGACATCGAGCCCGCCTTCCAACTGAAGCTGCTGCGTTTCCTCCAGGAGCGCGAGGTCCGTCCGCTGGGCGCGTCTCGATCGAAGCCGGTGGATGTGCGCGTCATCGCCGCCACTAACCGGACTCTGCAGAAACTGGTGGAAGAAGGGAAATTCCGCGAGGATCTCTGGTTCCGCATCAACGTGGTGCGCATAACGATTCCACCACTGCGCGACCGGCGCGGCGATATCCCGCTGCTCGCGCGATTCTTTGTCCGCAAATACAACCAGCGCTATAGCCGCGAAGCGAAGCTGATGGAATCGGGTGTCAAGGCCATGGAAGAGTACGGCTGGCCGGGCAACGTGCGGCAGCTTCAGCATTTGATCGAGCGCTTGGTGATTCTTGTCCCCAACGGCCGCATCGATGGTGAAGTAGTGCAGGACGCTCTCGAAGCCATGGACTCCCGCGACCGCCCCGTGGAGACCTTGGCCGACGCTGAAACCGAGCAGATTCGGCGCGTGCTCGCCGCGACGGGTGGCAACAAGAGCCGCGCCGCCCAGATCCTGGGCATCGAGCGCAAGACGTTATACCGGAAACTCGAACGCATGAAGCTGTAGGATTGGACCATGAGCACGGTGGAATCCCTTCGCCATAGGAAGCGGGAAATTGAAGCGATTGCCAAAAAGCACGGCGCGGGCAACGTGCGCGTGTTTGGCTCGGTCGCGCGTGAGGAAGATTCCCCGGCAAGTGACATTGATTTCCTAATTGATGTGGTGGGCAACACCACGTCCTGGTTTCCTTCCGGCATGGCCCTCGAGTTACAGGATTTGCTTGGACGGCGCGTCGATGTGCTTACCGAAAGAGCCTTACACCCCATATTGCGGGACAGAGTGCTGCGTGAGGCCATCCCTTTGTGAGAGACGACCGCGTCTATCTCGCTCACATACTCGAGTGCATCAACCGGATCGAACGCGGCGTGTCCAAAGGAAAAGGCGAATTTGTACAGACCGATCTGCTGCAGGACGCCGTAGTACGTAATCTTCAGGTGCTGAGCGAGTCGACGCAACGACTCTCAGAGGAGCTAAAGTCACGCTACCCGATGGTTGAGTGGCGTAAGATCGCGGACTTTCGCAACCGCCTGGTACATGACTATCTCGGGGTTGACTTAGAAATCGTCTGGCATGTCATCGAAGAAGACTTGCCGGAATTGAAACGAGCCATTGTCGAGATCCTTAGACAGACAACAAGTTAGAATACGGTTCCATGTCTCAACTTTTCCCTATCGCCGCCATTACCGACGAGTTTTCTCCCGACCTCTCGACCGCTGTTGGCTCCATGAGTGAAGTTGGCATGAGCGCGGCGGAACTCCGCATGGTGTTCGGTAAGAACATCATCGACCTGAGCGACGAGGAGATCGATCGCGCCAAACAGATTGTTGGCGAGCGCGGCATGAGTATCATCTCGATCGCTTCGCCATTGCTCAAATGCGTGCTGCCTGACGCTCCGGAGATCGATTCCCGCTTCCAGCAGGACATCTTTGCCTCCAAGCACACCTTCGAAGACCAGGCGCGGCTCACCGATCGGGCTTTCGAGATTGCCAAACGCACGGGTGCGCGCATCGTGCGGGTCTTCTCCTACTGGCGGACCGTGAAGCCCGAAGCATGCTTCGATCGCGTGGTCCTCGCCTTGCGTGCGCTCGCGGCAAAAGCGGCTCCGCACGGCCTGATCATTGGCCTCGAAAACGAGCACGCCTGCAATATCGCCACCGCCGCCGAGACCGCGCGTGTGCTGGCCGCCATCGGTCATCCCAATCTCCAGGTCGTTTGGGACCCGTGCAATGCCCTCGTCTCCGGCGAGAATCCATTCCCGGAGGGCTACCGGCGCCTGCCGCCCAAACGGATCGTTCACGTTCACGCCAAAGATTGTTTCGTCACCGGTCACAAGCCCACTTTCGGTGCCTTAGGCGAGTGTGGCATCGATTGGAAAGGCCAGATTGCCGCTTTGCTGGCAGACGGTTACAAAGGTTACGTCAGTCTCGAAACGCATTGGCTCGGTCCCGGTGGCGACAAGCACGCCGCCAGCATGATCTGTGGGCGAAATCTCAAAGCGCTTGTAACGGCGTGATATTCTGGAGGGCAGACGAGGGCGGCTTCCCATGCTCCTCCACTCTGCGCACATGGCCGCGATCCCCGGTAGTTCTGGGAGCTTTCGCGCCTTCGCTCGCTTCCAACGAAAAACCTGCGTGAATAGTGCCGTTACCTTCGGTGCCGGGCGCGCGTCTGCACAAGGAGTAGTGCGGCACTAGCTACGCGGCTTCCAGTGCCCCATTCCGATGTTTGAATTGCTTTTCAAATATCCGGCGGCGGTCTTCTCCCGTGGGCAATTTGTGTTCCTCGCTCCCTGGCCTGTGTGGCTGCTGGCCGTTGCGGTGTTGGTGGCCGCCGGCGCGCTGGCTTGGCATGTGTCGCGCCACCATGGTTTGCTGTCAGGCGCGCGTACCGTGGTGGTCTGGTTGCTGGAGACCGCGCTTGTCGCGTTGATTCTGTTCCTGTTGTGGCATCCCGCCATCAGCATCGCCACGCTGCGTCCGCAGCAGAATGTCGTCGCTGTGCTAGTGGACGATTCCCGCAGTATGGGCATGCCGGAGAACGGAAGCACGCGGCTCGCGCAGGCCGAGAAGCTGCTCAATGACGGACTGCTCGCAAATCTCACCAAGAGATTTCAAGTGCGAATGTATCGGTTTGGCGAGAACCTGGAGCGCATCCAAAAGCTCGACCAACTGAGCGGCACTGCGCCCGCCACGCGCATCGGCGCCAGCCTCGAGCAAGCCCTGGCAGAGGCATCCACGTTGCCGCTGGGCGCGGTCGTGCTGTTAAGCGATGGGGCGGACAACTCCGGCGGCATCGGTTTCGACACCATGGCGCAGATTCGACGGGCGCGCGTTCCTGTTCACACCATCGGCTTCGGCCGGGAGAGACTCTCGCGTGATATTGAGATCTCAGACGTCGCCGTGCCCGCACGCGCTCTGGCCGATTCCCGCCTGAGTGCCGAAGTCACTTACAAGCAATTCGGCAGTACCCGTGAGAAGGCCCGTCTGGTGGTCCGCGAAGGCGACCGCTTGCTGGCTGCTCGTGAGATCGTTCTGAAAGGCGAGGGTACTCCACAGACCGAAACGCTGGTGTTCAATACCGGTCTGGCTGGCCCGCGCACCTTTCAATTCGCCATCGAACCCCTTCCCGGCGAGGAGAATCTCAAGAACAACCAGCTCACTCGCCTGATCAGCGTCACTTCGTCGAAGGCGCGCATCCTTTATTTCGAGGGGGAGCCCCGTTGGGAGTATAAATTCATTCGCCGGGGGATCGAGGACGACCGCAGCCTGCAAATCACCTCGATGGTCCGCACCACGCAGAACAAGATTTACACCCAAGCCGCGGATGAAGAGGACCGGAAGCGGCTCGAAGACGGTTTTCCCTCAAAGGCGGAGGATTTATTCGCTTTCAGTGGGCTGATCATCGGCAACTCCGAGGTGGGCTACTTCACAGCACAACAGCAGGCGCTGATCCGCGAGTTCGTCGACCGGCGCGGAGGCGGTGCTCTGTTTCTCGGCGGCAGGGCGGCGTTAGCGGACGGCGGCTGGGCGCACTCCCCACTCGCTGATCTTCTGCCCGTGCAGATTCCCGACGCCAAAGACACCTTCCATCGTGATCCCGCGGTCGCTGAACTGACCGCCCAAGGACGTGACAGTGTGATTTGCCGCCTGGAAGAGGATCCGGACCACAACGCCGAACGCTGGAAGAACCCCAAGAGAATGCCGCCATTGGCGGACTACCAACAGGTCGGTGATCCCAAGCCGGGCGCCCTCACGTTGCTCGAAATGAGCGCCGGCGGACACCGCCACTTGCCTCTGCTCGTCACACAACGCTACGGGCACGGCCGCACCGCAGTCTTCGCAACCGGCGGCAGTTGGCGCTGGCAAATGATGCTGCCCCTGGGCGACAAGACGCACCAGATGTTTTGGACGCAACTGCTGCGTTGGCTGGTGGCCGAGACGCCCGGCCAGGTCATGGCATCCACGCCGCAACCCATTCTTGCCGATGAAGGCCGCGTGCCATTGCGAGTGGAAGTCCGCGATCCGAGTTTTCGGCCGATTGCTAACGCCACAGTCGAGGCGCATATCGCCGGTCCTGGCGCCAGCGCGGCCAGCATTTCGCTCACACCACAGCCGCTCGATCCAGGTGTTTATTCGGCGGAGTGGAGCGCCGGCAAGCCGGGATCGTACCTTGCCGAAGTCATCGCGAGGCAGGGTCAGCAGGAGGTTGGTCGCGACGTTCTTGTGTTTCGTCGCGAAGATGGCGTTGCTGAGAACTTCCACGTCACGCAGAATCGGGAGCTGCTCGAAAAGCTGGCGGACGAAACCGGCGGCCACTACTACCCCGCGAACCGTGCATCGCGCCTCGCCGAAGATATTTCTTATTCGGAGGCCGGTATCACCACGCGAGAAACGCGAGACCTTTGGGATATGCCGGTGGTGTTTCTCGCGGCGCTGCTGTTACGCGGGTCCGAGTGGCTGCTGCGCCGCAGATGGGGCGTCGTATGAAGGTCGCCACGCTCCTACTGCTGATTGCTGGCGCCGCCCGCGCCACGACCTTTTACCTCACCGTGGCCGGCCTCGGCGGTGAGCCTGATTATGAGCAACGTTTTTCCATGTGGGCGACCGAGATAGAGGCCGTCCTGAAATCGGCGGGAGGCGACTCCCACATCGAAACTCTCAAGGGCGCTGCGGCAACGCGCGCGAATGTGCACGCGGCACTTGAAAAGATCGCTAGCCAAGCAAAACCTGACGATGCGTTGGTCGTCATGCTCATCGGCCACGGCAGCTTCGACGGGTTCGATTACAAGATCAATCTACCCGGCCCGGATCTTTCCGCCACCGAGCTCGCGACCCTGCTCAATCGCGTGCCCGCGTCGCGCCAACTCGTAGTCAACATGACCAGCGCCAGCGGCGGTGCCGTGAGCGCGCTGCGAAGGGGGAATCGCGTCGTCATCACCGCGACCAAAACGGGCACCGAACGCAATGCCACGGTATTTCCGCGCTTCTGGGTCGAGGCATTGCGCGATCCCGCGGCTGACGCCGACAAAAACGAAACCATTTCGGCGCTCGAAGCATTTCACTACGCGCAGCAGAAGATCGCTGAATACTACGAATCGCAGAAACGGCTGGCCACCGAGCACGCTCTGCTCGAAGATACCGGCAACGGCGCGGGCGTGCGCGATCCTTCCGCCGCAAATCGCGAGGGGCTGCGCGCCGCGGCGTTTCCCCTGGTGCGCCTCGGTGCGGCAAGTTCCCTGGCGAACAATCCCGAAAAGAAGAAGCTGTTCGAAAAGAAGGACCAGATCGAGCAGCAGATCGATCTCCTGAAGTACAACAAAGCCGCGCTCGCCCCGGATGACTACAAAAAGAAGCTGACGGCGCTATTGCTCGATCTGGCGAAGACGCAAGAGGAGCTGGATAAGTGAGCACCCTGCGTCTCTGCGCCTCCGCTGTGGTTTTCATCGCTATGCTTCGCGGCCAAACGCTCGAGCGAGCGGAAGCTCTGTGGAAGGCACACGATTACGAAGGCGCGAACACTGCATTTCGCGAGCTGGTGAAGGCGCATCCGAACAATCCGGACTACAGAGTGCGGTGGGGCCGCCTGTACCTCGATCGTTTCCAGGCACAGGATGCTGCTCAGCTTTTCACAGAAGCGCTCGCCATCAAGAAGGACCACGCGGGTGCGCTTGTGGGCCTCGCGCTCGTGGCGGCGGATGATTTCGAAGGCAAAGCCGTCGCGCTCGCCGAACAAGCTCTGGCCGCCGATCCCAAGCTGATCGAAGCCCGCGTGCTGCTCGCGCGGTTGGCTCTCGAAGACAATGATCCTGCTGGCGCCGCCGAGCAAGCCGACAAGGCCCTTGACATTTGTGCAAACGCACTCGACGCCATGGCCATCCACGCCACCATCGATTGGTTGGATGACAAGACGGACACTCCCTGGATCAACAGCATCCTCGCGAAAAATCCGCACTACGGCCATGCCTACGAACTCGCCGGGCACTTCTTCGTGATTAACCGCCGCTACGAAGAGGGCATCGCTTATTACCGAAAGGCGGTGGCCATCGAACCCGACCTTTGGAGCGCTCACTCTCAGCTCGGCGTCAATCTGATGCGGCTAGGGTTCGAGGAAGAAGCCCGGACCCAGCTCGAAACCTGCTACGCTCACGGCTACAAAGACCCCGCCACGGTCAATACGTTGCGGCTGCTCGATAGCTACAAGAATTTTGTTACGTACCGCACCGATAACACCATTCTTAAGCTGCATAAGAAGGAAGCCGAGTTACTCCGTCCCTATTTCGAAGCCGAGTTGAAGCGCGCGCTCGCCACCTACGAGAAGAAGTACGGTTTCAAGCTCGACGGGCCTGTGCAGATCGAGGTCTACCCGGACCACGAGGACTTCGCCGTCCGCACCATGGGGATGCCGGGGCTCGGTGCGCTGGGCGTCACTTTCGGTTATGTCGTCGCCATGGACAGTCCGTCCGGAAGAAGGCCCGGCGACTTTCACTGGGCCAGCACGATGTGGCATGAACTGAGCCACGTCTACGTGCTCAGCGCAACGCACCACCGGGTTCCGCGATGGTTCACCGAAGGCCTGGCGGTTTACGAGGAGACGGCTGCTTCGCCTGATTGGGGTGACCGCCTCGACCCCCACGTCATCGCCGCCATCCAACAGAAGAAATTGCTGCCTGTCGCGGAACTCGATCGCGGTTTCGTGCATCCTACCTATCCGACGCAGGTCGTGGTGTCGTACTTTCAGGCGGGGCGCATCTGCGGGTTCATCGCGCGTGAATGGGGCTACGACAAACTGCTGGCCATGATGCACGATTTTTCGGTTAATACGACCACTCCGCAGGTCATCGAAAAAGAGCTGGGCATGAGGCCCGAGGAGTTTGACGAGAAATTCCTCGCTGCCATCGATGCAGAAACGAAAACCGTGGTGAATGGTTTCGACGAATGGAAAAAGGGCATGAAGGAAGTGGCGGCGCTCGCCAAGTCCGGCGAGAATGACCAGGTGATCCGGAAGAGCCAAGCGATTAGCGATATCTATCCTGAATTCGTCGAGCCCGGCAACCTGTACGAGCTCCGAGCCAACGCTTTCCTCGCGCTGGACGATAAACCAGCCGCGATCGAACAGCTGGAGCGTTATGCCAAGATCGGTGGGCGCAATCCTGAAACGTTGAAGAAGCTTGCCAGCCTGGAGGTGGAAGCTGGTCGGCCTGCTACCGCCGCAGCCACGCTGAACCGTCTAAACTACATCAATCCCATGGACGGGGAACTCCACCGGCGTCTCGGCGACCTCTGGCTGGCCGCGAACAATATTGATGGTGCCATCCGCGAATACCAGGCTGTACTTGCGTGGAATCCGGTCGATCCCGCGACTTCGCACTTCAACCTGGCCAAGGCCTACCGTCGCGCCAACCGGCCCGATTATGCACGCGACCAGTTGGTGCTCGCGCTCGAAACCGCCCCTGGCTACCGGCCCGCGCAAAAAATGCTGCTCGAGCTATCGCAATCCGAACAAGGAAAATAGAATGTCAACTTCAGCCCCGTCTCAATTACAATCCGAGGATTTGCAGGCGCGCATCATCCGCTTCCGCGAGGTCGACGCGGAGATTGTCCGGCAAGTCCGCCGCGTGATCGTCGGCCAGGAAGAAGTGCTCGAGCAGATCATGATCGGGCTGTTCGTCGGCGGCCATTGCCTCATCACTGGGTTGCCCGGCACGGCCAAAACACTGCTGGTGCGCACTCTCGCCCAAACGCTCGGGCTGGTGTTCAAGCGCATCCAGTTCACACCCGACTTGATGCCCTCCGACATCACCGGAACCGACATCATCGAAGAGGACGCTACCACCGGCCACCGCACGTGGACCTTTGTGAAAGGCCCCATCTTCGCCAACATTCTGCTCGCCGATGAAATTAACCGTACCCCGCCCAAGACGCAATCCGCGCTGCTTGAAGCCATGCAGGAGCTGGCCTGCACCGTGCGTGGTAATAACTACAAATTGCCTGCGCCATTCTTCGTCTTGGCCACGCAAAATCCCATCGAGTTGGAAGGAACCTACCCGCTGCCCGAAGCGCAGCTCGATCGCTTCTTGTTCAACACAGTCCTCGACTACTTGACGCCCCAGGAAGAAATGCAGGTCATCGACCTCACAACTACTACGCATGTTGCGCAGGCCGACGCAGTAACCAACGCCGCCGAAATCCTCGAATTCCAACAGCTCGTGCGTATGGTGCCCATTGGTGAATCCGTAGCGCGTTATGCGATCGACCTGGTGCGCGCCACGCGCCCCCGTGACGAAACCGCGCCGGACTTCGTCCAAAAGTACGTGAACTACGGGGCCAGCGTCCGCGCCGCCCAGTTCCTGGTGCTCGCCGGAAAGGCCCGCGCGCTGAAGAAAGGCCGCTATCACGTTTCCTACGAAGACATCCGCGCGCTCTACACCCCCATTCTGCGCCACCGCATTCTGCTGAATTTCCACGCCGAATCCGACCGCCTGCGCCAGGATGACATATTGCAGCGGCTCCTGGATTGGAAGCCCGCTCTGAGGGAATAGGGATGCTCCAGCGCTTTCTTGATCCCGCCACGCTTGCCGGACTGTCCGGACTCGACCTTGTCGCTAAGACGGTCGTCGATGGCTTCGTCTCGGGCTTGCATCGCTCGCCTGATTTCGGCTTCAGCCAGGAGTTCGCCGAGTACAGGGCCTACACGCCGGGCGACGATCTCCGCCACGTCGATTGGAACGTGTTCGCACGTACCGAGCGTTGTTACTTGAAGCGTTACCGCGGCGAAACCAACACCCAGTTGCTCATTCTGCTCGATACCAGCGCCTCCATGTCGTACGGCTCGTCCGCGGTGAATAAGCTGGACTACGCGCGCTTCGTTGCCGCTTCGCTGTGCTATCTGTCGCACGAACAGCGCGACGCCGCGGGCCTCATCATCTTTGATCAAGACGTGGTCAACTACGTGGCTCCCTCCACGCGTCAGGGCCAGTTATTCCGGCTCCTGCACGCGATCGAAAAGGCTGAGCCCGGTACGCGCACCGACTTCACCAAACCCTTCGCCCACTTTCAGAATTTTCTCAAGCGGCGCGGTTTGGTCGTCGTCCTCTCGGATTTCTACGAACAGCCAGAAACCATCGTCAAGACCATCGAGCCGCTCCGTTATCACGGCAACGACGTGATCCTGTTTCACGTCCTCGATCCGCAGGAGATCGCGCCACGCCTGCGCGAACCGGTGCTGCTCATCGACGTGGAGACGAAGGACAGCATCGAGGTTTCGCCCGAATACGTCAAGGACGAGTACCGCCGCAAGATCGATGCGCACATCGCCACGTTGCAAACGCGCGCACGCGCCGCGGGTCTCGACTATTTCCTCATGAACACCGCCCGCCCGCTCGATGAAGGTTTGCGCGAGTATCTCGCCGTGCGCCAGGGGAGAATGTAGTGGGTTTTCTCGCGCCATGGTTTCTGGGGGGACTGGTTGCGGTAGGCCTGCCCGTGTGGCTGCACTTGCTCAGGCAGCACAAGACCACGCCGCTGCCCTTCAGCTCTTTGATGTTCTTCGAGCGCCGTACGCAAAGCTCGATCAAACACCGCCGCCTGCGTTACTGGCTGCTGTTCGCGCTGCGGACAGCGCTGGTGGCACTGCTGGCCCTCGCCTTTGCGCGTCCCTTCGTCAACTCGGCCACTGTGGCATCCGCGCGTGGCAGCAAACTGCTCGTCATAGCCGTGGATAATTCCTTCAGTATGCGCCAGGGCGACCGGCTGGAGCAGGCAAAGTCAGAGGCCATAGCCACTCTTTCTCAACTGCGGCCGGAAGATCGTGGCCTGGTGCTCGCCTTCGGCTCGCAGGCGCATCTCATGGGCGAGCCAACCACCGACGTCTTCAGCTTGCGTGCCGAAATCCACGCCATCCAACCTTCGGACGATCACAGCTCCTACGCCGAGTTGGCGCACGCTCTGCGGTCGCTGACATTGTCCTCGAAGATGCCAGTCGAAGGCCATCTGTTTTCCGACATGCAGCAGTCCTCCATGCCTGCCAGCTTTGCCGATGTCACGCTGGGCGATAACGTCACGTTGGTTCCGCATCCCGTCGCCGCCGCGACGATCACCAATTTCGCTGTCGAAAGCGTAACCGCGCCGCGGCGCATTTACGACACCAAGAAAGTGCACATCCAGACAACCATTCTGGCAACCGGCGGCGCTGCGGGACGTCGCCGGGTGACCCTGCTGCTTAATGGCCATGAGATTGGCTCGAAACCCGTGGATGTCCCTGCCAACGGCCGCGCTACCGCTGAGTTCATTGGTCTCGACGCGCCCTACGGTATGAATCGTGGCGAGATCCGCATCGATGCGGTTGACTCTTTCGCCGCCGACGATCATTACTACTTCTCAACAGAGCGCTCTGACCCGCTGCCCGTCCTGTTTGTGCACGCGCGCGACGGCCGCGACCTGCTCTACTTCCGGACCGCTATCGAATCATCCCGCGACGCCGCGTTCAAGCTCGAAGCAGCCACGCCAGCGCAGGCGGAGGACCTGCCACTCTCGCGCTATGCCTTCGTCGTGCTCTCCGACGTTGGCGACATCCCCGCTGCGCTCGATCAATCTCTCCGCGGTTACGTGCGGGCCGGCGGGTCGCTGTTCGTCGCGCTTGGGCCCGCCGCAGCCGCCCGCAGGCATGTCCCGGTCTCCGATACTGTGATTCGCGACACGCGTTACAGTTCGCGCGAAGGCGATCGTTTCGAGACCCCGGCCACGCTCGATCCTGCGCATCCCGCGACGCGCCAGGCGAGCAATTGGGCCGATGTGAAATTCTTCCGTTCGGTCCCGGTCGAGCCGGGCACGGCACGTGTCCTCGCGCGTCTTTCCGACCAGACTCCCGTGCTGCTCGAACAGCAAATCGGCGAAGGCCGCGTGCTTGTGTTCGCTTCCACGCTTGACAACCTCTCGAACGATTTCCCTTTACACGCCGGATTCGTGCCATTTATTGACGAGACCGCTCACTATCTCGCCCGGCTGGACGATCGCCCGGCAAACTTCACCGCCGGCGCATACCTTGAACTGCGCACTGGCCGCGAGCCCTCCGGTGCAGCGATCGAGGTCTTTGATCCTCGCGGCGCGCGCGCCATGACGCTGGCCGAAGCGGCACAGGCGCGGAACATTCAGCTTACCCAGCAGGGCTTCTACGAGATCCGCCGGCCCAACCGTCACAATGAGCTCGTGGCGGTAAATCCCGATCGCCGGGAGTCCGATTTTACCGTCATTCCGCGGGAGACGCTGGCGCTATGGCAGAATACGGGTCAGGGGTCGCATGCTCAATCGGCGGGCGTTGGTGAGCCGGAGCGCCGGCCGTTGGACTTCTGGTGGTACGCCATGATTCTGGTGCTGGCGTTGGCAGTGGCGGAATCGCTGGTAGGTAACTGGCATCTTGGAGTCGACAAAGAGGCCGCATGAATCCACTCAACGGGTTGACGGAATACCTGGAGCGCATCGAGCGGCGGCTGCGCATGCTGACAGTTTCGCGAGGCGCCGCATTGGCCGCGGCAGCCGCCCTCGCGTTCACGGTCCTCGGCGCCCTCGTAGCCAATTCTCTTGCGTTCTCTCCTACAAGCGTCTTGCTCGCGCGCGTGGTGTTGTTCCTCGCGCTGGCGGGCGCATTGGGTGCGGGACTAGTTGTGCCGCTGCTTCGATTGAACCGGCGGCGCGCCGCGCGTGAAGCCGAGCGCCTGTGCCCACAATTTGAGCAGCGCCTCGTGACGTTCGCCGATCGAGCCGAGCGCCCCGATCCCTTCCTCGAATTGCTCGCTGCCGACACCCTCTCCGCCGCGCGCGATGCCGAGCCGGAGCGGATTGCGCCGCAAAAGCGAATTCTGGGTTTTGCTTCCGCCGGGGCAGTGGCTCTCGGCGTGTTACTGTGGCTTGGCGTTTCCGGTCCCGGCTTTCTAGGCTATGGCACGTCGCTCCTTTGGGGCGCGATCCCCCGCGAATTGCAGCCCTTCTACGAAGTGCAGGTGCAGCCCGGCAACCACACCATCCGCCGTAAGTCCGATCAGCTCATCACCGCCCGTCTCCGCGCGTTTCAGTCCAACCGTGTCCGCGTGTTTGCTAAGTTTCAGAGCTCTTCGAAATGGGAAGAGGCCGCGATGACTCCGCAGCCCGGCGCCAACGGCTTTGAGTTCCTGTTCGCTGGAGTGCCCGAAGCCTTTGATTACTACGTGGAAGCCTCTGGCGTGCGCTCCCATCGATACCGTATCGAAGTTGTTGATTTGCCCGAAGTGAAAAAGCTTCATGTGACCTATCACTACCCGTCCTGGACCGACTTGAAGGACGCCGTCGAAGATCCGGGCGGTGACCTCCGCGCCGTCGAGGGCACCGAAGCCGACGTGAAGGTGATCACCGACCGGCCCCTCGCCACCGGTGCATTGCTGCTGGACGACGGCAGCAAAATCGACCTGCATGATGGAGTGGCGCGCGTGCCCATACAGAAGGACGGCGTTTACCACATTGCCAGCGCCGAGCACGGCGACATGGTCCGTCTCAGCAACGACTACTTCATCGAGGTCCAGAAAGCCATGCCGCCGAAGGTCCGCATTTCCAGGCCTGGGCGCGACGCCAAGGTCAATCCCATCGAAGAAGTAACCATCACGGTGCAGGCGGAAGATGACTTCGCGTTGCGCGGCATGGATCTGCATTACTCCGTCAACGGCGGCGCCGAGAAAACCGTGGCCCTCGGTGGCGCCAAAGGCAAGAAGGCAGAAGGCACCACCACGCTTTACCTGGAAGATCAAAAGCTCGTGCCCGGCGATATCGTCAGCTTCTATGGCACCGCACGCAACGCTCTGGCCACGAGCCGTACCGACATGTTCTTTATCCAAGCCGAGCCTTTCGAGCGCGAGTATTCGCAGGCGCAGCAGATGGGCGGTGGAGATGGCGGTGATCAGGCGCCTCCGAGCTCCGAACACCAGAAAGAGATCATCGCCGCCACTTGGAACGAGATCAAGAATCCTCCAAAAGACAAGGCCGTCGAGGAGGAAAACGCGAAGCTGCTCTCCGGCATCCAGTCGAAGCTGCGCGACCAGGCTAAGTCGCTGGCCAGCCGCATGCAAAGCCGCGAAATGGGTGAGACCAATTCCGCCTTCAAGAGCTTCGTCGATGACATGGCGCAAGCGGTGGAAGCTATGGGCCAGGCCTCCGCAAAATTGACCGCCCGAGATTGGCAAGGCGCCCTCGTACCGGAGCAGAAATCGTTGCAACATCTCTCGCGCGCCGAAGCTACTTTCCGCGATATTCAGGTCGCTTTCGGCAACAGCAGTGGCGGCCGCGGCGGGGCGGGGCGCGATCTGGAAGGTATGTTCGATCTCGAGCTTGATCGCGAGAAGAACCAGTACGAGACCGGACAGAACTCCACTTCGCCCGATCAGCGGCAGAAGGAAATGGAGGAAACGCTCGCCAAGCTCGAAGAGCTGGCCCGGCGGCAGCAGGAATTGGCCGATCAACGCCGCCAGAATCAGCAGGCCTACGAGCAGCGTTGGCAGCAGGAACTACTCCGGCGCGAAGCCGAAGAGCTACGCCGCAAGATGGAACAGATGGCGCGGAGCCAGTCTGCCACGCAGGCGAGCCAGAGCCAGCAGGGGCAGCAGTCGAACGAAAGCCAGCCGTCGCAGTCCCAACAAGGCGGCGGACAGTCTTCTGCCATGAACCGGGCCCTGCAACGTTTACAGGAAGCTGCGCGGGACATGCAAAACGCCGGCGCTTCGCAGAACCAGGGATCCGCCGAGAGTGAGGCCGAAGCGCGGCGTGCGGCTGAGAGGCTACGCGAAGCTCGCGAAATGTTGGCCGGAGAGCGCAAGCAACAGGCCGCCGGGGAAATGAGCGATCTCGCGCGCAAAACCGAACAGCTCGCCGAACGCCAACAGGAGTTCGAAAACAACCTGCGCCACATGCTCAGTTCCGGCAGCCAGCCGGGGACCTCGCGACAGCAATCAGCGCAAATGCACGACGAACAACAGAAACTGCTCGACGAACTGACCCGGCTCGAAGAGGAGATGCAACGGGCCGCCCGTGACATGGCTGGAAGCCAGCCATCCGCATCGAGCAAGCTGCGTGACGCGCTGGGTGAAATGCAGCAGCAGGAGCTGCGGCTCAAGATGAAGTGGAGCCTCGAATTCATGCGCCGCGGCGGCATGGCGGAATACGCTCTGCCCCGCGAAATGACCGTCACGCAAGGGCTGAACCAGTTGCGCGACCGTGTGCGTGAAGCGCAGGGCGCGCTAGATCGCCAGCAGCCCGGCGGCCAGGATGTCGAATCCGCGCTCGCCCGCGCCGAGCAGTTGCGCCAGCAACTGGAGCAGATGCGCAACTCTGCGAGCCAGAAAGGCCAGCAGGGTCAAGCGCCCAGCGGCCAGTCAGGGCAGACATCTGAGAGCCAGGGTTCGCAGTCCGCTACCGGATCACCAGCAGGAGGCATCGGCCCCGGCGGTGGCGGTCCCGGCATCGACTCTGCCTATGCCGATCGCGTCTTCCGTAACGGCATTCGCGACCTCACGCAGCTTGACCAGATGATTCGTGGCAACCCTGATGTCCCGCGCGAAACCGCCCGTGACGTGCAAGACCTTGTCCGCCAGATGCAGCGTCTGGATCCCCGCCTCCTCGCCGCAGATCCCACGCGCCTGGATCAAATCGTCGGTCAGCTCTTGGGCGGCGTCGAGCAGGTCGAACTCGAATTGCGCCGCATTGCCGACGCCCAGCAGGCCGGCAGCGTTCGCAGCGGCGCCTCTCAGCCTGTCCCGCCCGGTTACGCCGACGCCGTCGCCGAATACTTCCGCCGGCTGGCTGCACAGAAGTGAATATCATCAATATTTGCTAGTACTTAGCATCGCAGCTTGCAATCCCATAGCCCATTGCAGTAATCTCTATAGAGAATAAGGAGATCTCCGCAAGGGCCATGTCATCTGTTGCCGAGCCAAGTCTAAGCACCCGCGAAACCTTCGACCAAGAGCACGAACAGACGGTTCGGACAGAGATCGAGCGATTCCGCGCGAAAGCGCAGCAAATGCTAGCGGGCGAAATCACCGACGACGAGTTTCGCTCCTTCCGGCTGCGTTACGGAATTTACGGGCAGCGGCAACCGGGCGTGCAGATGGTCCGCACGAAAATTCCGAGCGGCATGGTCACCGCCCCGCAACTGGAGCGGCTGGCAGAAATCGCCGACGAGTTCGGCGGCGGCAAGGGTCACCTCACCACGCGACAGAATATCCAGTATCACTTCGTGCCTCTGGCGCGCGTTTCGGATCTCATGCACAAGCTGGCCGACGTGGGTCTCACTACCCGCGAAGCCTGCTTCAACACGGTGCGCAACGTTACCGCGTGCCCGCTCGCCGGGCTCTCGCACGAGGAAGCCTTCGACGTTCGGCCCTATGCGCAGAAGGTGGCCTACGCGTTCCTGCGCAAACAACTCACCGACAATCTGCCCCGCAAGTTCAAAATCGCCTTCGATGGGTGCGCTCACGATTGCATCGCCGGTGCGATCAACGATATCGGCCTGCGCGCGCTGGTTCGCGATGGCAAGCGCGGATTTCGCATGACAGTGGGCGGCGGCCTCGGCCCGCTTCCCTCTGAGGCGCAGTTGCTCGACGAGTTTTTACCCGAAGAGCGCCTGGTCAGCCGGTGCGAAGCCGTGGTTCGTGTATTCAATAAGTACGGCAACCGGCAGAACAAGAACAAAGCGCGATTGAAGTTCGTGCTGCGCGAGCGCGGCTGGCAATGGGTACGCGAGCAGATCGAGAAAGCGTACGCGGACATCCTCGCTAATGGCGGCATCGACACACCAGAAATGGTCCCGGAGGGTTTCGGCGGCTATCAGTCCAATCCGCAGCCGTTGGGGCACGGCGCACTGCTGCCCGTGGTGAGCACCGACGGCACTGGCAACTCAGATTACGACCGCTGGCACAAGAGCAACGTTCGGAATCAGCGGCAAGCCGGCTACGCCATGGTCACCATCCGCGTTGATCAGGGGAACCTGACGAGCGATCAAATGCGCGGAGTCGCGCGCATTGCGGCCGATGCCGGCGATGGGCTCATCCGCGTCATGATCGACCAAAATCTGCTCCTCGGATTCATTCCGCTGGGCCGCGTGAAGCGGGTCTACACGGCGCTGGGCGAGCTAGGCCTCGACGGCGCTGGCGCCAGAGAGATCGAAGACGTCACCACCTGTCCTGGCGCCTACTCGTGCAATCTCGGGCTGACAAAGTCGATGAACCTGGGCGCGGCGTTGCAGCAATCCGTGGCCGAGTATGATGATCCGCTGGTTCGCAATCTTGCCATCAAGATCAGCGGCTGCCCCAATTCCTGCGGCCAGCACTGGATCGCCGATTTCGGCTTCTACGGAAATGCCCGGAAAGTTGATGGCAAGGAAATCCCCTACTACCAGATGCTGCTCGGTGGCGGATATGATCGCGATGGCGTCATGCGCTTCGGCCTGGCCGTGCAGAGCATTCCGGCGCGACTCGCGCCCGTGGCCGTCCAGCGCATCCTGGACCACTACATTGACAACCGCATTGATGGCGAGAGCTTCCGCGACTACGTGATGCGCTTCAAGGTTGAGTTCTTCCGCCAAGCCACCAGCGATCTTGCCAAGCCCATCGAGATCGAGCCCGAGCTCTATCAGGACTGGGGCGACGACACCGCTTTCTCCCTCCAGCTTGGCCGCGGCGAGTGCGCGGCATAACGCCGGCAAAACCCGCTACTCTAGCATTGATGGCGAAAATTCAGCGCGCTCTCGTGAGCGTGACAGACAAAACTGGAGTTGTGGACTTTGCGCGCCGGCTGAGCGGACTCGGCGTTGAGCTCATCTCTACCGGCGGCACGGCGAAAACGCTGCGCGAGAACGGCATCGCGGTGAAGGATGTGGCCGAAGTCACGGGTTTTCCCGAAATGCTCGATGGCCGCGTCAAGACCATGCATCCGCGCATCACCGGCGGCATCTTGGCCGTCCGCAGCAATGCGGAACACGTCCGCGCGCTCGAGGAGCACGGCATCCAGCCCATCGACATGGTGGTCGTCAACCTGTACCAGTTCGAGAAGGTGGCAGCCAAAGCTGGCGTGACGCTGGACGAGATGGTCGAGAACATCGACATCGGCGGCCCGACCATGATCCGATCCGCCGCCAAGAATTTCAACGACGTCGCCATCGTGGTGTCGCCCGAAGACTACAACGCGATCTTCGAGGAGATGCGCGAGTGTAACGGCGGGCTCTCACGCGAAACACGCTGGAAGCTCGCGCAGAAGGCGTTCCGCACCACCGCCGACTACGATTCCGCCATTACCGCGCGCCTGGCACAGGTTGACGGCGCGAGCGTGCTGCCGGCCCGGCTCGATATTCGCGCGGAGAAACTGCTCGACTTGCGGTACGGCGAAAACCCACACCAATCCGCGGCGCTTTATGGCACGCGCGGCGCAGGGATTGCAGGCGCGGAGCAGTTGCACGGTAAGGAACTCTCCTATAACAACCTAGTCGATCTCGACGCTTGCTGGCAGCTCGTAAACGAATTTGCGGGTCCAGCGGCGGCCATCATAAAGCACACCAATCCGGCGGGTTGCGCGGAACAGGAGACACTGGCGGAGGCGTACCGGAAGGCGCTCGAGTGCGACCCGGTCTCAGCATATGGCGGCGTCATCGGTTTCAATCGAGTGGTGGACGAGGGGACGGCGCGGGAAGTGGCCAAGCTGTTCGTCGAGGCGATCGCTGCGCCGGATTATTCGCCCGTGGCGCTCGAGATTCTCAAGGCCAAGAAGAACGTGCGGCTCATGAAGGTGGCGGCGACTGCCGAGTCACTCGTCGTCAAGTCAATTAGCGGCGGGTATCTGGCGCAGACAGCCGACACACACCGTCTGGATCGTGGCGCCACCGAAGTCAAGACGCGCCGCGCACCGACGGATGCCGAATGGGCCGCGCTCGAATTCGCCTGGAAAGTGGCGAAGCACGTGAAGTCGAACGCGATTGTGTACGCACGCGCAGGTCAGACCGTTGGAGTAGGCGCCGGGCAGATGAGCCGCGTCGATTCGGTCAAGATCGGGGCCATGAAAGCTGTGCTGCCGCTGGCGGGAACTGTGGTAGCCTCGGATGCGTTCTTCCCCTTTCCGGATGGCGTGGAAGAGGCCGCGAAAAACGGCGCAACCGCATTCATCCAACCCGGCGGGTCCGTGAGAGACGCTGAAGTAATCGCTGCCGCCGACCGCCTGGGCCTGGCGATGGTCTTCACCGGCGTGCGCCACTTCCGGCACTAGCGAATTTACACGGCGAGCCCGGCAAGGGCGATCGCGACACCGGCAACGCCGGCGATGATGCCGATCACCGGGAACAGCATCTTCCTCGAAATGAAGTAGAGCGACGAGAGCACCAGCGCGATTTCCAGCAGACCTTCGCCGAAGTCGAAGCGCAGTGCTCGCCGCTCCACGCGCGCAGACTCAGCCCCCTTTTCTTTCGCCTGGGCCATCGCTTCGTTTGAATCCTTCGTGTACCGCGCCTGCTCGCGGCGGAACTTTTCGATGGCCTGCGGGGCGCCCGGGTTGTTGGGGCCGAGCACCGACACCAACTGCTCGCCCAGCTCGAGGCTATGGAACTTGATTTTCTTCGCTTGATACAAGGCCCAGAGGTCATTGGTCTCCGTTTTGAGCAGGACGCCCTCGGTGTGCGCGCGATGCGAGGCGATGGTCACGATAGCCAGCAAGACCGCGAGCATCGCCGCCAGCACGCCCACTTTCTGCCCACGGGGGTCGTGTCCGCCTTCGGATTCGTGATGGATTTCGAGTTCAGCCATGTTTGAGATGCTTCGGGCGAGGCGTGCCTCGCCCCTACAGGTTACACGTAGGGGCCGGGCATGCCCGGCCACAGATTTCGAACCGACATATGATATCTTACTTCGCGCTAGGAACGACTCAGTCAGCCGGCACCGCTCCTTCCGCCAGCAGCTCGCCTTTCTCCAGGTGGCGGATCTTGCTCGCGAAACGGGCGGCGTGCGGATCGTGGGTGACCATGATGATGGTTTTGCCGTGCTCCTTGTTGAGGCGCGAGAGCAGCGTCAGGACTTCCACGGCGGAGTTGGCGTCGAGGTTGCCGGTGGGTTCGTCGGCCAGGATCAGCGCGGGATCGGTGACGATGGCGCGCGCGATGGCGACCCGTTGCTCCTGGCCCCCGGAGAGCTGGCGCGGGTAGTGGCCCAGCCGGTCGCCGAGGCCTACGAGCTTTAACGCCGTCGTCGCGTGGTCGATGCGCTCCTGCTTCTTCAGGTTCGTCAGCTTGAGCGGCAGTTCGACATTCTCGAAGGCCGTGAGCACGGGAATCAGATTGAACGATTGAAAGACGAACCCGATATTCTCATTGCGCCAGTGCGCAATCTGGCGGTCGTTCAAAGCGCGCAGGTCCTGTCCGAGCACGCGGATCTGCCCGCCGGTCGCGACGTCCATGGCAGCGATGAGGTGCAGCAGCGTGGATTTGCCCGAACCCGACGGCCCCATCAGGGCCACGAACTCGCCGCTGTGAATCTGTATATCCACGTCTTTCAGCGCGACCACGTGAAACTCGTCACGCACGTATTCCTTCGTCAGGTCTTGCGTTTCGATTACGACATTATCAGTCATGGGTTCAGGCCTGTTTGAGACGAACGCGGTCGCCGTTCTTGAGTTCCGCCGGAGGATTCACGATGAGGTCCTCGCCGCCGTTGAGTCCCTCTTCAATGCGCACTCCCTTGCTGTTGGTGGAACCGGTCTTCACCGGCCGGCGCACGGCCTTTCCTTCGAACATGACGAACACTGCGTTATCGCGCACGGCGGAAGCGGGGATCACCACGACGGGACTCGCGGCCACTCCCGAAGAGCTCTGCTTCTCGTCGGACATGAACGCCACGCTGGCGTTCATATCGGGGCGCAGATAGTCATCAGGATTGACAACCTTCACCTTGACCTGCACCGTGGCCTTCTGGCGATTGGCTTCGGGAGAGATCTCTTTGATAAAGCCGTCGTACGTGCGGTCCGGGTAGGCATCGGTCGTGACGATACCCTTCTGTTTCGGGCCGAGCTTGGCGAAATCGTTCTGGCTGATGTCCAGCTCGACCTCGAGATCGTTCAGATCGGCTACCGCCGCGGCGTATCCTTTGGCGCCCTTGTCTCCCACGTTCATGTTGGTGACAAACTCACCCTTCTCGACGGCGCGCTCCAGCACAGTACCATTCACGGGAGATGTGATGACGGTATTTTGCTCTTGCGTCTCGGCATAGGCCAACGCGCCCCTGGCCTGCTCCACCTGGCCACGCATGGAATCGATTTCCTCCTGCCGAGGACCCAGGACAGCGAGATCCAATGTCTTTTGCAACGAGTTCACGTGCGCGACCGCGCTATCATACTTCGCTTGCGCGTCATCGAGCGCTTGCTTCGATAGGACTTTGTCCGCCACCAGCCCCTTGGTGCGGTTCAAAGTCACCTGTGCGTTCTCCTGGTCCGCTTTTGCCTGAAGGAGATTGGCGCGGGCCACGGCGATTTCTTCGGGGCGGGAACCGTGCTCCAGTTCTGCCAGTTTGGCCTGGAGGTTCTCCAGCGCGCCCTTGGCTTGCGTGACCTGTGCCCGATACTCGTCGTCTTCGAGTCGCACCAACGGTTGGCCGGCCTTGACCTTGTCGCCCTTCTCGACGCCGATCCAGAGAACCTTGCCGACGACTTTGGACGCCACCTCGATCCGATGCGCCGCAACAATGTAGCCGGTGGCATTCAAAATGATCCCTGGACCTGCCGCCGCCTGGCTTTCCGCCTGCACACGCATCACAGCAACTTCGGTCGCGGCGTTAAGCCGGTCATAGCCGAATCGCGCGGCGCCCAACAGGACAAACAACAGCACGCCGCCAATAATCCAGCGCACCGCCCACCGCGAAGGCTCCGGGGCGCTTTTCTTGTTGCGGTCGATTTGCAGGGATTTCAATTCTGCGTCCATGGTCTTCAGATGCCTCGTAATGCCGCGAGGATCTCCTTGCGCGACGCCGACGCGGCGGGAAACAATCCGCCCACGCTCCCCAGAATCATGGCAAAAGCTACACCCATGGCCATGATCTGCGGGGTCACGCGGAAGTTAAAGTCGATTTCACTAAAGGTTACAAAGTTGCCAATGCCCGTGGTAAGACCATTCAGTGGCAACACCAGAAGGCAACCCACTAATCCGCCGAGCGCCGCCAGCAGGACAGACTCGACGACGAAGCTGAACAGGATGCTGCCGCGCGAAAAGCCCAGGACCCGCAGAGTGCCGATTTCCTGCGCGCGCCGCGCTACAGCGGCGTACATGGTGTTCATGGCAGCAAAACTGGAACCGATACCCATGATGATGGATACGAAGATTCCCAGCGATTCGATCACAATACCTGAACCGGTTTGTGCTTGATAATAGGCCTCTTCAGAAAGCGCATCCAAGTTGAGCTTGGGGTCGTTCTTGATGTCGTTGATCAGAGCCTGGGCCGCCACAAGGTCTGTGGCGCGAACCAGGACCGAACTCAGGGCGTCTTCGCGTTGAAAGTCGGAGCTCACCTGGTTCAGATCGCCGAAAATCTCGCTGTTTGTGGCGCCTCTTCCCACTGACATGATGCCGACCACATCCCAATCGCCGCGTCCGAAATGCAGCTTTTGGCCCACACGCGCCGCTGGAAACCGTTTCTCGATGGACTCACCCACCACCACTTCGCGTTTGCCGGGATCGAACCAACGGCCGGATACGAGCTTGAGATTGTCGCGCAATCCGATACCCGTGGGCGTGATGCCGCGCAGGGTCACGTTGGTGCCGTCCGGTGCGTCCACGCTGGCGAGATTAATCACGGTAACCATCTCGAGTGACGCCAGAGGTTGCCCGGAGCTTGACACCGCGATGCCGCGCTTGAACTTGACGTCCTGAAAATTGGCCCGCGTAACGCCGCTGCTTAGTTCCGCGTTGGTACCTTTTCGCAAAACCAGAACGTTCAACGGATTCCCGGACGCCTGGAGCGACGAGCGCAGCCCGCCCACCAGCGCGAGAATCGCGAGCAACACCGCGACTGTCAAACCGATGCCGAGTGCGGTCATCAGGGTCGTGGTCTTTCGGACCACCAGGTTGCGCAGATTGTAAGTGAGCGGAATAGCCATACGGGGTTACTCGTCGCTGCGCAGCGCTTCCACAATGGGAATGCGGGAAGAGTTCCAGGCGGGAATGAACGCGGCGACCAGTCCGATGCCCGCGGCGACGACTAGACACATCAAAGCCACCGGCGGCTGGATCGAGAGATGCTTGATATCATCCATAAACGCAGGCCCGTTGCGTACCACGCCGCATAAGCCGGAAGCCAGCAGCACACCCAGCAACCCACCCACTGCGGAAATGGCTACCGCCTCGCCCAGGATCAAAGAAAGAATCGTGCCGCGCGTAAATCCAAGGGTTTTGAGCACCCCGACCTCTTGGACGCGCTCACGCACCGACATGGCGATGGTGTTTGCCGATACCAGCAGAATGGTGAAGGTCACCGCAGCGCAAATGCTGATCAGGATCATCTTTACGTTGCCTAGAAAAGCCACGAAGCTGAGTGCGAACGCCCGCTCGGACTCGGTTTTGGTTTGCGCCGGCGAGTTATGAAACGTGTCGTCAATGGCTTTGGCGATGCGCGGCACTGATTCCGGGCTGTCGGCCAGCACGTAGAAGGTACCAATCTCGCCCCACTTGCCGGCGCCCAGCGCCTGGTCCAGATACTCCACGTTGAAGTAGAGATTCTCGTTGTCCTCGGGAGCATCGTAGATCGCACGCACGATGAATTCGAGATTCACCGGAAAGATGTCGCCCTGAATGAAGATGTGATCCCCGAGATGGAAATTCTGTTTCTCGGCGAGCGGCCGTCCGATCATACACGCCGTCCGCTCGTGCAGAAACGCCTTCTTCTGATCCTCAGGCACCTGCATTTCAGAGCGGATCGCCAGGATTTTTTCGGGCTCCACGGCAAACCGCGCGAAAAAGTTCTTGGGATCGCGTGCGTCTTTATATACGCCGCCGAACCACTGCTCGATGCCCACCTCGCGAACGCCGGGAATGGGGCGAATCTTTTCGCGGTAATACCTCGGCATGGGCACGGTGAGGGAAATGCGGTTGCGCACTACGAGTCGCAGCGCCTGCGATGGCGGCGTGTCACTGAAATAAAAAGCGTAGTAAACGGCCATCATCACGCCCAGCAGTGCGAGCGACACACTGATGCTGAGGATCGTGAGAGCAGTACGCCGGCGGTTGCGCCAGGAGTTCTTGATTACAAATGGCAGAAACCGAAACATGTGATTCTATATATTCTATGCTACGAGTGCCATGCACGATTTGTTCATGCGGGAAGCGCTAGAGTTGGCTCAGCAGGCAGCGGCTGCTGGCGAAGTGCCTGTGGGGGCCGTAGTTGTGGTCGCCGGGAAGGTGGTTGGGCGGGGCGCAAATTCGCCGATTTTGACCAATGACCCGACGGCGCACGCGGAAATGCTGGCGCTACGCGAGGCGGCGAAGGCCACGGGGAACTACCGGTTGGAGGAAGCAACGATGTACGCCACGCTCGAACCGTGCGTCATGTGCGCGGGGGCTCTCGTCGCGGCCCGGGTCAAGACGCTGGTGTTTGGGGCGCGCGACTTGCGGTTTGGCGGCGTACGGAGCAAGTTTTGCGTGGCGGATTCCGAGATCTTGAATCATCGCCTAGAGATTGTGGAGGGAGTGCTGGCGGCGGAGTGCGTGGAACTGCTCCAGCAGTTCTTTGAAGCGCGGCGGTGAGGGGCCGGAGGCTTATTCCACTGTTACCTTGGTGCCCTTGGGCGGCTGCTGCGAGAGGCGCTCGATGCGCGCATCCAGCAGGCTGCGGATACCTTTGAGCACTTCGACCCGTGCGTTGCGGAAGTGTTCGTGCGTCGGTTCGGGCCACACGTGGTCCAGGAAAGCCGAGATCTGTGGGGCGGCGACATTGCAGAAGAAGCAGCCGGCTTGCGGCGGGGCGGTCGTTTTCTCGTCCATATCAGCCTTCTTTCATCTCCACTGTTAATATTTTATGCTCCAACGTGGCCCGCGCGGGAGTTAGAGCGGCCATGGAGGTGGGCAAGCCGATGTGACGGCGAAGAGTACCGATCTCCACAACCAGCTCGTCGCCTTTCTTGAACAGCCCCACCTCGCCCTTGGCGGCGAACGGAAGCCGCAGGCGGACTTCATAATGCGCGTTGCGCTTCTCAAAGGTGTACGGCGCCTCGGTACGCGTGACGGCGGCTGGGTCTTCCTTCTCCGCGTACAGCACGCGGGCAAGCTCCTCCAGGCGCTCACGGCCCAGCACTTCGTGGGTGAACAGCGGGACGCGCTTGACCGCGACGGGGTCGAAATACTCGTCGATCTCCTGCATGATTCGGGCCTGCGACGCCCGCCATTCCTCGAACCAGGCATCGGTGATGGTATGCGGCAGAACGCGGTTCACGATGATGCCGTCCACCGTCAAGCCATGCAGCGAGAAATAGACAAATGCGCGCTGCGTCTCGCGGAGAACCATTTTTTCGGGGTTGGTAACCAGCCGGACACTTGTGACGCTCGCGTCTTCCAGCAGCTCAGAGATCCCGTCGAGGCGCCCGAACAGGTCCTGCACGTTGGCGAAGTAGCTGTCGGTGGGCAGTTCGACTGGCGAAATACGGTTGGCAACGGGGCGCACGGCCTTGAGCAGCCCGCGCTGAAAGGGAAACACGTGCTTCATGTACCATTCGAGCGTGGTAGGCATGCTGACGAAGCGCATGGATTCAGCCGTGGGCGCGCAATCGAGCACAATGACGTCGTAGCGCTGCTCGCGGCGGAACTGGTTGACGTACATCATGGCGCTCAGCTCTTCCATGCCTGGCAGGATGGCGAGCTCTTCGGCCTCCACGTCGCTGATGCCGGTGGTGCGCAGGACGGAGATCACATAGGTCGAGATCTCACGCCAGTGCCGCTTGATCTCTTTCTGGATGTTGACCTCATGGATGGCAAGCCGGCCGTCAATGGGGTAGGGGTCGTTGGTCTTGCCTCCAAACAGCTCGACTTCGAGATCGAAGGCATCGGCTAGGCTGTGCGCCGGGTCGACGCTCATCACGAGCGTGCGGTAGCCGAGTCGCGATAACTGCAAGCCGGTGGCGGCGGCGATACTGGTCTTCCCGACACCTCCCTTGCCGCTGAAGAGCAGGATGCGCATACCCTATTGTACGGGTATGCGCGGCCGGCTATTGCGCCCCGTACATCGCGGCATATCCGAGTTGCTGCTTCGCGTAGTCGCGCGGGTAGGAGATCTCTACACGAGCGACATCGCCGTTCGGCCCGGTCTTCGCGGTGAGCGTGGGATTGATGCCGGTCCAAAACGTCGGCAGATCCAGTTTCTTGTAGCGGGCCACCACCTGGTCCCGCAATGCGGTGTCGATGTGCACACCGTACTGGTCCACCAGAGCTTTGATGGCGGCGTAATCGCCTTCGGCCTTGATGCGCATCAGCTCGGCCAGCAGCATGCCAACCCCCTGGTGCATCTTGTCGTAATCGCGCACCGTGATGTAGGCCTTGCCGTCGCGCTCAACGCGCGCGATCCCGCCCGTCTTGTCGATGATGTAGTTCACGATGAGCTGGCGATCGCGATCGTGATCCTCTTCAATCGTGTCGCCCTTGAGAACTTTGCGCAGTTGCGTCAGCGCCGCGCGCGCCGACGCATCGTACATCGCTTTGCCCACTTCGGGGCTCGAAACCAGGCCGAGCTCCTGCAACTTCGGATCGAAGACGTTCCAGAGAGCCATCAGATCGGCGCGGCCTTCTTCCAGGGTTGAGAAATATTCCTTCAAGTAGAACGATGCCTCATGCGTCAGTCTGGGGCTCAGCTTCCCCGAGCCGTGGCCGATGATTTCGTGCAGCGCCGTCATCAGGTCTTCGGCTTCGTCGCCGTACTTCTTCCCGCGAGCGACCTCTTCGGGCGTATAGGCGAACTCCTCAAGCGAAGCGGTCCCTGTGGCGTGTGAGAAGGCGCGCGTGGTGCCGGTAAATAGAAAACTCTTGGAACCGTACTTCTGGTGAACCTCGTTTTCATTCGGCAGATTATCGCCGATGGTGGTGACGTGGAAATCGCCGGTCTCAATCAGCGCCTCAACCGCTTTCGCGGTGGGCGGCTTCACGCCCTGCTTCTTGTACTTCGGGTCCCAAGGCGCGTGATCTTCGAAATACTGCGCATTGCTGGCGATTTTCAGCATCAAAGCGTTGACGCGCTGATCGGTGACGGTGACAAAGCTCTGCGAAGTGCCCTTGGCGCCACGCGCGTCGCGGTAAATTTCGATGAATCCGCTGGCGAAATCGACATTGGCGTCATTCTGCACCCAGCTTGCGCCGAATCGCAGCCAGTCTGCGAACTCGCCGGATTGATAGAAGCGAATCAAATCGTCGATCACCGTATCCTGGCCCGGCTCGGCAAATGCGCGGGCCTTCTGCAAATTCTCAATCGCCTTCCCCAGGAACCGCGCGTACAATCCGGGCGGAATGCGGCCGTCGGGCGTCCCGGCGCGATAGACTTCCTCCACCAGTTTCCCCGCCTTCGTTTTCACCAGTTCGGAATCGAGCGGATAGTGTTCTTGATAGCCCTTCAAGTCGAGCAGTCGGACTCCGGAATAGAAATTGTTCGAGCTCGCTTGCAGAATGTCTTGCCCGGCGGGCGGGTTCTTGGTCGTAATAGTCGGCTCGAAATTCGGATCGAACAGCGCGGGTTTGAGGTCATTGACCTCGGTCGTGAAGTCGGCCTCGGTCGCGATCGGTTTGCCCGTGCCATAGGGATCGCCGATCCGAAGTCCATTGTGAATTGCTTGCGTCCCGGCTTCTTGCAGCTCCTCGAACGTAAACTCCGGCAGAAACTTCTGCGCCGTGGTTTCGTTGTGGTTGCCCTTGTTCCCCCAGAACAGCTTGGCGAATGCGACGATCTTGGCATGTACTTCGGGTTTGATGCCTTCCCGATGCACGGCGAGTGCTTCTAACAGGCGTTTCTCACGCAAACCGTAGCGCGAGAGCTGGTCGTAAATGATGGGATCGATGGCGATCGAGGCCTGGCTCAGCCAGTAGGCCAGAGCCTGCTCCCGCGGCGCCAGTTTGCTGAAACTGTCGGCTTCGAGCTGCATGAAGCCGGTGTCGCCAACACGTTCGACCAGTGTGCTGGCTGCGGAAGAGCTTGCGCGCTCCGCCTCCGCCGAGCGGTTCTTACTCCCGCAGCCGGCCAGAAACACGGAAACCGCGAGACAGGCAATACCGAAATGAAAGCGTATGGATTTCAACGGAACCTCCTAACGGTGGAGCTGGGCCACGCCAATCTCGATGACGGACCGCCCCCGAAGATTGTAGAATATCGGATTACCACTTCAGGAGAGATATGAACCGATCCACACTTGTTACAGGTATGTTAGCGGTGGCTCTGTGCTCGCTGCCGGCCCTCGCCGCCGATAAGAAAGGCGATCCGGAAAAGGGCAAGGAAACATTTCAGCAATGCAGCGTCTGCCACAATGCCGATAGCACCGAGAAGAAGATGGGCCCTGGCTTGAAGGGCCTGTTCAGCCGCGACAAGATGAACAACGGCAAGAAGCCCACCGAAGCCAACGTGCGTGCCAAAGTGGATGAAGGTGGAAACGGCATGCCGGCTTACAAGGAAATGTTGTCCGACGAAGAGAAGGACGACCTCATCGCCTACCTGAAAACCCTGTAAAGCCGCTAGATACCCTTAGCGAGAAAGCCGCCATCCACCGCAATGGTCTCGCCGGTGACGAACGACGCCGCATCCGAAGCGAGGAAAATCGCGGCGCCTACCAACTCCTCGACGTTCCCGACCCGCCCCATGGGAGTTCGCGCGCCGATCGCGGCAGAGCGCTCGGGAAGATCCAGCACCTTAGTATTCAGTGGGGTCCGGAATACCCCAGGCGCAATGGCGTTGACACGCACGCCCTGCTTGGCCCACTCGCACGCGAGTGACCGCGTCAGCAGCAGGACGCCCGCTTTGCTCGCCGCGTAAGACGTCACCTCGCCAAAGCTGACAAAGCTGGTCATCGAACACGTGTTGATGATCGCCCCGCGGCCTTGCTTGATCATCTGGCGCCCGAAAATCTGGTTCGCCCGAAACGTGCCGTTCAGGTTGATATCGACCACGCGGTTCCAGTCCTCATCGGGCACGTCCACGGTCGGCATCTTCTTCAGCGCGCCGGACGTCACCATCAGAACGTCGACCTGCCCGAATGCCAGCACCACCTCGTCGCACAGCTTCTGCAAGCTGGCGCGGTCCTGCACGTCGCTCAAAATGCGCAAGGTTTTAGAACCGAGGGATTCGAGTTCCGCCGCCTGTGATTCGACCCGGTCACGGTCGCGGCTGCTGGCGATGGTTGTGGCGCCCGCCCGGGCAAACCCGCGCGCAATGGCTTGGCCAATGCCGCTCGTGCCGCCAATCACTACCGCTACCTTATTCTTTAGGGAGAATTTCTCTTCTAGGAAGTTCATGAGATCAAAATTGCATCATATCAGCATCCCCATCTGCTCAGGTACAATCGGGGCAACGTGCAGGAGGCTCGTGGCCGCTGATGATCCGGCTCTGGCTCGCGCGGGACAAATCGATTCCAGTCCGGGAACAACTGGGCGCGCAACTGCTTTTCGGCATCCTGAGCCGGCGGATTGCGCCGGGTGAGAAATTGCCAAGTGTTCGCGAACTTGCGCGGCGTCTCCAGGTCCATCCGAATACCGTCAGTGCGGCCTATCGTGATCTCGCTGCTCGCGGCTGGGTGAGCCAGCGCCGCGGTAGCGGAGTGTTTGTACGCAATCTGAAAATGCCCCAGCCTTTGGGCGGCATTGACGCCTTCGTCCACGCCTGGATTGAAGAGGGACTCGCGCGCGGGTTTGCGATCGAAGCGCTCGAAGCGGCGATGACGAGGGTGGCGAGTGAGCTGCGGACGCAAGCTCCGCAAAGTCTTCTCGTCGTCCATCCCGATCGCGAGCTCGCGCAAATTTTGGCTGCCGAAATTGAAGAGGCAGTCGCGTGCCCCGTGGCTTCGGCCGGATTTGACGACGCGCCCAAAGACCTGGCTGCCAGCACCTGCGTGCTCGTTACCACAGCGTGCGAGTCTCAAGCCGTCAACGAACTGCGCCCGGCGCACTATCGTGTGATCCGCCTGAAGTCGGTGGAAGACGAGATCGCCGAGCAACACGCTCCCACTTCAGGTTTACTGATCGCCGTGGTTTCCCGCTCGCCGTCCATCCTCGAGTGGTCCTCGAAACTGCTCTCGGCGCTGGGGCTGCCTGGAATGGACATCCTGCAGCGAGACCCAGCCAAGCCCGATTGGCGCGAAGGCCTCGCGGCGTGCGATATCGTCGCGGCTGATATTCGGACCGCCCTCGAGCTGCCCAAGAAGATCAAACCCACTGTTTTCCGCATCGTTGCCGATGACTTCCTAGCCGAAGCCCGCGGCCTTGTGACACCTCAAAAACTGTAACAAGGCGCCATTTCTGGAGGCCGCCCGTGCCCCCACACTGCTGCCATGGAGGTTCACAAAATGGCGAGCAGCTTAGCCGAACCTTCGCAGTTCGGCACATCTGATGCTGGAAAACCCTTTGCTTTCAGTAAACGTAGTCTGAAGGTCTCCACTACATTTTGAGGTGGGGGAAAGGAGCTGACGAGGCAGCAGG
>Ga0326728_10002390_pt1 | contig 62706 bp, 56 predicted proteins | sample MB3enrmetagenome_FD_207602 | JGI IMG/M metagenome (GOLD analysis project Ga0326728, IMG submission 207602) | Lab enriched peat soil microbial communities from McLean, Ithaca, NY, United States - MB31MN | ecosystem: Environmental > Terrestrial > Soil > Wetlands > Peat | place: USA: New York... | reverse complement strand
AGCATCATGGCCACTATGTTTTTGCCAATGTCGTGCAGATCGCCCTTGACCGTTCCGATCACGACCGTGCCCGCGGGTTTGATCGCTTCATCGCCCATCAGGAGCGGCCGGAGGATGTCCGTGGCGCTGCGCGCCGCGCGGGCGGCAATCAGCACTTCCGGAATGAAGAATTCGCAATCCCTCATGCGCCGCCCGACCTCGTCCATGGCTGGGATGATGGCCTGGGGGAAGAATTCGTGGGGTTTGATTCCCTCCTTCAACCCCTTCTCGGTCAATTCCTTGGCCGCTGGGGCCTTTCCGTCGATTATGGCGTGTCGCAGTTCCTCAAAGATACTCATTTAGGTCTCCGTAGTGTTCGGTGTCTGTCTCGCTTTTTAAAATATTAACCCGCCGTGCCGCGCTGGCTTTCAGGCCGGCGTTCGCCAGCCTGGAGGTCCGCGCAACGTCGCGAAATGCCAGTTCCCCGACAAAAACCTCCCGGGAATTCTTATCGGCGTTGAGCGTTACGTGCTCGACGCGGCAGCGAACCCCCAATGAAAGTGAGGAATCTGGACTATGTTTGCTTCGCCAATTCATTGTCGGCGCTCTTGACGATGGAGTCCAGCTCGCGCCTCACCTCCGCGGGCAGAGGTGGCACCTCGTGCTTGGCCAAAATGGCCAGGCCCTTTTCGCGCGCCTTTTGTTCGAGGCTCTGGGAGCCCTTCTCTTCCCACAGCTCACGTTTGTCACGCTCAAAAATCTCGGTAGTGATGAGTTCGCCCGTGTGGAGTCTTTCCAGGGTGTGTTCTTCCATGAGGAATTGGCCCCCGGGCCCGACCTTGTGGATGACGTCCACCGCCAGGCTGTTTTCATCAACCACGATGCCGCGCACCCACCGCCGGGCAATGCGTACGATTTCGTCATCGATCACCAGTTGGGCAGGGCTAAGCGCCATGCAGGCCTCGACTGCCCCGGCGCCGATCAACAGCTTGCCCCCGGCCATGCACTGAAAGATGGCGTTCTGACATTTCTGAAACAAAGCTTGATCCAAAGTGTAGCCGTCACTGTCTAGGCCGATTCCCTGGGGCGACAGGCCGTAGAGTTCACTGCCCAGTTGAGCGATGGCCGCTACCAGCAGGCCCACTTCCGGGGCGGCGAAGAGGGGCGCACCGGTTCGCAGGTCGGCCACGACGGGGTCCGTGAAGTAGGGCATGACGTGCCCAGGCTTGTACGTTTGCGCCAATGTCATGGTGCCCAGGAACTCAGCGTTGGCCTGCGCGAGAGTACCAGCCAGAGTGATGGGGGCGCTGACCGCGGTGATCGGCATGATCGGGATGTCAGTCGGAAGGCCATAATCACAGGCTAAGAAGAGTTGGGCTGCGCTATCTTCATCGAGGATGAGGGGCGATATGGGGCTCATCATGTGATGGTAGAGTGGCCGCTCGGCCAAAGCCTGTTTGCTGCCGCGCACGGCGAGAGCCAGTTCAATCAAATATTGCTGAATTCTAAGGCTAAAGGCAGTGTGAATGACGCATTTACGCTGATTCTCGAGCAACACGCGCATGCCGTGAATGTCAGCGGTGGCTGCCGGGACGTCGCCGCAGTGCATGGTGCACACGCAGTGGATGTCAGGAAGAGCATCCACGAGACGAGCGAACTCCACCCAATCAGCCAGGCAGGAGCGGTGGCTCTTTCCGGTCTTCAGTTCAATGTAGTTGATCGCGCCACCGGCAACGCGTGAATAAACCTCGCCTCCTGCTTCCACGGTGAAGTCAAATTGGGGTGTACGTCCGTGGTAGGTCACTTTGCGGGGCAATAGCTTGAGCTTCTCTTCCACCAAGTGGCGAGGGAATTTGACGATGTGGCTGTCATGATTGACGCATGCGCCGGCTGCTTGCAGCACCTCTCGCGCCTGCGAGTGATCCACCCTCATGCCGGTTTCTTCGAGGACGGTCAAGCTGGCGTTGTGAACCATCTTGAGCTGCTCGTCCGACAAGAGTCGTAAAGGGGATTTCATAGATTCCTCCTAGGCTGTAATTAAGCTGGAATTAAGGAAAACCTGACGAGGGGTTCCCCCCGCCGCGTCTCGACGTTCAGAAACTCGCATTTCGCACTACCCCCAGGCGCAATCAATTCTCAGCGTGCTGTAAGGCTGCAACGTAATGGCAAGCGCCGAATCCGTAACAGGGATTTCCACCTTTGCTTCGGAACGAAACTCTTCAGCGTGGGTCATCGCCTGCAGCGCTCGGCTGGCATCCAGGGTCCGCACAAGAGCGCGGCCCGCTCCTACGGGCGCGATGGCGCACTGTTGTGGTTCATCTGTGAGGTTCGCGACCAGCATGTGAAGACTCTCGCCCGTCTGCACCGCAAGCGCCTGGATTTTTAGCGGATCGGAAGAGTTGCAGCTGATTAGTTCCTTGTCCTTGAGGTCCGCCACATCCGCGAAAACATGATAAACGGGAAAGACCATCCCCGGAAATGAACGAAAGACACCAGGGAGCGGACACCCTCCGTCTGTCTCCTTGAGCCCGCGCCAACCCGTGGTTTCGTAGAAAGTGAGTGAGGACGCGCCTGCTTCGGCAAGCTGCTTAATGCTACCTACTGTCCAGGCCGCAGCGAACAGCGACATCTGGCGGCCATCGACTGCACTCGGGAGTTCTCCGGGGAAGGGCGGGGGCTCGGGGCCAATGGCATCGGGATTGAATCGAGGCTTGAGAGTGATAGGGCTGATAACAACAGGTCGCTTCCCGCAGAACACCTGAGCGCTGATAACCGTGTCCCGTTGCCCCTCCAGGTTCTCGACCAGCGACCTTTCGTCAAAGGAGTGAACTTGGGGGTTGATTGCATAGGCAACGCCGTCCAACTCCGAGAGCTCGGGCCGCCAGCGGTTTATCTCTGCAAAGTTGAGATTCGTGCCGCCGCAGATGGGAACGTTCGGGATGCGAGGGCCCAGTGTACTGCGGGCGATCTTAACCCACTTCGCCGCGGTGGCCGGCTCTGTCTCGTGGAACACAAGGACGCGCGAGACAGGAACCGTAAGCGGGAAACCCAAAGCAAGGCTGTGAAGCTGCCGTTCGGCATCGTCCGCGACGAACACAGCCAGCTCCAAGCCGCAGTTCAGCAAGCTACACTCACGTTCGGCGCGCGCCAACTGCCGGTCGACGGTGTCTTTGGCCAGATGCAGGTCAGCACGCAAATGATCGAGGCGCAACCGGCCGAGCAATTCCGCCTCGCGGGATGAGAGAGCCTCCTCCTGCGAGGCAGCGCCCAGCCCGATTTGCGGCAGCGGTCGTCGCAGTGAAGGGCCAACATGGAGTTGCACCGCAGAACTCCTCGCGGTTCCTCGCATCGGACGACCTTGCACCGTTAGTGTCACCTTTTGTTTAAACGACTGCCCGGCATGCGCCTGAAAAGGATATCCGAGGGAGAGCGGAGTGCAATAGGTCTTGAAGGAACCGTCCGTCCAGTTGCGTTGATCCTCCATCTCAAACAGGTCGCCTTCAAAGGCGAACTTCACCTCGATGTCTTTCTTCAGCGGAACGGCAAAGGACGAAACCGAGGGGAACAAGGGCAAGTAAAATCCGCCTTCATAGCGTTGAGGAGCGACACGGGTGGGCAAATTCCCGCTGACTGGACCCTCCGGGCTAATCCCAGTGTAGGACTGTCCGCAGTACTCGGCGAGCGGGTGCAGCAGGCAAAAACCGATGCGGCAGTACGAGAAATCGCGCATCGCCTGGCCATCCATGCTGAGCGTGATCGTCCCATCGGGCTCGCCCGTGATCGTGGCATGCCACTGAAGTTCGAGGTTGCGCGAGGAATTTACCGCGTCGTAAGTGATGATGAAGCGATCTTCACGAACGTCTGTGGACACGTTTGTCAAGAGGGCGGGGATGGTATCCCAATTCTCGTCGCGCGCCGATACGTAAACCCGACGTAGTATTTCGACATCTCCCAGCCGGACGGCTCGCAGGTCGCCTCCTTCCCATAACGCTGATAGCGGCCCAGCGCGCAATAAGGTTCTTCGCGGCGGCGGTTCATTACGCCCATACCAGAGTTCGTACATGGTCAAGCTGCGCGAATCGGCGTTGCTGCTCACCATGCGGATCTCCCCCCTCATCCATCTCGTCCTAGACCACCCCACAGTGGTCGGGAACGCCTATGCCCGCAGCCCCAGCCGCAACCTGCAGGCGTGCAATCTCCACACACTTGTGCACCTTGATTTTCGGGCGGACCTTGAAATGCGTTCTGGTCCACGCCGCCACAGTCTCGATGTTTTGCAGCGGAATGTTGACATCGAGGATCAGCGCCGCCGTTGTCAGTTCATGGCGTCGTTGGCCTATCGACTTGCGATACGCGTCGCGGTCCGGTTCCTGCCCTAGGCGACGGGATTGGGGCGTCACCGGTCGCTCCCCTCTCTCTGAAGGTAGAGTACCCAGTCGTGAACGTCAGGAGCGGCAAAGGGCTGGATTTTTCCACCTGTCACTGCGAACGACTCGCTGAAAAGGCCATTGCGAGGATTATACCACTTCGCGCGTAAACTGCCCGGCATCCCTTCGAGGCTCACGTCCGCGTTTCCCCCTTGGGGCAGGTAGACAACGGCTTCGCGCTCGCTGGCCAGGGCGTACGCGTCGCCCGAGCGAATCAAATCGGCGGGATGCATTTCCCAGAAGCGAACTTGCCGGGTGAAATCTGCGAGATGCCCAAGTTGCCGCCGCAGTTCCGCGCGCCGAAGGCCTCGTTCGTCACCGCCAACCTCGGGCTGAAAGCTGTAGTCCGTATAGTTCACGTGCCCGCCGCTCACGAAAGCCGTCCAAAATCCCTTGCGCTGGACCGGATTGTCGTTGCTCTCGATGCCGTCTGTGTCGTAGATCAAGGGTTGCTTCAGGCCGCGCGCTACGAGCAGCTTGGCGTGAAGTTGTGCCAGGTCCCAGGTTTTCCACGACTTGGTGTGGTCATTCTTGGGATCGGCGCCATACGCCACCCCGCCGTAGTCATGATCGGGCAGATCGAGAGGCATGACGAGATGCTGCCGCGGCTTGCCCTTCTCGTACTCGTGGACGAACTTCGCGATACTCAACTCCCACTCGAGATTGTAGTAGTTCTCGTTCGAGACCTCGAAGAGAATGTTGTCAAAGCCGTTGACAGCATCCACGATGCGCCGAAGATAAGCCTTTTCCACCTCGAGCACTCGAGCGTTTCCCAATGAGCATGATCCGTGTTCGGGATCAGTGCTCATGCCGGTCTTCTTGGGGTCCCCATCCACCTGGTTCACGTTATTCTCAACGTTGTAGGCGTGGAATCTCCAGAGCGCCGGAATTCTGAAGATCCAGCCGTCGATGAGGACCAGGTGCACGTAGATGCCGCGTGCGCGCGCGGCAGCGCAGGCCGCCGCCATCCGCTCGAAGTAGTACGGGTTGAACTGCGTCAAGTCGTATTTGGGCCTGCCGTCGTTCGCCAACCCTGGTCCCGTGCGCAGGTACGGCATGAGGTTGAATCGATGATAATCGTCAAAGGTCGTTTCGCTGTCGTATTCGGCTTCGACCCCGTAGTTAATCCAAAGCTTTGCGAAGTTCAACCCGTTCTCTTTGAGCGTATCGAAGAAGATCCCATAATCGTAGTTGGGGTCCATAGGAACGCCGGTGGGAGCAGTTGGGCTGGCCTCGTAGTCACCGATCATCACGACAGGCTTGCCTTGTGCTGACTGGAAATAGGCGGGGTTAGGAGCGTATATTGACAGCGCCTTGCCGGCGGCCCCCTTCGGCTCTCCTTGTGCCACGGCCGGAAGCGACACCGCAAGCAAAAACGCAACCGCCGCTGATTGGGTCATGATCAATTCGCGCTTCATAAGGCTGATCCCTCTCCCGTCTCATTCCGCTTTGTGCTATCTACTGAGGTTTGCAGAATTAAGTAAGAGCGCCCCCTCATGCTCGACCCCTCTCCCCCAAATGGGCGAGGGGAGAAATAACCCGAGTTCATGCCCTCGCCCCCTTGGGGGGGAGGGTGGCGCGCAGCGCCGGGTGAGGGGGGTTGGTCCGTCACGAAATTATGTAACCCTCGGTAGGACACAGACCATAACTTGCCCGCCCCCGACTCACAGCAGAAACCGCAGGGGTCGGTGAAAGCGGGAGTACACAGCCTCACTCAGAATATGACCTTCATGGACAGTTGCACGGTACGCATCGGGTAAAAGGAATCGGCTTGAGCGAAGTTAATGTCGGTCAGCGATGACACGACGTCCGAAATGTTCGATCGGTTCAAAGCGTTGGAAGCCTCTACCCGCGCCTGGATGGCGACCCTCTCCTTGATTGGGAACCGCTTGGAGAAGGAGAAGTCAACTCGGGCATAACCCGGCCCGTTGAAGTAATCGGCGGGCAAGGTACCGACCCGGACCGTTGTGGGCAGCGGGAAGATGGACGCGCTCATCGTCCCTTTCATCCAATCTGCCTTGCTGTATGCCTTAGGGACTTTTACGGTCGGCAAATCAGGCCGGTCGCCAACCTGGCCGTCGGCGTTGAAGTCCCCGCCCGACCCATAGGGCTGGTTACTCACGGGGTTGAAGTAACCGCCGGATAAGAAGTTCATGACCGTGCTCATTTGCCAGCCCCCCAAGGCCGTACCGAGGACATCCTTCCGGTGGCGCAGGAAAGGCAGGTTCCAAACTGCATTCAACTTGAGATTGTGCGTCCCCATCTCATTACGCCCCCAGTCCACTTCGGGGTGGAAAACCTCGGTGCTGCCAATGTAGCCCTTGCGGTTGTTGTAATTGTATGACGCATCGAACTGCAATCCCTGCGACATGCGCTTGCTCACCTCAAACATCAACCCGTGATAAAAGGTCTTGCCCAGATTAGTAGTCGTGTTGATGTTGCCATAGTAGGGGTTGAGGAACTCCAGTGTCCCATCCACGGCGTCGCCGTCAAATCGATTGGCGTTGAAGCTGTAAGGGCTGTTCGTCGAGCGCTGGTAATGATAGGAGGCCGTCACCGACAGGTTTGGGAGCAACTGGCGCTGGAACGCCGCGTTGGCATCGTACAGCATGGGCTGAGTGAGATTCTTGGCGTATCCGTACAGGTCAGGCCGCGTGCCCACGAAGGATCCCGTGTCCGGATCGACAGCCGCCCCCACGAAGCCGGGATTGATCGGGAAGTCCCGCGTGCCCGCCGGGGCAATACCATAGACGATCGGAATCCCGAACTGCGGACCCGCAGAAAGTAACTCGAAGTTGGGCGGATTTCCGCCGATGTTCTGACCCAGGTCATCGAGTTCCTCGTATAGAATGAAGAAGCCTCCGCGGATGGCCATACGTCCGCTTCGCGTCGGATCCCAGGCGACGCTGATGCGCGGACCGAGGTTGTTGTAGTCAGGGGCGAACGCTCGGCTTATTTGCCGGTTGCGCATGGCCACGGTTCCTTGTGCGTTCAGTTGGTCACTCGTGAATAACGGACTATAGATAGGCAGGGAATGCTTGCCCACGCCTACGGCGAGCGGAGAGAAGTAATCATACCGCAACCCCAAATTCAGCGTCAGATTCGGGCGTGCCTTCCACGAATTCTGCGCGTAGAAGGACAGCATGTGGTTCTCGTTTGTAATGTAAGCGTCGCGCTGCTTGCCCGTCGTTGGATCCACGAATCGGGTTTCCTCGTAGGGGTTATCGTTGGCAAAATCGATGGCCGAGGAGAAGTTGTATATCGGAATGTCTCCATACGTGTAGATCGTGTCGTAAGCGGGGGCATGGCGGAAAACGCCTCCGAATTTCCAGGACTGGGAGCCGTGATCCCACGAGAATGTGTCCTGGAAGTCGTCGACGCGATCAAGCCAGTTCTCTAACATGAAATTGCAGGCCCCCGAGAAGGTGGAAGGAAAGCCCAAGCCATCGTCGGTCTGAACGCATGGAATGTTGTAGTGATACTGTTTGAACTGCCAAAGCCAGGGCTGGTCGAAGGTCGAAACCCGCAACTGATTCAGACTGTTGGCGCTGAAACTATGGGTGTATGCACCACTGAAGAAGGTTGCCCCAACATTTTGCTCGTAATCCAGGAGGGGCCGGACGTCAAGCTGAGGCATGCTCTCCATGGTGCGCCAGAAGGTGCCATACAAGCGGTCCTTGCCACTTCTCGTCTGGTAGTCAATCCGGGCGTTGTACTGGTTACCGCTCCGCGGGCTCGTGCGGTCCATGGGCACCGTTCCTAGGTCCGGGATGCCGTCCCCGTTGACATCAACGATATTCTGCGTGGCGTATTTGAAGGGCGGAAGCTGGGTAAGGAGTTGGGCCGCAACCGAGTTCGGCTGAGTAGCCTCGACCCAATTCGCGAAAGCCTGAGTTTCCACGACCACTGACTGGCCGGCCGCCGCCGGCGCGTTCTGGCGAAGACCCTCATAGGCCCCGAAGAAGAAGAGGCGGTCTTTGAGGACCGGTCCGCCGATTGTGCCGCCGAAATACCGTTTGTACCACGTGCCGACATCTACGGCCGTGGCGCCATAGGGCAGCGCGTTGAAAGAGCTTTCGAGGTCGGTGAAATGCCCGGTGCCGTGAAAGGAGTTGGTCCCGCCTTTGGAGACCATCTGGACCTGCACGCCGCCTGTGATCCCCTCCTCGACCGAAGTGGGATTGGTGGAAACACGCATTTCCTGAACCGCGTCCTCGTTCGGGCTGAACGCCATATTCCAACTCCCATAGTCGCCGTAGTGCAACGCCACTCCGTCGAGGTAGTAGATGGCGTCATTCTGACCGGCGCCGCCCGACACGTTCAGCGAGCCAAAGGCGGAAAGAGCATCGCAGCACATGCCGGCGCGAGAGTCTTCGGCTATCCCCACCACCCCGGGGGCCATGGTTGTTAACCACGTCACCCCTCTGCCGATGGTAGGCAGGGATTCCACTTGCCCAGCCCCGAGGACCTCAGAGATCCGGGACTGGGTGGTTTCGACCTGGGGCACCTCCGCTTTGACATCCACAGTCTGGGTGGTCTTCCCGACCTCGAGCTTCAGGTCGACATTTAGGACCGACTCCGCACTCAAGGTGATGCCTTCTCTGACCAGGGTCTTGAAACCGGGAAACTCCACCCGCAGGTCATAAGTACCGGCCAGCAGATCCTGAATGCGATAGTAGCCTTGCGGCCCGGACTCGCTCTTGCGGCCCACTCCTGTAGCCTCGTTTGTGGCACGGATCAAGGCGCCGGGGACTGCGGCTCCCGAGGGGTCGGAGATCATCCCCTGAATTGTGCTGGTAACCTGGCCTGAGGCACAGCACGCAACTAACAGCACGAGAACGGCCACTAGCCCAGCTTTGCCGAGATAAGAACGAATGCGCATAAGACCTCCTTCGTATGGCAGAGACTCCGCTTTGGAAGCTTGCTTGCTGCCTTCTTGGTTGTTCTCGGAGGCTAGCGTTTCGGCTCTTGACTCCTGACAAAAGTGCTCGGAACAGGAGGACGAGTTTTGTTGTTCAATCAAGCAGCATACAAGCTTCTCGTTATTATTCCTCCACTTTGCACCCGTCCCCGACGCAGGGGTGTTTCTCTACTCTCGATTTCTCCATCGATTCCGCAAGTCTGCTGGAAACCCAGCAGTGCGGCTATTCAAATACTCTTCTTTTGGGTCAACATCTATCACTTTCATGTTTTTTTTTGTCAGGATATTGACATTGTTAAGGAACTAACGAGCGCCTGGGGAGTTTGCGCGTGGCGAGTAGGGCGGGCTGTCGCCCAAAGGACTAGCAGCCTGTGTCTCGATGCTCAGAGCCAAGCCTGCCATGAGTGCCAGGCCGATGGCCGCAACTTTGGCCACGTCAAAATGCTCTTTCAAGATCAGCCCCGCGAGCAAGACGGTGACCAAGGGGTAGAGGGCTGTAAGCGGTGTCACAACTGAGGCCTTCCCCCAACGGTAGGCGACGAATAGAGTTAGCGTGGCGCCGTTCAACAGAAGACCGACCAGGACTCCTAAGCCCCAGTTCTTCATCGAGACATTCCATTGCACGGACCCCGCAGTGATGATCACAATCGCCAGCAGAATATACCCGACCGTGTAGAAGATGGTGGAGAGTTCGTCGGAAATGTACCGGGTCGCAAATTTCATGGTGATGCAGGCGACGCCAAAGAGGACTAAAGCCATCAGTCCGTACATCATCCAGGCTGAGAAAGCGCTCCTCCAGGTCACGGTCGCACCCAGACTTTCGCGAGGACTAAAGAGGTAAATAGCAACCAAGGCAAGCCCAATCCCCAGGGTTTGAATTCGGTTCAACCTCTCCTTGAGAAGGACCCTAGCCAGGATCAGTGTCACGAAGGGGTACATCCCCGTGAGAGGAATGACTACTGACCCCTCGCCACCTGCCCGGAGCGCTTTATACAAGGCCACATTGCCGCTTCCACCCAGAACGCCCGTGAGCGTCGCCACCACGATTCCGGCGCCGAAGTTCGTTCCTTTTTTCAGGTTTTGCGAAAAGCCGAGGATCAGGGCCACTGGGAGAAGGCCAATTGTGCAAAGGACCTGCGCCGTGAGGGGCGCAACTTCTTTCCCTATCAAGGTCGAAACAAAACCCCAAGCGCCAAACAAGGCAATAGTAATCAGACTAAAACTCAACCAGCGGGGCATGTTGATCCTCAGTCATCCTCCATGAGATGCGACGACCAGTTTGAGTTTAAAAGCCTGGGCGGGCGACTCGGCAATTGCCGTGAGGGTGTTCATTACTTACGGGCGCCCGCTTCTAACACCAACACCCAGTCGGGGGCGCCGGCGCTGTTCTTCCGCGGCGAGGTGAAGCTGTGCGTGCCCCGATTGGAAAACGGCGAGTCGGCAATGGCCCGGAACGCGTTCTCTGTGGGGTCGAACCAGCGGGCTGTGACGCCCTTCTGGAGCTTGCTCATGTCCACGGTGATCGTCCCGCCCTGCGGCAGGTAGGCCATCCCCAGCGTGCCGTCCGGCGTCACGGCCGCAGTCACGTAATCGTGGTTGCCATAGCCGGCAGGGTTGTTGGCGAACCTTGGTCCGGTGGAAATGAAATGCCCGTAGCCAGCGGTGACAAAGGTGTGCTTCTGGTCGGGCACCAGATCATACCACTTCCGAGCCTTAAACAGATTCTCCATGTAGCCCAACTGAATGATGCCAGGGGAGTCGAGATGGCTCTTCCAGCCGGGCAGGTTCACCCAAATATACTTATTGCCGTAAAGCTGGCCGGTCACCCCGGAGAGCATGCTCCAGTATTCCTGCATGCGCAGAACGTGTGGCGAACCCCCCTCTTCGTCTTGGTTCCTCACATATTCATATTGGGCTTCACCCATGAACACCGGGATTTTGGCTGATTGATTGTAGCAATGAAGCACTTCGGCGTAGGTGGCATAATAAGTGTAGGCTAGATTCAGGCCGACGAGGGGCGCCCAGTTCGGGTCGTCCAAGGAACAGCTCGCATCATAGTTCAATTCTATGGTCTGAAGGTTGTTCGGGTCCTCGTCCTTGATGCCCCGTGCTATTGCGGTCATGACCGCCTCATCGGCCGGAACTCTCCATGTCTGAAAGTCCGCGCCGTTCAGCCAAATGATGTTCGGAAAGTCCTTGAAACGCTTTCCGAGATACTGCCCATAAGCCCGGCACCGGGTGGGACCGTTGGCGAGGGCTGTCGGCATGAATCCTACGGGGTCAAGAGGGTCCAGCAGGACCACTATCCCGTCCTCGGCCACCATTCGGATGATCTGGTATGCATGGGCAAAATAAGCCTCATTCGGCGCGGTCAAATCGTAATAGTGTGTGCCCGGAATGGTCTTGGTAAAGGGCTTGGTCCCGTCCATAAGACTCGCGTCGGGCCGCCCGCCACCGTATTCGACGCAGAGCACTTCAATCCACAAACTGTTGAGCCCGCGCCCTGCCCGGTCAGCCAGATAATATGCTGCGTCAGCCGTCGAAACGTTCACAATCAAAGTTTGAGGCGCATCCCCCACCATCAAGAATGGAACGTTGTCCTGATCAACCAGAATGCGCGGATTCGTGCTGCTGATCTTGAGCGGGTAGCGGTAACTCGCACCATAGAGCCCCCCGCAGAAAAACAATCCCGTAACAAATATGAACAACCCGAGTGCTGAGCGGATAGCATCTTCAGCGTCCTTTTTGCCCGCACTTTGTGAGTGAACATTCAGAGCGCAGCAAGGGGAGACAAAGACCCCGGCTCGATCGTCCCGCTTAGTCTGGCGGCGATGATCAAATTTAAGTCCCCAGGGAACGCGCTTTATCAAAGTCCTCCTCCATGAGATGCGACGACCAGTTTGAGTTTAGATCGAGTGAGCTTACTCTCTCTCCCTACGACACAGTGATTCTGGATGGCGATCCAGAGATCCGTCGCAACGGAGCGAATGGGCTATGATCTGATTCTTCTCTTTACACGAGAACTTGAGGACTGCGCTCATGCATGCGCCTCCCGTTCCGCGACGGGAAAGCACGAAGAGTCAACGCCTCCATTGATGGCGGTGCCGCGGCGCACTCACCGGGCCTCTGCCGTTGCTCGTTGCCTACCGAGGGGATACCATCCGTACTCATAGGCCGCATCGTACATCGCGACGAGGTTTTCCGGCGGCACGTCGGCCTGGATCTGGTGGGATGGGCAGAAGATAAAACCACCACCGGGTCCATACGTATCGATGAGTTCTCTCGCACCCTCACGGACCTCGGCTGGCGATCCGCGCGGCAACAAATCCTGGGTGTCGAACCCACCAAAGAATGTTAGATCTTTACCGAACTCCTTCTTGAGCCGCCAAGGCTCCATCATCTGTGCCTTTGGCTGCACCGGGTTCAGGATGCTCACACCTATCTCTATGAAGTCAGGTATCAGTGGAAAAACGTTACCGCACGAGTGCAGGGCAATGGCGGCATTCGGCGCGAGGCGACGGACGGCCTCCGTCCACTGCGCATGGTACGGCTTGCAGAACTCGCGGTACATGTCCGGGTTCATGAATGGCGTGAGCTGTGTTCCCAAATCCTCGCCGAGCAATACCACATCGACCAGGTCGGAGATGTGCGCTAGAAATGCCTCAAGATATTCAATATCCATCTGGAGGATAAACTCGGTATAGGCGTGGTAGAAGGACGGGTTCTCGTATATATCCATGAGCCAGCGTGAGAACCCGCGGGTGTAGGCATAATTATGGAAGATGTCCTGTGCCCAACTTGGGATCGCCCAGACGCTGTAGCCCGCTTCGTGCAGCGCCAGGGCCTGCATCCGCACTCCTGCGCTAATGGCGGGATCCTTGCGGGATGGCCAATGGCCGTAAGCATGTACCTCGTCCATGGTTTGGACATCGCGCAACGGTGATTCATCCTCCCTGAGATCCCAGTACCCTGCCTCGGAGGGGTGCCGGACCAAGCCCCATTCGTCCACTACCGAGCCATCCGGCAATTCCACAAGCTGGTAGCTGCTACCAGGCAGAAGTAGCCGCAAATCGCCGCGCAGACGTTCGGTAAGGCGCGGATCAGAATTGAAAACGACGCCACAATCATCCTTGAGGCTGAACGGCTCTTCATAGCCATCCACGCCCAGATGCGCGCAGAGTGCTCGATAGCCGTGCGGGCCGTGATCGAAAATTCCGGAGAAGCCCGGATCACCGAATGAGATCGGGACACGATCAGGCTCGCGGTGGGCAAGCGCGGTGAGGATGCGCTCACGGGAATTCATCGGACTTCCTCTTTGACCTTCAGGTAGCGGACCCACCCTTCACTGGGCCTTGGCATCCTCAGCAACTCAACTTCCGGCGGTCGGCAAATAAACCTGGAACGTCCCTTGCGGCTGATGCAAGGACTAAGTGCAGTCGCGCTGGAGAATTGGCACGCTTTTGCCACACTCTGCCACCTAGCCACATGGCGTACCTTCCGGCGTCGGAGTCTTTCTCTATTCTTAATCTTTCCATCGATTTCACAAGCCTGCTGGAGACCGGATGATACGGCTATTACTTACTCTTCTTCTGAATGCACATCTATCACTTTCATGCTTTTTTTTGTCAAGAAATTGGCATTGTTGTGGAACTAGCGCGCGCCCAGGGCGTTTGCGCGCGGCAGATAGGACGGGCCATCGCCCAACGGACTGACGATCATGGTGGAGATCTGCTATCAAGAGGTGCTTGCCGAGTTGCTTGGCACGCTGCCTGAAATCCAGCCGCGTTACGAGCAAGGACGCGTGGCTACTCTTGGACCAGCAAGGAGGGCCGACCCTATACTCGGTCTCCGGGTTGGTCTTGAAGCCATTCCTAACGGAGACATCGGAGCTAAGCAAAGACTCGCCCCTACTCACATTTTCGAGTTTCTTGAGCGCATGGCGAGCAGCCAGGATCCTGCCGCGCGAGTAATCTGGGGGCCAGCGGTCGCTCGGCAGTCTCCTCTTTAGTTGCCCCGTGTTGGTGCCCTGAACGGGGCTTGTTGCCGGTGGCGACGGCGTGGTGGTGCTGGCGCACTGGGTTTAGATGGCGACCGCAGAGCTAAAGGGCAGATCTGCGCCGGGCGCTGCGATTTCGACAAAATGTCGTTATCGACGGCCCGCAGAAAGAACCCTTATTCTGGGGAGAACGACCTATCCTGGAATTCCTATCTAAGCAAACTGGGCAGCGTCAGCTTTACATGAATTACCGGTACCGGTGACTCTCCACACAGCAGATTCAGTATCCCACGGAAATGGTGACGCGATTCCACGGCCCCCACAGTTCCACTGCTTCTTGCTGGGCATTCCATTTCCACTCCTTCGTTCCGCTAACCGCTATGTTGGGGGCTTTGACTGAGAAATCTGGACGCAAACGCAACTTGACCTTCAAATCCGGATGTGGAGATTTTATCTCGACCGATGCCTCCAGTCCCTTACCGGATGGTACCACCCGAAGGTTTACAGGCCCCCAACACGTCGGGACGCGGCTGGCCGAGAAACCCTGTGCGTACCATTCACGGGGTACCGCGCGCGCCAGCCAGAGTTCCTGCTTATCCCATGGTTCCCACGCAATCATCCATCTCAGCAACTGCGGTCCCACTACCTGCGCGGGCACGCAGTAATCGCTGGCGTAATCTCGCTTGCTATCGCCTCTTATCGTTACGGACTCATAAGCGGTGAAAGTACCCGGCGTCTGATGGTAGGCGAGATGACCGTAAAACCCCAGCAGGTAATGTTCCATTTGGTCAGCTTCCAGCAGACCCCACGCGTAGTGGGCATACGGCCAATCATCCATAACATCTTCAAGGCGGGTCGTCCCCGCCACCTCTCCCCCGTGGCTCGTGCGGTAACCGATGATGGCATCCCTCATTTCCGGCGGCAGCATTCCTGGAGACAGCATCTCCGGCCAATAGCGATAATTCGTGTAGGAGGCAAACTCGTTCTCTGTCATGCTACCGAAGGGCTCTTTCATCCCAACGATCGGCGGCAGGAAAGGAGGCGCGGAACTTTTCTGGAATTCCCGGCGCAGAGCGGCCAAGACGTTTGCCCGGAACTTCTCGCCCGCTCCGAGCAGGTCCTTCCCAAATTGCGCGAGCGCTGCATCACCGCGTCTTTCGCCGGCCTCTTTGAGTAACCACCCCATTTCCGTGAGTCCGCGCCAGCACCAGACGTTGCCGGAAAAATAAAACCTCTTGTCCTTCCGCGTATCCGCCTCAGCGGATCCTCGGAGTAAGCCGCAATAAGGCGAATCGGGTGGGTACTGCCTCCAACTCGCGCTGATCTGCGCCAAAAGCGAATTGCATATGCGCAGTAGTGACGGCTGGTACTCTTGCAACCAGACAGTGTCTCCCGTGATCCGCACGTACCTTGCTGCCACGGTCAACAACTGGCCATATTCCGAAATCGCCGGACCGTAGTAGTCGAAGGTCCCGTCGGGCTTGACAAAGTGTGCCAGATAATAGCTCAAGCGCGCCTTGGCCTCCTCAGTGTAGCCCCAGTCCAGCAGGCACAGATTGAGGAGGATGGTGGTTGGTGGGAAAGTATCGTGTTCCTGCGCTCCGTATACGGCGACTCCGTATTTCGGGTGATTTCTAACCTCCGAAATCAAGGCGCGCACTAGCGCGGCCTTGCTCGAGTCACTCACCCGGGGATCCGGCACCTCGAGCTGAACCCCTTTTGCAAGGAACTGTTGCCACTCCTCCTGGACGCTTAACAGCGCGCGGTAGAAAGGAGCCCCGTCTTCGGCCGGACGGCGTCCCGGCAGTCGCCAATAAACTCGTTTTCCTCCGCTCGTTCGCAGGCAGAGGTAGGTTGCGAGTTTCTCGCGACCTGCGGCAAAAGCGATCTCCTCCCATCCCGAGGGCGTGCGGGCATCGGAAAATGCGTAGTCGATGACGGGTAGATATGCCCCAACCAAGCCTTGTTTGGTGGCTGCGGCCGAGCCGGCCGACTCTCTCAGAACGGCTGCTGGGTCGAACAACACGTGCTCCAATTGTCGGTGATGCATTCCCAGTCCCAGCCGTCCGTCCGGCCAAACAATAACCTTCTGGGCGGAGGTCGTCGTGCCCAGAAACGTATAGGCGCGAAGCGGAGGAAGCAGGTCTGCCACGGCTTCGTAGGTAGGGTCGCCGCCATGAGCGAGAATCTCTTGTCCCAGCACATCTTCTTGTGCCTTAAGGAGGCGGTCGAAGTATTGCGGCGGGAAGGCTTTCGCGCTCGGGAGGTTGCCCAACACGCCGATGGCTTTTCTCATTGTGGCAACCGGTCCGTTGGTTCCGATGTAGGCCAGGATGCCCCAATGCGGGAAATCCTGTTCCAGCACCGCCAAAGCCGGCTGTTGTGGCAGGACAGCGACTAGCTCCAACCCACGGTAGCGGTCGCCAACGCCGAGCATGCGGGTGGTTCCATTCGGCCATTCCAGCAAGGCCCGACCTGCCTGCAGCTTCGCCAGGCGAGGCCAAATGATCGAACTGAGTTCCGCGGTCTCTTCCGTGGGATAGTATTCATCCCTTCCCGAGTTCGGCGACCCCGATGCTCGAAGCGCCAGCGTTAGCACCAGAGTTAGTACTGCGGAGCCGGGCACGATAATTCTCATTGGATTTCAGGAAGATCACGCTTCGCGCGGCGATTGACCTGCTGCCTGAGGCTGCGATTCGATGCTTAAAGCCAGGCCCGCCGCAAGTGCCAAGCCGATCGCCACAACTTTGACTACGTCGAAATGCTCCTTTAAGACCAGCCCCGCAAGCAACACGGTGACCAAGGGGTAGAGGGCTGTAAGCGGTGTCACAATCGAGGCTTTCCCCCAACGGTAGGCGACGAACAGAGTCAGTGTGGCGCCGTTCATCAAAAGGCCGACGAAGACCCCTAAGCCCCAGTTTTTCATCGAGACATGCCACGCCACGGACCCCGCAGTGATGATCACAATCGCCAGCAGAATATACCCGACCGTGTAGAAGATGGTGGAGAGTTCGTCGGAAATGTACCGGGTCGCAAATTTCATGGTGATGCAGGCGACGCCAAACAGGACTAAAGCGATCAGTCCGTACATCATCCAGGCTGAGAAAGCACTCCTCCAGGTCACGGTCGCACCCAAACTTTCGCGAGGACTGAAGAGGTAAATGGCGACCAAGGCAAGCCCAATCCCCAGGGTTTGAATTCGGTTCAACCTCTCTTTGAGAAGTACCCTAGCCAGAACCACCGTCACCAGGGGATACATCCCGGTGAGAGGAACGACTACTGACCCCTCACCACCTATCTGGAGCGCTTTGTACAAGGCCACATTGCCACTTCCGCCCAGAACGCCCGTGAGTGTCGCCACCGCGATTCCTGCGCCGAAGTTTGTTCCTTTTCGCAAGTTTTGTGAAAAGCCGAGTACGAAGGCCACTGGAAGAAGACCAATTGTCGAAAGGACCTGTACCGTGAGGGGCGCAACTTCTTTTGTTATCACGGTCGAAACAAAACCCCAAACGCCAAACAAAGCAATAGTAATCAAACTAAAACTCAACCAGCGGGCCATTTTTATCCCCTTTTCTTCCCGGAGCAGGCTCTATGGGATCGGCGACTCCCGTCAAGGCCGAGAACTTCCTCCGCTTCATCGTCCGTCTGATTCGCGTTTGCCTCCACCGCGGCAGCGAACAGAACAGGCCGCTCACTAGAACTGCGGTCCTATCCTAGGGCCGCCCGTGTGCAATTGTAATTCGGTTCGATCAAGCGTCTATCACGACCGGATAAATCTTTGTCAAAAAAGCCCGCCAAGACATCTTGCGTGCCTCGGGGCCGATGGCCGCGCGCGTCGCGGCAAAACCCTACGAAAACCGCTCGCGGGATGGAACCGTTCGCACTGATCTTCAGTTTCGCCTCAGGTCGCACACCTGGAAAGACGAGCTTGCTTAGCGTCAGATCTTGGATCGGCAGGGGCATGGCTCCACACCGACGCCACGGGCGAAGTTGGGTCTTGCGAACGGGTAGAGATCATACTAAATTCTGATGTTCAGAATCCGCAACCCGGGCGAATGAGGTGGATTGGTGCACCTAAGCCGCTCGCTATGGAAGAATGCCGACCGAGGAGGCATCCCCGTTGTCAATGCCGAGGGAGTGTATCTGTGTGAATTCGACCCAGCATTCCCGATCGAGGTCGGCTTCGACATACACGATAGCCGTCATAATGTCCGCATGAACCGCCATGACTCGTGTGAGGTGATCTATGTCTACGAGGGCCAGGGCTTCGTTCAGATCCAAGAGCGGCGTTATCCCATCAGTAAAGGTAATTTGGTAGTCCTTGGGCCGAACCTCTACCATCAGATCGCCTGTCGTGCGGGAACGAAGCTGCGGCTACCTTTCTTGCACTTCCGACCTGAAGTGTTAATCGGCGGCGCGGGCGGAGAAGAGGAGCAGTACCTTGCACCGTTTTTCTGTCAGGATGCGGAGTTCCCGAATGTGGTGGGTCGCTCCACCACGATCCCGGATAAGGCGCTGGAGCTAATGGTGAGAATCCACGGGGAACTTCCCCCACGGAACGACGTGGCCCGATTGGCCGTGAAAACCTATCTAAGGATGCTGCTTTTGCTCCTGCTTCAACACTACAGCCATTACGTGGGAGTGCACGATGCTCTCGAACGCAGACAAAGGGATTTGCAGCGTCTCCGTCCGCTCTTTCAATTCATTGATCAGAACTTCGGCGAAGTCGTCCACACGGCCACGGCGGCTCGGCTCTGCGCCATGAGCAAGGTTCAGTTCATGAGATTCTTCAGGAAGATCACTGGCCAATCCTTCCTCAATTATCTAAAGCGCTTCCGGGTTGCCAAAGCTCAGTCGCTGCTCTCCACCAGCGATGAGAGTATTGCTAGGATCAGCGCCCTTTTGGGGTTTTGCAGTCAGAGTCACTTCGGCAGGATCTTCACCGGCCTGGTTGGCTTGACCCCCCTCGAGTACCGGCATCGCTTTGAAATGAAACGCGAAACGAATGCCGGCGAGAAAGCGCACGGCGTCGTGCCGAACGACCATCGTAGGGACCCGAAACTGCCAAGAGCGACAATCTGAACTGGGAATTGCATTCAGGTGAGGCTCCGCCGCAGCGGTGCCACCTCCCCTCGGATGGGATGCTTGAGCTCTAGGTTAGAGGGCTTGCCCAAAACAGTTGTCTCTGGCCTGACCTCTACGCACGAGATGCTCGTGACCTCAATACCCGCCGCATCAAGCAAATCGTTTGCATCAACAAGTCCATGATTGCAATCTCCGCATCCGGTATCCATTCTCTGGCAGTTATTTTTCGCCATTTCCCTGCAATGCCATCCTTCCGACCCTGATTTCGTTGAAGAACTCGAAGCGCGGAATGCGGAGGCTAAGGGGATGCTTGAGGCCCTGAGGGACATCGAGGGAACTCTTCGCGGTCTGGATCAAGGCAAGATCAGAATACAGTGATAGCGGTGGGTGTAGCTTTCGACCGGACAACCGCTTTTCAGGGATGCAGCGGACGCGACTCGGCCCAATCTGAGGGGGAAAACACCACTGCGAGGGCTGCTCCAGACAGACCCCTTTTAGACCCCCAATACCGCTAACCGAGGCTTCCTGAAACGTCCTTAGGGTGCCACTCGTGCCGAAGAATGAACTAGATAGCCTGTTCTCTTCAGGCTCATAACCCAAAGGTCGCTGGTTCAAATCCAGCCCCCGCAAATTCACCGCGATGTTTTCACGACGGATCCAGGTATGACGGGATTGCGTGGCGCGATTCCGCCAGCGAGGTAGATCAACTCTTGGACATGTCGCGATCTGTCGTAGGCACAAACATAGGCACAAGCTGTCGAGGGTGTTTTCTCCTCGATCCGAGGTTTCTGGAAGAGGTTGTCGCATTCCTGCAGCGATGGCTTTCCTTTCAGACAGAACCACTAGTACACATGCGGCGTGGCGGGAGGATAGATAACAGGAGGGTCGCAACTGCACGCTTCGGTTCTCACATTTGTCGACCCGTGAAAAAAGTTGGAAAGCGACGTGCCGGGTCGGCAAGGCCCATTCAAACGGTGGCGCCATCAAACTAAATCAGAACTAAATCGCTGGCAATTTGATGGACAGTGCGTATACTCCGCAGACTAAAGATCGACTTTGTTGGGTAGGTGTGACTTTGGCGACGGCTGGGTCACGAGTTTGTGCTCTTGCTGACGAGGCCAAGTTGGGTTAATACAGGCGTCGGACACCCTTGCCACTCTGACTGCGGTTCGTTTCCGAGGTAGGGCAAATCTCTTATTCCTATTTCGCTGGTGAAAAACCCATTCACGACCAGGTCTCGGAAATGGTTGAAGAACGCCACAGCGCTACCATCCTCCGGTGCTGCCTTTTTGGGATAAGCGACGCGGTCAAGGAGTTGCTTCCTCTGGCTGGCCGTGGAATCGGTGAAGTCGGCCCCGAACAAGCGGTTGCACTCCATGTCCAACGATGTTAAGCCCCCTCGGATTGTGGACAGAAGGTTGCCACGTTTGAAATCCAGCCAGTCGTCGATAAATTCCGGAACACCTGCGGCAGTGGCGCTCACCGAACGCTCGTCGGCGGGTATGATCAGATCACAAAGAACATGAATCGTCTTCCACTCGTGCGGATTGAAGATCTTGGGCTGATAAGGCGCCGCAGCTTCCTGAGAAGCGAGTTTGGCAGCCATTCCTTGCGGTGCGCCTGACGCACGCTGGGTTCCAGAAAAAAAAGCCCCTGCGGGCATGGCTGTCATCAGTCTAAGGATGGCGCGTCGGTCCAGGCGCACGGCAATTCTCGAAGCCTTCTTCTGTTCCACAGCGCCTCCTTACAGGTTTTTCTTGCGAACCTGGTCCGTTATGAATTCTGAAGTACGCCAAGCGAGAGCCATGATGGTCAATGTTGGATTCTTGTCTGCGTTGCTCACAAAAGGCGCGCCGTCGGCGACGAAGAGATTCTTGCAGTCCCAGGCCTGGCAATAAGGGTTCACCACCGAGGTTTTCGGTTCATCTCCCATACGAGCGCCGCCGGTCTCATGGATGCACTCGCCGCCACGTGAAATTCCCCACCGCGCCTCCGGCCCCGCGGATCGAATCACTTCACCCCCCAGAGTCCTGACGATTTCCTGAAAAATTCCCTGCATATGGCGCGCCATGAGGATTTCTTCCTCGCCCCATTTGAAGTGAAACTTCAGAACTGGGATACCCCATTGATCCACTACATTTTTATCAATCTCGCAGTAGCTGTCTTTATTGGGGATCATCTCGCCACGCCCGTGGAAGTCCACGAACGCGCCGTACAACTTCCGGCAGCCCTGCTTCAGTTCCAGACCGTATCCTCCCCCTAGAAAGCGCTCCGACCCGCTCCAGAGTTCCGGTCCGGGCATCCCGCGTCGTCCCCCGCCAAACTCGATATGATAGCCGCGCGAAAAGGGCAATTCGCGGCGCAGTTGCTTCTGGTAATTCCACCAGGGCATGTAAAGGTGCATTCCTCCCACACCGTCTTCGTTGTGGGGAGGCAAGTCCATGAGGCTGGGGAGAAATCCCGTAACGTCGGACATCACCGTGTCCATTACGAATTTGCCAACCATGCCGCTCGAGTTAGCAAGCCCGTTTGGGAATTGTCGACTGCGGGAGTTCAACAAGAGGCGCGCGGTTTCGCAGGCACTCGCCGCCAACACGATAACCTTCCCGCGAACCTGAACCTCTTGGCGGGTTTTCTTGTCGATATAGGAAACTCCGGTGGCCCGGCCATCCCCGTCCGTGAGGACCTCACGCACCATCGCGTCACACCGGATTTCCAGATTGCCCGTGGCTTGGGCCGGAATCAGCAATACGGCGGGCGAGGAGAAATTGGAGGAGAGCCGGCAACACCGGCCACATTGGGCAACATAGTGACAAGCCGGCCGACCGTTCAGCGGGCGCGTCAGGATGGCCAGGCGGGAAGGGACACATGGGATGCCAAGCTTTCCACAGGCTTTTTGGACGAGCAATTCGTAACAGCGTGGAGTGGGCGGCGGCAAGAATTTCCCGTCGGGGCAGTTCTCCAGGCCCTCGTGGGAGCCGAATACCCCGATCAGTTCTTCGACCTTGTCGTAATAGGGCGCCAAATCCTCGTAGCTGATCGGCCAATCAAAGCCCTTGCCGTCGCGGCTATAGGGCTTGAAATCATAGGGGCCGTTGCGCAGGGAGATGCGTCCCCAGGCATTCGTGCGGCCTCCCAACATGCGTGACCGAAACCACATCCACTCGGTACCAGGAGCGGAAGTGTAGGGTTCGCCTTCTACCTGCCAGCCGCCGACGGTGGCATTGAAATAGTCAAAGGGGTGCTCGGGAGTGGGCGCGGCCCGATGAGGCGCGTCGTAGCCCCACTCCAGCCACCTTGAATCGCGGGCCGCATCGAACCAACTTCCCGCCTCCAATATGAGGCATTTGGCGCCGGCGTTGGCCAAAACATAAGCGGCCATTCCCCCGCCGGCCCCTGAACCGACGATGATCACATCATAAGCATCGGGACTAACTATCAGTTGCGGCACGGGCTCCTCTCCTGCGTCGCGCCAACGACGGCCCTCATTGGCCCGGGACGAACGTCGCCACCAGGTTCCATATTCATAAGGTTTTCAAAAACTCAATCAGATCGTTTAGCTGCAACTTGTCCATATCCGAAGTGATGCCATGTTTGTCATCGGGATTGAACTTGGTCCAGATTTCCTCGAGCGATTGGGCCTCACCGTTGTGGAGATAAGGAGCCCTCATGTAAACGCTCTCGAGCTGCGGAATATCAAATTCCTCTATGGTGTCGTACGTCGTCGCAGTGCCTACGTTGATCTGCACCCTCGACGTGTAGTGTGTCTGCGGGGGATGACAGAAATAGCACCGGTTTTTGGGCGGAATCAGAGAGCCGTTATTGGTCTTTGTTCGAAAGAAGATCTCCCGCCCCCGTTCCTGCGCGTCGGTCAGTTCACGGTCGGAACCGAGGTGCGGATTTCGGGGCAGTCTGAGCGATTGGATAAAACTCTCGACATCCTGTGCTTCGTGGGCACTGAAGCCTTGCGACCGAAAAATGAACGCGGCGGCGCGCGGACCAGCCTGCGTGGCGAGGTCTCGGTTCTTGCCGTTCCACTTGAAAGGGGAGGTGTCGGCAATCCCGAGCAGCGTCCTGTTTTCTACCACATCCCGGCCCAGCCTGGGAGTTTCGAGCATCCACGTCAGCCCGTCGGAAAGCCCTTCATGGGGATGACAAGTCGCACATGCCAATTGCCCCTGAAAACAATAGCTGGCGTCGTAAAACAGACGTTCGCCACGGCGGACAGCAGTGATTTCTTTCGGCCCGCCCAAGTCAATCGTGGAAGAAACCGTCAACTTCGCCATGTCCACGACGCTCACCGTATCGTCCAGGTGGTTAGCGACATAAGCGAAAAGGCCGTTCGGAGCAACGGCGATGGCGGTGGGATGGCGCCCCGTTGGAACGCGGCGGATAACATATTGGCGGGCGGAATCGAGCCGGTTTGCCAACGCTTCCGGCTTATCCGCTGGAATCCGACGTAGTAGTTGATCGAGCCTCGCTGTATCAACAATGGAAACCACATTGGCGCCCGCTGCGGTCACCAGAGTTCGCTGCCCGTCCGGCGTGCTGGCCGCGCCGAATCCGTCCGCATAGTAGTAGTCGATGTTATCCAGCAACACCTCATCGACCCGTGATTTCCCGACGCTCCCAGCGCGGGGAGGGGAGGGGTGAACGATCGCCATCCCGTGCGTCAAGTACCAGCCCTGGTCGATCTGAACCAATGGATTGAGGTTCTTCGGCCGCATGAAGGGGATGAGCAAATATCCCCCCGCCTTCGAGGGAACTTCCGCGATATGCCGAAGTTGGATAACTCCTGGCAAGAGGATCCGTTCGGCAACAGTTTCCCTACGGGTGTCAATTACAGTCACCTCGGAAACCGGCGGTTGGTCGGAAGGCCCCGCGCGCGCTAGCAGGTTCGAGACATAGACCTGCCTTCCGTCACGCGAAAGGGCGACATATTCAGGGAATGTTCCGGCTCCTAGTCGCTTAATCTCCTTGCCGGTCGAGAGGTCAAGGAGGGAAACATCGTTCCCCAAGGTGTTCACCACATACAGCACCTTTCCCGTTCGGTCGGTTGTAAGCCCAACAGGGCCCCAACCGGCCTTGAGAGTCCTGAGGGGCTGCAGGGAATGCGCATCAATCTCGGTGATCGTATCGTCCCACTCGTTTGAAACATAGAGCGCTTCTCCGTCGGGAGCGACCGCGATCGCCTTGGGTCTGTGACCGACTTTGATGCGCCCTGTAACTTGCCCGCTGTGCGTGTCCACCACCAGCACGACATCACTGTCTTCGCAAACCACATAAAGCTGTTGGCCATCAGGCGAGAGTTTAAGGTCCACAGGGCTCCGATAATGCAGGCCGGTGACCTCAGACCAGTCAGAGCCTTGACCGGTCTCGGGTGAAGCCGCTGCCGGGAAGGCGCCAAAGCCGAGTCCGGACAGAAACACGAAGTTGAAAACCGCAGCGGATGAAAGTAGCGTGAAAAGTCTTATCATGGGCCTCGAAACGGTCAAAACTGCCTGGAATTGGAAAGCCCCGCCGCCTTAGTTTTCCGCAACCCAGAGCCGAATTAGGCGCTTGTAGGGGAACACACAAACGTTGCGGGCCGAAAGCTGCAACCCCAAACTCCCTCCCGCTGGCTGAGCCTAGGATCGGCAGAAACAGATGTCTATGACATCCGTCATAATAACGGCCGACAACAATCAAAACCAGATAAACAATTTGTCTATTCCTTTCGACTAGCGGACGATTGGGGAGCTCTATAATCTCGTGGTATTAGGCGATTGCACTTCAGCCGGGACGAATGAACGCAGATGGCATCCTGTTTTCCAGGAAGGGCGTTTATCGTTCCAAATCCGGCTTAAGTGGTGGGTTGGGCTCTTAACGACCAATATTGGGCGACTACTCGTTAGTGATGCCAAGGCCGATGGGAGTCTGCCCCGTCTCCAAAATGCACCCGTCCCATTTTCCGGGTAGGGCGTTCATTCTCAATCCAGCTTAGGCAACCGGCGTTTCGCTCGGTGCGCCGGCACCGTTCGGAATCTGGGGCTAGACTCGCCATTCTACGGAGGTCCCTCCTGAGAATAGTGTGATAGACTGGAACAACTGGGCTCTGACAAACCCGATGGCATCTCGTGGGGAGGGGGGCTGTGGAGCGTTCACCCGCTCAACCCGTTCGTTTCGGTGGCTTCGAACTCGACACTCGCGCCGGTGAGCTGCGCAAGGGCGGGCGCCGCATCCGTTTGCAAGAGCAACCCTTCCAAATTCTGCTCATGCTGCTGGAACATCCCGGAGAAGTAGTAAACCGGGAAGAGGTCCGCAAGCGCTTGTGGCCGAACAATACCATCGTGGAGTTCGAGCACAGCATCGGCACCGCGATCATGAAGCTGCGCCAAGCGCTGGGGGATGATGCGGGCACTCAGCGCTTCGTCGAAACACTTCCACGCCGCGGCTTCCGGTTCATCTGTCCGCTGGATGACCCGGGCGACTTGGCGGCAGAATCCGGAGCGGCTTCAGAAGTGATGGCGGGCGCGCCCATGGGGATCGCGGCCGAAGGCCAGCCCGCCGGCGCTCCTCCCGAAGCCGCAGCCGACTTCACCCATTCCGATCTCATCGGCCGCATCGTGTCGCACTATCGTATCCTCGAGCGGCTGGGTGGCGGCGGCATGGGGATCGTATACAAGGCCGAGGATGTGAGATTAGGCCGGAAAGTGGCGCTGAAATTCCTGCCCACGGCCCTGGCTGATAATCCCGTGGCGCTGGCGCGTTTCGAGCGCGAAGCCCGCGCGGCCTCGGCGCTCAATCATCCGCATATTTGCACGGTTTATGAGATTGATGAAGTGGATGGGCAGCCCTTCCTGGCGATGGAGTTGATGGAGGGCCAGACGCTGAAAGATCTTCTGGCTGCGGGGGCGGTCGAAGCCGGCCCGGTAAAGGACCGCGGAGGAGGAGCTGGCGCTCGCCGAGCGCCGCTACAAACCGACAGACTGCTCGATCTCGCCCTCCAGATTGCCGATGGGCTGGAATCGGCGCACGCAGCGGGCATCGTCCATCGCGACATCAAGCCTGCGAACATTTTTGTGACCAAGCGCGGCGAAGCGAAGATTCTCGATTTCGGCCTGGCCAAGCTGAATGCAGGGCCGGGGCTTGCTCCGGTTTCATACGATGAGGCGCCACGGGCGCCCCAAGGGGCGGCGCAACAGGGTGCACCAACGGCGACAATCGACCTCAGCCAGCTCACCATCGCCGGCGCGGCGATGGGGACGGCGGCTTACATGTCGCCGGAGCAGGCGCGGGGTGAAGAGGTGGACGCGCGCACCGACCTGTTCAGTTTCGGCGCGGTGCTCTACGAAATGGCCACGGGGCAGCAGGCCTTCAGCGGCGCGACCTCGGCGGAGCTTCGGGAAGCGATTTTGAGGCGCGAAGTAACTCCGCCGCAGCGCCTGGATCCTGCCCTCGACCCACGGCTCCAATTGATGATCGAAAAGGCATTGGAGAAAGACCGCGACGTGCGATATCAGCACGCCTCGGACATTCGCGCCGATCTTAAGCGCCTAAAGCGCGACACGGATTCGAGCCGTGTTGTAGCGGCGGGTTTACCCCGCCACCTCGAAAATGGCGGCGTAAAGCCGCCTCTACAGCGCGACAGGGACGATTCGCAGACGATCGTGGGCCTGATCCAACGACACAAGAAAGCGGCCATCGGGATCGTTGTCGTGGTGGCTGCGCTCGTTGCCCTGGCGTGGTTCGTGCTGCACCGCCCTACTAAGCCTCCAGCCGGCCCTTCAGCCGAGCTGACGGAGAAACGCCTGACTTTCAGCTCCAGCGGAAACGGTCCCCATGGCTCTGCCATTTCTCCTGATGGCAAATACCTCGCCTATTCCAACCCAGCCGGGATTCACGTTAAGCTGCTTTCAACAGGGGAAGAGCGGCTCATCCCAAGGGCGGCCGGAGTCGCAGCTGGCGAGGCCAATTGGGAGGTCGCATCGTGGTTTCCCGACAGCACACAACTGCTCGTTGACGCATCCGAAGTGGGGGGCCAAAAGAGCATGTGGAGGCTCTCCGTGGTGGGCCAGTCTGCCGAGAAGCTTCGCGACGGTGCATGGGCGTATACCGTCTCGCCAGACGGGACACGCATCGCTTTCAGCCCACGCGGAGCCTCGGGTTACGGTCGCGAAATCTGGCTAATGGGCAGCCAAGGAGAGAGCCCGCAAAAGGTGCTCGCGCTGGGAGAAAATGAATGGCCGGTAATCGTCCGCTGGTCGCCGGATGGACAGCGCCTGGCGTACAGCAGAGAAAACGACACTCCCGGGAGGATGCAAAGCTCTATCGAAACCTGCGACCTGAAGGGCGCGAACCGGACGGTGATTCTCTCGGAACCTGGCTGGTCGGTGGGAGAGTTTTGGTGGTTTCCAGACGGCCGGATCGTCTATGGGGCGTCAGAAACGCCGGGCTGGAGTGACGACAATCTCTGGCAAATTGGCATTGACAACAATACGGGCGCGCCGACCGGCAAACCGAAACGCATCACCCAGTGGGCTGGAACTGGTATCTGGTATCTGAGCGCCAGTGCGGACGGGCGGCGGCTAGTGCTCGAGAAGTTGACAGATCGGCGTCAGGTGTACGTGGGTCAACTCGCGGCAGGGGGGACGCGCATGAATCCCCTTCGGCCGCTGACTAATGGTGAAGCCTTCGATGTGCCCACCGCATGGACGCCGGACAGCAAAGCTGTATTGTTCCGATCAAACCGTGACGGCCGATGGGGCATTTTCAAGCAGGGGCTCACCGAGGACACAGCCCAGCCTGTGGTCACAGGACCTCAAATGGGATTTTGGCCGGTGGATGAGGAGACGCGGCGTTACCTGCGACAGACGGGCCGCGGCGAAGACGTCGGCGGCCCGCGCCTCAGCGCCGATGGCTCTTGGATACTCTACCTGGAGGTCCCGAAAACACTCGTTGGCCCCTCGACTCCGGCCCGCCTGATGCGCATCCCTGTGAGCGGTGGAGTGCCTCAGTTTGTGCTGGAGACGCGAAATTTGAAGATCAACTCGTGCGCTCGTGCCCCGGCAAGCCTCTGCGTCGTCGCCGAGGCGAGCCAGGATGAAAGACGGCTCGTGATTACGGGATTCGATCCCTTGAAAGGCAGAGGCAAATTGCTCCGGAGCATAGACATAGGTCCCACGGCGCATTGCGCATTATCTCCCGATGGAGCTACGTTAGCGATTTCGCCAAGTGGCGAGGCCGAGATTCACATTCGTTTACTTTCACTCTCTGGCGGCTCCGACCGCGAAATCACCGTGAAGGGGTGGCCGAACCTCACAGGTCTTTACTGGTCCCCTGACGGAAAGGGGCTTTACTCCGGGTCTATCTCGCCCCAAGGCCGCACCCTCCTGCACGTGGACCTGGAGGGGAACGCCAGCGTGCTATGGCAGGACAAGGGACAGGGCGGTGCAATTTGGGGCGTACCCTCACCCGACGGCCGCTACCTTGCCATACTGGGCACTGAAGTCAGGAACAGCGACGTCTGGATGGTGGAAGGTTTCTGAGTAGTTCGGCGGCCGGCGACCGTTCACACCCCGACTGAGAACGCCCCGCCCGGAGGCGGCGGAATCGAGATTCCGCGTAGGCTCTCGCATAGAGTTGTCCATCTTGACGCTTTTCACCTGGGCTTGGGCTCACTTCCCAATTTCGCCTCGGCCTGCCAGTCCTGCGCCCGTTCACTCAGCCGGGTCTTCATCCGCTGTGACTGCTCCGGCGTGAACAGCAGATAAGGACGCGCCGCCAGGCTCAGTTCCTCGCCGGACCAGAAGGCGCGCATGATGCCGGTGCGGGAATGCGAGTTCGGGCCCAGAAGCAGGTGCCCGATCTCATGCGCCATGGCCCGGCCCAGCAGGACCGGCAGCGTTGCGCTAGCCCCCTCCGCCAAGCCGTTGACTCGGTCGAAAAAGATGCTGCTTGTGCAGGTCCCAACCCTGCCGCATTCGGGCGTGGACCCGAGTGCTTCCTGCCACCCGGCATGCGACCCCACCATTGCCTTCGGCAGCACCCTGAGCGGGAAGTCGGTCGCCTGCCACGCTGACGCGCAATCGGGGTATTTGTCCAACTCGGCCTCCGAAGTCGGGCACTCCACCCAGCGTGCTTCAACGCCGGCTTGGGCGAGGATTGCCGCAGCCTCGCCCTCGGCGGCGAGCAGCCCCGGACCATCCACGCGAACGTAATCGTAGACGCGCAGGGTGATTGTGACAGTTCCTGGTTCTCTTTCGGTCCTATTTCTGGCTAATGCCGGTTCGACTGCCCCCGTCGCCATAAGTATTGCCAAGCCTGTTGCCAGCCCGAGCGAACTTGCCGTTTTTCTCATCATCGCCTCCGCCGCGGGTTGCGCGGTGAAGGCGACTCTGAGCCCGATCAGCTACAGACTCGATGCACAGCAATTCAACTAGTTTTGGACTGAAGTTCAACCGTTAAGCGGTTGAAAGGAAACGGGTAAACGTGAGCAATGACGGGGGGGGTCGCCGATCGCCACGGCACTTACGAGGACTTCTGGTGAGTGGACAGGCCGGGGGGCGCTTCTGTATTACCGATGGACCGGGCGCGCCGCGGCAGCCCTGCTCTATTCTCTGGGCCGATCCCAAACAGCAGCGGCGCCATGCCTGATGGCTCGATTCGTAGTAAGTCAATAAGGGCTCACCGATGACAATCCAGGCTCAGGGTTGGGCCTGACAGGTCAACTTCCTGGAGAATAGCCCCCGGCCAAGATAGACCCTCAGTAACGGCGAAGTCTATTTACTGATGGTGTTCTTCCGATTCCTGATGATATCCATCACAGCACTCACTTTTAGGCAATTGACAGCGCTGCGAGCGGATTGAGAATGAAAAGCCGGCATCACGGAAAATGGCCAGCCGCCAATGCAGCCCCCGGGGGTGCAACGCCGTTTCGGCGAGAAGCTCGTTGGTACGGGCCCCCACGACGATTGCCTGCCTCATGGCGATAAGCCTGGACCAATCTCTGTCTTGCATGTCGACTTGTTCCAACTCGCATCATAAGAGCATCCTATCTTAGCGGGGTAGGCTCTTGGGATGAGCCAACCAGTTCTTAGCTTTTCCGGGCGATTGCGAACATGAACGAAATGTAATTCCGTGGACATGCAGCGTTCATGCTCGTCGCGTACGATAAATGTGTGACCACAAAAAGAGGCAGTTGTCTTCTCAGACGTTATCGTTCGTTCGCGTTGTGCACGCCGATGCTTCTCGTCCTTATCTGTTGGGGTAGTATTGCGAAGGCGCAACAACCTGCAACCTCCGGGACCCAGCCCTCTGCAAACATCGAGCCACCGCCCGCGGATTCCGTCCAGCCGAGGAATGACCGCATTTTTGGAGTTCTCCCCAATTACCGGACGGTGGAGAATCCCAATATCCGCATGGCTCCGCTGTCGGCAAAAGGAAAATTCAAGCTGGCAGTCGAGGATTCTTTTGATCCTTACGCGTACGTGATCGCTGGAGCCTTTGCGGGACTCGGGCAGACGAAGGGCGACCCAAAATCTTGGGGAGAAGAGAGCTGGGGCCCTTACATCAAACGCTATGCGGCCTCGTTCGCCGATCAGACCAGTGAAAATATCATGACCGAAGCCGTGGTTCCCTCGTTGCTGAGGGAAGACCCTCGCTATTTTCGTCTGGGAACTGGCGGCTTTTTCAAACGCGGCGGGTATGCTCTGAGTCGCATCTGGGTGACGCAGACTGACGCGGGCCACAGGACCTTCAACTTCTCCGAAATCATGGGCGCTGCGGCCTCAGCCGGAATCTCCAATATCTACTACCCGCGAGAAGATCGGACAATGTCCGCGAACCTCAGCCGGTGGGGAGTCATGGCGGGAGAAGACACGGTTTTCAATCTACTCAAGGAATTCTGGCCCGATATTCGGCTCAAAATGTTCAAGAGATAGCATCCGCAAGATCCGGCATTTTCTCGCTTGTCCAGCTTTGCTTTCCCTGAGAGCATCCTATGGGCTGGGGCAGAAAAGAACCAAACCGTGGAGGTCATCACATGGTAACATCGCGGCGCGTCTACGTGTTCGCGGCATTTTTGGCCGCTCTCTGGTGGGGCGTTCGGATTGGGTCCGCTCAGGATGGGCCCGCGGAACCGGACGCTCTTCCCTTGACCGTCCCGGTGGGAGCGCCTCTTCATGTCGTTTTGACCAAGAAAGTTCCCGTCAAGCATGCCGGTGTTCCCGTTGAAGGAAAGTTGGCCGAGAATGTCTACGTGTTTGACCGCTTGGTAATTCCAGCGGGCACCCGAGTGATGGGGCAGGTGTCTAAGGTGGACAGCGCTCCGCGCAAACGGCGAGCCCTCGCCATTGCCAATGGCAACTTCATGCCCATGCGGCAGGCACACGTCGATTTCAATACCTTGGCGGGGTCCGACGGGAAGCGCATCCCCTTGCAAACTAACGTGTCGCAGGGCGGTCCCAGCATGGTTCATATGGTTGCGGGCGGAAACGAAAAGAAGAAGAAAGGGCGCGTGGCGAGCAAGGTGGATGCGATTCATCAGCAGGTGTTGAATCAAGAACAGGCAGCGATTAACAATGTGACCTCGCCTGGTAAGATCCAGAGGCTGAAGGCCGCAGTGTTCGCAAGGTTGCCCTACCATCGTCTGTCTTTGCCTGTGGGCACAACATTCACTGCAGAACTCAAGACGCCCTTGACATTCGGTGCGGAAGCTCTTTTACCTCAGCAGTTAGAGAAAATAGGAGAGCCCATACCACCTGGGGGTCTGGTTCACGTTCGCTTGATTACTCCCCTAAGTTCAGCCACCGACCACCGGGACACCCTGGTTCGGGCCCTGGTCTCAGAGCCTCTCTTTTCCTCTGACCATACTCTAATTCTGCCTGAAGGCGCTCGCCTAAACGGGATCATAACGGAAGCGGTTCCTGCCCGGCATTTCGGGCGGAATGGGCAACTCCGGTTCACGTTTCGGCAGCTCGAACTTTCCCCCGGCGTGGGTCACAAGATTGAGGCCAGCCTACAAGGAGTGGACGCTGCCTCGGGGAGTCACTTGCGGCTCGATGCCGAAGGCGGCGCGCATGCGGTAACGCCCAAGAGGAGCTACGTCATGCCAGCCATCGACGTCTTTCTGGCGGTCACATCTCTGGACCTCGATGGAGATCGGGGAGTCAACGGGGCCGCGACGGGGCAGGGTGCAGACTACGGGGGAGCAGGAATAAGGGGTGGGGTGAGTCTGGGGTTCGCGGGCGCCGTGATCACTCTGCTGGCTCACTCCCGTCCGGTTAGCGCTGGCTTTGCCTTCTATGGTGCGGGTTGGGCGGTCTATTCCCACTTTGTGGCGCGTGGTGTGGACGTAGTATTCCCCAAGAACACTCCCATGGAAATTCGCTTTGGGACGCATGACGGCTCAGCACCGGCCCCTCCAGGAAATCACTTCGTTTCGCGGGTTATGATACCCGAGAAGGTTTTCTGACCGCTTACTGTCCCGAGCTGCCGTTCCGTTACTTGGAATTCATTTCGTTGCGGTTGGGTGGTCGGCCGCAGCCGGTGATGTCGGCTGGGGCGCCGCGGGTTGTCCCGCTAACACCCCGGTGACCGAACTGGAAAGCTTGTCCGCGTTCGCCAGCAGGAGCGAGATTTGCCACATCCGGGTCTCGGACAGGCTCTGACTGAAACCCGGCATTCCCGACAGGCGGATTCCATTCGCCACTTTCCAGAACGTCTCGCCGGGTGGATCGTCGGTGACACCTGTCCCCTTGAATAACTCCGGCGGTATGGGGAACTCACCGCGGGCGATCGCAGTTTGCTTCTGCCCCGGAACCCCATGGCACACAGCGCAATTTATTAAGTACTCATGCGCGCCTGCGAGGTAATTGGCTTCATTGGCCTCAATCGGGACCGTTTTCGGCATTTCTCTTCGCAGTGTTGCGTTCAGTGCCACATGCGCCAGTTTCCTTTCGAACGGCATTGGACGCGAGGATGTAGCCACTGGCGCCAAGCCTCCGGCGAAGTAGGCGTACCCTCCTCCAATGATACAGACAAGGGTTAGGCTTACACCTGCCGCGAATCCTTTCATCTCCGGGCTCCTATTTTGCAGTACAGCAGCTCCTCCAGAAAAGAAGTGGTCCCTTTACATAGGATCCCAGCTCAAGTCGACACGCACCGGAATTTCGTTCTTAATGGGCACGGTCAGGAGTGTAGGCGGATCGATCTTGAAGTCAGACAACTTTGCTGGAATTGTTCCCATAATCCGGGTCTCGTTTCCTTGAACGGACCGCTGGAAGGGGACCTGCTTGTACTCGACGGTCTGGCCGGCGAACTGGATCTCCAGATCAAGATGGATCGTCGCTGATGTGGAATCGGATTCGGGCATTCGGGTGCGCACGCTCACGATGGGAAATTCCGCGCCACGCGTCACTTGCAGCATGTGAAGATCGCGATTGCTGTCACCCGAATCGAATGACTTCACGGGCACCGCAATCAGAAAATTACATTCCCCATCGTGGCAAATCCCCTTGCCCTTAGCCGCACGGCTGACACCATCGAATTGGTGCAGCGGGTGGGATACATGATAGGTGAGAGTGCCTTGCTCCAGTACCCATTGGCTATCCGCCCAGGCAAGGCCGGGAAGCGACAGTAGCCAAAAGCCTATCAGCAGTTTCCTGAGCATTAGCCCTCGCTAGAATTTAAACGATACAGACGCTACCGCCAATCCGAACGCCCCCGCCGTAACGATGGCTACCGGTCCATGTGCGGAGGCGATGCCATGAACCCTTTCGCCGCGGCTCTTTTGAGCAAAAGCTATTTCTCCCAGAATGGGTGTCAGGATCATTCCAGGTCCATGAATCCAAGCCAAGGTCTTGTGCAGGCGAATCGGCCCACGCGCCTTGGTGCCGGGGATCTTGGGCGCCCGGATGGCAAAGTAAGCGGTGGTGAAATACATGCCCACTGTCGCCGTACCCAAAGCGGCATGCAGGTCCCGGCTGGTCCTGCTCGTCTGCCTTCCGCCGGCGAACGCGGACGTGACGAGTGTGGCGCCGAGCGGCGCAATCGTAATCAAGCCGAGCCGCTGATGGATCTTGAGCATGTGCGCGCGTCTGTCAAGCAGTGCTTGTTCCCTCGCATTGCCCTTGGCCTGAGACGGAGTGATGCCGAGATCTTCCAGCGACGGCTCCTGCGGTTTATTGGAAGAGCCGGCCGCCGTCTTCTGAGCTGGCTCAGCGACTGTACTGCTTTGCGCCAGCTCGACTGGCGCAAGCTCGCAATTCTCGACCACCGTCGAGAGCGCTGCGACGTTCGCGGCAGGAATTTCCAGCGTCTCGTAGCCGCGTGATTCAAACTTGATGCGGTAATTGCCGGAAGCCAGACTGAATCTGTAGCTGCCGTCCGCGTCTGTGGCCGCCGGTCGTGCGCGGCCAGTTTCCATGCTGGTGGCGGTGACCAAGGCCAATGCCACAGGCGTGCCAGCAGGATCGGTCACCGTGCCTGTCAATTCTCCCACCGCCTGCCCCATCAACGATGGGGCAAATATGACGGTCAGGAAAGCGCCGGCGAGGCCGGCAAAACAAGTCCGCTTCACATGCGCGACGTCTACAACCATCCCTGACTCCCCTTTTTGGCTTTGAGACCACTGATACGAAATTCGAACGGCTCCTCGTACGTCGGGACCAAGAACCGCTAAAAATCAGAATAGCGCAGCCTCGCTCAGCTTGACGCGTACATTTGCAAACATGAACAAAATGTAATCTCGCGACATTCTCTGCTCATCCGCGCATCTGTGAGGAAAATTGAGCCGGTGAGTCGCGGTGGAGGTGTTCACTACCTCCACCCGTCAACATAGCTTTCTTGAAGGGGTGTTTGCGGTACTGGTCAACGGTAAGCGGGCACTTTCGAGAGGGAGGCCGGCAACGTCTTCGCGCTAAGTGGCAGTAACAACGAGACCACGGCGCCACCGCCGGGATGATCGGAGATATTTACTGTACCCCCATGGGCCTGAACCACGGCGTCAACAAATGCCAACCCGAGTCCATGTCCGGGCGAATGCTTTCCTTTCACAAAACGCTCAAATACGCGGCTGCCGATCTCGGGAGGAAAACCCGGCCCATTATCCTCGATCACGAGTTCAGCATAACCCTGGTGCGATCGGAGCCGAATATCGATCCGGCAACCCGGGGGCAAGTGCACAAGTTCATTTTCCATTAGATTGCTCAAAGTGCGATTGATAAGCCCGAGGTCGGCCTCAACGATAACGCCGCTTTGCAGGTCAGTTCTTACCTCATGACGCCTGTCGGACATGGCCGGCAAGTACAACTGCAGTAATTGAGTCACAACGGCAGGCAGGTCCACGGCAACCCGCTTCATGGGTAGGGCGCCAGCTTTCGCCTCGGCGACGTCCAGCGTCGTGTTGAGTAAAGCAGACATGCGGTCCAGTCCTTCGATAGCTTGCGCGACTGAATCTCGCCAGGGCTCGCCGTTCTCAGCCGAGAGCGCCGATTCAAGAGTTCCTCGGATCGAGGTCACGGGACTTTTCAGGTCGTGAGCAACCGCGTCGGTTACGGATCGCAATTGTTTGACCGACGCCTGAAGCCTTTCCAGCATGTGGTTGAACGTCTTCGCCAACCGGGAGATTTCGTCGGAACCGGCGGGTTCCGCCACTCGCTCGTCGAGTCCCTCGCTGCCGATGCATGCGACTGTCTCGGTAATGCGCTCCACCCGCCGCAGAGTCCGTCGCGTACTTAGGTAGGAGATCAGGAACCCGAGAAAAACCGTTCCGGTCCACCCCCACAAGAAGCGATACGTGAGCGTTTGCAGGATGTGACTGGCGCCGCGCTCTGAGAGCCCCAAATAAATCGGATTTCCTCCCTCATGCGAGTGGACGACAACTCTAAAAACCGGGCGCCATCCTTCTACCTTTATTGATTGCGGAATCCCAGCTTGTAAGTGCGCCTCCTTAATGGCACGCCAAAACGCCTCTTTCGATCCAGGTCCCACAAAAAGGATGTCCCCGCCTTGTGCGGGGTCGACCCTCAGGAAGAAAACACTGTTCAGTCGCTCTCCTCGGGAACCGCGCTCGTCCGGAACTTCCTGCATCGCCAGTTCGGCAATTTCCTCCACGATCTGGTTGTACAAACGGCCTTGGGGAGTATGCTCGGCGATTTGTGCAAGCACCTGGGCTTCTCCGGTGAGCCAAGCGTCGGAGCGGGACCGGATCTCTCCCGCCACCACCAAGTAGACAATGAAGAACGCCACAAACGTTCCCAGGGAGAACGCCAGCGTCGTCCACAATGCAATGCGCCAGGCAGCGGTTGTGCGTGAATTGTCAGACATACTTCAAGAGGTACCCCACACCTCGGATTGTGTGAATCAAGGGCTTGCAACCGTCGCCATCGACCTTGCTGCGCAAACGGTAAATGTGAACGTCCACCACATTGGTGGCCGGATCAAACTGCATATGCCAAACATGGTCGAGGATCATCGTTCGAGTAACGACACGGCCCACGTTCCGGCAAAGGTACTCCAGCAGAGAGAACTCTTGGGGAGTAAGTTGGAGGACGCGCTCACCTCGCTTTGCTTCGCGCCCGATCAAATCAACCTGGAGATCAGCAACCTCCAACCGCGACGGTTCCTTTTGTGAAGCGGAGGATCTGCGCAGCAAATTCCTTATCCTTGCTAATAGTTCCGCAAGCGCAAACGGCTTGGTGAGATAGTCATCACCACCTTGTTCGAGACCCTTCACGCGCTCATCGACCGAGCGCCGGGCTGACAGGATCAAGACCGGAGCGGCGTTCCCCTGCGCCCGGCAGCGCGCAATCAAATCGAGTCCATCCATGTCTGGCAGCCCCAGATCAACGATAAACGCGTCATGAACGCGTTCTAGAGCCAGGGCCTCAGCACTCTTTGCGTCAGCGGTTGCATCCACCCGATACCCTGCTTCGACCAGCGCCCTCTCCACAAATCGCTGTATGGATAAATCGTCTTCCACGAGCAGCAGCCGCATAGGTAATGTCAACTCCTGGGTTAGGCGTTACGCCCCTACGTTGTACGATGCACTTCGACACGAGAACGTTTCCGCAGTTCGCTCGAGCGAGACGCCGAAATGCGCTCACCGTCGGTGCGCCCAACGCGTGGCCGTGGCTGCAAGTAACAGGTGAGCCAAAGGAAATCAGTGGGCAAGCTGCACAGCCAAGCGGCACTGGCACGACACAATGTCCATCATATGCCGGGTAAATGAAGATTTCGTCATATACAACACTCGCTCCAACCGGGGCGCAAACTCTCGCATCTCATGAATCGTTACAGGGCTTTCAAGCTCATTTCTGTTTGCGGTATTAATCGAAAGGGGCATGCCAACTGTGAGTACAACCGGCAAACGATATGCCAACTGTGTAAACCAGCAGACACCAACCGAAAGGGATGGATTGAGCTTATGAAAAACGTTTTGGGTGTCCTGCTCATACTGACTCTGGAAACTGTCCCTGCGTGGGCGGTGCTGGGCCAGTATGAGTCGTCAGTGAGCGTGGACCAACAGGATATGAAAAGTGAGGATCGTGTCCAGGACTTCCAGGCCTACAAAGTCCACGAGCTTACGAGTTGGAACGGCACAACGGTTCGAGAATACGTGGCGCCGAAAGGTCTGGTTTTCGGGGTCGCCTGGCAGGGGCCCTTCATGCCCAACATGGAGCAGTTGTTGGGATCGTACGTCACGAATCTGCAGACGGCGTCGAAATCTCAGTCCCAAGTTCGGCACCTCAGGGGGCTGGTCGTGAGAACGAACGACTTTGTCTTCGCGAGCGGCGGCCACATGCGGTTTTGGATGGGAAGCGCCTTCGTGCCTAGTCTTGTTCCCAGCAATGTTTCCGTGGAGGTGGTGCGATGACCCTGGGAAATGTCTCCAAGACGAAGATAGGCTTTTTCCTCGCGGCGGTTACAGGGATGATCTATTGGGGAAGCTGCGGCGGCAGTAGCAGCACACCCAGCCTCAACAACACTGCTCCGGTTGCCGACAATACGGCGCCCCTAACGGTCGGTTTCGGGGCGTTAGGGCCGTCGGGCGGATACGTGAATGGGGTTTGGACGACGGTGACCATCTGTGTACCAGGGAGCACCACCCATTGCCAGACCGTCGATAACGTACTCGTTGACACTGGCTCCGTCGGCCTGCGCGTGCTCGGTTCAGCGCTCACTACCGTTCCAGCGAGCTCGCTGGGCACAATTACGGATAGCACCGGCAATCAGCTTCAGGAATGTGTCCAGTATGGGGACACATCCTATACTTGGGGACCCGTGATGCTGGCGGATGTTAGGGTCGCGGGGGAAAAGGCCGCCTCAATTCCCATTCAGGTCATTGGCGGCAGCTCCGCTGGAGTCCCTTCACAGTGCCTCGCAATCCCAGTCAATCCCACTCTTCCCAATGGTGGGAATGAAAATTCCTTGGAGACCCTGGGCGCCAACGGAATCCTGGGTATTGGCGGTTACCCATGGGATTGCGGTACTTACTGCACTTCAGGCGCTCCGAGCGCAGCAGGATATCCCTACTACGTCTGCCCTACCGGGCAGGCCTGCTCGCCCGTCAATGTGCAAGCCGCGGATCAGGCTATCAATCCCGTCGCGGCGGTCGCCTCGTCCGACAACAATGGGGTGCTGATCACACTGCCATCGGATCCAACGACCGGAGCGGCGGATGGGACAATCACGGGGTCGCTCACTTTGGGCATTGGTACCCAAAGTGATAACGCCCTTGTCAGTGGCGCTACAGTTTACGGGCTCGACCAGTACGGAAACATCCCGCAAATCACTTACAACGGCGTCCAATATACGTCTCCCACAAACATCAACGTTCTCGATACGGGCTCAAACGCGTTCTCGTTTTTGGATGCCACCACCCTGGCGTCAGTGGGGATCGTGGACTGCGCGAACGCTGCGGGCTTCTATTGTCCGCCCAGGACCGTTCCGTTCACCGTGACCTTTTCCGGGGCAAACAGCACTTCAGGGACAATAACGTTCAGCATCATGAATGCGGATACGTTGTTTGCAAGCGGCAACGCGGCGTTCAACGATTTGGGAGGCGATGGCGGCGCCGGCCCTTCGAATGACGCTCTGGACTTTGGATTGCCCTTCTTTTTCGGCAAGAGTGTGTACGTTGGGATGATGCCGGGGTTGTTCACGGGTGAAAGCGCTGCGCCGAGCGCCGCGACGAGCGCGGCGTACGGGTATTACGCGTTCTAGCGCTTGCGTAGAAATACTCTATTCACTTTTTCGAAGAGCCTGGAGAGAGCCGATGAAGCCTGTTTTTGATGCAGTAGTGCTAACAGTAAGGCTAAACATGGCCAAAGCGATCAACCTATATCACTTGGGGGGAGTGATCGGGCTCTCGTTAGGCGCAGCCGAATTCGTAGCAGCATTCTCGGCCAACAGTCTGAAGAGGAGAGAAACCAAACCATGACCATGAAGAACATTTCCATCACCACCGCGATGCTGATCACCTTGTCGCTGCCGCTGGCGCAGGCACGTGTCGGGATGCCCGGCACTATCACGGTTGCCGACTTGGCTAGAGAGACTGCGGCCAAGAAGAATCTAACGCGGGCCCAGGCGTCCGCCGGTGCGATGGCGGATGAGGCCGACCAATTGAGAAGGATCGCCAACCCGATGTTTAGTCCGGACTCGCATCGCGACAAACTGACGGCATTAAAGGGCAAAGTCAACCAGATGGGCCAGGAGATCAGCAGCCTGCGGGCGGAGCGCGAGTCGCTGGCACCGTGGGAACAGCAGGCGATTGACGAAATCCTGCCGCTGCTTCAGGCGACTGCCGAGAAAACCGAAAGCGCAATCGAGTACTTCAATGAACACGGGGACCGTTTGTGGATGGGGACTTATCGCGATTACGCCGACCGCATCCGGCAGGGCTCCGAGCAGATTGCAAAGACCCTCAAGTACTACCTTAGGTGTGACAGGCTGCGCGATCAGCAGGTGTACCTGGAGGAACGCCTACGGGCGGATTTGCAGCGCTTCGACGAGCAGCGGCAGTCGGAGGGCACTCGATGAAACATGCAATCGTACTACTGGTTTTCGAAGAACTGCAGGATCTTGAAAAATACGGATCTTTACTTTGTACTTTGGGATACAGCATCCGGATGAGTAACTCCGCGGCCGAAGGAATCAAAGCTCTCGAGACGGATAACTTCTCTTTAGTGATAGTTAGCCAAGGTACGCCTGCGTTTGAAGGCCGGCAGGTGCTGGAGAGGTCGCTTCAACTCCACCCCGACGTGCCCGTATTAGTCATTGCCAGGGCGCTGAACGTGCACTGCTACCTCGACGCCATGGACCTTGGGGCGATCGATTACCTCGAAAGGCCTGAACCAGAAGATATGGCGTGGGTGGTGAATGCGCATATCCATCGGGCGTCCGTTGCCTGATTTAGCAGGGAGCGGGTTGCTAATCCCGTTCTTCGCAATCTTGTTTTATCTGCCGCGGCGGGCCTGCAATTGAACGACGGAGGCTTACGGCGTCGCGAAAATCGATTCGGGAGGTGCAAGGACCTATGAAGAAGTTCGTGTTCGCAATTCTGGCGCTTTTGGCACTTGCCGTCTGGATGACATTTGTAGAAGCGAAGGAACCGTCGAGGCCGCCCAACTTTTCGGGCAACTGGGTCTTGAATTTCGGCCAGACGAAGAACCCGCCTGATGGTCTGCAGGGATACAGCCTGGTGGTAAACCAGGATGAGCAGCAACTCAAAGTGGAAACAACGCTGCGAGGCGACCTGCAGAGCGCTCCGAACACACCGAATTCGGGCGGTTACCCGGGGGGTTCTGGAAGAAGAGGAGGCATGGGAGTTGGCCTCGGCGTTCCAGGGGGTGTTGGCATTGGCATGGGTATTCCCGTCGGGCTGGGGATGCCCGGCGTCGGAATGGGAATACCGCGTGGCGGGGGCGGAAGGTCCCGCTCGGCAGGAGCTTCACAAGGGAATGTGGCCGCTTACAAGATTTATCCCGAAAACGTGGCTTACAAATTAGACGGCAGTCAGGGAACCGCTCAGCTTCGTGACAGGGACCAGACCAACGCCATGTCGAAAGCAGAGCGAGCCAAAGACGGAGAGGTGCTGAAGCTGTCTCTGGCGGGGAACGGAGACTCCGGAAACAAAGGCAACAGGGTTCAGATAACTGACCAGTGGAAACTCTCTGATGATGGGAAGTCTCTGAAAATCGACCGGACGGTCAAGTCGCCTGAAGGTTCGGGCGCCGTTCATCTCGTCTTCCTGAAGAGGGAGTCGGACACCGCAAGGCCTGCTGCCTTGTTAGTGCAGCCGAACTAAATCACGATCGTAAAGGAAGGTCGTTTCGTCAATGCTAACTCTCACTGCAACAGATCGGCTCTACGCCGAACATGTAAACCCGCAATGGGTACGACTGCTCGACGTGCTGCAAATGAACGTGCCCTACATACATTGCGAAGGGGCCGAGCTCTTTCGAGCGGACGGACAGCGGGTCTTGGATTTCCTGTCCGGCTATTGCGTGCACAACACGGGGCACAATCACCCGTATATAATCTCGGCACTAAAAGAAGAATTAGACCGAAGCGGACCGGTGATGCTTCAGAGTCATGCGCCTGAACTTGCGGGCGAACTCGCTTCACGCCTTTGCGAAAGTGCGGGGGGCCGCCTGAAGAAAGCCCATTTCACCAGCTCCGCCAGCGAGGGAGTGGAAGCCGCCATCAAATTCGCTCGCGCCCACACCGGGCGGGCCGGCCTGATCTTCACAGATGGAGCGTTTCACGGCCTGACCTGTGGCGCCTTGTCGTTAATGGGCAGTGAATTCTGGCGCGAAGGTTTCGGGCCGCTGCTACTGGACGCCAAACGGGTCCCATTTGGGGATCTGAAGAATTTGGCAGCTGCGCTATCCACTAAGAAGTACGCAGCCTTTATCGTGGAGACGATTCAGGGCGAAGGCGGCATTCGTATTCCATCTTCCGAGTACTTGCAGCAGGGCCAGGCGCTCTGCCGAACATACGGCAGCCTGTTGATCCTTGACGAGGTGCAGACGGGGTTGTACCGCACGGGCCGTTTTCTGGCCGCGCAACATTTTGGCTTGGACCCGGATATGGTGGTTCTCGCCAAAGCTCTGAGCGGAGGTTTAGTGCCGGTCGGGGCCGTCCTGCTCACGGACGATGCTTACAACTCCGTCTACGGCTCGCTGAAGCGGGCGTTCATCCATACTTCAACCTATTCTGAAAACAACCTGGCCATGCGCACCGGGCTGGCGACGCTGGACGTGCTTGAATCAGAACGGCTTGGTGCGCGTGCTCTATCCGTGGGCCAGTATTTGCGCGAGCGTTTGCAGGCCGCACTCGCCGGTTATGCGATGGTGAAGGAAGTGCGGGGCCTGGGCCTCTTCTGCGGCGTCGAGTTTCAGCCGCCCCGCAGCCTTACGCTTCGTGCTTCCTTCGAAGCCTTCATGCGCATCCATCCGGGCATGTTCGGGCAGATGCTGGTGATGCAACTCTTTCGCGAGGGCATCTTGAGCCAGATCTGTGGCAATAACTTTCTGGTGCTGAAGGTCGCTCCGCCGCTCGTGGTCCAGGAGGCACAGGTACACGAATTCGTAGGCAAATTGGCCAAAGTCGTCGAGTCCATTCATGCCTCCACCACTTTCTGGTCAGAAGCACTGGGGCTGGCCCGGCGCGTGATGAACATTTGATCGGGGCTACAAACAGTAATTTCCGCGGCTCCAACGGGCGTCCTTGGCTCGGGCAGGGTCGCGAACGAAATGGAAACCATGAACATTGCAAGCGTTGGCAGTGCCTTACCAAAACACTATTACCCACAGGCGGTTCTGAGCGCAGCCTTGAAGAAATACTGGAATGGCCGGCTCGACAGACCCGACGTGGTGGACCGGATGCACAGAAATTCGGCGGTTGATGGGCGCCATCTGGCCTTGCCTGTAGACGCTTACTACAAGTTGAATACTTGGGGAGAAGCCAACGATGCCTGGATCGAGTGTGCGATGGAATTGGGCCAACAGGCGCTTTGCAGGGCATTGGCGGGCGCCGGATTGAGCCCGCAGGACATTGATGCGTTGTTCGTCGTATCGGTCACTGGCATCGCCAGTCCTTCCCTCGATGCCCGATTGGTTAACCGCATGAGCATGTCTCCGCGCGTCAAGCGGATGCCGATATTTGGCCTGGGCTGCGTGGGTGGCGCTGCCGGAATCGCTCGCGCTGCAGATTACGTGCGTGGTTTTCCTAATCATGTCGCCGCATTGCTTTCGATAGAACTCTGTTCGCTGACCATTCAAAAGGAAGATGTCTCGATGGCGAACCTGATTTCCTCGGCGTTGTTTGGCGACGGCGCGGCTGCCGTGGTCGTTACAGGCGCCGACCGGAGCGCCGGAGGACCGAAAATCCTAGATACGCGATCCATTTTTTATCCTGGGACTGAGCACATCATGGGATGGGACATTTCGGAAAAGGGTTTCCAAATTGTGCTCTCCCCGGAGTTGCCTGCTCTCATTGTGGACCACTTGGGGCGCGACGTGGACGAGTTTCTGGGGGATCACGGGCTCACGCGCAAAGATATCGGCCGGTGGATCCTGCACACCGGCGGTCCCAAAATCCTGGAGGCAACGGCGAAGGCGCTCGAACTGCCGAAGCAGGCGCTGAACGCTTCGTGGGAGTGCTTGCGGAGGGTCGGCAATCTTTCCTCCACTTCCGTGCTCCTGGTGCTCGAAGAAGTCATGAAGCGGCGACGGCCGGCGGCAGGGACTTACTCGCTGCTGGCCGCAATGGGTCCGGCATTTTGTTCTGAACTGGTACTACTCAGGTGGAATTAATGCGCTCCGGTTTGCTGGATACAGATGTGCTTCTTGCCGGTGGAGGTCCAGCGGGTCTAGCCGCTGGAATCGCAATCCGCCAGCGTGGGTTGCGGGTGGTGCTCGCTGATCCGGCGCGCCCGCCGATCGATAAGGCCTGCGGCGAGGGGTTGATGCCGAAAACCGTGGCTTCGCTGAAAGCACTGGGCGTCATGCTTTGTCCCGGGGATGTCATTCCGTTTCGCGGAATTCGTTTCGTTAATGAGGAATTAGTGGCGGAGGGCGCTTTCACTGGCAGTTACGGGTTGGGCATTCGCCGGACGAGCCTGCACAGAGCCTTGGTGGAAAGAGCCGTCGAGGCGGGCGTTCAATGCCTGTGGGGAGAACGCGTGACGGGGATTAGCGGCGGAGAGACCTGGCTGGACTCGTGCCGGGTGCGATGTCGCTGGATCATTGCCGCAGATGGCCAAAACTCTCAGGTTCGAAAATGGGCGGGTTTGGATCGGGGACAGCCGCAGGAAACCCGCTACGGCTTCCGGCAGCACTTCCGCGTCGCACCCTGGACAGATTTTGTGGAACTTCACTGGGGAAGCAATTGCCAGATTGTGGTTACGCCCGTCAGGCCTGATGAACTGTGTTTGGTGGTAACGTCCCGATCACCTAGAATTCGCTTGAGAGAAGCTCTCCTCGAATTCCCGGAGATCACCCGGAGATTGAAAGGCGCGTCGCCAATCACCAGGGACCTGGGCGCAGTCACGGCTCTGCGTGTCCTGCGCAGGGTTTGTCGAAACCGCGTCGCTTTGGTAGGGGACGCGTCTGGCTCTGTCGATTCGCTCACGGGCGAGGGCTTGGGATTGGCTTTCAGACAGGCAGAGGCTTTGGCCGAGGCCATTGCCTGCGGCGATCTTACTCGTTACCAGGCAGCACATCGCCGCATCAATCGCGTGCCCGAGATCATGTCGAGGTTGCTTTTGGCCCTGGAGAATCGTCCTGGGCTGCGTCGGCGCGCCATCCTTGCGCTGGCGAAGGAGCCTTGTTTGTTTGAGCGGCTTCTCGCGGCCCACACCGGCGCCTTCTCTCCCTTGACCATTGGTTTTGTCAATCTTCTCAGACTGGGCCGGAGGCTGATTGCCGAGCCCAGTTGAGAAATCCAGTTCACGGAGTTCAAGTCACATGATGAGACTGGACAGCCTGCGTGAAAACTCGTTTCGGAGTGCAGCGCATTCCTTTGGCCGAGTTCAACGAAGAATTCTGCCTGCCCTTGGGAGCGCGCTGTTGCTCCTTTCAACTGTCCCGCACGCACGCGCTCAAGAAACCGTGCTGGAACTCGATCCGGCGCAGACCCAGATTGGTTTCACGCTGGGCGATGTCCTCCACACAGTGCACGGGATGTTCAAGCTGCGGCAGGCGACGATCAGTTTCAACCCCACCACGGGGCAGGCCGGCGGCTTGGTGGTGGTCGACGCAACCAGCGGCGAAAGCGGCAGCCACGCCCGCGATCACAAGATGCATAAGGACGTGCTCCAGAGCGACCAATACCCTGAAATCACTTTCGTGCCCCAGCAGGTGCAGGGCCAGGTTCTGCCGGCCGGGGATTTCAAAGTTCAGGTTATGGGCAACTTCACCATGCATGGAGAAAGCCGTCCGCTTACTCTCAGCGTGCAGGCGAACGCGACCGGCGAACAGTTAACCGCCAGCGTGACTTTCAGCGTTCCCTATGTGAACTGGGGGCTCAAGAATCCGAGCACGCTTTTCCTGCGTGTTAATAGTACGGTTGACATCGCCATTCAGGCCGTGGGGCACATAAGGCTTGTTGCTGCTCACTAAACGGGGTTTCAAAGTCACAAAACAATGAGTAATAAATATTGTTGTCCAACTCTGCTGCCGGCGTTCATGGCTTTTGCGATGAGCCTTTCCGCTAAAGCATTGCCGACTCAGACCCTGAGGGGCGAAGTACTGGGCGACAACACCGCTCCGATCGCAGGTGCGTCCTGCACAGTCGCCGGTCCGGGCTTGCGCGAAGGAGAGCTGACCCGAGCAACCGGAGAACAGGGCAAGTTTGAATTCACGGGACTCATCCCCGGCAGGTATGATCTGACCTGTGCAGCACTCGGATATGAGCCCGTTGTTGAGAAGGACATATCGATCAGCGAATCAGAGCCTCCATTTATCCAAGTTGTCTTGCCCCGCGAGGAGGTCGTGCACCAACAAATCGAGGTAAAGGATAAGTCGCCAGCCGTCTCCCTTGAAACCACCGCACCGCCCTCGGCGATCAACTCAGGGCAACTTCGGACGCTGCCCTTGGCGGAGCAGAAATTCCTGGCTGCTTTGCCGCTCGTACCTGGGGTTATTCGGACCCCCGACGGGAAAATAAACATCAAAGGCGTCACGGAGAACCAAGGCATGTTGCTGATCGATTCTGCGGAGACCGTCGATCCCGTAACAGGAAGTTTTTCGATTCGAGTTCCCATCGATGCCGTGGAATCGGTGGAAGTTCAGAAGACCGCCTATCAAGCGCAGTATGGCCGCTTCACCGGTGGGCTGACGAATGTGCAGACTAAAGCTCCACTGGACCGCTGGAACTGGGAACTGAATGATTTTCTCCCCGGCCCGCGCATCGAAGGCGGCCACATTGTGGGCATACAGGACGATTCACCACGCATCAGCTTCACCGGCCCTATCCTTAAGGACAAACTAACTTTTTCACAATACACCGTCTACGACATCAATAACCAACCGGTGCGAGGGCTGGCGTGGCCAAACAACGAGATCAAGCAGCGCGGGTTCGAGTCGTTTTCAGATCTGTACTACGTCGCTTCCCCTCAAAATCTTGTTACTGCCAATTTGAAAATCTTTCCCCTGCGCAGGCAATACGCCAACATTGACCCTTTCATCCAGCAGACGGCGTCGTCCGATTACGGGCAGAGCGGTTTTTCCGTCGGCGCTACGGACCGCTACATGTTTTCGAGCGGCGGAGTGCTAACCTCTCTTTTCCAGTACACCGACTTCGACAGCTACGCGCACGGCCAGGGCTCACAGGACATGATCCTGACGCCGAACAATTGGGATGGAAACTGGTTCAATGCCTGGACGCGGGCCGGGCGGCAGCAAGAACTTCTCCAGGATTACCAGCCCGGAACTAAGAACTGGGCCGGCCGCCACACACTGAAAACAGGCGGGGATTTGATTCATCGCTCCTATAGCGATAACAGCAGATCTCACCCAGTGCAACTCCTGCGCCCGGACGGTTCGCTGGCGGAGCAGATAACGTTTCAAGGAGCCGGTGGCCTAAGAGCGCAAGACTCTGAATTGTCGCTGTTCGCCCAGGATCACTGGACCGTGAACGATCACCTCGCCCTTGACTACGGCGGGCGCTTTTCCGGGCAAACACTGGGGGCTCGTGCTGCGTTTGCCCCGCGCCTCGGCCTGGCCTATTCACCGGGACGTAATGGCAAGACGATCCTCCGCTCGGGCGTCGGCCGTTTCTACGATCGCGTGCCGCTGCTGGCCGGTGATTTCACCCAGAACCTGACGCGAGTAGTCACCTACTACGATACCCAGGGAATCCCAACCGGCCCACCGATCGTGCTCCAGAACTTTTACCAGAGAAAGGACGACAACGGAACGATTGTGCCCTCGAACAACCGGCTCGACAGCACGCCTTTCAACCTCACCTGGAACGTCGAATTGGACCAGGAGATTCGGCCTAACCTGATCGCGCGTGTGAATTATCTCAGCAGCCGCTCCTACGACGAATTCATCATCAACCCGCTCTACAATGCCCCCAGCGGGCCGCTCATGCTCCTCAGCAACACCGGTTCATCCCGATGTAACGAACTGGAAGCCACCTTGCGCTTCAAGGTCCGTGGAGATGCTGACATCAGCGTCTCGTATGTTAACAGCCTCGCTCGCGGAGACCTGAACACGCTCTCCTCCGTCTTCGTGCCCTTCGAACAACCGGTCATCCGGCCCAATTTCTTCTCCACTTTGCCCAGCAACGTTCCCAACCGGTTAGTGACCTGGGGCCGGCTCAAGATTCCCTGGGACATTACCGCCGGGCCCGTGCTCGACCTTCACACAGGCTTCCCTTACTCCGCTGTTGACGTCCTCCAGAACTACGTTGGAGCGCCCAACAGCCTTCGTTTCCCAACTTATTTTTCGCTCGACCTGCAACTTTCCAAAGACTTTCGCATGCGCTGGATTCCCTGGGCAAAGAATCACAAGTTCCGCGGGGCGATACGAATCTTCAATCTCACTGACCATGGAAATTTCCGCGACGTCCACAACAACGTCACGTCCACATATTTCGGCCAATTCACCGGCTTTCAGCACCGATTCTATGACGTGTCGTTGGACATAGTTTACTGAAGAACCTGCTAGACAGTCTTCCTTCGTGCTTAGCGAGTCCTACCATTACGGAAACATGTTAGCAGCCATGGGGTGAGCCCACCTGTTGTCTGCCACTTTCTGTTCTACCGACCCCCATTCTCCGACTGACCATGGACCAACGACCTGAGAAATAGGTAGCGGCGAATATGGAAGATCAAGCATTTGCGACGAGCCCAAGAACTGGGTTTTAGGGTAAGCGTTTCAGTGCAGGCAGCGGGTGTCCAGTCGGGCATCGACCTTTGGGAACCTAGCAGTCAACTGGCCTGTTGTGTTGCGTAAGACGGATTCCGGCGTGGAAGGGCGTTTTTCGTTCCAAATCCGGCGAAGTACCCACTCAGCATAGTGTCCGAATATGGCGTTCTCCGCCCAGAATCTTGGATTGACCCGTGGAATCGTCGGCTAACATGTTGCGACTTCGCCGGGCCTCTCTGATTGCAATTCTCGCCCGATCTTTCAATCTAAGCCCAAAGGAAACTGGTTCAGCAAGGGCTGCGCGCGTGAGCTGTGCTGTTGATAATCGTGGTCCCTTGTGTTACTTATGGATTCCTATGCGAAGAAAGACTTTCCCGCTCATCCTGGGGTTGCTGCTGAACACCTGCCTGGTGAATCCACAATCGAGTCCTGGTCCCAAGCCGCTCAGCGTGACATTGTTAAGGGCGGGGCGAGTCTTGGACGTCAGAACCGGACAATACCTCGAAAACGTAGGTATTCTGATCGAGGGCGATCAAATTAAGGCAGTAGGGCGAGCCGCTGACATTGAGGCCCGCGCGCCAAAAGGTGCTGCCGTCATTGACCTTGGTCACGCGACTGTTCTGCCCGGTTTAGTGGACTGTCACACGCACTTGATGGCGCGAATCCCCGACATTCCTGATGGGTACGCTTTGAATCTGTTGACCAAGTCTCAGGCGTTTCGGGCGCTCGAGGGAGCAGCGGACGCCCGCGTCACGTTATACGCGGGCTTTACAACGGTACGGGACATAGAAAACGAAGGCTCAGGTTATGCCGACGTTGCTCTGCGCGACGCCATCGAGCAAGGGCTGGTAGAGGGCCCGAGAATGCAGGTTGCAACGCGCGCTATCGCGGCTGTAGGTCAATACAACCCGTTTGGTGTCTCGCCGGATCTTACGGATTTTCCCAGCGGCGCCCAGATGGTGAGTGGTAGGGAGGAAGCCCGCCGCGCCGTACGCGAGCAGATCGGACATGGCGCAGACCTGATCAAGGTGTACGCCGATTGGGAACACCCAACGCTCACAGTTGAAGAAATGAGCGTGATCGTTGAGGAAGCGCACAAACTGGGCCGCAAGGTGGCCGCCCACGCAACGACTGCTGAACGGATACGGAACGCGATTACGGCAGGTGTGGACTCCATTGAACACGGGCACGGTGCCGACAAGCAGGATCTCGAAATGATGAAGGCGAAGGGCGTTTATTGGGTGCCAACCATGGGCTACTATTTCTATTCTGTCGATAGCGCAAAGTCCCCGGAGGCACGCAAATACATGCAGGAGACTCTGCAGCGCGCCCGGCAGAACATCCCACTTGCGCGGGAGCTGGGCGTGAAAATCGCGAATGGTTTTGATCCTGCAAGCGCGGAAGGTCACGGCAAGAACGCGCACGAAATTATCGCCATGAGTAAACTCGGGTTGCCGCCAATAGAGGCCATTCGCGCCGCTACATCGAGCGCCGCTGATCTGATGGGGTGGCAGGAGAAAGTGGGATCGATCGAGGTGGGCCATTACGCGGATGTCATTGCCGTCTCCGGTGACCCTCTCGCCGACATCACCGAGCTCGAGCACGTCAAATTCGTCATGAAAGGCGGAATAGTCGTAAGGAACGACTTTGCCATCCGTTGATCTCTGCTCTCCTGACCCCAATCGTAAAATTTCGTCCTGTCACCTTGATTCGTGCTGACCTGGGAGCCCTCATATGGTTCCTTCAGCTTTCATGGGCCGATATAAGGCTACAAGTAGAAGTGCCGTCCGCGCCCGATGCATCCTGAGCGTATCGTCGGCCAACCGGAAATTGGGCGTGGGGGGCGAGGCGGCGGGCCAACTTCCGGATGCGCCTTCGCTTAGCCAAAACCTCGGATTGCCCCTGCGGATTCGTCGAAAAGCAAAGGGCGAAAAGGCAGGAGCTATTTCCTCGAACCCCGTTTGAACCCCGTTTCAGGACAGCGCTCCGCCCAGCGGACCACTCAAGGCTTACTTTCCGAGCCGACGATTCGTCCGAAATGCGGCGGAAGGGGCTAGTACCCCTGGGAAAGTCATCCCTTCACGTGGCCGGCGGCCGTAGCTGGTGAACGGGGCGTGTTGAAAGCTATCGGCCACAGCCCGTTTAGTCGAAGCCAAGCGAGCATAGGCCAGGCATTACGAAACTCGTCAACCCAAGTGGAACGGGATCCTACTCGTAGAAGTTGGGCGACTTCTTAAGCTTGGCATTGCCGTTGAAGTCGTGCTGTATCCAAAGCTGCGCGCCCGTCTTCTTTAAAAATGCGTCGATCGCCACTCTAGTCGCGCGTGTCTGCTCTGGATTGAACTCGAAGGTCGGCACACGATCCAGGACGCGCTCTTCTGGGTAGTGATAGAGATCGCCTGAGAGCACAACCCCTCCGGTCTTGGCCAGCTTCAGATAGAGGATCTGGTGGCCCGGCGTGTGCCCAGGGGCCGATTTGATGACGACGGTACCATCTCCGAACACATCGTGTTCGTCGTTCTTGAGGATCAGCGTCTTGCTGTGGCGAAGAGCTGAATAGGTCGAGGGCTGAGTCGTGCCGGGAGGTTTTTCAGCCAACATGGCGTCGCGTTCGACTTGCCGCACGAGCCACGTGGCAGCTACGAACTCGTTCGCGTTGGCCGTGTGGTCGTAATGGTAGTGCGAAAGGGCGAGGTAGTTATGTCGGAGCATTCCGGTTCATTTTCGGCAGTCATTTGTCTCGGGAGGATACTACAATACCTGGTGGGTAGGCCGGATGACGGACTTAATCCTCAAACACGTTTCGGTGGATGAGTCTCGCGGTGAGTATTTCGAGGTTTCGTTTGCAGACGACGAAGAGAGTGATGACCATTACTTTCTGGTCCAACGGCAATTCGGATCACCCGATCATGGGCGGCTCTATGTTGAAAGCCATCTACGCACGCTTTCTGGGCATTTCAGAATAAGAAGAGCAGAGCTTGAGAGAGGCCTCTTCCGCTTGGAAATTATGTGTCAGCCACCGGAAACGGTTCAGATTCGATTTCAGGCCGGCGAAACCCAATTTAACCGGCTGAAAAAAGTTCTGAGAATCATGCTTCCTTCGAGCGTTCTCAAGATCGAATGATCTCGTTGCTTAGCCGTCAACTGGGGCAGTGCATTGTGGCCGGCTGGATTCCGGCACTGAAGGGCGTTTTTCATTCCCAATCCAACGAACTACCCACTCAGCATGGTTTCCGAGTGCGTCATCCGACCAGAATCGCGATTGACCCTCCGAATCCAGGGCAAACACAAAGCGACTTTCGGCAGGTAATCTGGGATTTGACTGCGCTGCTACTTTTAAGGGCTTCCGACGGCGCTGCAAGGGTGCCAGTCGTCTGTTGACCTCATCAACCGAAGAAACCTCCGGTCGACCCTCACTCCGATCTGCGCCCACTTTGCATCGACGCTGTCCTTTCTGTAATATCGGAATCGTGAATGACTCGACCATAGTCGTGGCGGGAGCTACCGGTAATCTCGGCGGACGCATCGTGAGAGCTTTGCTCGAACGGGGAGCCCGCGTAGTAGCGCTTGTCCGCCACAGCACTGCGCGAGACAAGCTTGAGCGACTGCAGAAGCTCGGCGCAACAATTGCCAGTGTCGACTTCAGCAGCGCCTCCCAAGTGACGCCAGCATGCTCCGGTGCGTCCTGCGTGGTGTCTGCGCTGGCGGGATTGCGGGACGTGATCGTGGAAGCGCAAACGGTTCTGCTCGACGCTGCGATCAAGGCTGACGTGCCGCGTTTCATTCCGTCCGACTACTCCATCGATTTCACCAAGTTTCCACCCGGAGAGAATCGCAATCTCGATCTGCGCAGAGACTTCCACAAGCGCCTGGATAAGACTTCGATTTCTGCGACCACAATTTTCAGCGGTGCGTTCACCGATATGCTAACCGGTCAGATGCCGCTCCTTCTCTTCAAACGGAAGCGAGTCCTCTATTGGGGCGACGCGGACCAGCGCATGGACTTCACGACGATGGACGACACGGCCGCCTTCACGGCGAGGGCGGCTCTTGATCCGTCTACCCCTCGCTTTCTACGAATTGCTGGCGACCAACTCAGCGCCCGGGAACTGACGGCGGGCGTAAGTAAGGTAACCGGAAAGGAGTTCCGCCTGTTCCGCGCCGGAGGTCTGGGATTGCTCGGCACGCTTATCAAGGTCGCGCGCACTATCGCTCCCGGAGAGAAGGAACTTTACCCAGCATGGCAGGGCATGCAGTACATGCGGAACATGTTCGACGGCCGGGCAAAGCTAGAGCCGCTCGACAACGATCGCTATCCCGGTATTCGTTGGACGACTGCGCGGGATGTGCTTTCAGCGCGTCAAGATAGCTAGCCGGAGCGCCGGCAAGAGCTCCGTGAGCGCCGAAATGATAGTCGGCGCGCGCAAGCGCCGCGCCAATCGCTCTGATTCTTCCGGGATGGCGAACTCGGAAAGAATTCCCTTGGATGTATTGACCTACCCGCACATGTGGCGACCCGGATCTCTCTGTTCAGCAAATCCCGTGATTGCGGACAGGTGGTCGCGCACGCGTCAACTCGCCCACCTTGGACCGGTTTGGATTCCGGGAGGGAAGGGCGTTTTTCATTCCGATTCGAGTTTCAGTGGTGGGTGCGGCCGGACTTCTCATTCATCGGCAAACTCTCGGCGACAAAACAAGACTAATTTCCGCGGGTACGGTTTACAGGCCGCCAGGTCGGCGCGGGAGCCCCTTCCCGGGCCCAATTGGTGACGGAAGCGCAATTGCTGAAAGCCTTGGTGTAGAATAGAGGTCTTCCTAAGTCCAGAGAAGAAGCCACAGCTAACAACAGCCTGGCGCATAGGGGGTAATCTGGTCGGCCGCACGCTCTCGCACTATCGGATCACTGCCGCGATCGGCGCAGGCGGCATGGGCGAGGTGTACCGCGCAATGGACACCGAGCTCGGGCGAGAGGTGGCGCTCAAGATCCTCCCCGAAGCGTTTGTGCGCGATCCCGAGCGCATGGGGCGCTTCCGGCGTGAAGCGCAAGTCCTTGCCTCGCTCAATCACCCCAACATCGCCACGGTCCATGGATTAGAGGATTCCGGCGGCGTGCAGGCGCTGGTGATGGAGTTGGTGGAGGGAGCCACGCTGGCGGAGAGGGTCAAGTCCGGCCCCTTGCCGGTTGATGAAGCCCTGCCGATCGCTCGTCAGATGGCGGAGGGTCTCGAGTATGCGCACGAACGCGGCATTGTTCACCGCGACTTGAAACCGGCGAACTTGAAGGTGACCCCGGATGCTGTGGTGAAGGTGCTCGATTTCGGCCTGGCGAAGGCGTTCAATGCCCAAGGTTCCGCCTTCAACCTGAAACCAAACGATTCGCCCACGCTGAGCATTGCCAGCACGCAGGCGGGCGTGATTCTGGGGACCGCGGCCTACATGAGCCCCGAGCAGGCAAAGGGAAAGAGCGTGGACCGCCGCGCAGACATCTGGGCGTTCGGCTGCGTGCTGTTCGAGATGCTCACCGGAAAGCAGGCGTTCGAAGGCGAGACCGTTTCGGACGTTCTGGCGGCGGTGATCATGAAGGACCCGGACTGGTCAGCGCTGCCTAGCGGCATGCCGGCGGCCATCGAGCGCCTGATTCGTCGCTGCCTTGTCAAAGACCCGCGCCAGCGTGTGCAATCCATCGGCGACGCCCGCATCGCCATCGAGGAAGTCCTCTCCGACTCTCCGCAAGACGCCTCCTCATTCGCCGCAATCGCTGCCTCGCGAGTCCCCGCCCCCGCCTGGCGCCGCGCGCTCCCCTGGTCTATAGCGGCATTGGCGGTGGTGGCCGCGGTTTTCGCTACGCTCGTCTTCCGGCCAAGAACGAATCCCGCCGCGACGATGCGCTTCACACTTGCGCCGCCTGCCGAAGGTGAGTTTGCCGCGGACCTTGGCGCTGCAGCGGTTCTCTCTCCCGACGGCTCGCGACTGGCATACTGTCTGCGCACGGGAGAAAAAATCCAGATGTACGTCCGCGAGCTGAGCCAAGCCCAAGCCACGCTCTTGCCGGGGACCGACGGCGCACAAAATCCGTTCTTCTCCCCTGACGGAGACTGGGTCGGATTTTTTGCCGATGGAAAATTAAAAAAATCGTCGTTACTGGCGGGCTGCCGGTGACGCTTTGCGACGCTCCGAACGCCCGGGGTGGCGTTTGGGGCCCGGACAACAACATCTTGTTTACACCGACGCCCAACAGTTCGCTTGAGCGCGTCTCGGCCAACGGGGGAACGCTCGCGCCCGTTACCAAACTCGGCACACCGCCGGAGCCGGACAGACGTTCCGACCGTTGGCCTGACATTCTGCCGGACGGCGAGCACGCGCTCTTCAACGTCGTCTATCCTGCCGGCGACCCTCTGAATCACGCCGACATCGCGGTGGTGTCAGTGTCGACGGGACGCTACAGGATTTTTGTCCATGGCGAGAGCTATCCCCGCTACGTGCCCTCCGGCACCATCGTCTACGTGGTCGGGACGGACTTGCTCGCGGTTCCCTTCAACGCCGCCACTCTGCGGGTCACGGGGCCGCCGGTGACGCTGGTGAGCGGCGTCCAGACCGAACTCAACAGCGGCGGCGCGCAATTCTCGTTTTCGATGAACGGCACGATGGTGTATCTGCCGAAGAGCAGCCACGGTCCGGCGAACGGCAAGCTCGTGTGGGTCAACCGGAAGGGCGAAGCGGAGACGATCTCCAATACGGCGCGCGCCTATTCCTGTCCTCGAATTACGCAAGACGCCAAGAAAATCGTAGTGGAGATCGCCGGCCAAACGCCCGGTATTTGGATCTATGATCTCGCCCGCGATACGCTCGGCCCGCTGGCAGTCGTCGGAAGTGATGATTTACCCACACTCACTCCGAATGGACAGAATGTGATCTACTTCTCGGTACGCAACGGCTCCGCGGGGCTGTGGATGAGGCGTGTGGACGGCAGCGGCGGCGAGACAAATTTCACCGCCTCGACTTTGTTCCAGGAGCCGGATTCGGTTTCTCCCGATGGCAAACTGCTGGCGTACACCAAGGGGACCGCCACGCAAAGGGCTCTTATGGCGTTGTCGCTCGAAGGGGAGCACAACCCGCGTCCGCTGTTGCCCGGTCCGGGCAACCGCATCGAAGCGGTGTTTTCTCCCGACGGCCGCTGGATCGCATACGTCTCCGACGAATCTGGAGTCAACGAAGTTTACGTGCAATCGATCACGGGGCAAGGCGCGAAGTCTCAAATTTCCTCGGGCGGAGGGTCTCAACCACTGTGGTCGCGGAACGGGCGGGAACTGTTCTACTGTGCGGGCAGAAAGATGATGGTCGCGGAGGTGAACGCGGGGGCGGCGTTTTCGGCTTCCAAGCCGCGCGTGCTGTTCAAGGGAGATTTCGAGAGCCAAATCGGCCCATTGCCGGATGCCTCGCCAAACTACGATGTTTCCTCGGACGGCCAGCGATTCCTGATGATTCAGCCGGAAGAGCCTGCGAAGGTCGCGCCCGCTACTCCCGGCCTCCATCTGGTCCTGAACTGGTTTCGTGATCTGCCCGGCGCCGCGCAGGAACGACGATGACGAGAGCACTCGCCGCCCTCTCCATCCCAGTGCAGCCTTGCAACCCGCCGGCCCTGGTGTTCACCTGGCCGGCGCCGCTTGAGAAAAAATGACTATCGCTCAAGGAACCAAACTCGAAGTAGCACAGGTACTCTTGCCGGTGCTCTGTAATTTCAACAGCACAGCCATGAGTGGCAGTGCCTCACTTGGGGAAAGGTGAGTTTAACCGCAGGCACCAAACTCGGCCCGTATGAAATCCTCGCGCCGCTCGGCGCGGGGGGGATGGGGGAAGTGTATCGTGCGCGCGATACGCGCCTGGGGCGCGATGTAGCAGTGAAAGTTCTTCCGGAGCGTCTCATTTCCTCCCCCGATTTCCGCCAGCGCTTCGAGCGCGAGGCGCGCGCCATCTCCTCCCTTCAGCATCCGCACATCTGCGTGCTACACGATATCGGCCACGATGAAGCGGTGGGCGAATTCCTGGTGATGGAATTCCTGGAGGGCGAGACGGTGGCGGCTCGCCTGAAGAAAGGAAAACTTCCGCTCCAGGAACTTCTGAAGATCGGCATGGAAATCGCCGATGCGCTCGACAAAGCGCATCGCAAGGGGCTCGTGCATCGCGACCTGAAGCCGGCCAACATCATGCTCACGAAGAACGGGGCGAAGCTGATGGATTTCGGGCTTGCGAAGCCTACGGCATTAATCGCAGCGGGCGGAACGGCATCAGCCCCACTGCTTTCAGCGGCGATGACGGTCGACGGTCCGAGCCCGGCGAGCCCTATCACCTCGGCCGGCTCGGTGATCGGCACCATCCAGTACATGAGCCCGGAGCAGATTGAGGGCAAGGAGGCGGACGCGCGCTCGGACATTTTTGCGCTGGGCGCGACACTCTACGAAATGGCGACGGGAACGCGCGCCTTCCAGGGCACGAGCCAGATCAGCGTAGCGTCAGCCATTCTGGAAAAAGACCCGGAGCCCATCAGCAGGACACAGCCGCTCGCGCCGCCAGCGCTCGACCGCGTGCTAGCGCAATGCCTGGCCAAGAATCCTGATGATCGTTTCCAAAGCGCGCACGATATGGGGCTGGCGCTGAAATGGATTTCCGTAGAGGCGGGTTCACCCCGCCAAATCGAAACTGGCGGTGTAAAGGCGCCGCTACAACGCGCTTGGCTCTGGGCCACGATGGCAGCGATGGCAATCGTTGGAGCGTTGGCGGTCTATCTCCTCACACCGCGGCCCGCCGCAGGCGAGCGGATGCAATTTGCCATTCCAGTTCAGTCGGAGGTCAGTAACCTGGCGCTGTCCGCTGACGGAAAGATGCTAGCGCTTGTGGGGCTCGACAGCGCGTCGGGGCAAGAGATGCTTTGTTTCGAGCGGGTCGGCTCAGCGCTCTCCACGCGGTTGGCGGGCACGGAGGGCGCCTCATATCCCTTCTGGTCGCCGGATGACACGGACATCGGGTTCTTCGCCAACGGGCAATTGCAAAGAATTTCGATAACGGGCGGCCCGCCGCAGGTGATTGCCCCAGCCTCGCACGGACGGGGAGGGTCCTGGGGCTGCAATGGCGTCATTATTTATGCGCCGGATGCCGGCGGACCCTTGTGGCGGGTGAACGTCGACGGTAGCGGCGCGGCGCCTCTAACCGATAAGAGTTTCGTTCGTGGTGAGGGTTCACATCGCTGGCCCATGTTCCTGCCGGACGGAAGGCAGTTTCTTTTCTTTGCCACCGCCTTCGCATCCGGCGCGACGGGCGTCACAAACGGCATATACCTTAGCTCGCTTTCTGGCAGCCAAAAGAAGCTGGTTCTCGCCAACGATTCCAACTTCAGTTTTGCGAACGGCCACTTGTATACCGAAGACGACAGGAACGATCTGGTGGCCGTCCCTTTCAGTATCGCAGAGGGAAAGGTGGCCGGCGAGCCACGGGTGATTGCTGAGCATGTCGGCTACGAGTCTTCAGTTCAATATGGCCTGCTCAGCGCGGGGGGCAACGATACGGCCGTGTACGGCGCGGGCTCCGGGGGCGTGATTTCAGCTCTGACGTGGTACGACCGGACGGGGAAAGCTCTCGGGCGCGTGGTCGAGCCGGCCATCGAGGCGAATCCTTCCCTCTCACCCGACGGCAAACGCGCCGTGGTGGATATCGCCAATCCCAACTCCACGTATGTCGACGTCTGGATCGAAGACCTCGAACATGGCACGGCCTCGCGCTTGACCTTTGATCCCACCGAGGATGCCACGGGCGTCTGGTCGCGCGATGGGCAGACGATTGCCTATCGCTCGAACAGCAGAGCGGGGGCCGGGTCCATCGAGATCAAGAAGGCGACGGGGCTCGAGGAGGCGAGGGCCGTTGTCGTCACTCGTATCCAAGACGACATTATGCCCAACTCGTGGTCGCTCGATGACAAAACCATCCTCTGCACCTATGAACCCGCACAGGGAGGCGCGAGCCTGGAGCTGGTGGATGTTGCGTCAGGTAAGATGACGCCGTTTACGTCCAGCAAAGCCAGCGAAACCAACGGCATGATTTCTCCCGACGGCAAGAGGGTGGCTTACGCCTCGAACGAGACGGGCGAGTGGGAAATCTATGTGACGACCTTCCCTGGTACCCAGGGAAAATGGCAAGTCTCACGCGGTGGAGGCGTGGAACCGAGATGGCAAGGGGATGGGAAAGCAATATACTACCTTGACCCGAAGGGTGTGCTCACGGCGGTTCCCCTCACCGCCCAAGGAACGTTTTCCGCCGGGACCCCTTCGCCACTCTTTCCGGCCCACGGTCGCCTGCCGGTCTCCGACACGGACATTTTCACTTACGACGTTACCAAGGATGGGAAACACTTCCTAGTCAACAGCTACCTCAAGCCCGACCACGTGGAACCATTGACCGTCGTGCTGAACGCGATGGCGGGGACAAGGAAGTAGTGCCGGTGACTGGTCATCAGTAGTTGGATGAGAATTCTCCGCAACGGGCCGGCGCCAGCGCCACAACTGAACTACGACGGGTGGCTCTGCGGTTGACGGAACGGATGTGACTTGGCGTAAGCGCCCGCCTGGGCGAAGCAGCCGATTATGCTCAGGTCGCATCCGAAGGAGAGTGAATATTCAAAACGCAACGAATACGAAGGCTGAAATCATTACCCTTCTCGAAGGCCGAACACAGGTGAGCCTCGAGAACATCCGTCAATTCATCCTCTAACTGGGTGAACGGGATTACACGGAGTTCCTGTATCCTTCTGACCCTGACGTCACCGAGGAACTTGAAGCGCGGAATGCTGAGGCTAGGAAGATGCTTGAAACCCTGAGAGACATCGAGGGAGCTCTTCGCGGCCTGGATCGAGGCAAGATCAAAGTCCAATGACGATGGTTTATTAGGATCACGGGTCGCCCGAAACATTGCCCCTTTCCGATACTGTTGCTTACTATCCACAAAACGCTCGATACTTGTGAGGAACAAGAGACAGAATCTTCGCCAGCCAGCCGAGGGAATGCATTTGCCGGTTGCATGCCCGGGTTATATTGTCTTGTGGTCGGCTGCGACTTGTGATCTCATGACACGGTGTGGACTCGATGACAAAGAAGCCGAAAAAACTACAGACGCGCGATGATGCCACCGGTCACCTGAATGGAGTCCAATCGTCCACTTCCGAACAACTTTTGCCACCTGCTCTATTGAAAGATGTAAGGCAACTTATCGAGGCTGCGCGCGCCCGTGCGGCTGCGGCCGTGAACTCCGAGATGGTCAGGCTTTACTGGTCGATCGGGGAGAGAATTCGCAAAGACATTCTCGCGTACGAGCGAGCTACTTACGGCGAGCAGATTGTTCACGCACTGAGTAGACAATTGAGCGAAGAGTACGGTCCGGGCTTCGGCCGCACCAACCTGTTTTACGTGATCGCTTTGCCGAGACCTTCCCCGACAGTCGAATTGTTCACGCACCGAGTGAACAATTATCCTGGAACCACCTCGGGCAGATCATTTACCTCGACGACCCACTCCAGCGTGAGTTCTACCCCTAATGTGCCGGATTGAGCGTTGGAGCACCCGGACGTTCCAGGACAAGATTCAGGGAATGGGTTATCCTTGGAGTGATCTTCAGGTGTTCGTTGTTTCGGACATTTGAAACGAAGAAGTCACGGTACGAGGACGGTACAAGGTAAGCAGGTTCCGTAGCATGCTCACCGGTTCCTTACAGGGCATTGCAGAGCGACCGCTGCCTCGTATTTACAACGAGATCCATCAAAATGACGCCCTTTCACGGCGGTAACGCGGGTTCAAATCCTGCCGGGGACGCCAATATTCCAGAAGACTTGCGAGGATTTGCCGCTTGAAACCCTGAGGGACTTCGAGAGAACTCTTCGCGATCTGGATCGCGGCAAGATCAAGATTCACTGATGTTGCCGACTTGCAGCGGCATCGTTGTGCATCGCTTTGCTGACGACCTCCGCCAGTTACTTAGAACCAAGCGCGCTACCACAGCATCCCCGCATTCATAGTCGCTTTTCCCTGCCGCGAAGATCCTGCACTGCCTACCTTACGAATGACGCTTCCTTATAGTTTCCAAAGCGCAATTTGCCACTAAGTGCACTCAGCCTTCGTTTGAGTCGGCCCCGTCCATTTGCGCCAAGATGTAGACGAGACAGTTTAGGCGGCGCAAACCGACCGTTTGTTCTTGGACGGCAAGAACGGTGGGTATCGAAGTCGCTCCTTACTGTCCATTTACTGTCCACTTCTGTGGTGGAAGGTAAAGACTGAGGAGGTCCGGAGAGACAGTGGAGAATTGCCTTGTCTCCTTCGTAATTAATTAAATTCATTGGTATTAATTGCTAACTCTAAGATTTGGTAGCGCTACCGGGAATCGAACCCGGGTTTTCAGATTGAGAATCTGACGTCCTAACCCCTAGACGATAGCGCCAAAGAGGCCACTCAGTTTTTCTATCATTCAGCGGCGGAGGTTGTCAAGGTGCAGAGCATCTTACACGTTGAAACCGAGCTTTCGCAAGGCATCGCGATTCGCCACCGCAGCGGCGTCGGGGCCGCCAAGGGTCGAATTGCCGGTATCCAACTCGACGATTCCCCAGCCGGAGAATCGAACCGCGCGCAGCGCTTGGACCACGGCATCGTAATTGACCACGCCCAGCCCGATTTCGCAAAAGGGCGGGCCCATCGCTTCCACGCGATTGCGATCCTGGCGGGCCACGGCGGCGACTTCTTTGCGCGTATCCTTGAGGTGCAGAAAGCACAGCCGTTGACCGTAAGTGCGAATGACCTCGGCGGGGTCTGAGCCGCCCAGCGCCATATGAGCGACATCGGCAATCAGTTTCACGTATCTCGGGTCCGTGGCGTCGAGGACGCGCCCCAGGCCCTGGCGAGTTTCTCCGATGGTGCCGAAGTGAGGATGGTAGCCGAGTGTTAATCCAAAATCCTGGGCCATCTTTCCAACGGCATTCATGCGCGCGCCGAGAGTTCTTATATCCTCGGCTGAATACTCTTTCGTGGGGTCGCCTCCATCGGTCACCTGTAAGAAGGTACCGCCAAGGTGAGAAAAGAACTCAGCATAACCGCGCACTTCCACCGTCTCGTTTCCCTGTTTCCCCGGGGCCAAGCGCGCGGCGGAGCAGGAAAGCGCCACGGGCTTCAATCTCAGGTCGGTAAGCTTTTGCTTGAGTTCCTGGGTTTTCCCGCCTGCGTAAGCCTCGCGCACCCAGCCCAACATCTGCACACCGCGAAAGCCGAGCCGCGAGACGACGTCGAGCCCGTGGGCGAACTCCCTTTGCGGCCAGGCAATCATGGCATACCCGATGGGATTCGGCAGGACGTCCCGAGCCTCTGCGATCAATCCGTCGAGCCCGGCTTGTGCAAAGCTCAGAACCGCCACGGCTCGCAGGAAATTCCTGCGGCCCCTTGAACGAATTTCACTGCCCAGCAAATCGGTCATAGTTCCTTCCTAACCACGGGGTCTGCGCCTCGCGATGAAGCTAATATTTGGTCAGAGATGAGAAATTGAATTCGCGGATCTTCATGGATGGAACCACCATTTCGAACGACTCTTCCCCGGCGGTCCGCTGAGGCTGGCCGAGCATCTCCACCTGGCGGAGCATCTCCACGATGCTCTGATTGAAACGCAGGTTCTTCACACCGTGTTTGACCTGTCCATCCTCGACCCAGAAGGTTCCGTCGCGCGTCATGCCGGTGAGTATTTTCTGGTAAGGGTCCACCTCGCGGATATACCAGAAGCGAGTAACGAGCAAACCCTTCGGCGTGGACTTCACCATGTCCTCGATGCTGGAGCGCGCGCCCTCCATCACAATGTTCAAGGGAGCTTCGCCGTACTCGTTGGGAAGCGGGAAGCCGTGGCCGGTGGGCTGAGTTCCCAGCT
>Ga0326728_10002389_pt1 | contig 62707 bp, 42 predicted proteins | sample MB3enrmetagenome_FD_207602 | JGI IMG/M metagenome (GOLD analysis project Ga0326728, IMG submission 207602) | Lab enriched peat soil microbial communities from McLean, Ithaca, NY, United States - MB31MN | ecosystem: Environmental > Terrestrial > Soil > Wetlands > Peat | place: USA: New York... | reverse complement strand
GCTTCGTCGTCTTAGAGTATCGCTCGAAGCCGGCTGTCGCCAGCGTGATCTGCCGATTCGACATGCGTTCATTATATCAGAAAAACGGCGTACGATAAATCAGAGCATCCTTAGCTATTGTTACATGCGGCATTCTGCCGCTTTACGAACGCCTTTGTGGGCAAGCCAACTGTGAGCCGGATGAAGAACTGCGAGGGCGGTTGGTTCGTGAGCAAGGAAGTAGCAGTAGCCGGTGGTGTGGGACCACCCTGACGAGAGTAACCGGCTAAGATGCTCGCGCCCCACTTCGGCGGCACGATGTCGAGTGCGTACGTGTTCGTGAACCCCGGTTGCGGCGGCGACGCTGCGAACGTGTCGTATTGTCCTCCGCGATTCACCGACGTGAAGGTAGCAGTCGAACATGGCAAGCCCGGGATAAACAAGCCGACGGCTCCCTGGCGGACGATGTGCGTTGCCGTCGTCTGCTGAGGTATCCAAGCATTCTGTAGCGCATTCCAAGTTGTGCTGGGAAGGTTTAGTGCGTCATTGTTCTGATTCTCGATTGAAACGTCGAAGAAAAATGGTAGTCCTTGCGGTTGAACGAAAATACCGCCGGTGAAGCTGGGCTGACGGTACGCGTAGCACCCTGACGCCACCGAGCTGGGCGCGCCGCAATTCTGGGCTTCTCCGGAGGAATAACCGAGGTTCGCTTCGACCGAATCGTGCGAATATGCGAGCCCCACCGAATATGTACTGTTCGGTAAATATTGTTGACCTTGAACGGGAGTCAGGGGGCCGGCGTAGTTAACGAGGCGAGCAGTCTGCGAGACGGCGAGACTAGCGGTGGCGAAGCTGGCGGTTGCCGAAAGATATTTCGCTAAGCCGAGCGAGATCGCTCCGCTCAGTGACGCATCGCGTGCCTCGATCGTATCCGAAAACCGATGCGCCGCCAAGCTTGCCGTGAACGCATGGGCCGCCGGCGGCTGCGAGAATTGCACCGATCCATAGAAACCGTGGAGTCCGAGTAGCGGATCGAAATCGGCGTCGATCGGGTACCAGCGCGGCCCGAGCGAACGGTACCCGCCGGAAAAGACCCAGTTATCGACCTGATGGTTTGTTGCGTATTTCGCGTAACCAGGCTGCAGCTGAGTGGAGGCCGCGATATCCAACCGGTTGCCCCCGGGAACGTATTGGGTTCCATAACGTATGAGGGCGGCGAACGTGCTCTGTTCGCCCATCGTGAACCCGGAATAACCCGGAAAGTCGGTGCCACTTTGTAGGTTATAAGCGAGCGTGCCTTCCGTGTTCACCGAGCGCTCCGGCGGCTCTGGAAGCAACCCCGTCGTCCCGGCCGCGGAGCTTAGCTGGCTGCGGTTGGCAGCTACGTGGCTGAGTCCGAGCGACAGTGCTCCCGCCCCCCGATCGGGGATCGGAAACGTGGCGTCGAAAACGGAGTCCGCCGCAACACCTGCGGTCTGGGTCGTCCCGCGCATAGCGGCGACTGCGAGGGTTGCGAAGCTCTGACTATCGACGAGCCGGAGTCCTGAGTCCACAGCGTAGCCGACAGCATCGAAATTGAACGGTTCCGTATCGACGCCTAGCTTTGAATAATCGACCCCGAGCGTGGATTGTGTGTTGATCGCAGGCTTCCAGGCAGCGCTAAGGAGATCGGTTTGGAACGACCCGCACGAGACGCATTTATAGGTCTTCACCTGATCGGCGGGTAGCACCGAGGCGAGCGCCGCGTCGCGCATTGTGAGGGCCGTCCCCGAGGCGTCGGCGACGGTCAGGCTGAGCGCGTCTCCCGGAGCATACGGCAAGAGCGCGGTCGTCGTGATTCGGTGCGGCGGGCTTCCCGACACGTTGCCGAAGGTGCCCGCGCCCGATATGTACTGCTCTCCACTGACGTCGTTGCGCAAGCTGAACCGGACGTGGAGCCAGTCCCCGTACGCCTCGAACGAAGGAGCCGAGAAGTACGTCCCGAAGCAGCGGTTGCGCTCTTTTGCGCTACACGACTCGCCCCAGAGCGTCCTGCCCACCAGTAGGCGCAGCGAGGAGCCTGACTTCGGGTCTAGGTCAAGGAGCCCGTTGACCCGCAGCGCCTCAAACGAGATCGTAACGGTACCAGACCAGCAAAACTTGGTACCACATGCCGCCAAGCTATTTGGCGGCGTGAAAACCTTCGCGGTTGCCGTGCACTGATTGTGAACGAAACGCTGACTCGGGATGGAACTTACGGAGCTGCAGCTCCCCTTCGGATTGACGGATACCGTTAGCACGGCCCCGTTTGTTCCGGGCTTCCCGAGATAGACGATGATCTGATCGTCTTCGTTCGTGCTATAGCCCGAGTACGGCACCGTCTGCCGAAGCGAGGCCTGGCGCAGACTGTAACGCACCGTGATGCCGTCATCTGCGAGCGACACCGCGACGTTCGGATCGATTGCGTTGAGCTCGGCCGGCGCTCCCACGCCGGCGAGTGGAAAGAACGCTGTCCACGGACAGCCAGAGACGTACGTCGGCGCGCCTCCATGGGGCAAAGTCGGCGCCTCGAGCGAATAGCCACTGAATGCGCGCACGACCGACGCTGACCAAATTCCTCCGGAGCATGAGCGCACAGCCTTTTCACCCGAAGAGCCCGGAAGGGTCCCGCCGGGTTGGGCTGCGCCCAACGAGCCTGCCGCGACCACGAGCCCCGCGAGAAGAATCGAGCCAGTGAACCAGCGTATGAGATGCATCGGAGGACCCTTTCGGAGAGCTAGCGGGGGCGGGCCGTCATGACATGCGGCCTATCCCAAACCCTAGCGAACTGCGGTTACAGCTCGGTTAACCGCCGCGACCTCTAGACAGCTAATAGGGCCTGCAGCGTCTCCGATGGCTCGTCCCCGAGGTCAGCTCTTAGCGCTAGACGCAACGACCGCAACTCCTCGCGCGCCGCAACGACGTTTCCTTCCGCTAGGTGCGCGCGCATGATGAGTTCGCGACCCGTTTCATCGCAAGGATCGGCGTTTACGAGGGTGCGCCCGAGGTGCATCGCCGCATCTTTCCGACCCGCAGCTAAAGCGTCGTGGCCGAGTATCGAGCCAACCTCTCGAAGCGTCTCGCGTAGCCGAAGCTCGAAAGCATTGAACCAAGCCCAGCGCCCAAGACGCACCGGACGGACCGCTGCAAGCTCTTCCAGCGCGTCGTGAGCGTCGCTGCGAAGCTTATCGTCGAGTTCGCCGCCGCGAACTTTTCGCACGATTGCTTCGATGCGTCGCAGATCGACGCGGATCTGGGGGTCCAATGCGTAGCCTCCGGCCACCGTGACGATGGCGCGTTCGCTGCCAAGCTTTCGGCGCAACCTGGAGACGGTTACCTTGACGTTGTTCGCGACGGCATCACCGTCCAAGTGCTCCCAGACTGCATCTCCGATCGCCTCTCTCCCGACGGAGCGGTTATGCGTAGCGAGAAACATAACAAACTCCGTTTCCTTGTCGGTGAGTTTCACGGGCTGGTCCGCCAGAAAGACCCTTCCGGTCAAGACCGATACCGAGATTGCGCTTCCCACGCGTTTGCGCAATAGCCGGCGCATCACGAATTCGTGAAGGATTCCGTAATGCTCGCGCTGATTGACGATCGCCTCGACCGCGCTAGCCAACGGGGCGGCCTCGATTCGAGCAGCGGCGTCCCGCATCGACGTGGCGGCTGACACCATGCGATCCGGATAAAGCACACAGACCGCCGCGTGCGCGAGTACCTGAACGAAAGGATCGCGGCAGCGGTCAGCTTCCTCGGCCGCGAGGATAGCCTCTGCGCGGCATTGCACCGGATCGAAGTGGTGCCCGATGCGGTAGAGGTGCCCGATCGCTCGCGAGATCGGCTCCTCGTGACCGAATTCGCCGTCCCAAGGTATCCCCTGCGCGCACGCGAGTTCGAAAGCGAACCCCTTGACGATCCCCGGCATCATCGCGGCCTCCGCGATCGCGATGTATTGTGCGAAGCGCGTATCGTCCCCATAGACCCATGCAAACACGGCACCGTTTAGTGCCGTAAATCCCGTCGACATCGGGATCCGGTCGCGCTGCGTCAGCCGAAGGGATTCGTCAATCAACGTCATGCCTTTAGCGTATTCACCATTCGCGAACGCGACGTGCGAATCGAGATAGTCGAACGTACGCCCAGCGAGCGACTCACGATAGCCAGCATTTTCGAATTCGAGGCGCAGGCGTCGCGCTTCGGAAAAGTTGCCTTGCAAACCGTGCATCGAAACGGCGAGAGCAAGGAGCGGAGCCCTGACCTCGCCGCCACACGCACGCGTTTGCTCGAGTAATTCGCTGACTATCGCGAACGCTTCTTCGACTTCGCCACTACGGTAGACCGTTGCGCTCGCGGCACGGCCTACGGCACACCGAATGGCGAGGTTCGCCGACTGCGGCATGCAATAATAGGCGGTTCGTGCTTCACGCAGCGCGTCGTCGAAGCGCATGGAATACTGCCGATACGGAACGGTAGCGGCCCACAAGTTCGGCAGCTTGCGCAAACTTCCGGCCTCTAGTTTCAGGACGATTTCCGCGCCTGCGGAGATCTCGTCGACGAGAATGTCGGGCGGCATCCGCTCCAGAAACTCGGCCGCGCGGACCGGCTGGCCCATCGCTACGGCGATCGCAGCACAACGACGAAAATCTTCACGCGACTCGAAAAACGCCAAAGCGCGTTCAGATTCAAACTCGGCCTCGTGCGGTCGCCGTTTTCGGAGCATCGTTCGAACAAGGGGGTGGAGACTTACGCTTCTGTTGGTCTCTACGGTGAAGAACGGGAGGTCGGTTAATTTCGCGATTTGATCCGCGGGCAACCCGGAAAGAGCGCTGAGTTCGGCGAGGTCTACCGACGGAAGAGCGGCGGCGAGGACCAATACCGACACCAATTCTTGGGGATATGCCGCGAGCACGTGACCGTACAGGTAGTCGTACAAATCCTCGAAGTGGATGCTGCCCAGCGAATCGATGGCGCCATCGAACGTGCCGTCTAAGGCGAGCTTCCGCAACAACATCACAGCCATCGGCCAGCCGCGGCTGGCCTCGAGGATACTCTCTACGTACGTATTCGCAACGTCTTCACATAAGGCCGCCACCTCGGCGCGGCTGAAGGCCAGCTGCGGAGCGTCAATTCTTAAGATTTGATCGGGCGGGGCAAAACGAACGAGCGGAAACGGAACGGGAACCCTACTACAAATGGCGACCGTCACTCCTGCCGATATCGTGCTGAGGAGCGACTTTAGCAGTGCGCAGGTATCTTCAGCCCGTAATGCGTCTTCGGCGTTTTCAAGAAAGACGATGGTCCGCGGCGGAACCGCCAACCATTGATTGAGAGTAAAATCGAGCAGGTCACGGTAGTCGCGGTCGACGACCAGCGACAGGCTCGAGCGCGCAATGTCCGCCCTCCCATCGCCACTCAAAGCCGCAGCGAACCTAGCGATAATTAGACGGCTAGTGCTCCCTTCCGCAAGGTCGACCACCAGCGTAGGGCGCCCCGCGTTTGCGACCTCCGCGACGAGCGTCGACTTTCCATAACCTGCAGGCGCGGTTACACAAGCTAACTTGACCGACGGGTCGAGCAGCATATCCACGAGATGGCGGCGGCTCAACGTCGCTCGCAAACCTCGGTTTACGGACATTCTTAAGTTCCTAGTTGCACTAAGGTAGTAGCTTATGATACGCTCGCTTAAGAGCTATTTCCTGGGGTGGTCGCCCCGACCATTCTAAGCTTGAAGAAGGGGCTTGCAATGCCGGACACTTCCGCTGACGATACAAACGAACCCGAACCGAAGATTGCTCACGTAGCAAGTCTCGAGCTCAAAATCAAAGGTAAGACCGTTAGCCTCACGCAGTGCGACCCGGAGCAGACACAATATGACCAGCTAAAAGGGTTCACGGTTACCATAGGGAGCGATGGCCAAACGACGAGACCCCACGGGCCGGGAGCAATCATAACGATCACTGACGTTTAGTCGTCCTTCCCCATGTTTTTCGAGCCCAGGACGCTCTCGCTCATTACGACGCGACGCTGCACCGCTGCCTGCCAGGACTGCTGCTTTCGGTGCAGCCCGACGAGGTCCGGGTCGATCCCGGTCGCGCGCATGCATCAACTCATCGAGGAGGCAGCGGGGTTCCCCACCCTCCGACTCGTGGCGTTTACGGGCGGTGAATGCTTTTTGCTGGGAGTCGCTCTCGACGCCGCAGTTCGACGCGCTCACGATCTAGGGCTCGATACGCGCGTTATGACGAATGGTTACTGGGCCGTTAACCGATCGGCGGCAGCAGTGCGCGTGAGATCTCTTCAGCAACACGGCTTGGATGAATTACATCTGAGCACCGGTGCTCAGCACGAAGAATTTGTGCCAGTCGAGCGGGTGGCCTTCGCGGCTCGTGCTGCGGCGGAACAGGGACTCAAAACGTCCATCTGGGTCGAGGAGCGCTCGAACGAAGCGTACGGCGTAGAGCGGTTAATCGAACCGCTAGCCGAACTCGTAGCCGACGGGCGAGTGTCGATCGGGCGCCAGCGCTGGGGAGCTTGGGAGGATCCCAACTCGGTTACGACGCGCGGCTGCGACTCCGTGCTCACGGTCTTGAGCGTAACGCCAGATCTGGATCTCATGGCATGCTGTGGCTTTACCATGGAGTCGACGCCAGCTTTACGCCTTGGATCGGTTTGCGAGCTTTCAATAAGCGAAGTGCTGGCCGCTCCGCCTGACGACTTTCTCAAAATCTGGCTGCACGTAGAGGGCCCGGAGCGGATCCTGGATTTTATTGCAGAGCACGATCCCACGTTCGTCCGCCCTGCCGCGAATTTGGAAACTTGTGACGCGTGCGCCTACTTGCATGGCGATCGCAAGGCCCAAGAAGTCCTGGCTCGCGAGTACGAGCCGATCGTGGCCGACACGCTGTTGCGTTTCCGATTGTTGATGGCCGCTTGGCGACGGCACGTTTCGACCCGCGCGCGGGTTGGGGTGAGGACACATTCGTGAGCAATATTTCCCTTCATGTCGGGTGTGACACCGTGGATCCTGATCAATACGGCGGCTTTCGCGGCGGAGCTGGAGGCTCTGACCAAGATGCAGCAAGTATGCAGGAGCTCGCGATCTCACACGGTTTTGAATCGTCGCAGCCGATCACCTATAGAGATGCGACGCCCGAGAACGTCCTTTCTTGGCTCGAGAGCGCAGAAGAACGAACGGTCCCGGGCGACACGCTGTTGCTAACGTATTCGGGACACGGCTTCTCAATCACGCCGGACGAGGGAATCCCCGGCCCGCAACCCGCGTGGGCGCTGTACGACAGGCTTCTCTTGGATCTCGAGCTGTTTTCGGCTTTTGACCGATTGCCGGGCCGGCGTATCGTCGTCGTAACAGACTGTTGCTATGAGGGATTTCATGCATTGAACCTGGGTCGAAAGAATTCGACCATACACAGATATATCGATAGAGATGGGGGCGACGCAAACTACCAAATGCGCCGCGAATTTTTCAATAACATCATCAAGAGCTCGATGAACTATGCTGGACCGAACACCAGGGCGGACATCGTCGGGCTCGCGGCATGTGCGGATACCGAGGAGGCGGGGGCCGACGACGACGGTGGCTACTTCACGATCGCGCTACTGAAACAGATGGCGCATCCCGTGTCGATTCTCAACTACGAAACCTTGATTGAAAATGTCCGGAACATATTGCGGCCGCAGCACCAAACCCCGCAACTGCTGCAGCATGGCGCTGGCGCTCCGCTCATCGTCGAGAGCACACCTTTTTATCCAGTACCCGGATCCGCGCCCGAGTCGCTCGAAATTCGCTGAATCCGTTCTCCAAATCGATAGGCGCCCCTGTCCGAGTCCCAGACGAAGCTCCAAATGAGGTCGAAACGGCCTTCGGGCCAGCCCACCGAAAACGCTTCGTTTCTCAGGACCAAGCGCGCGATAAGCGGGATCGCTGAAAGCGGCCAGCATATCAGGACGGTTGCGCCGATCGCTTCGACGTTTCCGACCAGGCGGTGTTCCTCTCCGAGCCCGTAATCTTCATCGATCGAAATATTGGAAGCGCGTGCGAGCGGGGAAACGGTCTCACGCTCGACACTCGTCAATGCCTCGGCGGACCCGCAGACAAAGATAAATTCTGGCATCGGAAGGGCACCGCGCCCGTCGACACCTCGCGCTCCGAATAGGCCGGGCAGTTCGCGCGCACGGGATGCGCCGATGCTGCTCAAGAGCCCTGGTCGGGGCGACTTAGTGCAATGCTCGGCAGCTCGAATGAGCATTATTGTGGCTCTCAACTGCATCTCGCTCGCACTCTCCGATCGCGTCGTATCGAGCCGGCGGCGGTATCGCCACCGGCTCTCGACCTACAGGGTCGCTCCGATAGAGCGCTAGCAGTTGTACGTTGCGGTCGCCGATCCAATCGCGGCGAAAACTGCGGGATCGAAGTGAAACGTCTGCGTCCACGGGTACTGAGGCGGCGGATTCCCATCGTCCATTCGAGGACTGTCCCAGGGCCCGAGGGAGAAGAGCGGAGCTCCCGTCGTCGAGAGCACCTGGATCCGGTGATGCCACACATCGCCCGAGTGCGTGTGCAACGTCTCGGTCGTCGCGCTGAACGTGCCCGTTCCGTCGGCTCGGAAAGCTACGCTCGAACCCGGCAGCATGATGCAGTCGCCGGAATGCAGATCGCCCCACGTCATCGTTCTATCCGGAAGGACTTGAGATTGTGCGGAGTACGTGGTGCCGAGTGTAATGGCTGATGCCAGAAGTAGACGTGCGAACATATCAAAAGTGCTCCTCTTTGATCAGGCGACATCGCGTCGCCGATACAAGGATCGCACGTGCGGGTTACTGTCCGGTTAACATATGAGAAGGCGGTCCGTGGCGCGCCATACGGCGCCGCGCGATTTTCCCGTGAAAGTGCATGGAGGCCGAGGCTCGGCGGCAGTTGCTCCGTCAGCCCGCCGTTAGCCGGCTATCACACGCAATACACGCTAAACTTCGCGGCGGCGCCCGCGGGCGAACCGGCGGGCCAACGGAAATGCCAGCCCCACTTCTGATACGACGGCGGCACGAGGTCGATCCGCGGGCCGTTCGCGCCGACGATCGTGTTCGAACTCGTGCCGATCGCGTTGAACGCGAACGCGCCGTTGACGACGATCGGGAAAGCGGCGGGGCACGCTAAGTTGAGTTCGATACCCGTAGTGAACGGCGTGAACGTGAAGGACGCGGTCGGCTGCCAACCGCTATGCGGCTTCGTCACGGCGGGAACAAGTTCGATTTCCTGTTCCCGAAACGACGATGCGGCCCGCGCGGACGCGTTTGAACCGAGAATCCCCGCTGCCACGAGCGTGCCAACGAGGGCCAAGCCGCGGGCGCGACGCCCGGTAATCAACAGAGCCATAGCAGTTGCAGTCCTGTTCCCCGGCGGGGCGGGAGGAGAGAGTGCGCCGACCGGAAACCGGCACCGGCGATAAAACGAGCGTACCAACTCCGCACGACGCCGCATATGGGGGCGACCCCTACCTTATCGCCGAGGCGTCCCTGGGCGCGGAGACACGCGACCTCGGCGTCGAATATCCCTTCGCATGTCCGAAACGCGCCGTCCGAACGCACGCCGATCCTGGTTCCCGGCTCTCCGGGTGCTCGCGCTGACCGCTACGCCCGTCCTAACCGGCGCTCCGGCGCTGGCGCAGGCGCTGGCGCTGGCGCTGTCGCAAGCGCAGATCGACGCGCTGACGCACGATGCATCCGCCAAGCTCGCCTTCACCACAAAGCTCCAGGGACGCTGGTCCTGTGCGGGCTCGGCCGTCGACGGTCACGCGCTGAAGGCCTCGATGCTGCTCTTCCATGTGAAGCCGGACGTCTACGAGTTCGAGCTCACGCCGACGCCGGCATCGCCGAAATGGACCAACATCATCGAAACCTGGCAGTGGATCTGGAGCTACGGCACGCACGGACGCTGGTTCGCGGACCCGGACGCACGGACCAGCGCCGCGGGCACGCGCTTCGTCACCGACGGCTGGACCGGCTCGCTCCTGACTTGGAAAGAATACGTCTCCCCTTCGACGCTCACGCGAACCTTCGCGCTCGCGTCCGGCGGTGGCCTGACCTTCAGCGAAAAGGATAGCGGCGCCCCGGACGCGGCCGGCCGGAACTATCATTTGACCTGCGCGCGCTCGCCGGCGCACTGAGCCCGAGCCGGTGCCCGTCCCGGGACGCCCATGGGACGGGGGACCGTTAGTATGAGAAGCGTAGCGGTGCCGCCGCCGGCGGCGGCTACCGCTGTCGTACTCATGCTAGCGAGGTTTTGATCGATGGGATCTCTCCGTCAGGTCGCCGTTCGCGTCTGCGCCGTTTTCATATTAGCGCTCGGCATCGTCTCGATGCCGCGCGCGGGCGGGGCGGTATTCGTCTCGGGCCCGAAGCACCTGATCGTGCTTCACGTGTATTTCCACGACTACCCCGACACGGCGCGCTACACGCAAGCGCAAGTCGAAGCCAACATGGCGCTGGTCGCCAAACAGTGGAGCACCTACAGTTCGTACGGCAACGTCGCTCTGACGGCCCAAGTCAGCCCGCTCTATCAGCTCCCGGGAAACCGCAGCGATTACATCGATACCCCGCCCGATGCCGGCGGCGACCTCTCGAGCGGCAACAAGTTCTCCAAAGTGCTGCTGGATTCAATCGCCAACGCTCCGGCCGGACTCAACTGGAGTTCCGTAGACGGCGTCGTCGTCGTGATGGCGGAGACCGATCCCACGAAGTTCCATCGCGGCCAGGGCGGGAAGTGCAATCTGCCGCTGGGGCCCGGCTCGTCGAACACGCCGCTGATCGGCTGTGCGATCTTTAGCGAGAATCCCGGTTCGACGAACGTCGAGGTGTGGGGCCGTTGGGCGCACGAGGTCGGTCACGCGCTGCAGGCCGGCGGGCCGGCGCATCCCAGCGATTACAACAGTAACTTCGAACAGATGGACGCCGAGTATCCGGGCCAGACCGGCGTCTTCGAAAAACAGGGCAGCATCGCGTTCGGCTGGATGCCCGACGCCAAGTACGTCAATTTCACGCCGATGACGGGTGGCGGCCAGGCCGGCATCTATGCCGAAGAATACGCGCCGTCCACGAAGCCCAATCCACAAGCGATTCGCGCGTACATCAACGGAACCAATAGCGCATATTATCTCATCAGCGTGCGGCGCCGCATCCTCGGCGACAACCTGGACGATCTGACGAACAGTCCGCCCGGCATCCCGGACGAAGGCGTGCTGATCGAGCGCGTCACGCCCAACACCGACCCGTGGGTCACCGTCGAAGGAAAAGGCGGGAATCGCGACGCGCTCTGGCACGAGGGCGACGAGTACACCAGCGCCGCCGACGGCATGTACATCGGTATCACCAAGAAGTTCGATGCCGACGATTACGACGTGGCCGTCCGTTACGGCGACGGCGCGCATCGGCCCGACGTGGGTCTGCAATCCTGGCTCGAACCGCCGGGCAATACCTACGAGACGACGGACATCTGGGTGGACAGCCCCGTGAACGGCTACGGCACGTACCGGTGGGGCACGTGGCCCGATCTTCTCGGAGGTACGGTGCCTAAGGGCAACGGCGACGACCCCGCGATCGGTCAAGTCAATCGCCTCTACGCGCGCGTGCGCAATTACGGATCGCAGACGGCAACCAACGTGGTCGTACACTTCGACGTGACGAGCCCGCTCGGGCTCGGCGTCAACGGCTCCAACGGCTTCGCGCCGCTCGCCACCGCCACGGCCGCGCAATTCCCGGGCCTCGCCTCCATCGCACCCGGCGGCTACACGGACGTGTACGTCAACTGGACGCCAAACGCGAACCTGACGCCCCAGCAGTTGGCGCAAGGCATCTTCTACTTCCACTCGTGCGTGCGCGTCCGCATCGACCACCTGCCGAACGAAGTCGTGTTCGGAAATCAGGACGGGAACGGGCAGCAAGAAAACATCGACTACTTCCAAGCCCCCGCCACCGGCAGCGCGCTCAAACCGGCGCCGTACACTTCGATCATCAACCTCCGCAACGACGACGTGTTGCACCCGAAGTGGTTCTATCTCGGGTACGACCGGTCGCTCGTGCCAGCCGGCTGGAAAGTCATCGTGAACCACGGCGTGCTCGGCATGCAACTCGCCCCCGGCGCCGTCGCGCAAATTCCGGCCGAGATCGTTCCCACCTCGACGATGCCGCTCGGAACGGCCGCGAGCATCAAGGTCTTCGCCTCCAGCCTCAGACTCCTGACGAATAATAAGAATCCGCACGACCAGCATCCCGATTTCCAGCAGCTCGGCGGCGTTACCGTCGAGGGTCACGCGGTCGCGCCGAGCAAGCTCGCGTGCACAGCGACCGCGCTCGAAGTCGCTCCGGGAGCCGAAATTCGCGGGAACCTGATCATCGGCGCGCCCGGGAAGCGCGACCCGACGGTCCCGGTGTTCTTGGAAGCGATCAACTCCGACGGGCGCTTCGTTCCTAAACAATCGTCGCTCGCGCGCGTGAACAGCGACGGCGTGTTCGTGGGCGGCATCGTCGGCACCGGCATCAAGCGCGTGATCTGCCTGTACGCCGGAACCGCCACGACCGCGAGCGCCACGAGCGGCATCGTGACCGTGAAGTAGGGCTCGCACTCGAGGGAATGGCCGGCGGCGCGCGAGGCTGCGCGCCGCCGGCCGCTACGCCTTTTCGGGCGGCTGAAAGAGATCTGCGACGGAGATGAGTACGTCGAGCACGCCGAATGCCGACCCGTACGCGTAGACGGCTCCATGTCGGAGTTCCAGATCCGCCGGCGAGCCGTAGAACTCGACGTGACGGCGGTCGATGTTTACGAGATAGGCCGGTACTCCGGCACGAACGTACAGCGGAATCTTGTAGCCGCGATCCCGGCCGTAGGATATGTCGGAGACTTCGATCAACGCGACCGCGTCCGCCGCCGTGGGAGCCGCGTAGCGATTCACAATGACGGCGACATCCGGACGCGGAGCGTCATTTCCCTCCCAATCCGGAATCGCTACCGAATTATCCGCCTGCGCGAAATAACGCGGAAAGAGCGCTTGGTTCAGGAGCGCGACCAATACGTTCGTCGCATACCGGTGCGCGTCGCTCGTCGCCGGCGACATGTCGTAAACGAACCCTCCGAGCAGTTCGGTTCTGGCGTCGATCTGGAGGGTCGAATATTCCCCGGCGGTGAGAAGCCGCGGCCGTTCGGCGAGTTGCACGTCTTGCTCTCCATGGATGATGGCATCCGGCGCCGGCATACTTCGACGGCCGTATACGACCACCCAGCAGACCGCCAATCGCGACATCGGCGCCGCACGACAAGGCTGGAATTACCCGGCGGCGGTTTCCGGTTTCGCGGAGCCGGCCGGCACCGGAACGGGTGCGGAGGTTTCTGGTGCGGGCGGATCCGTATCGGTTCGCGAGCCTGCATCGTCTTCTGAAGACGCGGTAACGAGGTTCGTCGCGATGAAGGTGACGACGTCCCACGCGTTATGGATGCCGATGGCGATAAGCAGCACGACCGCGATTGCGGGCGCGAACAACGCTCGCCCGGCGTCCCAGTGCAGCGCGGCCGCGCCGGCCAATATGGTCGCGTACGCGACGAGCGGAAGCGCCACGTGCCAGAGCCAGTCTTCCGCGTCGGGTTTGTAGGTCTCGAGCCGGGACGTGCGCACGGCGATCCGCACGCTGTGGACCAGTCCGGCTGCTGCGATCGCGGCCAGCACGATCGCCAGAGGAGCGAGCGAGCGAAACGGCATGGCCATGACGGCCGCGATAAGGAGCGCGCATGAGAAGTGCACGACGGTCGGCGTGCTGAAGATCGAGACGCCGTCGCTCGTGGCGCCGCGCTGATTATTGATAACCAGGGTGATGACGACGAACGTCAAGCCGGTCAGCGCGGCCGCCGCCGAGCCGATCAGCACGTAAAAACCGTTCCAAGCGCCGAGGAGCCCGCCGTCCGGCATGCTAGGGCGCGAGCCGCGGCGGCCCGCCGGCCGGGGTGCGAAAGTGCGTCGTCGTGAGCATAGGGAGCCCTCCTCTTGGGCGTACGGTACGGCAAGGGAGACGAATTAGCAACCGCGCGGCGCCTCCTTCCGGCTCGAGATTAATGCGTCTTAACGCACAGCGCGGCGAATCATACAGGGCACCTTGGCACAAGAGCGAACGAGCGAGTGCGCCCTCACTTTGTTCGCTTTCAAAGTACGGCGACCTCATTCACGTACGCCACCCGAGGAACGCTTATGAAGTTCTTATTCGCGCTCGCCGCGCTTTCCGTCACTCTTACCGCTCCGACCCTCGCGAACGAGACCGTTTCAGCCGCCGTGCCGGCGCCCCCCGCGCTCATCAACGGCATCCTCACTCCGTTCGACCCGGTCGTCGGCACACCGTGCTTCGGTTGCGTCGTGCCGGCGGGATCGACGACCAAGAACGTCCGCACGTTGGGCATGGGGCTGCCCGTCTACACGATCCCGCTCAGCCTCACGAGCGTCGGCGTTCTCTCGTTTTACGAACCGAACGTAACCGGCAAATGTGCCATCAAGATCTCCGCCGTGTTCGCAGGCAAGACGATCCCGGTGCTGACGAGCCCTACGTTCAGCGTGTCGGCCGGGCGCCAAGCTTTCTACCACATCGTCATCCCGCGGCCGGCCTATCACGGCATCCTGGCGACGTTCGAAACGCAGTACTTCTGCGGCTCCTTCAAGAGCAATATCTCAAGCCAGCAAATTTATCTCGTGTAACGATATCGCTTGGCCCCGGACCGAGAGCGGCGCGCCCGCGCGTCGCTCTTTTCGTATCGCTGCCGCTACGTGGACTTCTCCGCGCGGCGCCGCACCGGGAGCGTCGCGGAAACCTGCAATCCGCCCGCGGCGCTTCGTTGCGTGCTGAAGCGCTTCGCGAGCGCCGAAATCATCGAGAAGCCGCGGCCGCTCTCCGTGAAGCTCTCGCTCGCCGCGATCGGCGGCGCTTCGGCTAAACCGGGTCCCGAATCCGTGACCCGAACCACCGGCTCGGCGTCGCTCCACGCGAGTTCCACCTCGACGATCCCCGGCGCGTGCTTGACGGTGTTGGAGAGAATCTCGCCGATGATCACTTCGGCATCGAAGAGGCCCTCGCCGTCGGCGTACTTCGCAACCGTCGCGAGCAGTTGACGGCGGATCATTCCGGCGCTGAGGCTGTCGCCCGAGTGAAAGCGCCACGTGCGATCGAGGGTCGACGGTTGCGAGACGGGCGGCTTTGCGGCTAGCGTCATGACCAAGATCGCGACGTCGTCGAGCCCGGCTCCGGTCGGCAATAACAGCCCTTGGATCGTCCGCGCGGGATGGGGATCCGTCCCGTGGGCAACGGCGGTCAGCGCGGCGAGAAGCTGCGATTCACCGGCGACGATGTCGTGGCCGTGCTCGATCAAGCCGTCCGTGTAGAATGCGACAACGTCGCCCGCGGCGAGCGCGACCGAATGCGCTTCGAATTTGTGAACGTCCGCGATACCGACGGGCGGTCCGCCGAGCGCGAGCGCCTCGATCGACCAATCCGCCGCGCGCACGACCAGCGGCGGCGGGTGGCCGGCGGACGCGTAGGTGAAGTTGCGCCGGCTCGCATCGAGGATGCCGACGAACGCGGTCGCGAACGACTGGCGCTGGTCGATCCGGAACGCCCGATCGACTTTCTCTAAGACCGTAGCCGGATCGTCGTACTCGAGCAGCAACGTGAGGATCGTCTGCCGTAGCTTACCGGTCGAGATCGAGGCTTCGAGGCCGTGGCCGGCGACGTCGCCGATCGTGATGCCGAGCCGTCCGTCCGGCAATTCGAAGGCGCCGTACCAATCGCCCCCGATCAGCGCGGCGCGTTCCGACGGTAAATAACACGCATCGAAAAAGATGTCGTCGCCGTGCGGCAGATCTTCGGCCTTGGGAATGTCTTGCAGCGCTTCCGCGATCTCGCGCGTTCGCGTCAACACGCGTTTGTGATCGTCGATGTCGATGCTGGTGCCGAACCAGCGGGCGATCTCGCCCGCATCGTTGCGGACCGGGATCGCGCGCGAGAGGAACCAGCGGTACGCCCCCGATTGCGACCTGACGCGCGACTCGGCTTCGTACGGCTCGCCGGTCGCCAGCGAACGGGTCCAAATCGGTAAGATCTCCGCCAGATCGTCTTCGTGTAAGATGGACTGCCAGCTCCACCCGCCGGCATGCTGCATGTCCGAGCCGGTGTACTCGAAGAAGCGCGCGTTCCACCAATCGACCGAACCATCGGGTCCGGCCGTCCATGCGATGGCGGGAAGGGAATCCGCAAACGCGCGCAGTTGCCGCTCCGATTCGCGCAGCCTCGCGTTGGCCTGCGTGAGCGCGGCTTCGATCGCTTTGGTCGCGGTGAGGTCAAGGGCGAACCACACATCGTCGGCGCCATCGCCGCCCTCGATCGCCGCGCCGCCGGTCAGCACCTGGACGCGGGTGCCGTCTTTGCGCACGAGCTCTCGTTCGAACGGTTCGCAACGGCCGGAACGCGCCAATTGTTCGAGCGCGCGATAACGCGCGGATGACGGTTCCGGGGGATCGAGCGCGCGGGCGGTGATGAGGCCCTTCGCGAGGTCATCGCGGCCGTAACCGACGATCCGCAGAAACTCGTCGTTGGCATCGCGCACGATCCGGTCGCGCGCATCGAGCGTAAACTTCCCGATCACGCTCGAATCGAAGAGCGCACGAAAGCGAGATTCGCTGCGCCGCAGCGCGTCCTCGGTTTCGCGCAGGTGCGAGAGATCGACGATATAGCAGATCTGCTCGTCGTCGGTGCCCCCGATCCGCGCGCCGCCGACCGATACCGGCACGAGCGATCCATCTTTGCGGATATACTCCTTTTCGTAGAGCCCGAAGCGGCCCGTGCGGGCCAGCTCCTCGATGGCGGCTTCGTCGAGCGGTAACCACTGGGCCGGCGTTAGGCGGCGCCAGTCGACCCGGCCGTACTCGAGATCCTCACGGCTGTAGCCGATCGTATCGAGGAAGGCCTGGTTCGCCTCGAGGATGCCGCCCGAATTACTCGAGACGATGATTCCCAAGACGTTGGCTTCGAACAAGCGGCGCAACGTGGGGTCGTTGATACGACGCTGGGATGGCTTGCCGGGTGAGTCGGTCTCGAGTGCGAGGAAGATCCATTCGCGTTCGCCGTCCGTCTCGGTAACGGCAGCCCCGAACACGCGCATCCGCCGATAGGATCCGTCGCCACGCCGCAATCGAAGGTCGAGTTCGCGCCCGCTCCGCGAAGATTCGAGCGCGGAAAGGAACGCCGCGTAGCGTTCGAGGTCGTCGGGATGCAGCGCGGCTTCCGCCCCCGCTTGCAGCGACGCATCGAGCGAGAGGCCGGTGAATTCCGTCCAGGCTCGATTGACGTAGCTGATGCCGGTGGTGCTCGCGACCCACGCGACGAGCGGAGCCGCGCCGAGCTTATCGGAAACCGGAACTCCGGTCCTCATGGGCGTTGGCAGCGGCGCGTCCGTACGGCGACGGACATGCGCTCGAAGCGCGCGACCGTGAGGCGAGCGAAAAGCGGATGCACCAGCGGTTCGGCTAGCTGTCGCACGGTCGTGGGTACTACTTGGGGCATCGGCTTGGTTCCTATCCTCGAACCGGTCTCAAAGGTAGCTCAGAGGGCATTCGCCATGCACGGTGCCGCGGACCGGTGCCGGGTACGACTTCGAGCGCCGTGCATGATACCGCGCCCACCATACCAATCGAGATTCCGGCGACGATTTGCGTAGCTCCCCCGACCGCCTCGGCCCTATTCCGAAGATGACCGACTGGGGATCGGTCGACCTCAATTCGACGCCGCCTTCGCGCGCAGATGGTGGCGCTTCGAGAAAGCGTTCTGTGCGGTCGCCGCGTTTGGGCTTTTGCTCGCGGTGGCCGGCGTCTTCGGTCGCGGCGTAGTCAGCGAAGCGCGCGTGAAGGTGACCGCCGAGCGCTCACCGTCGAGTACGAGCGCGTCGCGCGCTTTCCCACACTCGACACGCTCAAGGTATGGGCAGCGCCGGCGTCGCCGGGCCGCGCGGGCACGTCACCCAGCTCGAGCACCATAGGACGCCGCGCACCGTCCGCGGCGGCGTGACGTACGCCGCTAAGCTGAATCCGTCGATGGTATCGCGAAAAACACACTCCACATACGCTTTAGGGAGGGGTTCGAGTGAGCGCTGCGATCATCGTTCGCGATCCTGATATCTTAGGCGGAGTGCCGGTCTTCGCCGGCACGCGCGTACCGGTGCGCGTGCTCTTCGAGAATCTTGCAGATGGACATAGCTTGAACGATATTCTCGATGAATACCCGACGCTGAAAAGGGAACAGGCCATCGAGGCTCTTCGCGAGGCCGACCTGCTGATCGAACGCGCCGCTTCCTAAGGCTTGCGAATTCTGCTCGACGAGTGCTTGCCGCGACAGCTGAAGCGGCATCTCGGCGGCGATCTCGAGGTAAGGATGGTCGCCGAATTCGACGTTCCACTCACCGGCGATCAGGGAATTCAGTATCAACAAGACTTCAGCAGTTCAATTGCATTTGTCGTTCTGCGAATCACTTGCCAGCTACTGTTGATGCCGCACCCGCGCTCCTGCTATCTCTCACCATGCTGGAGCGCGGTCAATTCCTGAAAATCGAACATGGCGCCGTAATAGATCGAATACGGGCACCGGACGAAGCGGTCGCGTTCGGTACCGAAGCGGCGCGCTACGCGAAAATGAACCAGATCGCGAGGTGCAATTCGCGTCCGCCTTACGGCACCTGCCGGCGGTCACGCCCTTGCCGCGGGGGTGCCAGCCCTCGCAAAGGGCACGAGGATGCGGCCGGTTCTTCGGATTCCTGACCGCCCGGCGGCGCTTGGCGCCCGAGCGAGTTGATACGAAGGGTTCGGGGATACGAGGCGGCGCTAAACGCGACGCACGCCCCGTTGCATGCTGGAAGGGCGGCCGGGCTGCGCGCGGCTGGACGTTGACCAAGCTGGAGAGCTGGTCGTCGTCTTCGGGTTATTCGTCGGGCGCTGTTACGGCGCCGGGGCAAATCGGGGTGGCGTCAGCGCTTCGAGGGAGGCTCTACACCAATGAGACGCGCTCGCCGATTGGGGGAGCGGAAGCCGTACCCGAGTAGAACCGAGTAGCTCGGATCCTCAACAAGCACGGGTTCAGCATCAGAAGCACTCAGGGATCCAGAGGCCGATTCCCGCGAGTCGCCCGCCGCGGTTCCCGTCGCAAGCGAGGGGCGAAGGTACTCGTCGACGTTCACTTTCATGATGCGATATCCTCAACCCATTCACTTTGTCGGCGGTTGCGAAGGTGAGTCCTGCTACGCTGGCGATTAGGACTCCTGCCAGCAGTATCGACTTAAAGATGCGGATTCGTTCGTTTTGACGCGCCAGACGCACGAATTCCGCGATGTAGATCGTTCGAGTGGCCCTCGGGTGATCCGGGTAGCTTTTCGAAAACTTTTCAGGATCCGGCGCATCCCGCACGCACCAGCTCAAGAGAACTCCCAGGCAAGAAACGCCGAAGGCGCCAATCAAGAACCAGGTAACAGCGGGCGAATAGTCTGCGATCTTGTCCAGAATGATCGCATACACCGCCGCTACGGCAGCCATCACGGCCACGAACAGCAAATCGAGCTGCGCATTTGCAGCTATACTGCGCCCTAGCGCGCCGGCTACGACGTCATAGGCGAACTGCTCCTCGCGTTGCTCCAAGAGCGGTCTCAGGTCGACCTCCAAAGATCGTCCAGGGCGATCGATATCACTGGCCGTCCGCCGACTCCGAAAGACAAGTAATATCAGACGACGCAGACCAAGCAACAGTCCTACATTCACTCTTCACCTGCCGTTCACGGCCACCCCACTTCTGTCGCGAAGTGCTGCGATTAACAAGGCCTAACGGGCGCACTCCGCAAACGCAGAAACACAACGTCTTTCGAAGTCGTTCTTACGCGTGTGAAAAGCGCAATCGCGAGGCAGCATGTAGCAGCTCCAGCAGCCGACGTTCAGGTTCCTCGTCGCAGCTACCGGAGACTGTCGCGACTGTCTCTCAAATCAGCCGCGTAAGGCCAGCAAGTCCAGCTCTTCCCACATCCAGGTGATGTCGCCGATGTGCTGACCGGGCGCGTCGCGCTCGATGCCGCGCAAGAGCGCCGCGACTTTGGGGCGCTGCGTTTTCAAGCGCGCCGCCGCGCGCGGTGTGCGGCCGCCGAGAGCCGGAATCTCTTCGTCGAGCCAGTCGCGATAGTACGTCTGCATGAGCTGCGACATCACTTGCGCTTCGATTTCCGGAGGGAGTCCGCTGCTGCCGGCGCCCGCGAAGATACCTGTGCCGCTACCGGCACCCAGGCTTGGCGCGGGAGAATCGACGGACGGTAGCTGCTGGAGTTCCGTCAAGCGATAGCGGAGCTCCGCCGGTGCGAGGATGTCCAGGCGTTCCCGGAGCTTCGCGGCGCGTTCGTCCGAGAACACGTGCGCGCGGAGTCGCTCGCCCTCGAGTGCGAGCGTGGCCAGCAACGTGCGTTCCAGTCCCCTGACCCTCGACCGCGCGCTGAACCAGGCGTACTCGCGCGCGTTTGCGTCCCACTCGAAATCCTCCGTCTCCCGGAGCGCCCGATCCAGTGCCTTGCGATCGACGATATCGAAGACGAGAGTCTGCGGGCGCAACGGCTCACCGTCGGTCGTCGTGATGGTGGGGATGGCGAAGCCCTCCGCCCAGGCTTCGAAGATGCGCGGACCGGCTTCCTTGAAGAACGTCGGCTCATCGAGATCGGGCCGCTTGCGGCGCTTCGCGCGAAAGGATGCCTTCAGGGCACGCACGGCGTCGTGCATATGCACTGGGTGGATCGGCAACACCGCGCCGTAGAACTCCAGGTCGCCGCGCCCACCTTCGATAACGCGCGCGAAGAGCGTGTCGCCGGGATGAAGGTAGTGCGTCCCCGAGCGCTCGGAGACGTTTACCGCGGCATTGTTCCACAGATCGACGACGGTGAAGCCTTGGTCGAGCACCACCTCACGAATCTCGTACGGCCGCATATGGCTGACTGCCATGCGTTCCAGAAAACGGAGTTGCGGGTCGGTGAACTGTTTTCGCAGGTCGCCAGCGAGGAGCACTTCCGACAGACGGTGCTGGTCTTCCGTGATGTAAGCGTCGAAGGCGAGCCAGAACTCAAAGGCAACCGAAGTCTGTTCGTGCTCGAGCGCCTTCAACACCTGCGCTTTCGGAAAACGTTTGAATGCAGACTTGTAATAATCGTACTGGGCGAATTCGTGGGTGCGCGCGAACATCGAACTGCCCGTCATCTCCAAGACGAAGTCCAGAGCGCGCTCGGCATCGACCTTCCGGAAAGCCGGCAATCGTGCCGGATCGCCACCCCCGCGGCCGCAGCACCGCTTGTACTTCCGCCCGCTCCCGCAAGGGCAGGGCTCGTTACGCCCGACATCCGTCATGGGCCGATTTTCTACGTCGAGGAGTTGGTACACTTCATCGGGCTGCGTCTGTTCGCCGTGTGGCAAAAGCTTCAGGGATTGCGTCACCCGGGAGGACGTAACCGGTCGGGCAAGTCGTAGATATCCCATGCGTCATCTGCCAGATCTCGGTACGACTGCGGCGTTGCGAACATTTTGCCCTCACCGTTCGTCCATCGCCGGGAGACCAGGTCAACATGGTGGCCGAAAAAGCGCTTCTGACGATGTGCGCGTCGTCGAGCGAGGTCTCGGCCGCCCCGTAATTTTCACGCTCGCCTTGCGGCTTGCTTGCGTTCCGGCTGCCGTGCGATGCCCGGCTGTATGAAACTCTGGCGGCTGCCCTGATGCACCCCCATCCGAGTCTCTTCCGAAGCCAGCGCGGCATCTGCTTCGGTCGCCGCGCATTCACCCGGGGTACTTGGACGCATCTGATTCGGGGGCGGCGGCCGCACTGCGGCTCGACAAGGATTGTTCTCGAACGAACGTTCGTCTATACTAAGGCGAGGAGGTGATTGCAACGAGTCTTCGCGTGAGAATCAAGGAGCGTGGGCAGCTGCCAGGGCGGGTTTCCTTGCGCGCGGCCTCAGCGATCGTAAAGGCATTGCAGGTCGCACTTCGCGCTGAAGCCGCGACTACGAATATCCGGAAAGCATCGCAGCGTGGCCGACTGAGCAAACTTGCTCGCGAGTCAATGGGCATCGCCTTGGTGGCGATTGAGGGCGGCAGTGGCGTGATGGTATGGGAATCGGAGACGGCTTCGCTTCTCGACTTGCCGTCGCAGGTATTCGAACATTTTATCGGTGAAGCTCGCCGTGAAAGCGGTCATCATGAAAACGTCGGCATTCAAAAGGCGATCCTCTCGTTGTCGGAGCTTTTTGAGTACGAGCCTGCGATCGAGTCGGTAGAATTCATCGACGCAACGGAAAATGTGGGCGTAATTTATGCGTCAACCATAGATCGGATTCGCATCGCGCTTTCGCAGGCGCCCAAAGGCATCGCCGGCGCCCAGCGTTCCCAGGTTACCGGGAGACTCTTAGAACTAGATCTAGTTAACCGCAGCTTGGAATTGCATTCTGTCCAGGAGCGTGCAGTGGTCGAGTATGACGATTTCATGGAGCCGATCGTCATAAGCGCGTTGAATCATTTCGTTCGAGCCGACGTTCGACGAGAAGCTGACGGAAGCCGATCCCTGTTGTCAATGAACGTGATAGAGTCCGTTCCAGACTCACGATTTGACGATGTTCGCTCGATTGCAGAGATCGTCGGAGAACAGCGTGTAGAACCAATCACCGATTTTTCCCTGCTAGCAATGGAAAACCTCGACCTAGCGGACACGGCGTCCCTCGAAGAGTTTCAGAGCTTTATCCGACTCACGAGACGAGACGAGGCTTGCTAGCGACTGAAGCGGTCGTATTGGACACGAGTGTCGTTTCCATATTTCTGAAAGTCTCTGCCGTTCATGAGTCGCGCCGCTCAGCAATCGAATCGTATGTCAGAGGCAAGATTGCGTTGGTCAGCTTTGTGTCGGTCGCAGAACTGTTATTCTGGGCCGAGTCGAGGAACTGGGGCGAGAAGAGAAGAGATGAACTCGATCAGCGCTTGCGCGTTTACGGGATACTCAACCCGAGCCGTACGACGGCTCAGCTTTGGGCCATCAAGAGGCGCGAGTGTAAAGCGATCGGAGTTGACGTTGCGCCGCACGATATGTGGATAGCGGCTGCCGCCTTTGAATACGATCTAACAGTCGTCGCCAACGACGGCATCTTCGGCCGAATCCCGGGACTAAAGGTCCATTCTATGTGACCGTCTTGCTATGGATTCCCTAAACTGAAACGAGGATGTCGCCGTGCCCGAACCGGATTTTGTTTCCTTGGAGCGCCGGCTCGACGCTACCTCCGACACATCGACTGCTCGAGCTGCCTTAGAAATTCTCGAGACTATCGCCGAGCTGCTTCCGCCGGAAGGGCGCGGGAGCATCGCGGTTCGCGATGTCCTCGAACGAACGCGCGGGATCGTCGTGCTTCGCGTGAGCGATGCACACCCGTCAGATGATCCGGTTATCGCGGCCCGAAGCGCTGCGCAATACGCCTTCGCCATGATCTGGAGTTCGGCGGCTGACGTGCGAGCCGAAGCGATGGAGTTGTTCATCCGGTGCGCCGACGAAGCCTTCGCAGGACTGCGGGCCAACGGCTCAACGGTTCAGGGCTGCATCTACTACGTACGCCATGTCGGTCAGCCCGAGGTCAAAATCGGGTACGCGAGCAAGCTGAAACCGCGGCTTTCCGCCCTTTCGACGGCAATGGCGTCCGGGATCGAATTACTTTGTTCGCACCCCGGAACGATGGCCGACGAGTCGGAATTGCACGCTCGGTTCGCGCACCTGCGCACCGACCCGAACCGTGAATGGTTTCGGCCGGGCGAAGATCTACTGGCGCACATTCAGGAGCAGATAATCCACGCGGGCCCCGTCATGTAGCTTGGCACGATATCCCATCGCTTGAACGGTCAACCAATGGCGCGAAACGAGCGCGCGACGCCAAGCACGGCGCGCGCGTCGTCCTCCGAACCCTCAGCCAGCATTCTTAGCGGGGAACAGTCGTCAAGCTCGGGGTTCAGGCCGGTGAACCAAGCCTGTACAACACGAGCATCGTCGGTCTCGCGCAAGGTGAGGGCAACGAGATATGCGCGGCGGAGCCGTTGGCCTGCCAAGCAGCCCTCCGGGCTCAACATCCACCGATCGACCTCATTGGTATCCGTTACTCCAGCCACGTAGGCTGTAAGTTTCTTGCCAAGGATCTCGCTCAGACCTCGGACCACGTTCGGAAGCGAGGCCGACGACGAAATTCGGTCGGCGGCGAAGTCTGGTCGGGCTCGGCCGGTGGGCTGCATACGCGTCGAGTCGCTCCTGCGGTAGTGAGGGCACAATGCAAACCGAAGCGAGGAAGGTTCGACGTAATCTCGACGCTCACTCCCGCGAACCGGCGCTACTCCGCAAACGCGCAGCCGGATGGGCAGCGTCAAGCAAATCGACATGCGCCTGACGGCTGGGCCGCACGGGCCTCCCGGCGCGCGACGAGGTGCTCACGAGATCCAGAAGAATGCATGACAAGTACATGCTGTCCGGTTGTATCGAGACTTGAGCCGGGTTCGCGGCGAGCTTCCCCCGCGGTGACTCTGGCGTCGCAGGACCCGTGATCACCCTCCACATCCTCTCACCCAAGAACGAGATCGTGGTCGCCGAGCATCTCGAACGCGATCTGATCGCGTGCTGGCCGGATGTGGCGAAGAGCGAAGTCGACCGCGTCGATCTGCTCGTCGGGGTTCGCACGTCGCTCGACGTCGATCTCCTCATCGCCATCGATCTCGCGGAGCCGCGAGCGATCGGGACGGACGCACGCGGGCAGGAGATCCGCATCACTTCCGGCTTGATCGCCGTTGAAATCAAGCAACTCGACGCGCAGCGCTTCGAGCGTCGCGGGAATCAAATGTTCGCGACCTACGGGCGCGTGGAGCACCGTAGCGTCGTCGATCAGGCGCGCGATTCAGCGCTTGCGGTGAAGCGCTTCGCCGAAGCCGGCGGGCAGCCGAACCTCTACGTCTACGCACTGGCGTGGCTCACCCAAGTCGATGAAGCCCACCTCCGTGACATGGATCCGGCGATGCTCGGCCGCCAGGCAGGCTGGAACGAATTCCTCGCCGCCGCCCTACGCCACAGCGATGCCCTGCGCAGCACCGACCCCGCCACGCGAACGAAAGTTCGCGCCGTCCGCGATCGGCTGCTCCTGCGTCGCACGCTCAGCCCGCTGGATCGCACGCGCGCGGAAACCATCGCGCGCGACGTGCTGCTCGCCGACCTCGTGCGCGGCCTCGCCGAAGCCGCCGGCCATAAGCAGCTCTGCCTCGCGGGTCACGGCGGCAGCGGGAAAACCACCGCCCTGACGCTACTGGCCGGCCAACTCGCGGGCGTCTATCACGGGCGCGTGCTGATCCTCACGTTCCATCAGGCGCTCTGCGGCGACATCCGCGCGATCGTCGAAGCCCTGCCTGCCGTGCGCGGCGGCGCCGCGAAGAACCTCAGCGTCCAAACCGCGACCAGCTTTCTGCTCGGCATCCTGAACATTGCGGGCGACGTCCCGCTCAAACCCGACGGCACGCCCGACTACGACCGCACCGACGCCGCGTACCGCGAAGCCGCAACGTTCCTAAACGACGGCCCCGATAGCGACACCGTGGCCTCGCTTATTGCAAGCGATCCCGCGGCGCTCGACTGGGACTACATCCTCATCGACGAGGCCCAGGACTGGTCCGATGCCGAGCGCGACTTACTGCGCGCCGTCTACGGCCACCGCCGGCTCGTGCTCGCGGACGGGCTCATGCAGCTCGTCCGCCGGCAGGTTCCCTGCGATTGGACGCGCGGCATCCCGAGCCGCGAACGCGAGTCGCACGTGCTCTGGAAGTCGCTGCGCATGCTGCACAACGTCGCGCTCTTCGCGAACGCCTTCGCACGCGCGATCGGCCTTAGCGACTGGGACGTCGTACCGCATCCGAACCTCGCCGGCGGGCGCGTCGTCATCATCGAAGGCGAGCTCGACGATCGGCTCGCGATGGTCGAAGCCATCGGAACCGTGGCGGCTGCCGGGAACGCGCGGCCAGTGGACTCCCTGATCTGCGTGCCGCACACGGAAGTCGAGAAGCTCGACGGCGGCGTACGCCGATCGCGCGTCGGCGCCGAACTGATGGCCGCACAGATCCCCGTGTGGGACGCATCCGATGCTGCGATTCGCGCGTCCTCGCCGGAAGGCGTCGACTCGTGGCGGATCATCCAGTACGACTCCTGCCGCGGACTGCAAGGCTGGGCGGTCTTGCTGATGGCGCTCGACGACCTCTACGCAAACAAACTCAAGCACCCGAATTTCCAGCACGGCGACGACGGCGTCGACATCGAGGAGGCGGCGCGGCGCTGGCTGCTGATTCCGCTGACGCGCGCCATCCATCTCCTCGTGATCCATGTGCGCGACCCGCACTCGCCGGTCGCGGCGATGCTGCGCGAAGCCGCTGCTGCGATGCCGGAAGGTGTCGTGGAATGGCGCTCGTCGCGCTCCAGAATCGTCAGCCTCGTATGACGGCCGCCGGCGGCGGACAACTCTCGCTTCTTCTTCTGTAACACGATCAGCTGTCCAGCGCTCAAAATAGCTTCTGAATTCGCGATCTCACTCCCATTCGGTCAATCTGCGATGATCTGACGTGTTAGATGAGACTCTGCGTGAACGCGTCGCTTTGGGCTTTCACCGCCGAGGCTTCAGATACCGCGGGCCTTGATGCGCCGGGCCCGCTCACTGACTGCTTGTCACCGAATACAGCTTGCAGTACGACGGGGATGGCATCGGCACTTGAGAAGAGCCAGACGTCTTCGGCGGAGCCTGCGGTCGAGAGCATCTCCCTAACTTGTTCGATCGTTGTGTCCGGTCGATCTGGGCTTTCGACCACGCCCCAAACTAGGAATCGGCCTTCAGGTCGTCTTGGTCGAGCGGCTCGGTAGATGCGCAGCTGTGCGACGGCATTCCTGTAGGTTTGATTGCCACTCTTCGCCTCAATGATGATCCCATCAAAACCCGCTCTCACCACATCGAAGTCAAACGCGACGTCAATACTCTCTGGTAGTCCAACACCGAAGACCTGAACGGCTTTCGCAAGGGAGCCCTGGTACTCTACCGTCGAAAGAACTGACTCACGTGTCAGCGCTTGCTGGTAGAGGCATCGAACGCCGTCGAGACGCAGCGTATTACTAGCACTCTCACGATCCAACCAGCGAAGCTCGCGAGGCATAGGCGCGAGTTCAATCGCGATCCGAACGAGGCACAATAACTCGAAGAGTCTCGACCTCTCCGCGGGCAGGGGAATACGGTCGAGTTCCTCGGGCTCCAAAACAGGGCGCAGCGACTCCGCAACGACGTCCCGAAGCAGCGTCCAACGCGAACGTCTCGCGGTATGCGCCCAGCGGCGAAGCCGGTCGACGCTGACCGGTCCCTGAGGGTAAGGCTGGAAGCCACGCCATTCGAGGCGCTCTTCGGCGCCGCGTGCGAGCGTATACTCGGCCCACTCATGCGTGATCCACGCCGCCCAACCCCGCAGCGCGGACCGCTCGTCTTCATCGAGCCCGATACTGGATGACCGCACGAAGTATTGTGAGTGTAACTGCAACGGACCCCGCGAAATCGTTCGTGGCCAGTCTACGACTCCCTCAATTCTGTCGTTGAGCTGCAGCCTCGGATTGAATGTCTGTTCGAGTTGTTGCGCGTACCGGATTACCACGTCCCAGCTATTGGCAAGCGAGTTACCAAGACTGGCGTAGCGCTTTCCTTCGAATGTCCACCAGCGGCGCACCGGCGGATGCGTCAGTTTGGCTCGTTCGGGCGCCATGCAAATCATTTGAGTCTTCGAGGAAAGCCGTCCGAGGAGGTAGTCTCGAATCTCATCCGCCCAAGCGTCGGCCGAATCGTTCACGGCTTGGCTAGGAATCTCCGCAACGCATCTTCCCATGTTCGCGATCTGCCTAGTGGGCGAAGCGACGCGGCAACGAGTTCGCGGGCCTGCTCCGGCGGTGTCGACTCGGGCAGGGTAAGCCGCTTAGCGATCCACTCCTTTACTAACGCGAAGTACGCAACGCCGAAAGGAAGGCGATCATCATCCTCGTCTTTTCGGAGGAGCTTCGCTTCACGAGCCACTTCGAAAAGGTTTGCGACAGCGTCATAGGCGGCGGCTCCCAAGGGGTCTGCGCTCTTCCCATCCCCATCGAGGCCGAGGAACGCGAGCACGTCGTCGCGGGAACCACCGCGTAACTCGATACGCTGGAACCGCCGAGCCAGACCCTCCGAGATCGGAAAGACGATGTCGTCCAAGTTGGCGTCGTTGATAGTGGCGATCACGCGGAATCGTGCACTCGCCTCAATACACGCTACGCCAGGTAGACCAGCCGGTGACACGCGCCGCACGCTTCCGCTCAAAAGCGGGTAAAGTTCGCCGATACAACGATCGAGATCGGAACGGTTCATCTCGTCGAGGACCAGGGCGCGATCCAGTAAGCGCCAAACGTTGCTACCGGTACTTGAGGGATCGACGAATATGCCAGGATGCGAGTGAAACGTTCCATCGGCCATCGGCATTAAGCCGCCGATCGTGTGAAACGGCGACCACGCTGAGTTGCCAACGGTTGTCAGCGGCGCATCGTCTATCGGAAAGTGCAAGGGCAGCGACTCGAGGTTGCGATCCCACGCGTAGCCGACAAATTGCGCTAGGGTCGTCTTACCAGTCCCAGGAGCGCCGGCAAATAAGACGTGTAACCCAGCTTTGAGATAGGCAAGCGCGCGTTCACCGTGGGGACGAAGCTCGTCAGGCAGTGGGCCAATCGTGTCGCCAATCTTATTCGGCGTCTCCGGCGCAGCCACAGGGGAACGCGGCACAGAAGTATCTTCAAGCCCCAAGTAAGCTTTGCCCGCCACCAGCAGGTGCAACGCAATCGCGGCACCGTCGAGGTCCGTGAGCTTACTCAGCTCGCCCATTGCCGTCTCTTCGAGCTCCGCTCGAAAGGCATCGTCCAGGAGCGTCGTGTCTGCGACAGCGAGCTGCTTCTTCGGCGATTCGATCATTTCGAGTGCAACAGGTGTACTCGCCGGAGTGCTGATGAGGTTGCGAAAGAGGTGGAGCGCCCGTTGAAGTCTCTCCGGCCGTTCCTCGAGCCATCTCCGCGTGATCTGGCCTGCTCGCGCAGTAAGTTCGTAAGGCTCGACGACGGTCTCTGGGATATCGAACCACTTGCTGTACGCCCGTGAAGAAGCGAGGTAGTACGGGGCACGTTGGAGAGTCAAGAAACCGTTGACTTCGAGTACGGAAGTGTACCGCGAGCGGTCTTGCGGTTCTTGGTCGCCCTTACCGAGAACGAAAAAACCGGGGGCCGTGAAATATTCACCTTTCGCAAAGGCAGCTGCGTAGTCGAGCATCATGCTCGTCGGAGTGTTCTGAATGACCGGCGCAAAATTTCGTGCGCCGCCGCCTCGGTAGGCATTCGTTGTCGTCCAGAGATTCGCATAGCCAAAAAAGAATGCTTGCCGATAGCGAAGCTCTTCTTCCGAACGTGCTCCGAGGTAACCGAACCACGGCAGACGCTTTTGGAAACCGGCTTCCCAATTCTGCTCGCCGGGTAGGTGATCTAGAAAGGTCGCGACGTCCTCACCAAGCTCGGTTGCGAGTCCAGTCTGCTCTGCAGCCCAGGCACTGCGAAGCGGCTCCCAGGCGGGGATGGGCGCCATTCTGCGCGCGTGTCCGGCAAGCGCCGTGCAAATCGGTGACAGTCCGCCAACCTGACTGTATTCGACTCCGCTATAGTCGACAGCGGTAGGTCGCGCCTGGTCGAACCACTTGAGTAACTCAAGAGCGACGGAACGCAACGCGCCGGCTGGCGCGAAGCGGCCCGTCCAACGATCGGCGAGATACGCGACAATGAGACGGCGTTCCGGTCGATACCAGTAATCTGCTCGGGGATCGAACTCGAGCCGGTGCCTTTCTGCCATGCGCAGGCCACCACGGATGCACTTGAGGATCCCGATGTTGTGCGAGAGCAGCTCTCGAAGCTTGTCGCTTCGATCGTACAAGTCGAAGAGCGACTCGAGGTCGAGGTGATCCGTTAGAGTTGTCATCGTGATAGCTGTATCCTATCGAGATAGCGGCCACGTGAAGGAGCACCGTGACCATTGCGGCGGATCGGCTGCACCCGTCTCTGAATGGAGTGGCACATTAAAAAAGGCCTCTCTAATGATTACCCTTCGGTATTCTTGAACCGCACGTGACCCGCGGCAACGTCAAACGCGGGATCATGGCGGAGATCACGCATGCACGTAGCCTTTGGAGTCTTTCGGGACTCGGATGGCGTGGTCAGGTCGGGGCGCGTGTCGCAGAGGCCTTGCCACAAGTCGTGAGTGCTGGCAGTGTCGACGCGGGCTACGCGCTGAAACCATTCCTCCGCCGCCTGCGCGAACTTAGACCGTCGTTTCACTCGTGGTACCCTCCGATCGGACCTATTTCGCGGCTTCCGCGACTGGCCTCTCCAAGGTCTGGCGGATGTCGTTTGCGCACGCCTCTGGCTGATGCCAAACCTCCGTCCCAAGGAATCGCAGGACGTGCCAGCCCATCGCCTGGAGCTCCCGCGTTTGACGGGCGTCGTGCTCTCGCTGCCGGCGTGTGCTGTGATGCTGGAGGCTGTCGACGTAGACGAGCAGCTTTGCGTCGGGGTACGCGAAGTCCGCGATCGTCAACAGCGACCCGTGCTGCCGTAGGATCTCAAACTGTCGCATAGGATCGGGGAGGCCGGCGTCGAGAAGCGCGCGCAAGAGCCGGTATTCGGCCGGCGACCCGCAGCCGTGTTCGCGCGCTTCTTGCCACGCCGCTTCTCCCAGACCCATCGCGATGACGTCGTGACCGATCTCGTTCAACCGGTCAGCGGCCGCAGCGTTGCGCAGGAAGCCCATCGCCGATCGCCAGTCGAGAAACTGGGAGTAACGAGCGTTGTAGTAGGTCCGCAAGCAGCGATAGCACGACGAATGGCAGCTGTGGTCTGCGAGATGCTCGAGTGCGGCGCGCGCCACCGATGGAAGCGACGCTGCCAACTGCGCGACGATGCCGGAGCCCCCGGTGACGTCGTCGATCAGGGCGATCTGCACAGCTTCCTCGTTCGCACCACCCTCGAGCCGGCGCGTCACTACCCAGACGGCGAGGTCATTTTCGTCGAGGGAGAAGCGGCGGATCGCCCCTTGCTGCAGCGCCGCGCCTACGGACCAGGCCCACGTTAATCCGCCGTCGCTGCCCCGCACACTCGGCGGGACCTCGATCCGAAGAATTTCCGCCTGCGTCGTGTGCCCGAGCGCGTAGGGGCGCACTTCGCCGTCGCATTTGCCGCTGGTCAGGTGCTTCTGCTCGGCCTCCGTCAACGACAGCTCGGCCGCGGGCTCGGTCGCAGCGTTCTTCTTCCCGCGCCGCTTCTTCGGCTTCTTTGCGACGGGCGGGAGAAAGGCTTCGCCGCACCGCAAGCAAAGCCGATAAGGCTCGGGCGGGCCGCCCCTTTCGGTCCGGCCGTGGTTCATCGTCAGAATGCGCTCGTGCCGGCTCTCCACGACCTTCAAGCCATCGCTCGCAAGATCGCCGAGAGCATAGGTGGTGCGGTCTCCGTCACCGCGAAGGTGACGGCGCACATCGACCGACGTCTGGCGTCGTTCCTCTTCGCTGAGCGGGTCGGCCTCGACGCGCGACGCCGCAAACGCCGCGATGTCGGCATATTCCTTTGGCGCTCCATCGAGCTCCAGCCCGCACGACTCGCGTTTGCAGCGATTGTCGGAGCGTTCATTAGCGTGCCCGCATGCGCATTCCACGAACTCGTGCGTCGGGGCCGCGTCGCCGAACGTCTGGTCGGGGCGAAAAAGCGCGAGTCGCTTGACTTCCCAGCGCTCGCCGCGCGCGTAGACCGTCTGGAACGGCGCAAACTCGCGCTGCGCCTGCACGCGACCCGTGAAGATCGGTGCGGCATCGTAACCCAGGGACAGCGAGCCCGGGTCGCGCGGAAAGGCGTATCCGGGAATCACCGATGCCTCGGCGAGTACCCTTGGCAGATACGCTCCCGTGTTCGATTCGCCGACGCGCAAACCGACCGCGAGCGCTTCCCATCGGTCGCGTTCCCGCCGGCGCGGGCCGGACTCCTGAACGCCGATCTCTTGATACTTCCGCGCGGCATAGGCGATCGCTTCGGCGCGCCGGTCCAGGGCCGCCCGCACTAGCGGGCGCGCTTCGACGAGGTGCTCCTCGATTCGGGCCTCGTCGACGTCCAAAAGATCGGCGAACGCGCGCTTGGCGCGTTTCCTTGCCTCCGGCAACCCCGCGTCCATCTTCGCCTCGAGCTCAGCCAGTGCATCAATCGCCGGCTCGCCATCGCGGCTAATTAGCTTCGACAGATCTTTGTCGAACGATAACTGCGCTGCTTCGAGCGCAATGCTTCGGACATGGCGAGCCAGCGCTTCGCGGTTGCCGAGCGAGAAGTTTGGCGCGTTGATTGCGCCGGCGATCATTTCCTCGGGATGATCGAAGAAGAACGCATCGTGCGGCCGAGGCTGCGCGAACGTTGTCACGACTCCCATGCGCGTGGCGCGGCCGGTTCGGCCGGCGCGCTGTGCGTAATTGGCCGCCGTGGGCGGCACGTTGCGCATCGCAACCGCCTCGAGCGCTCCGATGTTCACGCCGAGTTCGAGAGTCGGGGTGCACGCGAGGACGTTTATCGTGGACGGCTCGGCCGGCATCGGTTCGCGCATGAACTCGCGCTCGATTCGATCCCGGTCATCCATCGAAATCGCAGCGGAGTGCTCCTCTGCGAGCATCGGCACGAATTCGCTTGCGAGCAATAGCTCGCGCTCGACATCGTCTAAATTTTCGCCGGAGTCCACACCTAGCGATCCAGCACACCGCGGCTTCGGGCAAGGTTCGCCATCTGAGCCCGACGCCGAACGCACGTTACAAACTCGGCAACGGAGCACCTGACGAGACGGCACGACCTCTAGCGCCTCCAGAACGATCGATAAGCCTGCAGTGCGCCGCTTGCCCAGGCCGACGGTAACGTGCTTGATCAGCCCGTGACGAACGAGCAACGCAATAATGTCCCTCGCAAGCGCCAGCCGATTATCCGGAGATAGCGTTTCCGGCAGTCGGGCCAGCAGATCTCGCAGTGGGCCACCGCGCGAGCTGCCATAGATCGGCCGCAGATCGTATGCGTCCTTGTGCTCGCCCGGCTCACCGGCTTCGGAGAAGGCCACGGGCCTTCCCAACCCGCGGCCGACCTCAAGACCGAAGTCTCGCGCAAGCTCATAGCCGGCATCCCGCTGACTCGGGCGCGCCAGCAGACGCTCGCGTAGCGGATCGTCGACTTCTTTCATATCCGCGAAATGCGCTCCGAAGGAGGACCGCATTGCATCGAGCAGGTGACGCGCGATGATCGCGATGCTCGCGGACGAAACTCCGTACGAGGCGGCTACTCCGTCAAACCCGCCGTTAGCGATAAGCGCGTCGAGAAGCGGATACCGAAGTTCGAGGAGGGCTAGGCGTTCGAGTGAATTCGCTCGCTTCGAGACGTAGACGAACTCGCGAAGCAGCAGCCCCATGGCAAGGCGCTCCAAGACGCGTTGCGCGGACGTCGTTCGCGGGGTAGTGAAGGCGAATGCGCCGACTCTCATGCCGGCTGCCACGAGCGGCGCCACCAGCTGCTTCGCAAGCGTGGGAAGGTCCAACGGATCCTTGGCCACGCGCAGGACCTGTAGGATCGCGCGCCGGACCGTGAGTTCCAGCTCGGTTGCGCGAATGTAACGTGCTTGATGCGCGGCGTCTTGTCTGCTATCGCAGAAGATCAGCAGCTTGCGCTCCCGGAACGGTAGCTCTTCGAGTAGGGTACGCCCAATCCAGGCGAGCGCCGGCGAGTTGCCCAGCTTCACGGCCCGAATGGCGCTGCCGCGGCCGTAGTTCGAGTTGCAGACGGGGCAGGCGTTCACGCCGCGGCTCGACCGCCACACGTCGTTATCGGCGCTGAGCGGCCCACCGCATGCAGAATTCTCGCAAACGGTCGCGTCATCGGCGCTGGTCATCCCGCAGGCGTTGCATTGGCGAACTCGCTCGCACCGATCCCGAAGGCGCTGCTGCAAGGGCGATACGCGCTCGTCTTCCGATTCGGTGAGGATCTCGTCGTCATCGATCGCGGACTCGTCCGGTTCCTCGTCTTCATCCTCATCGAGGTCGGCGTGACCCATCTCAGCGATGGCGTCGTCGTCGGCCGTCGCCGCGCGCGACTCATCGACGCGAAATGTCAACCGAAGCCGTTCCTTGCCCCGTTCGTCCGTTACGACGTCAAGCGCGAGGTAGTCCTGGCCGCACGTGCGACACAGCAGCAACGCCCGCGTTTGCGCGCCACATTCGGCACAATCGCCCCCGCCGGTCGTGCTGAGCGCGCCGCATTCCGCGTCAACACATCGGAAAAACGGCGGCATTCCCCGGAAGAAGCGGTGTACGCGCGGTAGCAGCGGGTCGGCACCCTCGGGGAGCGCCGGGCCAAGCGCAAGCGCGGCCTCGACCTCGCGGCGCAACTCCGTCGGCGGCACGCCGGCACGGGCCGGTTCGGCCGCCAACCGGTTCACGACCTCGTCAAGCGCGAGTGGCGTGACAAGCGTCTGCCGCAGAAAGCGGGCGAGACCGGAATCGCCGAACCGTCGCAGCGCGTCCTCGCCTCCACCGTTGCCGTTTGAGCCGGTCAGCCGGGCCGCCAGTTTCGCGGCGTCGGCCTGTCGCGCGAGGTCGAAGGAGTCGATGTCGGCATCCGTCACGTTCGCGGCGGTCCAGACGGCCCCGTCCACGGGGGCGACAGCGCGCCGGCTCTCGGTGATGACGCCATCGGCGGAAAGTGGCGCTCCCGTCAGTGCGCTGAAGAACGTGGCAACGGTCTCCGCCGGATCAGGGCCGTTTGCTTCGCGCTTCTGCAATGTGGCCGACGTGCCGACGAATACGATTTCCGGATTCCCCGGATTGAGCGCCTCGAGGGCGGCGCGGAGACGACGGACGAGGAACGCCACGTCCGTGCCGAGCGCTCCGCGATAGGTGTGCACCTCGTCTAGCACGACGAAGCGGACGTTGTGTTTGGCGAAAATGCGCCGGCCATCGCCTCGCAGTAGCAGGTACTCGAGCATCTGGTAGTTGGTCGAAAACAGGTCAGGTGGGTTGCTCTCGAACTCTTCGCGTCGAAAGCGTAACTCTTCCGGCGAGCCCTCGGGCCGCTTTGCCGAACCACGTTCGGTCGCTCCGGTATACGCTCCATACGAGATCCCGAGGCCGCGCACGTACTCGCCGATACGTTTATTCTGATCGATGGCAAGCGCGTTCATGGGGTAGAGCAGGATCGCCTTGGGACCGGGGGTACCGCGCGTCCGGTAAACGTGATCGAGAATCGGAAGCAGGAACGCCTCCGTTTTCCCGGAGCCCGTTCCGGTGGCAACGACCGTCGGCAATCCCTGTGCGATGCGACGGTGGGCACGGCTTTGGTGAAGGTATGGCCGATGCGGTTCTCGTGTGAAGGCCGTCTCGCGCATGCGGTGCGCAATCGCCGGCGTCAGGCCTAAGTCTTCGAGCGCGTCGCCCGTTTCGAATGGAGCAGCAAGCGATACGAACGGCTCGCGCACGAGCAGATTCTCGCTTTCGAGAGTCTCTGCGAACTCTTGTGCGAGCCGCGGGTCCGAGGCGCGAAAGTTCGAACGCAAGTACGACTTGTAGCGTTTCTCGATGGCTCGGCTTACGGCAAAGGGGTTCATCGGTTCCTCATTCGCTCAAGTTCATGACGAAGCTCGTGCCCTGATGTGGCTCCACCGTCGCACGGCCGAGCTGCGCGCGCAGCGGCGTGGCCACGTAACCGATCGCGCCTGTCGCGCGCGCCGCCCGCACTCGGTCCGCGTGCTCCGGATCGTGTTCGCCACCGAGCCGGCAGAACGCGGCCAGCACGAGATCACGCGTGATGCTCGAGCGCGCCTCCGCTTCGAGCGCCGGCTCCGCCCGGTCGAGCAGCGGAAACGACGCGAGCACGTGGACGAGATCACCATACGAGAGCCCGTACCCCAGCGCGACGGCTGCATCCAGTTCAGCGCGCTGATCAGCGCGTTCCGTGTAGCCGATCGTTTCCGATGACACACGTGCTACCGCTCTTTCGAGCGATTGATACGGTATAGCTCGTACGATCGGTGCAGGCTCAACAAAGTGGTTGCTTAGGTGCTGTGCCACGATCATCCGCAGGTACCAATCGAAGACGAAGCTATTGAAGATGGTCACCAAGAGTTCATAATGGTGAGAATTTTTATCGCCGAAGTAAATCGCACGAAGCGATTCCGTACCCACAGCCGGCGATTCGATCAGGGCCGCCATGGCTGTTCGCTCGTTGGTTGCGCCCGTGACGTCGCACCAGTACAGCTTACGACGGCCGCTCGTCCATGTCGGTTCGAGGTCGTCTTGGCGAACCCAGTAATGTGGTTCGATTGGCGCCTTGGGCCAGCCGTTCTCGGCCCACTCGGCGGACCGGCCCTCGCCCCGGACGTAGCGCTTCGCGTTGCCGTCGAAGGCCTGTACCATGCGGCCCTCGCGTAACGGAATGTAGCGTTCGCCCCGAGCTATGACCCACAGGTCGCCGTCGCGCCGCGCGCCTTGTGCCGCGAGCCACTCCCGCGTGCGGAAGAGCTTCCGGTCCTGAGACATATCAAGTTCACGGCCGAACGTTGCACCCCACTCGCGCGCGACGGTCCCAAGCGGAGCGCCCGCGCTCAGCAGCCGCTGGGAAATCTGCAGGTCGCGTGCCGAACGCACCTCCAGGATGGCGAGCCGTTCGGGGCTGGCTCGCCGGATATCGTCGATTGATACCGAGAGCGTCCGGCTCGTTCGCTGCGCGCGACCCAGACTGAGCACGTCGGTTTCATGGAGCCAAAACGCCGCCTCGAAGTGCGCCGTGCGACCGCCGCGCTCGAACACGATCGTCTCGAACTTGAACCGCGAGTCGATCGGGAACAGTCGCCGCCGGTTTTCAAATACGAACAGCGAGTGGAGCCGGCTCCGGTCGAAGACCAGCCGCCGCAACCCGGTCGTGCCGTCGCCGCTCGTGAATGCGGCCGGCACGACGAGGCCCACGAGCCCGGCCGGACGCACCAGCAACCACGCCCGTTCCATGAAGTACTTGAACGTATCGGGATCGCCGCCGGTCTTCTTGCCATCGACCGTCACGGCTTGCGCGACGTAGACTCCGGCACTCGACAACGCACCGACATAGCGGGCGATGCGGTCAAGAGCCGCAGTATAGCCGGCTGCTGCGTTTGGAACGGTCTCGTTGACGCGTCTGATGCGCCCGTCGGCGCCGCGGCCCTGGTAATCGATGATGAGCGGGTCGTGCCGAAGATAGTATGCGCGTTGCTCGAGCTTCAGCTTGTCCCATGGCGGATTGCCAAGGACGGCATCAAAACCCGCATCCTCTCGCGCGACGACGGTTCCGTCCTCTTGCGCGCGAAAATACGCGTCCGGGAATGCGGACTCCCAACAGAATGCCTTCTCCTCGCGCGCTCGTGTCAGACACGGCTCCAACGCGGCGCGTTCACCGCAGCCCAGATATCCGAGCTTGGAGAAACTTTGGAACGCGCCGACGAGCGCCGCGACCTTGTCGGGCCCATCCTCGCCGAGTAGCCGGCCAACTCGCGCCAGGTGCAGCGTCGTCAGCGGTTCAAGTACATTGGACACAGCAGCGGCGCGCTCGCGTTTGAGTTCGAACGGCTGACGCTCATCGTCAATAATCGCGAGAAACCCGCGCATCACGTTGAAGGCCTGCACGAGGCGTTGCTGCACCGCGCGTTCAAGGGCGATTTCGTCCACGAGTTCGTTGTTCACGGACAGCATCGCATATTGGCGTGTTCCACGTTTACCGGACGCCGGCCGTGATAGCCCCTCGAGCGAAACGACCTGTGCCAGCGTCAGGCCGAGTAGACTATCGCCGACTTGGAGTCGATGATCGAGAAACGAAAGCGGGTGGTCCGCGGCGGCAGTCGCTAGCCACAGCGCCACGCGTGCGAGATCGACCGCGAGCGGGTTCTTATCCACGCCGTAGAGGCAGTGCACGGCGACCAACTGGCGGCACAGTACCAGAAGCTCGCGCTCATCCGCCCAAACTGCTTGCACGAACGGGGGCAACGATTCGAATCCGTGCCGTTCTTCGAAGCGGCGGTATGCGGCAAGCAGGTGATCCGCGAGCCGACGCATCGCACCAATCAGGAAATGGCCGCTGCCCATCGCCGGATCGACGACGCGCAGCTTCAGGATCTCGGCAGGTTCAGCTCGCTCGGCCCGCGGGTCGATCGTTTCTCGCACGAGGAAATCGACTAAGTCACGCGCGGTGTAATATGACGCAGATTCCTTGCGTCCGCTCGAACTCGCGATGTACGGCGTGCCGGGTGGGATGGATTCGAGGCGGACCACCGCACGCCCGCCTGCAACCGCCTCGGGTTCGCTGGATTCAGCATACTGGTTTTCGGCGTCGGCCTCGTCGGCAGTGCTATCGTGGCGGCCGGCATAGCCGCCGAGCTCCGCAATGGCAGCCGAATCGACGACCACCTCGCGCTGTTCTACACGGATGCGTTCCATCGGACGGTCGGAGATCGAGAGCCGAAGCTCCAGCAGTCGCTCGTAGATCGAACCAAGGCGCTCTTCGTCGAGTTCCCGATACGAGACCGGGATCAGGCCTCGCTTAGGATCATCGACCCGCGTTAATTTCTCGACGACCTGCCGGACCGTCGCGTCTTCCCAGTGCAGGCGCTCGATCAACGGCGCGGCGTCACTCGAGAACAGCGCGCCGCCGAAAGCTGGAATTCGTTCCCCGCCGCCGAGATCGGCGCCACGCTTCAAGAGCGCGAAAAGCGCGCGCAGCCTTTCGGCAAGACCTTGCGTCGGGGCATCCCTTGCAGTTGAGAGCGCATAGTTGTCGCGGTACAATGGCAGATCGACCGGTACGAGGCCACGAGCCTCTGCGAAGAGCGCGAAGAGGCAACGATAGAGCACGGTGAGGATCTCACCGTACAGCGCTGCGAGCGCGGATTCGTCGCCCGCGAGCGGGAGGTGCACGCGGTTCGCCTCGACGGCATAGAGCCCACGCGCCAGCAGCGTAACCGCATCCATCACCTGGGCACCGAGACGGTTGCCGATGTCGGTCATGCCGCGTCGTCCCAGTTCCACGACGCGATCCAGCAGGCGCGGTTGTTCGAGCGCCCCCGAGGATGTCAAGCCCAGCAACAGCCGCCAGCCGCGCTGCGCCTCGACGCTCCACTCGGCGAGCGCGTCCAAATCGAACGCGATCGCTGACGTACTACCGCCCTCGGCGCGACGCACGAGGCGCAGTTCGGCGCGCGTCAGGAGCATTGCGAACGGCGTGCCCGTCGCCTCGAGAACGCGTGTTGCGGTGCTCGCCGGCGCGAAGCGGCGGTGCCGGCCGCGCGGCGTGGCGTCGAGATCGTCGCTTGGCGCCACGCAGAACGCTCGGGCCCAGGGTTCGCCCGTCGCATCGCCGAGGATGAACCCGCCGTCTTCGGTGCCGTGCAGCGTCTCGACGGAATCGCTGCGTTCAGCGACCGACCACCCGGCGAGGCGTGCAAGTGGGCGCAGCAATTGCGACTCCGTCGAACTCGCGACGGCGCGGTGGGCGAGTGTGCGCCGAGCGTCGCGCACCAGACGTTGCGCTTCACGCAGGAGGTCTTCGTCCATGCGGAACGCCGAACCGAGTTTCGGGTCCTCGAAGAGAACGCGTTCGAGGAAATATTCCGAAAATGCATCCCCAATGAGGCGGTAGCTTTTCATGCTGGCATCACCAGCAACGCGCCGAGCGAATCTGGCGCCACCGCGCTGATGTCGGCATACGCGTCGAGCGCCTCACGCTGGCGCGCATGCTCCGCTTCCATCGCCGCGATCCGGCGGCGGACCGCGAGGGGCTCCTCACCCGCCAGCGCCAAACCGCCGATGCCCGCCGCTTCGCGCGCGACGCGGCACTCCGCTGCGAACCAATCGCCGAGCTGTTGCCGTGCGCGACGCGCCTGTTCCGCACGTTCGCCCGCGACCCGCTTGCACAGCGCTTCCGTTCGCGAGAGTGCAAGGGCTCCGAGGCGCTCGAAGGCTGCGTCCCACCAGCCGCTAAAGGCGGACTGCGCACGCGCGGCCAGGCCGTCGGGCTCCGGCGCGTCCGACACGGCGATGAGGTGATCAGCGGGAAACGCATCGCCGGTCTCCGTGCTGCCATAGGCGGCGAGCTCCTCGACGAGCCCGCCGTCGCGCGCCCGCACCGCGATGACGAACGTGCCGACCAGGGTAGGCGTGCCGACGACGCTGCTGACGACGGCGGCGACGCGCGGATCGGCCTTCAGATCGTAGCGCAGTTCCCGGAGCGCGTTAATGGCGGATCGCACGAGTGGTGCTTGTTCGCTGAGCATCGGCCCGCTCGCGCCTTCGCCCAGCGCATAGTGCAGCTCGATCCCATCCGCACGCCAGCCGAGGGGGAGCCGTTTGATCGTCAACTGGGCACCGTTGAGCTCGGCTTCCCCACCACATTGGCGGATGGCGCCGGCAACGAACGGGCCAAGCGCAGGGCGCTCGACGACTCGGACGTCTCGTGACGGTGTCGCAATCGTCGACAGCGCCTTTGGCGCGACGGCTCCGCTGAGCAAATCGTCGATGCGCCGTTCCGACTCAATCCGCAAAAGGGGCGTCATGGAGTCTTCCGTGCGTCCGAACAGGTCGTCGAGGCGCCGCGGCTGCAGCGCGCCGAGCACGTCGCCCACGGAGCCCAGCGCCGCGATCTGGCGTTCGATCTTGCGGACGAGGATGTTCAGCAGCTCACCGTCATAGGTATCCGCCGCGTACAGATACGCGATTCTCGGCGATCTGCGCTGCCCGTAGCGATCGATGCGGCCGTTACGCTGCTCCAGGCGGTTCGGATTCCAGGGGAGGTCGTAGTGGACGATCGTCCGGCAGCGCGCCTGCAGGTTGAGACCTTCGCTCGCCACGTCGGTTGCGATGAGGATCAGCCCGCCGCTGCTCGAGAAGCGTTGTAGGAGCTCGTTGCGGTCGTCGCTCTCGCCGTGGAGCACCAGCACCTTTGCTCCGAAGCGCTCGCGCAGTTTTGTACCGAGGTCCTCGACGGTATCGCGGTACTCACTGAACACGAGCAGGTTCTCGTCGGGGTCTTCCTCGTGCGCGACTGCGAGATGTTGCGCGAGAACCTCGACCTTTGTCTCGGGTTCGTGAGCGAGCTGCGCGATCGACGTAACGAGATCGTCGAAGAGGTCGCGCTCGGCTTCGCTGCGGCGGGTGGCGCGACTGATTCGACGGCGGGCAGCGTCAATCGAGGCTGCGTGGAGGTCCAATTCGAGTTGCGCCTGCTCCTCGGTCGTCAGAGGCTCGCCCGAACGAGCACGACGCAAGAGGTCGCGCCGGGCGCGCATCGTTTCGAGCGTCGCATGGACGGTTTCGCGCCGGTTTTCTGCCGTCCGCGCGAGGGCGGCGCGCGACGATGCTAGTCGTTTGCGCACGATCGTCGCCAAGAAATCGATCCGCGTCCGCTCTTCACCTTTTACGGCACGCGCCGTTTCGCGCAAGTCGCGAATCGTCGCCATGACGTCGTCGTGCAACGCGCGCTCCGCGGCCGAAAGCGCAACGGGGAGGCCAACGACGACCTCGCGCGGGATGAAGCGTGGCGTACGCCCGTCCGCCTCGTAGATGTCGCGCTTGAGGCGCCGCACGACGAACGGCTCGATCGCGCTGCGCTGGAGCGGTGCACCGGGCGGAACGATGCGGCGCTCCAGCAGCTCCAGCAGCGAAGAAAAAGTCGCGTCGTTCCCGTCGTGTGGCGTGGCGGAGAGCAGCAGCAGCCCGTGCGTCGCGCCCTGCAGCCACTCGGCGAACCGCCGATTCTGCGTCTTGTCGGCATCCTCGTCGAGCGCAACGTGGTGCGCTTCGTCGACGATCGCGAGGTCCCACGTCGACGCGCGTAGCTCAGCGAACGTCGCTTCCATCTTTGCGAGATCCAGCGAGATGATGACCCGCGGCCGAAGCATGAACGGGTTGCCGCCGATGTCTGAGCCTCGACGGACCTCCTCGATACGGTCGCGGGTGAAGACGTCGAATTCGATGCCGAACTTCTGCAGCAACTCATCGTGCCATTGCCGGCAGATTGAGGCCGGGGCCACGACGAGGACGCGCCGCGCGCGGTGCCGGGCCGCGAGTTCGAGATAGACCAAGCCTGCCTCGATCGTCTTGCCCAGCCCGACATCATCGGCCACGAGGAGCCGCGGCCGCGGCAAAGCGAGAGCCCGCTGCGCGGGGATGCGCTGATACTCCTCGATGGTGATGCGAGCTTGTGGCCGTGCTGTGAGCGAGTTTGGCGGCGCGGTCAGCTCGAATCGGTACGCATCGTGGAACCGCTCCCAAAGGCGGAACGGCGCGATCCGCTCGAGCGACATCGGTGTTGGCGCTTCGGCCTCCACGCGTTCGATCGGAATCACCACGGAGAAGGTGTGGCCGGGCCGCTCTCCCGTGACGACCCGTACATCGAGCCGGGCCACCTCCGGGTCGACCGTTGACGCCGCCACGCGGACCACGATCGAACGCGTGCCGCGCACCCGAACGGTTTGACCCTCGCGAAACGCTATCACGCCTGATCGAACTGATAGGCAAGCGCAATTTTGTCGAGCATCACGCCGAAACGACGTTCGAGATGGTTCCGAACCTGCTCGGCCGTCGGTGCTGGGGGTAACGGTGGCAAGGCCGTTCCCGGGTCGACGAGCAGATGTCCCTTGGCTTCGGTCAATCTCACGTTTGAGACGAGGTTGGCTGTACCATAAGCGATACTAACTTCGGGATTTGCCGGGACGGCTACTATCTGTGTCAGCTGGTCTTCCTCGATTCCCGATGCGAACAGGTAGGCGCGCAGGAGGGCGACGGTCGACTGATCCATCCAATACTTCTTCGTGCTGCGGGCGTCCGCGAGATGCTCGTTGTACCAGGCACGAGCACTATCGAAGAACATCGAGCGCGACACCGGAAGCGCATACCGTTCCTGAAGCACCGCTCGTACGGCCTTCGTGTCGCCCGTGCCTGTCCATTCGCGGCGGATAGCGTCCCAGAGGTAGTGCTGCCGCAGCATCTTCGAGCGCTCGACCAGCGGCAGCGCCGAAGCGGCACCATCGCCGTGGTGGGCGCGGAATACACTTGCCACCAGGCTCGCCATCTGCAGTTCCGTGTGCGCGAGGCTAACCCGAGTCGCCACGAAGTCGCCGAGGCATACCGGCCGAATGGCACGGGCGACGTCATCGCATGCTTCGAGCAGGCGCTCGAAATATAGGTCAATCGACTCCCACCCTTGCAGCTTATCCGGCACACGATCGAGGTGCGACAGTGAAATCCCGAAGGAAAGCGCCACGAGGTTGAACGCGCATGAGAGCGGTTCAGCGGCCGTCCAGCCTTTCTTACGCGCGAACAGCTCCGGGAACCGCTCAGATAGGACGATTCCGAATCCACAAACGGAGTCGAACAACTCGTGTCGCGCCACCTTGCCATTGAGGGTGCTGCGGCGAATTACTCCTTTCTCTAGTTCGGAGCGCCGCTCTGTCATCCCGGCCAGGATCGCCTCTGATCGAACGTCGACGCTGCGGTCGCTCCAAGAGCTTGCCAAAATGTCGAACTTGTTGAGCTTTACGCCGCGCGTATTTAGCTTTTCGAAGATATCTGGCAACAAACCTCGATCACCGGCGAAGACCACGACTGGTATCTGATAGGCACCGATTTCAAGCTCCCGGCGCAGGCGTTCCAAGTACTGCTCGCATAGGTCAAGAGCGGCTGCATTGGCTATCGAATCCGGGACGCCCAGCGCATCGCCTATTTCGCGAAGCAAAGACCCCACGCGAAACCCGTCGCGCGCTTCAAAGGACCGCCGCGCTCGTACCCACGCCGTGATTGCGTTTCGGATCCTTCGTTCTGCAAAACGCCGTTCGTTCGCGTGCTCGGTGGCAACATCGAGAGTGTCCAGAATCGCGGTGATGAACTCCTCCTCGGCTTCGTCTGCCGTGTACGTAGTGAAAACGTCGATTTCATAGTTTCGCAACGTCGTCGAACGCTGGAGGCCATCCACGATCTGATACTGTTGCTTGCCGTCGTGAATACCGTTGTCGTAGAAGAGCAATGCACCGATCGGCTTCGATGTGCGAATCGATTCGATGAGCTCCTGCTGTTTAGGTCTTTTCCAAACGAATCCGCGTTGGAAGGACGGAATGAAAATGCGTTCGTTGCCGATACCGTCTATCGCGTCGACCAGCCGCCGAACGGTCCACGTCTGCACGTCGACGGTCGAGCGCTTAGGCGCCTCCGGAGCGATCACAATTCGCGTCCTTTCTCTTCAAATGAGTTACGCTGATTGAGGTCCGTCAGTCGAACCAACGCACGCGAGTCAACTCGAAACCGTGAGTCGGTGGTAAGTAAGTTCCGTAGCGAGGCAAGGTCAACCATTTCAGCCTCCTCGGAACCGCGCTCGACAAGGCGCCCGCGGAGCTCGGCTACTCCGATCGACTCGTAGGGGCGCAGCGCGGCGAAGGCATCCTCAAGGAGAATTGCCGCTGAAAGATCGGGCGGCGGGGAGATTGGAGGGGTAGGGGGCGGCGCTTCGGTGCTTTCGGAAACGATCGTGGCGATGTCTGAGTGTTCGGGCTCTTCGACGTCGCGTTGCTGCGTGGCGAGCAGGGCAAGGGCGGCAGCGACCGCGGTGATGCCTATCAACGTGAAGAAAACAAGGACATCCCTCGTGACGCCCGACAAAAGACTCCGGAGCAGACGACCAAGGTTCTTTGACATGCGTGGTTCCGGCGGCGAGTTAAGCGCGGGCCATCAGGAATCGCGCTCCTGGTAACTTATCGTCATTGCCGGGACCGATCCTGTAAAGGGGCGTTGCTTCGAGGGATGGAGTAATTTGACAGACAAGGTAAGAGCCATGGACGGAAGCTCCAGGAGTTCAGAGTTTGGTTTTGAGGCGGCTTTCGAAGCCGCCGAGAACCTTTTGAGCTTGCTCGAGGAACGCCTGAAGGCCGCGGGCAAGGCTGCAGCGGCTGGGCAGAAGGCTGCCCGCGTTGGCGACCTTGCCGCGTTGTCTCGCGCCATCCAGACGGTGCGTGGCACCCTTCGCGAACTCGAGCCCGGCCTGGATCAGGCCGGCGCCATCGTAAGTCGCAATTATGCGGAGTCGATGCGTTCAGGGGATTTCGCGCGCGAGGTCGTCGCGTCAGCTGCTCGGCAGAACCTCTCCGGAGTCCGAGTAGTTCACGGCGTGGTTTTCAGTTTTCCAGTCGTCGTCGTACCTCAGCCCGACAAACTGGCTGTTCGCCTGGGGAAAAAGCTCGTGCGTATGTTACGGCCGTCGGCGCTCGTGGCTCAGCTCCAATCGCTGAGGACCCGACGATCTTCGGGAGCGCGATTAACGAAGTTGCTGGATGCGATTGAACGCGCCTATATCGACGCTGCCGGCGGGCGGACGAACATAGCCGTAAAAATTCAAGACATCTACGAACGCCTCACGCCACTGCCCGATCAGAAGCGCGAGTATGGAGAACTCGATTTCATTTCCGATCTCTATGCATTAGAACGCGAAAATGTGCTTCTGACCGCAAATCGACGCGTGATCAGTTTCCCTGCGAGCACCGGCACTCGCGGCGGCAATGCCATCAGACTGACGACCGAATCAGGCGAAGAGCGTCTGTATTCGAGTGTCCGGTTCGACTAAGGAGTAGACGGCGATCGACGAGCACTCTCTTACGCCCGAAGCTTGGCTCGACACCATGCGGCGCGACTATCTGCGTACGTACATTTCCGCCGGTGGGTCGACGGTGAAAGTGGTGGTTGCGAACGAAGCCGACCGAACGAACGTTCGCGAAGGGCTTGCGTCGAGCGCGACGGCCGCGGGTTTCCGATACGCGCATGTCGATTCTGCGAAGCGCCGTGTGCACTTAGTCCACCAGTTGCTGTGGGAGGTCGCAACGCAGATCCCCTGGCTAGACGTGGCCGCAGGCGTGCTGCGGCGCGCCCTAGTCGAAGACAACCGCAATGTTCCCGCGTCGGGTGTCCTTACACTCGAGGCCCTCGCTGAGGCGAACGACCAGACTTTGCGCGAATTGGCGCAAGACCTGCGCCGCCTTGTTTCTAATCGCGTCTACAAGGACTATACACTCAGTCGAGAGTTCCGGTCGGCGGCGACCGCGCTATGCAGAGCCGTCTACGATGATAGCGCGGACCTGCAACGCGAGGCAACCGATGTGATCGCTTGGTTTGATGGGACCTTGCAGCGCATTGCGGCGCTCAAACGCCTCGGCATCTTTCGCAAGATAACACGGAGCAATGCACGGCAGCTATTTTACTCTGCGACCTCTTGGCTTCGAAGTGCCGGGGAGCCGGGTATGGTCGTCACGGTCGACATTGCGCGCTACGTCCTCGGCAAGGATGCCCCGCCGGCCGCATTTGCGGCTTACACCAAACTCGCAGCGCTTGATCTCAACGAGGTCCTTCGCCAGTTCATCGACGCAACGGACGAGCTGAACGGGGCCGTAATCGTCTTTCTAACGGATGAACGATTCTTGACAGATAGAGAACGAGGTCTCGGAAGCTACGAGGCGCTTCGCCTCCGCCTTACCGATGATGTCCGCGACCGGCATCGAGCGAACCCTCTCGCCCCGATGGTCAGCATTTCCACGCGCCCAGCGAGCGCCGTTGGAATGACGCTATGAACCTCGAGGCCCGGCGGGCAATCGAGGCACTTCGATCGGGGGTCCCCAACCGGAGCGCGGTCAGCTTCTTGCGCCTGGGCCAGCCGGCGATCGAGGCGCGCTTCGACGAGCTCCTCAACGTCGCCGGGTCGAATGACGCGAGGAACCCCGGATTCATCATCGGCGGCGAATTTGGGTCGGGTAAGTCCCATGTGCTGCAGTATCTGAATCGGACCGCGCTCGCGCGCGGGTTTGCGACGAGTCTTGTAACGATCAGCAAAGAGACGCCTTTGAGCTCCATCGAGGACGTTTTCAAGGCCGCAATCCGTGAATTGAGCCTCCCGGACCGGCTTTCGGGCGATTTCAATGAGGTCGCGACGAAACTGCAGCCGGCCAGCGACGCATACAAGGATTTCGAGTCAGACCTTCGCTCAGGTACGATCCGGCTCAATCCACTCTTTCCGGCGACGCTGCTTATCAGCCGTAGCCTCAGTGCAAACGAAGAATTCTGCGACAAGATTTACGGCTTCTGGGCGGGCGGCCGGATCAACGTCGCTGAGGTCAAGAAGGAACTCCGGCTGCAGCACGTGACCGACCTAGCCGTCAGCCGGTATCGCGCCACGGATATCGCACCGGAACGGTTCGTGTTCACTTCAGGACTAATCAGGGCGGCCGGGTATCGCGGCTGGATTCTTTTGCTCGACGAGACTGAACTGATCGCGAGCTTCCCGCTGCAGGCTCGGGCGCGGGCATATGCCGAGCTTGCTTGGCTCCTTGGTTACGGCGTCTCGAGCGTGCCCGGGCTTGGAGTCGTAGCTGCTGCGACGAAAGAGTTCACCGGCGTCGTGCTCCGAGAGAAGCAGGACCAGATCAAGATTCCGCTCTCGAAGTTATCGGAGAAGGATCCTGCTCTCGTCGAGCGCGCGGTGCAGGCCCTAAAGATCATCGACGAGCAAGCCGGCCACTGGGAATCAATTCGCCCGCATGAAGATCTTGACAGCGTTTTTCGGGAAGTTCGCGAACTCTATCGACGTGCCTTCGACTGGGAGAGCAGTCTCGACGTGCGGCCCGCATACACCGACGTATCTCGCAGCATGCGAATGCACGTACGAGAATGGATAACCCGCTGGGACCTCGAGCGTCTCGATCCGTCGTATTCAGCCAACATTGAGAGCGAAGTGATCACCCCCGATCTTGCCGAACGCGAAGGTTTGGAAGGTTTTTCCGAAGTCGACGACGCGGATGAAGACGCGTCATAGTTGAGGGTACCCCGTCTCCATGAGCCTGCTCGACGATCCCGGTGTCCGCAGGGCCATTGCTGATACGGCGGCTCGTAGAATTGCATCCGAGCCCGACGGCTTGAGCGCGCGCGCTATCGGGAATGATCTTAACGACGTGTTTGCGTCCGAACCCGCGACGAGAAACTGGGTCCTCACTCGACGTCATATTGAGACGGTCCTCTCCCGCGACCATCGTTTCATTTGCTCCAATGGTCAGTGGCATCTGTCACCCCACGCGGCTGAACATCATGCTGCCGCCGAGACGGTCGGGATGCCCGTGTCCCCGTTGCGGGCCGGCGTTTCACTGAAGCTCCGTCGATGGCAACTGGACGCGTTATCTGCATGGAGCGCCTCGGACCGACGAGGCATCGTTCAGGCCGTCACCGGTTCGGGCAAGACTCGGGTCGGTCTCGCAGCGATCGCCGAACATCTTCGGAACGCGAGCGCTCGGGTCGCCGTGCTCGTCCCTACGATCGAACTGCAATCGCAGTGGATCGCTGAGCTTCGGGCCGTCTTCGGTGTTCCAATCGGCGCCGTCGGAGACGCTCAACTCGATCAATTTTCCGAAAACGTCATCCTCGTCTTTGTTGCCAGATCGGCAGCCGACTTGCTGCCCCTGGCGGTGAGACAGGTTGCGCCAAGTCACCATGTGCTCCTGGTCGCTGATGAATGCCATCGCTACGGAAGCGCCATTTTCGCGCAGGCGCTCAACGCACCGTTTGCGGCAACACTCGGTCTATCGGCGACTCCCGAACGCGATGGGGACAACGGGATGGCGGCCCACGTGCTGCCACGACTCGGCCCCGTCGTCTACGAGTACGATCACCACCAGGCGATAAGCGAAGACGTTATCGCGGATTTTCGCGTGTGCTTCGTGGGCGTCGACTTCGAACCGCGCGAGCGTGACACTCATGACGAGCTCTCAGACCAGATTGCACGAGCTCATCGCGCGCTGATCAAAGAATATCCTTTCGTGGAGCACGCGTCGCCATTCATTGCAGCAGTGAAACATCTGGCTCAGCGAGATGAAGACGGGATCGCCCGACGCTACCTTCAACTGACTGCGGAACGGCGGCGCCTCCTCTACGGCGCATCCTCGCGCCACGACTTCGTCTTCTGGCTCGCCGATCAGAAAGCACTGCACGGCGAAAGGCTTCTCATGTTCCACGAGACCATCGCCGACTGCGAACATTTGGCCCATAACTTAACCGAAGCGGGAATCACAGCCGGCGCGCATCACTCGGCGCTCGACCGAGAAACGCGTCGTCTGACGCTGACTAGGTTTGCCCGCGGAGAACTTTCAGCGATCATCGCTCCGCGCACGCTCGACGAGGGTATCGACGTACCCGATGCCTCCCTTGCGATCATTGTTGCAGGCACGCGCGTAAAACGACAAACCGTGCAACGCATTGGCCGCGTGCTGCGAAAGTCGCCGGAGAAACCCTTCGCGCGCGTCGTCAAGGTGTTCGTTCGCGGAAGCGCCGACGATCCAACGGGCGCAACTGCGGACGCTTTTTCCCGCGAGCTGCTGGCTTCCGGCCGAGGGCTCGTCACGCAATGGCCGGCAGATAGCGTGCTGATCCTTCAGTTCATGAGTGACCCGTGATGCCTGAAAATGACTCAAGAGCGCCGCTATGCACTTGAAGTCACAGGCGCGAGAGCTCCAATATGAAGTTAACGGATAGACCGCCACCGAAGCAATCGATCGGTAAATGAGCTAACTTTGAAGAGAGCAGCGAACACTGTGATTTTACGAAGAACTTGCGGAGCGCCCGATGTAAGAGCTCATGAATCGCCAAAATGAGTCCATTATGGGCAACGTTGCGGCCAACAGCCTCGTGGCGAAAGATCCCAAGCCGGATCTTCACCGTTTGGGTATCGTCCATATCCCCAGCCGCTGCTTGAGTCGATCGCGCAGGCCCTGACGGCGACGTCCCCGTTCCACAGCGAAAGTTGTTTCGACCACATTCTACACGCTTTACGCGATGATCCTGTTTCTGGCGAGTCGGCCGAATACCTTATTGCTTCGGGCCCGGGGGCTGCCGCAGATCAGGGTTCATAGTCCAGACAGCTGCAAGGAAGGATGGGACATGCGCAGCGAGCTATTCAGAAAGAGAAGTCACCGATCGGCGGCTCATCCACGACGAATTTAGTCTTTGCTTTATAGGAGAGGATCAGCCTTGAGCGGTCACCGCAGTGCAGGCTAGGGATGGCTTTCAATGTAGATATGAGGGCGGCAGCAGTCCGGCATCTACAGGCCGCGGAGATTCTGAACAAGGGTCCGCGCCGTGACGTAGCTGGTTACCTCTACGGACTCGCTGCCGAATGCGCGGTCAAAGCGTTGATGAGCGGGGCCGGCTTCTGGTCCAGGCGCACCTTGTCAAGGCGGGACGATCCCTTCTACGCGCACTTTCCGGAACTACGCACACTCGTAATCGATTCGCCGGCGCTCAGGCGCTCTGCTCCCCTAATGAACCTTCTGAGCCCAAATTCTTTCATGAACAATTGGTCGATAGATATGCGTTACTCGGAGGCCAGGCAAGTTAGAACTGATTGGGTTGACCGATGGGCAATTCAAGCACGGGAGGCGGTGGGCAAAATTGGAACGTGAGCATGAGCCGTCAACGGTTCGATTCGACGATAGCCTTTCGATCTTGGTAGATGTTGTACATCGCGAGCTCGGCAATCGTGTTCTTAGGAATGGGATTGCGTTGAGAGATGTAAATGGCAAATTAGCATTCATTTCTAAAGGTAAGCTGAACGCGACGAAACGTGATAGGGCAGAAGCCCAACTTCGGAAAGCGTTGTTGAACTATGCCCGCAGTGATCGCGTACTGGCTGACATTGGTGACTTTGGTACCGCACCTCTCCTTGAAGAAAAAGGGTATCTTCATGTCAGAGTCAGCGGCCACGTTGTAAGCCTGCTTGATCGGCGACTTGTAGGCGGCGATTGGCTTAGATCGCCCGCCCCCGTTGCCCCCCCCCCGTCTCGTTTTGTGTTCGCTAGCCTTAAAGGTGGCGTCGGCCGATCTACGGCCCTGTCTGTCGCGGCTGCGGACCTTGCGCGCCAAGGCCGAAGAGTGCTGGCGGTCGACTTGGATATGGAGGCGCCGGGACTTGGGTCAATACTCCTCGACGATGAGACACTTCCTGAGTTCGGAATTGTCGACGCGCTCGTAGAAAATAATATATCTCGCCTGGACCAGGCTTTCTTTGCGGATTTAGTGGGACCCTCCGGGCTGGCTGATCGGAACGGAAAGATTGATGTAATTCCAGCTTTTGGAAAACGTTCTCGCAAAAATCCAGGCGATGTACTAGCAAAGATCGCTAGGGCATACACTGAAGATATCGACGAAGATGGAAATGTCTCTACGGTATTAGATCAGATAAATTCAATTATTGCGAATTATTCCCAGCCGAACCGTTACGATGTGATACTGCTTGATGCTCGCTCCGGACTCAATGAAACGACAGCTTCCGCCGTTCTCGGCCTAGGAGCCGAGATACTATTCTTTGGTCTGAATGATGCGCAAACTTTTCACGGTTACGCCGCGCTCTTTGCGCATCTCGCTCGCTTCCTAGAAGATGATCAATCGCTTCCAGAATGGATAGGCCGCCTCACGATGGTTCAAGCGAAAGCATCCGCCGATCCGTCAGATAGAGAAGAATTTTCCGAGCGGAGCAAGAGCCTTTTCCTTGACTCTGGTTTGGCAAGACCGATGAATCGGGAGGAGCCATTTAATAGGAAAGAGTCTGTCAGTTCATTCAGAGAGATCGTTTGGCGAGAGGACAATGATGATATTGACTTAGACTTTGTAGAATCGCAACCTTCGGTACCAATCGCCATATTGGAAGATGAACACTTCCGGAGGTTCCGCCCTCTTATCAATAACGATGTCCTATTGCATTCAGTTTATATGTCGTCCTATGGATCTCTGCTTGAAAGGATTAGGGAAGCTGTTAATAACAGTGTCGATTCAATTTAATGAAGCTTACTGAGGCGGATTTTCTCTCCATTCGCGAAGCGGTTGCCGCAATTCCAGGCGATGTCTCAAATGATGCAGTCGGCGCATATGCGCCAAGATTGCAAGACATGTATGCCCCTGCGACTCATGTCGCTGCATTAGACCCGACAACTCCAATCGTCGTCGGGTCGCGCGGAGCTGGAAAGAGCTTCTGGTCCGGTGTACTTGGCCAAGCTGAGACGAGGCAAGCAGCTTCGTTGGCCTATCCGGGGTTGAAGCTCGATGCTGTGACAGTTGCCTTCGGATTCACGGGCGTCGGCGGTCCTGACGGGTTCGGCGTAGACGCACTCAATCAATTTGTCCCTTCCGATGCTGATAGGGAAGCGATGCGATCTTTTTGGTGGGCGACAGTACTTCGAGCCGTGAACCAGGCAACGAATGGCAATGCAAAGTTCAGAGAAATCTTAGAAACCAGTAAAGACTGGGAACTGAGAGAAAATTTTCTGTCGAGAAGTGAGGAGAACTTTCGGGCTACAGGGGTTACTCTCTTAGTGGTTTACGATGCTCTCGATACGATAGCAATCACCTGGCCGCGGCGCAGACTGCTAACAGAGACTCTCCTAGAGGTGGTATGGGCGATGCGCGCCTATCGGACTATACGACTGAAACTGTTCTTAAGACCAGACCAGATTGACGATGATGAACTAAAGTTCATTGAGCTGCCAAAGCTGCGTACAGGTGCCGTTCGCTTGAACTGGACAAAAACTGACCTATACGGGCTCTTGTATTCACGACTAATGATGTCGCATGAAAACGTGTCCTTTCAACGTCTGGTAGAGTCCCTTCGAATTCCGAGCGCTGATCGGACTGAGATCTTAGCAAGACGCTGGGAGTTGAGCTACAGTTCTACAGATCAGGCTAGAGTGATGACAAAGCTGGCTGGCGAATTCATGGCGGAGGGGCCGTACGGTTACAAGAAGGGTCGAACCTACGACTGGCCCCTCACGCACCTTGCAGATGCATTTGACGAAGTTACCCCGCGTAGCTTCCTGGGGCTCATGATCGCTGCTGCAAAGTTTGGTTCGGTGCCCACCAAGCGGGCACTTACTGCGGACGGCATACGTCATGGCCTCAGAGCCGCTTCAAAGACCAGGGTCGATCAACTGCATCTCGAGTTTCCATGGATCAAGGGAGTACTTGCTCCTATGGCGGGCTTATTGATGCCTCAAAATGAACACGAGGTGTTTAAGACGTGGAAACGAGCTGGTACGGTTGACGAGCTTGTAAAGGATGCCGAAGAGAATAATTATCTACCACCATTCGAGATGACGGGAAGAAATCGAGAATTGGCACTTTTCGAGGCGCTTAAGCGGATTGGGGTTATGTTTCGTCGGAAGGACGACCGACTCGACATGCCTGACCTCTTTCGCGTTGCTGCAAAGTTGTTGAAAAAAGGCGGTACGGCTCCAGTGTGATATTTGGATTCGACGGTCACCTTGTTCTCGTCTACCTCCCGACCCGGAAGCACGGCATCGCTACAGTCCGTTAGGACGACAGCAGCAAAGGGTTCCCACGGGGCATGGCAGCGAAGGCTACAGATTACGCTTCGCCGGAATGGAGCCTACATCGCTCGAAGCGATCGCGCCCTCTCTTCCGAAAGGCTGCCTTTATGCGTATGGCATCCGCCTCCGCCCTCATCCTCGCGGGACTGCTGCTGAACGCAGCCTCGTCGAACGCGGCCACCCCACACGCCCCCACGCCGGCCCATCCGCACCTCCGTCCCCACGGCGAGCCCGCGAAATGCTCCGGTACGGGACTTCCGTCGTTCGTCGGAGTCGCGAACGCGTCCAACGTGGCCGGCGGGGCCTTCAGCGCGGAGCTCGGCGGCAGCAACAACGCCGCCTGTCAGACCGGTAGCGCCGTCGGGGCGGGCACCGGGAACATCGCCCGGGGCCTCTGGTCGTTCGTCGGAGCCGGCCAGAACGTGTACACTGCCCAACAAGACGCCTTCGCCGGCGCCGGCGATGGAAACGGTGCCGACGGAGAGTGGTCGTTCGTCGGCTCCGGCTACTACAACGATGCCTCGGGCGAAGGCTCCTTCGTCGGCGCAGGCGGGACGATCTACGCGCAGGCCTCCCCGCTCAACACCGCCTTCGGAAACGTCGCTTCAGGCGACGACTCGTTTATCGGCGCGGGGGACCTCAACCGGGTTTCCGGGGCGGGCTCGTTCATCGGGGCGGGCGGCACGGTGTTTGCGGGCGCGGGTGGGAGCACGGCGGGCAACCAGATCTTCGGCACCGATTCGTTCATCGGCGCCGGGGACAATAATGCCGTAGCGGGAGCGGACGCGTTCGTCGGCTCTGGGACATCGAGTTCGGCCGGCGGTGCCGCCGCCTTTGTGGGGGCAGGCACGAGTAACAACGCCGAAGGCGCCACGTCGTTCGTCGGCGGGGGCCAGGGAAACGTTGCGGCGGGGAACGGCTCGTTCGTCGGCGGCGGCGACTATCTGCAGTTTGCGACAGGCAATCCGGTGGCGCAGAACGCGGCCGTCGGCGCCGACTCGTTCGTCGGCGCGGGCGATCTCAATAACGCGGGCGCGAACGACTCGTTCGTCGGCGGCGGCCAATCCAATAGCATTGCCGCGGCCGCCACGTACTCCGTCGCGACCGGCGGGTACGCCAATTCGATCGCGTCGACGTACGGCACGATCGCGGGCGGCTTGAAAAGCAAGGTCTCCGGCTCCGCCGCGACCGTCGGCGGCGGCGAGGCGAATCTTGCCTCCGGCACGTTGGCGACCGTTCCCGGCGGCTATCACAACCTCGCGAGCGGCACCGCGAGCTTCGCCGCCGGCTATGAGGCCGAGGCCGTCACGAACGGCTCCTTCGTCTGGTCGGATGCCGCATCCACGACCGTTCACGTGATCTCGAAAGTACCGAACCAATTTCTCGCGCGCGCGGCCGGCGGCGTCGCGTTCTATTCGAACGCCGCGCTCACCAGCGGCGTCACCCTCGCGCCCGGCGGGGGCAGTTGGGGGAGCGTCAGCGATCGCGCGGTGAAGACCGGCATCACCGCGCTCGACGCGGCCGCGGTGCTGCGGAAAGTCGATGCGCTGCCGGTCAGCGAGTGGAGTTACATCTCCGAGCGCGGCGTGCGCCACGTCGGCCCGATGGCGCAGGACTTCTACGCGGCCTTCGGCGTCGGCGAAGATAACCGCCACATCACGAGCATCGACGAAGACGGCGTCGCCCTCGCCGCCATCAAGGCGCTCCACGCGGAGAACGCCGGCCTGCGCGCGCGGCTCGCGAGCGACGAATCGCGCCACGCGCACGACCTCGCCGCCCTCGAACGTCAGGTCGCCGGCCTCGCTCGCGAACTCGCGGATTCCAAACGCGCGACCCATTAACGATGGGAACCACGGCCGCCGCCCTGCACGTGCTGATCCCGCCGGGCGCGCCGGAAGGGTCGTGCGTGCCCGCCGTGCTGCGCGCGTACGAACGCCTCGGCTACGTTCGCGCGAACGACGAGGCCGAGGGCGGCAAGCGCGTCGCGCTCGAGGGCGGCGCGCCCGGCGCATTCCTCTCCGCGTACGATTCCGATAACGACCGGCTCGACGGCGGCGAACTCAAAGAGCTCGCGGTCATCCTCTCCGCGGAGCTACACACGGCCGCGATCGTCACGAGCGTGTACGACAGCGACGCGTTTCTCTTTCTCCTCTACCACGACGGCAAGCAAGTCGACGCCGCGCTCGGTGGCGAGCTCTGGACCGCCGACGGCCTCCGCATCCTCGCGCCGAAAGCACGCGCCGCGACGTGGCGCGCGCTCTTTCCCGGGCGCAGCGCGCCAAAGATCGCGGCCGGCGCGGATGCGGTGTTCGCGGAGTCGATCCTCGGCGAGTGGTGCCGCGCGGCCGGTCTCGACCCCGTGCGCGCGACGACGCTCCTTCACGAGCTCGACGCCGAGAAGCGCCCCGGCTGCGAGACGCTGTACTTCGCGAAGGGCACCGGCGCGCCGCCGAAACGCCCCGAGCGGAGCGATCCGCAGATCGCCGCCTTCTTCCGCAGCGACGACGATCACCCGTATCTGCGATTCTTTCCCGCCGCCTGGCCCGTCGGTACGGGGAGCGCGCAGCGCGTGAGCTGGGGCGTCGCCACATCCGGCCCCGGCTTTCGCGGCGTGCGCGTCCGCCTGCAATTCGACAACGCATCGGAAGCGAGCGTCGATGCCGTAACGGTGCTGGCATGGCCGTTCTCCAGCGGCCAGGTAACGTCGTTTCGCGCGGCGGCGACGCACGCATGGCGCGACCTCGGCGAACCGGTTCGCGGCGCGACCGCCATCACGAAAGAAGCCGCGGACTTCGCGTTGCCGCCCACCGAGCCGCAGAGCCGCAAGCAGTTTCTGCTGATGCTGCAGCTTTCGCTGAACGTCGCGGCCGGCCGCGAAGCGACGGTGCGCCCGATCGTGGAAGCGATGGACGGTGCGTTCGCACCCGTCGCGTTGCCGCCGCTGCGCGTGCGCGCGATCGAACCGGCGTGGATCCCCGCCGGCGGCCGCTGCCCGCCCGACATCGCCCTGCTGCTGAGCGAACCCGCGGTCGCGTCGCACGTGGCCATCCTCCCGCGCGCGGGGCAGCCGGAACGCACGCGCGTCAAGGCGCTGTTCGAATCCTGGCTCGCGTCGCTCGGGCCGGCAGCGGACGCCGTTGCGACCGTGCGTACCGAAAAACACCTCACCCCGGCCGGCAATAGCTCGAAAGCCGCGTGGTCCGCGCCGGTCGCGAAGCTGCTCGCCGACAAACGCTGGGGCCGCTGCTTCGATGCGAATCACGACTACCGGAGCGTCGCGATCGACGTCGCTCGCGCCGGCGCACCGTTTCCCTTCGCGGGCGCGACGATGTCGGTTCCCTGGCGGACGCCCACGCGCCGCAAAACCGAAACACCTTCGGAAGACTTCCAGGCGAACGAAGCGCTGAGCGCGGCCTTTTGGTTCGTGAACGAACCATGGGTCTACGCCGAATGCGGTACATCGCGCGGCGCGCAGGAAGCGCTCTTCACAACCTGGGTCGAGACCACGGATAGCTTGCAGGCCTGGATCGCCGAGGCGGCCTGGTTTCCCGATGACGACGATCGCACGCTCTACGAACGCGCGATCCCGAACATCCGCTACAACGGCCCGCAGCTCGCCTCGCTGACGTCGGCGCCGGATTGGCCCGCGCGCCGGCTGCGCTTCCTCGCGCGCCGCGTGTGGCTCGGCACTCCGCTCGCGGCCCCGCTGGACTTCGAAGCGCTCGAAGCGGTAGCGACGGTACGCCGAGCCGAAGCTCACGTCGAGATCGCGCTGCGCGACGGACACACGCTCGCCGATCTCGAGCGCGCCCTCGCGCCGTTACTGCCGTCTCACGCCGACGTCATCACGGTCCTCGAAGCGACCGTCGCGCGGGCCAAGGCGGCGGCGCACGATCCGCGCGCCCGCGCCACCTACGCCACGACGCTCGACACGCTCGCAACCGCCCTCACCGACATCGCCTCACACGAAACCGGCACGGAGAAACTCGAACGGGCGATCGCGCTCTCCGCCGAGGCCATCGACCTCTCGGGTGGCGCGGCGTGGCCGCAAGGCTTCGCGACGTTCCACAAAACCCGCACGGCGGCGCTCTTGCGCCTCGGCGAACGCACGCAGGCGCTCGCGCCGTTCGAAGCGGCGGTCGCGGGCCAGCGCGCCGCGGTCGACGTCCTCGGCGAAAGCCTAGCAGGCGCCGCGCCCGGGAAGCGCCAGGTCTGGGCGAGCGCGCGCGTGCTCTTGGGCCTTGCCCTCGCGGCACTCGGCGAACGTGAACCCGGGAACGCCTCGCTCGAAGAAGCCGCCACGATCTTCGAAAGCGCGCTCCTCGAATACGCCGAACCCGACGATACGTCGCTGACCGGCGTCGGCATCACGGATGAGTCGAAGAAACTCACCCGCGCGATGCTGGCCGCGCGCGCCGCGTCCGCGCGACTCACCATCGCCGTTCGCAACGACGACCGCGCCGGAGCGCAGACCGCACTGGCCAACATCAGCGCCGCGGTGGCAATCCTGCGCGCGAGCCCGAACGGCAAGGCATTCGGCGACTACGAGGCGTGGGAGGCCCGCGCCAAACGTTTAGCGCCGTAACATATCGCGTCCCGATGCGAACACCGCCGCCGATCGCGCGAAAGCGCACATTCCGCCGCGCTACCGGATGTAGTAAAACCCGGCCGTAAAGGACCCGACTCGTTGCAGCCGGCGACGGTACGCAGGAGGGACCCGAAGCGGGCCCGCAACTGCCTTGCCTTACCTCCTCGCCGCATGGCGCGGCCGGTTCGTACTCCGAAAGGTCTACTTCCGTGCGTCTTCGTTCGTTTGCTGCCGGCCTCTCCACATTCGGCATCCTTTTCGCTTATGGCTCGCTTCCGTCCGCGGACGCTAATCCATCGCCCACCCTCCGCGCCGGCAAGCCGCCGGCACCGCGCGCCCACGCGGCGAGGAAAGCATCTGCGCGGCGAGGTCTGGGACTCCAGATAAACGGATGCTCTGCCAATGGCAACCCCTATTTCATCGGGGTCGGCTCGGAGAACGACTACGCGGGCGGCTACGCGAGCGCGGTGGCCGGCGGACAATATAACGAAGCCTGCGACACCAACACAGCGATCGGTGGCGGCGAAGGCAACGAGATCGGCGGTGGAGGCGCTCAATCCAATTCGTTCATCGGTGCCGGTGACGACAACCAAATCGGTTCCAATGACACGTTCATCGGCGCCGGTGAAGACAACGAGGCGAGCGGATACAACTCGTTCGTGGGCACGGGGCTGTTCAACTATGCCTCGGGGAACTCGTCGTTCGTGGGCGCCGGCGGTCAGGAATACAACGCAACCGACAATGCGGCTTCCGGCGGCAACAACGTCGCGGGCGGCGTCGACTCGTTCGTCGGTGCCGGCGACACGAATCAGATCTCCAGCAGCGGCAACGGCTCGTTCATCGGCGCCGGTGGGTATGAGAACGCGTACCTCGGTAACGCGTCGGTGAGCAACCTGATCACCAGCGTCGACGCTTTCATCGGCGCGGGCGACGAGAACCTCGTCTACGGGAATTACAGCGCCATCGTGGCCGGTGCCGGCAACAACGTCGGTAGCGCGGCCGCCAATTCGGCGGTCGTGGCGGGACAATCGAATAGTATCTACGGCGCGTCGGCGTTCGTCGGAGCCGGTTCCGGCAATGATGCGCAAGGCCAAAACGCCTTCGTCGGCGCCGGCACGCATATCGAGGTTACCGCTACCGCGCTCGATGCCGCGATCGCCGGTGGTGCGAGCAACATCGCATACGGCGCGTACGACACCGTCGGCGGCGGCGACGGCAATTCGGTCAACGGTTCGTCGGCAACGGTACCGGGCGGCTTCAAGAACGTCGCGAGCGGTACGACGACGTTCGCGGCCGGCTACGGCGCCGAAGCCGTGACGAACGGTTCGTTCGCGTGGTCGGACGCATCCTCGAGCACCGTGCACGTGCGATCCACGGTCGCCAATCAGTTCGTCGCGCGCGCGAGTGGCGGTTTCATCTTGTATTCGAATCCCACGGCGACCAGCGGCGTCAAGCTCGGAGCCGGTTCGGGCGCGTGGGCGATGCTCAGCGATCGCGCGATGAAGACCGGCGTCACGCCGCTCGACGACGCGGCGGTCTTGCGGAAAGTCGCGGCGCTTCCGGTCAGCGAGTGGAGTTACACCTCCGAACGCGGCGTGCGCCACGTCGGGCCGATGGCTCAGGACTTTTACGCGGCCTTCGGCGTCGGCGAAGATAACCGCCACATCACGAGCATCGACGAAGACGGCGTCGCGCTCGCGGCCATCAAAGCGCTGCATTCGGAGAACGCGGGTCTGCACGCCGAGAACGCCGGCCTCCGCGCGCGACTTACGGCCGACGAAGCGCGCCACGCACGAGATATCGCCACCCTCGAACGTCGGCTTTCCGCTCTCGCTCGCGAACTCGCGGAATCCAAGCACGCGAAACAGTAACCATCCGCGGGAGAGAACCGCTGCCGACCAACGCCCGGCCACGAGAGGAGGTTGGCTGGGGGGTAAGGTAGTGGGTGGCTATGACGCGCCTCCTTAGTGCTCGCCGCCATTTGGTATTACTGCTGGCGGCGAGCCTCGGAGGCTGTAGCGGTGCGGCGAGCGTTCTGACGCCGAGCGGCCAGGGTCAACGGCAACCTTACCACGCCAAGATCGCGGCGCACTTGGTCTTTAAAATTCCGCACAAGAAGGCCGCCGCACGAAATTCTCGCTACATTTCGCCCGCGACCCAGAGCGTCACCATCAATATCGTGGGAACGGGCCCGACCGCAACGCCGAGCGGCTTCCCGACGACCGTCTCGCTCACGCCGACTTCGAGCGGTTGCACGTCGACGCTGGCCTCCACCAATTGCACCCTGACGCTGGAACTCGCCCCGGGAACCTACGACGCGACCATCGTCGCCTACGACGGCACCAGCGGCAGCGGAAGCGCCCTCTCCGCCGCCCAAAGCGTGCCTTTCACCCTGACAGCCGGCACCGCGAATACGATCGCGATTACCCTCGGTGGGATCCCCGCCAGCCTCGCGGTCACGCCGGCATCCGCCGGTTATCTGCGCGGCGGAACCGGCGGCTTGACGCTCTACGGCCCGGCGCCCCAAAAGCTCATCGTCGAAGCGCTCGACGCCGACGGCAACGTCATCGCGGGCCCCGGCGCCCCAACCCTCTCGGTGGCGCCGACGACTGCCACCACCGCGCTCGCCGTGGCGAGCCCCGCGCCCGCGGCCGCTGCCAACGTCTTCACGCTCACCGCCTCCACCACCGGCAGCCCGGCGGCGGTGACCCCCGGAAGCTACCCGCTGACCGTGAGGGCCACTGCGGTCGATCAGGGCGCCAATCCCGCGACGCTCCCCCTCACGACCTCCCTTGCCGTCCCGCTGCACCTCGCCCACAGCGTGCTCTACGTGTCTACTTTGGACAGCGTTGTGGTCGAGTTGTACGATGGCAATACCGGTTCGCCGAATGTGACGATAACAAATGGCATTAATCTCCCAAGAGGCGTGGCGGTCAATGCGAACGGTACCCTCTACGTCGCGAACTCCAACGTCCAAAATGTCACGGAGTATCCCGCGGGGAGCACATCGCCCAGCGCTACGATTACGAGCGGGATTAGTGTCCCTGTTGGAGTGGCGGTCGATGCGAACGGCACCCTCTACGTCGCGGACAGCAACTCCAACAGTGTGACGGAGTATCCCGCGGGGAGCACATCGCCCAGCGCTACGATTACGAGCGGGATTAGTTCCCCTTTTGGAGTGGCGGTCGACGCGAACGGCACCCTCTACGTCGCGAACGACAACAACGTCACGGAGTATACCGCGGGGAACACATCGATCAGCGCCACGATTACGAGCGGAATTAGTGGTGTCCCTCTTGGCTTGGCGGTCGACGCGAACGGCACCCTCTACGTCGTTAACAACTACCACGTCACGGAGTATGCCGCGGGGAGCACGTCGCCGAGCACCACCATTAGCGGGTTAAACGCCGCTGGCGGGTTGGCGGTCGACGCGAACGGCAACCTCTACGTCGCCAACGACTTCGCGGTCACTGAGTATGACCCGAGGAGTGCGCAAGTGACGGCCACCATCCCGTCTTCCTCCCTCGGTGGACACCCGGAGTATGTCGCTGTCGTGCCGGGGCCGCTCACGCCTTAGACGGGAAGACGCCCAGAGCGTTACCGTCGATAGGCACCCTCTTCCTCGCAAATTAAAGCAATGACAATAACAACGCTACGATCGCGGAGTATGCCCGTCACCTCGAGAAACCGCCGCCGACTGCGCGACGACTTTGCGCGGGCAGGAGGTCTGCCGGAGGGCAAGGGAACGAGCCCTATGACGCGTCTCCTTAGTGCTCGGCACCATTTGGTATTACTGCTGGCGGCGAGTTTCGCGGGCTGTAGCGGCGCTGCGAGTGTTCTGACGCCGAGCGGCCAGGGCCAACGGCAACCGGACCACGCCAAGATCGCGGCGCACTTGGTCTTCAAAGTCCCGCACAAGAAGGCCGCCGCCCGTAATTCTCGCTACATTTCGCCCGCGACGCAGAGCGTCACCATCAATATCGTGGGAACGGGCCAGACCGCAACGCCGAGCGGCTTCCCGACGACCGTCTCGCTCACGCCGACTTCGAGCGGTTGTACGTCGACACTGGCCTCCACGAACTGTACCCTGACGCTGGAACTCGCCCCGGGAACCTACGACGCGACCATCGTCGCCTACGACGGCGCCAGCGGCAGCGGCAACGCCCTCTCGGCCGCGCAGAGCGTGCCTTTCACCCTGACAGCCGGCACCGCGAATACGATCGCGATTACCCTCGGTGGGATCCCCGCCCGCCTCGCGGTCGCGCCCGCAAGCGCCGGTTATCTGCGCGGCGGAACCGGCGGCTTGACGCTCTACGGCCCGGCGCCGCAAAAGCTGGTCGTCGAGGCGCTCGACGCCGACGGCAACGTCATCGCGGGCCCCGGCGCCCCAACCCTCTCGGTGGCGCCGACGACTGCCACCACCGCGCTCGCCGTGGCGAGCCCCGCGCCCGCGGCCGCTGCCAACGTCTTCA